>C688J18823_10000923_pt1 | contig 17729 bp, 21 predicted proteins | sample HopSoiMetagenom1_FD_18823 | JGI IMG/M metagenome (IMG submission 18823) | reverse complement strand
TGTCATAAATTGTCAGCAACGCGACGCTTACGGCCGTCAGCGCTTCCATTTCGACACCAGTACGCCCCACCGTCTCCGTGCGGGCGCAACACTCAATTGCGTTCTCATTGTCTAGCACGTTGAGTTCTATACTAACCGTACTGAGCGATATCGGATGACAAAGCGGTATGAGCTCTGACGTGCGCTTGGCGCCCTGGATCGCCGCAACCCGTGCTACACCAAGGACATCTCCCTTGGCTGCGGAACCCTCCTTTATTTTTTGGAGTGTTTCTGGACGCATGACAATCCGGCCAATTGCGATCGCAACCCGATGCGTATCGGGCTTTTCGGCTACGTCCACCATATGCGCCTGGCCTGCCGAATCAAAGTGAGTAAGTTCGCCCATAGTTGTGCCGTAGTCATGTAAGCGGGCCGTTCCACGGAACTCCGCCTGAGGTGGCGTTATCATATCACCCATGAAATTCCATTTAGCCCTTGCGGGTTTGCTGGTGGCAACCATTGCCTTGGCAGACGAATTGCCTGACCTTGGAGATGTGTCTCAAACGGCGCTGTCTCCTGTGCAGGAGCGAAAGCTCGGCGAAGGCATCATGGGCCAGATTCGTTCGAATCCAGCTTATCTTGATGATCCAGAGGTAACCGACTACCTGGATGCGCTGGGTTACCGGTTGGTCTCGAATAGCCCCGACGCTGCCGCGCCATTCGAGTTTTTTGCAATTGAAGACAGCAGTATCAATGCTTTTGCCTTGCCCGGCGGGTTCGTCGGTGTGCATTCTGGCCTTCTTTTGGCAGCACAGAGCGAATCTGAGCTAGCGAGTGTGCTGGCGCACGAAATTGCGCACGTAACGCAACGCCACATCGCCCGCCTGATCGCGGCCCAGCAAAGAGCCGGTCTGGCTTCCATGGCGGCCCTGGCGGTCGCTATTCTCGCTGCTCGCTCGAATTCCCAGGTATCAGCTGGGGCCATTGCGGCAGCCCAGGCGGGAATGATTCAATCTCAACTCAGTTTCACGCGCGAACACGAACGAGAAGCCGACCGCATCGGACTGCAGATCATCGAGAAGTCTGGATTCGACCCTCATGCTATGCCGGTATTTTTCGAACGTCTGCAGAAAGCTACTCGAGTATATGAGACGGGCGCGCCCTCTTATCTGCGTACTCACCCGCTCACGTTTGAACGTATTGCAGACATTCAGAGCCGTATCGAGGGTATTGCTTTCAAACAAGTCCCCGACGCTTTGGAATTCCAGTTGGTGCGCGCTCGGTTGGTCGCGTTGGAGGGTAACAGCCGCGAAGCGGTAACGAATCTGGACAGGGCGCTGCAGGAGAGAAAATTTAGCAGCGAGGTAGCGGCACGATATGGTCTGGTTGTGGCGTTATTGCGCGCCGGTGATAAGGCGCGTGCTCGCAAGGAAATGGCAACATTGGCCAGCTTGAAAGCCAAGAGCGCGATGATAGACGCACTGGCCGCGCAAACGCTGATCGCAGCGGGCGAAGTGGAAAGGGGATTATCTGCATATCGCGAAAGCCTCCGAGTAAATCCGAGCCGCAGAGCGTTGATTTACGGCTATACAAACGCATTGCTGAGCGTTAACAAGCCGGCGGACGCGATTCAATTCTTGAGCGAGAGAGCAGACGGACGGCCTACGGACCCACAGTTGTATGAGTTCCAAGCGCGTGCGTATACAGCATTGGGCAGGAGACTATTGCAGCATCGCGCGTTGGCAGAGGTTTATGCGATACGCGGTAATTTGCCCGCGGCGATAGAACAGTTGCAGATCGCGCAGAAGGCAGGGGACGGGGACTTTTACCAAAAATCGAGCGTAGAAGCACGCTTGAAGGAATTGATGGCGGCGGATAGTGAAAACCGCCACAAGCCCTGATTAGCGAATCCCGCTAGCATACGGGAGGATGTTAGATGTTAAGCCCGCTGGCTGATTGCTGCAGCGGGTCCGTGGGTTGCTAAATCCCGGCCTTACTGTTGCGATTCCTATCATAATGAAGGTCTCCGGATGGCGATTACAGTCCCGGCGGTTTGCTTATGGAAAAAATCGGCAAATACGAAGTCATCAAGGAGCTTGGTAAGGGAGCGACCAGTGTGGTTTACCTGGCGAACGATGCCTTCGCGCTCCGTCAAGTAGCCATCAAGCTGGTGCGCGCTGACGCATTGGGTGACCGGGAACATGGCAGACGCTTCCACAAACTATTTCTTGCCGAAGCGTCCCTTGCCGGCAAACTGTCCCATCCTCACCTGGTAGCGATCTATGATGCCGTATCGGACGAGGAAGGCAGTTACCTTGTCATGGAATACGTTGCGGGCGGCACGCTCGAACCCCATACACAGCCTGACAAACTTCTAAGCATTACTGCCGTCGTTGAGATCGTTTTCAAATGCTGTAAGGCACTCGATTACGCGCACCGGCACGGCATTATTCACAGGGATATAAAACCCGCCAACATACTGCTGACAACGGAGACCGACATAAAGATCTCCGATTTTGGCGCCGCGTTATCCGTAACGGCCGAAACCACACAAGTTTCCGGAATCGGCTCTCCAGCCTATATGTCACCCGAACAGTTGCAGGAAGCAACGCTGAACCATCAGACCGATATCTTTTCCCTTGGCGTGGTGATGTACCAATTGCTGACTGGATCGCTGCCGTTCAAGTCGACCAATAATTACAGCATGGTGTACCAGATCATTAATGTCGATCCATCGCCAGCAAGTCTGCTGCGCCCTGACACACCGACAGTAGTCGATTTGATTGTAAAGCGAGCTCTGGAAAAGGATCTGGCGAAACGTTTCCAGACTTGGGAAGAATTTTCTGAAGCACTGGCCGATACCTTCAACAATCTGCAAAAGCCCGAAGAAGTGGTACCGGAGACCGAGAAATTCAGCATTTTGCGCGGGCTGGAATTCTTCAGAACTTTCCAGGATGTGGATTTATGGCAAGTACTGCGCATCTCCAGCTGGATAAGGCATGCAGCCGGAAGCCAGGTTATCAAGGATGGCGACGTCGGTACGAGTTTTTATGTGGTTGCTACCGGTGAAGTAAAAATTACGAAGCATGACAAGCTGCTCAATATTCTGAAAACCGGAGAATGTTTCGGAGAAATGGCTTATCTCGGAAAGCGCGCCTTCCAGCGGACAGCGAGTGTTACGGCGGTGAATGACATCACCGTCATTGAGATTAGCGCGGAATCCCTGGAGCAGGCCACCGAAGGCTGCAAGAATGCATTCAATGCTGCATTTCTGGAACTCCTGGTCGGAAGACTTGAGGGCGCCAATACCCGCCTGTCGCAGTTGCTGCTCGACCGCAATATCAGTCTTTTTTAAACATGCCAGTCAAGCTATAGCATCCAGGCGCGCTGGTTGATTGCTGTATCGAGATATCATTCCGGCATATTGACTATCACCATCTGGAGCGTAAGCCGTTCATTAGTGCGAACGGATGGCGATATCCCCATAATTGGGAGTGTGATGAACACAGAAACACAAATAAGTTTTGATCGCGAGCTGGATGCCCGCGGGCTTAATTGTCCCTTACCGATCTTGCGGACCAAAAAATCGCTCAATGACATGGCTTCCGGTCAGGTGCTTAAAATTATTGCGACTGATCCAGGCTCCGTGCGGGACTTTGAGGCGTTCTGCAAACAGACGGGCAATTTTCTGCTGCTATCTCAGCAATATGGTGCAGAATATATTTTCATGTTGCGCAAAAAATAAATGCCGATGTTGGACATCGATAAACTGATAGTCAACTTCGATCGCGCATTGCGTACCCTGTGCGCTGGCGCAACCTCGGTTCGGCCATTGCCAGGCGGCGAATTGCCTGAAAGCAATCTGGATGACAGCGACAAACGCAAGTCTTCTGCGTTGATGCGGGTCAATCATGCGGGCGAAATCTGTGCGCAGGCGCTATATCAGGGCCAGGCGCTTACCGCGCGTAACCGCGATGTGCAACAGGTGCTCGAGTCTGCTGCAATTGAGGAAACTGAACATCTGGCCTGGACGAGGCAGCGCATCGCTGAACTCGACGGCAAGCGTAAGCGTGCTGAACCCAATGCTCTATGCAAGTTCTTTTATGATTGGGGCAGTATGTGGACTGCTCGGCGACAAGTGGAATCTCGGCTTTCTTGCAGAAACCGAGGAACAGGTGGAGCAGCATCTCCAAAGGCATCTTGATCGCCTGCCTGTTGAGGACCGCAGAAGCCGGGCCATCCTAGACCAGATGAAAAAGGACGAAGCCCAACATGCTCGCACTGCGGTGAGCCATGGTGCTGCCAAGCTTCCTTTGCCAGCCCGGCAAGTAATGCGCGCAGCCTCGAGACTAATGACGCGAATTACGTACTTGGCCTGAAGGCTAGGCTAGCCCTCGACGATCGTAAAGTCATGGGTGATTGCCGCCGTCTTGGCGAGCATGATGGAAGCGGAGCAATACTTGTGCGCTGACAACTCGATTGCCCGCTGCACGTGCTCCCTCTTAATCTGTCTGCCTGTGATCGTAAATTGCAAGTGGATACGGGTAAAGACTTTTGGATCGGCCGCTGCGCGCTCCGCGTCTATCTCAAGCACACAGTCGCTGATATCCTGCCGCGCTTTTTTTAGTATGGTGACGACGTCATATGCACTGCATCCGCCAGTGCCTGCCAGCACGGTTTCCATAGGACGCGGCCCGAGGTTGCGGCCGCCGCCTTCCGGAGCACCATCCATTACGATCGTGTGACTGCTGTCAGTTTCAGCCACGAAGGCAACATTCTCAATCCATTTCACTCGAACTTTCATTGAAGCTGCTTTCGGCATTACTTAACGGGCGCACATAGTAACAGCGTCAGCGCACGCATTACACGAACGTACGGAACCAACCAGGGCATGGCTGCCGGACGCAGCCGGCAGTATCCGCGGTAGTGCCACTGTCGATTCGAACAACAACCAGCACTGGGCATAAGTACCATGGATTCAATCGTTTAAGTCGTATTTGCTGGGATTTATCATGTGACTTGCGATAAAATGCGCAGTTGTTCGAAAAATAGACGGGCTAGAACATGGCTGACAGTGATATCGATCGCGGCAAACGAAGGTTCCTCATAGCTACAACGGGTGTAATGGGCGGTATCGGGGGCGCTGTTGCTATCGCGCCATTTGCGATGAGTATGTCTCCCAGTGCACGCGCACGGGCCGCGGGTGCGCCTGTGGAGGTAGACATCTCTAAAATTGAACCCGGCATGATGATCACCGTGGAATGGCGCGGCAAGCCGGTATGGATNGTTCACCGCACGCCGGAAATGCTGGCTTCTTTGCCAAAANTAGATACCGAACTAGCGGANCCTCAGTCNGACGCGCCGATGCAGCCCAGTTACGCCAAAAACGANGCCCGGTCNATCAAGCCCGATTATCTGGTACTCGTGGGCATCTGTACGCACTTGGGTTGTTCACCATCCCAAAAGCTCGCTGCGGGGGATGCCAGCGGTTTGGGAAGCGACTGGCCGGGCGGATTTTTCTGTCCTTGTCATGGTTCCAAGTTTGATCTTGCAGGCCGCGTATTCAAAGGAGTGCCGGCACCGAACAATCTTGAAGTCCCGCCATATGCTTTTTTGAGCGANACACGGCTTATTGTGGGCTCGGACCGCAAGGGAGCATGACGACATGGGTAGCAAAATGACAGCGCTGCTTGGCTGGATCAACGAACGTTTTCCGTTGACCACGACCTGGAAGACGCACCTTTCGGAATATTACGCGCCAAAAAATTTCAATTTCTGGTACTACTTTGGTTCGCTCGCATTGCTTGTCCTAGTAATGCAGATCCTGACAGGCATTGTTCTGACGATGCATTACAAACCGGATGCGAGCCAGGCTTTCGCATCGGTTGAATACATCATGCGCGATGTGCCGTGGGGNTGGCTCATCCGGTACATGCATTCCACCGGGGCCTCGCTGTTCTTCATCGTCATCTATCTGCATATGTTTCGCGGGCTGCTGTATGGCTCATACCGCAAGCCACGTGAATTGCTGTGGCTGTTTGGCATGCTGATCTATCTCGCGCTCATGGCGGAAGCATTCTTCGGGTATCTCTTGCCATGGGGACAAATGTCGTACTGGGGCGCTCAAGTGATTGTCAATTTGTTTGGCGCTATCCCGTTCATTGGCCCGGATTTGTCCCTTTGGATACGAGGCGATTATGTGATATCCGATGCCACCTTGAACCGATTCTTTGCTTTCCATGTCATCGCCGTGCCGCTCGCATTACTGGGATTGGTAGTTGCCCATCTGGTGGCGCTGCACGAAGTCGGGTCCAGTAATCCCGATGGCATCGAAATCAAGAAAAAGAAAGATCCCAAAACCGGAGTCCCATTAGATGGCATCCCTTTCCATCCTTACTACGTTGTAAAGGACATCGTCGGTGTCGTTGTGTTTCTGATGGTTTTCAGCGCGATTGTTTTTTTCGCGCCCGACATGGGCGGATATTTCCTGGAGCACAATAATTTTGTTCCGGCCGATCCATTGAAAACGCCAGTGCACATTGCGCCAGTGTGGTACTTCACCCCGTTTTACTCGATATTGCGTGCAGTTCCCCCGCTGATGCGGTCTCAGTTCCCGGGCGTCGTCGCGATGGGACTGTCCGTGATGATCTTCTTCCTGCTGCCATGGCTTGATCGCGGCGCCGTGAAGTCCATTCGCTACCGTGGATCAATATATAAGACGGCTCTGGCGATATTTGTGGTCTCGTTCCTGGTTCTTGGTTACCTCGGCACGGAACCGACTAACGTCTGGGGCCAGTTTGGTTCGTGGCTTGGCGGCGCGGAGCGCGCCACCGTCGCCGCACGCATCTTTACGATTGCCTATTTCCTGTTTTTCCTGCTGATGCCTTGGTATACCCGCATTGACAAGACAAAGCCGGAGCCGGAAAGGGTGCAATCGTGAAAGCTTCGTTGCCTGCAGTATTTTTCTTGCTGGTCGCAGTTTGTGCATCCGCGGACGAACACCGCCTCGACAGTGCAAATATCGATCCGCAAGATGCGATCTCTCTACAGCGCGGCGCCCGTACCTTCGTCAATTATTGCCTGAATTGTCATTCGGCAAATGCAATGCGCTACAACCGGCTGATGGATTTAGGCCTGACGGAACAGCAGATCAAGGATAACTTGTTGTTCACCACAGAAAAAATTGGCGATGCCATGAGCATCAGCGCCAACCGCAAGGATCAGAAAGAATGGTTCGGGGTAGAGCCACCGGATTTATCAGTCATAGCGCGTTCCCGAAGCATAGATTGGCTTTACACCTATCTTCGTACGTTCTATCGAGACGAAAAAAGGTCAACCGGCTGGAACAATTTGACGTTCCCAAACGTTGCCATGCCGCACGCCTTGTGGCAGTTGCAGGGCATCCAGACCGTCAAAACGGAGATCGAAGAACACGGCGGACACAAATCCGAGCACCGGCAACTGGTGCTTGAAACGCCCGGGAGCATGTCGTCACTGGAATATGACAACCTCACGCGGGACTTGGTGAATTTCCTGTCGTATATGGCTGAACCGGAAAAGCTCAAGCGTTCGCAAATCGGCATCTTGGTGTTGTTATTCTTGTTGTTGCTGCTGGTGCCGGCCTGGTTGCTCAAAAAAGAATATTGGAAAGATGTGCACTGATTAACTCCAGGTAACAGCCAATGATGACTCTTTACTCGGGCACCACTTGCCCATTCAGCCAACGATGCAGGATTGTCTTGTTTGAAAAAGGAATGGATTTCCAGATCATAGATGTCGATCTATTCAACAAGCCGGAAGACCTTGCGGTGATGAATCCGTACAATCGGACGCCGGTATTGGTCGAACGGGATTTGATTCTTTACGAATCGAATATCATTAATGAGTACATCGACGATCGGTTTCCGCATCCGCAACTCATGCCNGCGGACCCGGTAATGCGGGCTCGAGCACGGTTNTTTCTGTTTCGCTTCGAAAACGAACTGTTTTCAAACATCGATGCCATAGACAGCGGCACGCAAAAACAGGCCGAAAAGGCACGGCTTGCGGTACGGGACAACCTAACGCAGATTGCGCCGGTATTTGTCAAACAGAAATACATGCTTGGCGATGAATTTTCGATGCTTGACGTCGCGATAGCGCCCTTGTTGTGGCGTTTGGATTTTTACGGCATTCAGCTGCCGAAACCGGCTGCGCCGTTAATGAAATACGCCGAGCGATTATTTAGCCGCCCGGCTTTCATCGAAGCGCTCACTGCATCCGAAAAGGTAATGCGCAAGTGAAGGAGACGTCCACCACGCCGTATCTCATTCGCGCCATATTCGAGTGGTGTTGCGATAACGGCCTCACTCCATATATCGCTGTAAAAGTGGATGAGACGACCAAAGTCCCAATGGAGTATGTCAAGAATGGAGAGATCGTCCTCAATGTGAGTCCGGATGCGACCCGCAATTTAAAAATCGGTAATGACTTTCTCCAGTTTTCAGCCAGGTTTGCCGGTGTGTCACGTGAGATTTCCGTACCTATCAATTCAGTCGGCGGCATATTTGCCAAGGAAACGGGCCAGGGACTTTCATTCCAGACATCGCCCTCACTGCCCGCCCAAGTTGTGGCCCCAAACAAAAGCGAAATTGTTCCGCCAAACGACGACCATCCAACGCCTCCGTCGGGTGGGCGGCCACGCCTTCAGGTCATCAAGTAGTCCGCTATTTGACAGCCTATAATTGAAGTGAAGCCGGCATAGCTCAGTTGGTAGAGCAGTTGATTTGTAATCAAAAGGTCACGGGTTCGATTCCTGTTGCCGGCACCATCCGATTAGTCGGCTACTGTGTGTTTGATAGCTGCTATCAATATGCTCAAGACTGCGTTGATGACCGTGTTAATGGGGCTTGCTGCAAGCACAATGGCCCAAGCAACTGCGCCGCTTTCACTGGAGGTTGCCCAGCAGCGAGCCCGGTTCGCACGAGAGCAAATGAGCGATGCCGAAAGCAAGCTTCGGGAGGCGGACAAGAAAGATCAGATTGCCAGGAAGCGGTTGGAAGAAGCCAAAGCCCAGGCAGACCAGGCGGCCAAGGCGCTTCAGGATGCACAGGCGGCATTTGAAGCGGCGCGTGAACGCCATGATCGTGCTTATCAGGACCTTAAGCGGGCGCACGATGCCATGCAAGGAACGAACAAGCCGCAGCGATAACGGTTCAGGGCCTCTAGTGTGTGCATCTGTGAAAATGGGTCGCTTCACATTTAATAAAAACATCCGACAAAACTAAGCCAGCAATGAAAATCCATGAGTATCAGGCAAAGGAAATTATCCGCAATTACGGAGTGACTACACCTCGCGGAATCGCTTGTTTCAACGTAGATGAAGCCGTGGCTGCAGCGGAAAGGCTTGGCGGCAAGGTCTGGGTAGTAAAGGCACAGATTCACGCCGGAGGGCGTGGCAAGGGCGGTGGCGTCAAAGTCGCCAAGTCCATTCACGAAGTACGCGATTGGGCTTCCAGAATTTTCAACATGCAGCTCCGGACACATCAAACGGGACCGGAAGGACAGAAGGTGCGGCGGCTGTTGATTGAGGAAGGCGCAGACATACGCAAAGAGCTTTACGTCGGACTGGTAGTGGACCGAGGCCGACAACAGGTTTGCATGATGGCTTCCTCTGAAGGTGGCATGGACATCGAAGAGGTTGCTGCACATACACCGTCGAAAATTCACAAGGCATTCATCGATCCTCACTTGGGCCTGGAGGATGGGCAAGCCGATGAGCTTGCAGACAAGATCGGAATTCCGCAGACCAGCTTGCACAAAGCGCGCGTTATCCTGAAAGCCCTTTACCTGGCCTTTTGGGAAACCGACGCCACGCTGGTGGAAATCAATCCCCTTATCCTCACTGGCGACGGCAACGTGGTAGCGCTCGACGCCAAGATGAATTTCGACGACAACGCGCTCTACCGGCATCCAGACATCGTCGCAATGCGAGATATGGATGAGGAAGATCCGTCCGAAATCGAAGCCTCAAAGCATGGCTTGTCCTATATCTCTCTGGATGGAGACATCGGATGCCTGGTCAACGGCGCCGGACTTGCAATGGCTACCATGGATACGATCAAGCTATACGGCGGCGAACCAGCCAATTTCCTGGATGTGGGTGGGGGAGCGACAACCGAGAAGGTCACCGAAGCGTTCAAGCTAATGCTACGCAATCGGAATCTTCGCGCCATCCTGGTGAACATCTTTGGCGGCATAATGAAATGCGATGTGATCGCCACGGGAGTCGTCGAAGCGGCCAAACAGGTGAAGCTCGCAGTACCGCTTGTTGTTCGCATGAAAGGCACCAATGAGGATCTCGGGAGAAAGATCCTTTCCGCCTCCGGGCTGCCGATCATTTCGGCGGAAAATATGGCGGAGGCGGGCCATAAAGTCGTAGCTGCCGCCCAGGGGGCGCGCTGATGTCCATTCTTGTCAATAAAAATACTAAAGTGATGACGCAAGGGATCACCGGCAAAACCGGACAATTCCATACTCGCATGTGTCGCGACTATGCTCAGGGCAAGAGCTGCTTTATTGCCGGCGTGCATCCAACCAAAGCGGGTCAGGATTTCGAGGGCATTCCCATTTTTGGTTCAGTTCGCTCGGCGAAGGAGCAGACTGGCGCAACCGTTTCGGTGGTATACGTTCCGCCCCCCGGGGCAGCTGCTGCGATTTGGGAAGCCGTCGAGGCTGATCTTGATCTGGTCATCTGTATTACGGAAGGTATTCCGGTACGCGACATGATTGAAGTGCGCGATCGCATGCGTAAGCAGAATCGCAAAACACTGCTGCTTGGACCAAATTGCCCCGGCGCGATTACGCCTGACGAAATCAAGATTGGCATCATGCCAGGGCATATTCACCGCAAGGGTCCTATTGGCGTGGTATCGCGTTCCGGTACCTTGACCTATGAGGCCGTGGGTCAACTTACAGAATTGGGGCTCGGACAATCCTCAGCAGTCGGCATCGGTGGTGATCCGGTAAACGGGCTGAAGCATATCGACGTTCTCAAGCTGTACAACGAGGATCCGGCTACTGAGGCGGTCATCATGATCGGCGAAATAGGCGGCTCTGACGAAGAAGAAGCGGCATTGTGGGCCAAAGGCAACATGAAAAAGCCTGTGGTGGGCTTCATCGCCGGAGTCACTGCGCCGCCGGGGAAACGCATGGGTCATGCGGGCGCCATCATATCGGGTGGCAAAGGTACGGCCGCGGAAAAGCTGGCGGTCATGGAGGAGTGCGGCATCAAAGTAACGAAAAACCCTGCGGAAATGGGTAAGCTGCTCAAATCCGTCTTGCGCTAGCGCCACTCAATCCAAGTGCCTCACATCGCTAACGCATAGACTGCCGTTCGCGCCAACGGTGTCATCACATGGGCATGGACAACCAATTCTGGCTCGGCCTGCTCGAAATCATCGGCGTGAATATCGTGCTGAGCGGGGACAACGCGGTGGTCATTGCGATGGCTGCCCGCTCACTAGCTCCGCATCAGCAACGTTCCGCGATCATACTGGGCAGCGGTGCGGCAATCATTCTGCGTGTCATCCTGACGACCGTCGCAGCAAGTGTACTCACCTTGCCGTACTTGAAAATGGCGGGAGCGCTGCTTTTGCTTTGGATCGGGATAGAGCTGCTGGTGCCAGCAACGCCAAAGGAAGACTCCGCGAAAAAATCATCGGGGAATCTCATTGCTGCAGTACGAATCATAATCGTCGCTGACTTCATCATGAGCCTCGACAATGTTATTGCGGTCGCCGGAGCGGCGCATGGAAATCTCGTTTTGCTGATCTTGGGACTTGCGATCAGCATTCCGCTGATCATTTTCGGCAGCACGGCAATCCTGAAATTGATGGACCGTTTCCCCGGGATCATCAAGCTTGGAGCTGGACTACTAGGTTATGTCGCAGGCGAAATGCTCCTTGGAGAACCAATCCTGCAGGAGTATATGTATTCTCCTATCGCAAGGGCGACAATTCCCTGGGTCTGCGCAGCGCTGGTACTAAGTTTCGGAGCCTGGATGGCGAAGAAATCCGATGCACAATGAATTGGATAATCTGGGAGCCCGCACGGCGCTTATGCCGACAGAGTCATCGTGTCCTGCTTGCGCCTTTCGTTGGCACCTGCGCGATGTATTTGCTCAAGCAGCCTGAACAGTAGCAGTCAGCCTCCGAGTCCGGTATGGGCATGACCGGTGCAAAGCCCCGGCTGCACCAACACGGCGTGTCCTGTCCCATACCGCATTCGAACATCACGCGGCAAGCAGGACACTGTTTTTTCCCAAGTCCGTTAGCGTTCATTGTGCTGTACGCAACACACTCCACAAACTAGCTGCACCAAACAGAATAAACAAGAGCGCGGCCAACAAGCGCACGGCCTTGGTAGGAATGCGGTCTGCCAGTTTTTCACCCAGCCAGACGGCCGGAACATTTGCCAACATCATCCCGATTGTCGTGCCGATGACTACCATCATAAGCGCATCAAACCGGGCTGCAAGTGCGACCGTGGCTAGTTGGGTTTTGTCTCCCATTTCCGCCAGAAAGAATGACACGAATGCCGTCACGAAAGCCCCCGATTGATGCAGCCGGGGCGAATCGCCAAGCGCGTCCGGATGCAAAGCCCACAACCCAAACGCAATAAAAGACAACCCGACGATCCAGGACAAAACGCCTGCCGAAACCCAGCCGGCGAGCAAGCTTCCGACTGCGCCGGCCAATGCATGATTCAGCACCGTGGCGAGCAGAATGCCCGCAACAATGGGCCATGGTTTCCGAAGCCGCGCTGCCAGGACAAATGAGAGCAGCTGAGTCTTGTCCCCGATCTCTGCGATGGCGACTAGCAGTATCGAGGTCAGGAAGGCTTCCAAGCTAAGGCTTAAAGACTATTATTGCGGTGAAACAGTTAATTGCGTGACAGCCGGTCGCTGGCGGTGTCTAACCGCGCGATGAGAATTTTTAGAAATGCCTGGTTGAACTGTTTCTGGCACGCGTCGCTTGCCTTCTGCAAAGCAAGTGCCTTTATCTCGATGATCGTAAGCGCCGTTATGGATGCAATAGTCGTAATGCGCTTAGCTCTGATGTGTTCGAAGTAAAGAATTTCCCCGAAACAGTCCCCCGCGTTCAGGACGTCAAGTTCGGTGTTTGCTTTGGTGACACGCGCCTGTCCGGCCGCAATGACATAAAAATTTTCGCCGATGTCGCCTTCGCGAATAATTATTTTGTCTGGCTGGATGCGGCGGAAGGCGGCAATGCGCACCGTCTCCCATATTTCCACGTCGCGGAAGTTCTGAAAAAAGCCGAGCGAGCGGATGGCATTGAATTTTTCCGTATCCGAAATGGATTCGGGGGGCAATGCGAGGTGACGGTAGGTTTGCGTAAGTTCGCGGCTGAATTCCCCCCACGTTTGGTGACGCAAGCGAGAATCTTTGTTAAGCGCATGCATTACTACCTTGTCGAGTTGTTCCGGAATTTCCGTACGGTAAGTGGACGGTGGCGATGGATCGATGTTCAATATCTGATAGAGCAGGCTAGCCTTGTTCGCCGCAATGAAAGGCAATTTTCCGGTCAACAATTGATACAGCACCACGCCGAGCGAGTAAATATCGGTTTGATGCGTGAGCTCCTTGTCTTGTACCTGCTCGGGCGACATGTAGGCTGGCGATCCTACTCCTTGAAGATGCGTGTGGTCACCCCCCGAGTGCAGCGCTACGCCGAAATCACTGATCTTGATGTCACCTTGCGCGCCAATCAGGATATTCGCTGGCTTAATGTCGCGATGAATAATCCCGTGGCGATGGGCGAAGTCCAGTGCAAGACTGCATTTGAACGCCACCTCCACGATACGATCCACCGGAAGCAGGCTGGTCACGTTGCAGAAATGTTCCAGTGTTGGCCCATCCACATATTCCATGACGATATAGCTGAAGTCGTCTGAAGCATCGGCGTCATATATCGCCATGATATGCGGGTGGATGAGTTTGCCGACCAAAGAGGCCTCGTTCACGAACACCTTGTGGAATCGGCGCCGCAAATCGGATTCAATGCCGTCCGCAGCGCTAACCAGTTTAATTGCGACGTCCCGGTTAGCGAACGGGTCCCGCCCCAGATAGACCCGGCTGGTGCCGCCGCGTGCAATTTCGCGGATCACCGGGTATTTGCCGATCTTGGCCGGCAGCGGTTCGTCCATTTTCATGGTTGACTCAGATCAGCGCGCGGACGGAATCTTCATGCCCTGCTGTACGGCCGGCCGCGCGCTAATAACTTCGAACCAGCGTTTCACATTCGGGAAGTCGGCCAGGTCGACCTTGTGCCATTCATGACCGCGACCCACGGGTAAGTTGCGATGTCCGCGACGGAGTACTCTGAAGTCAGCCAATCACGGCCTGCAAGCCGCTTATCCATTACGCCGTAAAGCCGGCGCGTCTCCTTGCTATAGCGTTCGATGGCATAGGGCACCGGTTCGGGTGCGGCCCGCAGAAAATGGTGCACTTGACCGAACATCGGACCCACCCCGCCCATCTGAAACATCAACCACTGAATAGCCTCGAATCGCTGAGTCTTCATTTGCGGCAGGAAACGCCCCGTCTTGTCACTCAAATACAGCAGGATCGCGCCCGACTCGAACAAGGAATACGGGGTGCCATCCGGGCCATCGCTATCAACAATAGCTGGGATTTTGCTGTTGGGGCTGACTGCAATAAAATCCGCTTCGAATTGATGTCCCTTACCGATGTCTATTGGATGCACTTTGTAGGGAAGAGCAAGCTCTTCGAGCATGATCGAGACCTTGCGGCCGTTCGGCGTGCTCCAGGTATACAAGTCGATCAAGGACAACTCCCGCTAAGCAATCGGCATGACAAGTGCGAATTCTAATCGAACGCAGGAAGCGGGCCGGGATGATCAGGCGTTGGGACTTTGTTAAAATTCTGCCGTGCTTAAGTGGCTTTTGACGCTTGCGATCGCGCTGCTGGTATTGGGCGCGCTGAATCCATGGCTTCGCCGGCTGGGATTGCGACGCATGCCCGGCGACATCACGATTGAACGGGCTGGTAAACAGTTTTCGTTCCCGATTGGCTCTACCCTCATGTTGTCGCTGCTCGCCAGCCTGATCTTCTGGATGCTCAGATAAAAAATGGACAGGCACATGCCTGTCCATTTCGAATGCGCAACCAAGGCTATTATTTCGGGTGGTGCATTTTCATGTACTGGTGAATTTCCTTTTCGCTGACCGTGCCGTCTTTGTCGGCATCGATTGCGTCGAAATTTTTCGCTACGCGCGGCATAGCCTTGGCTTCTTCTTTCGTTAGTGTGCCGTCATTATCCTTATCGGCGGACTTGAAACGCTGTACGGCACGCTCGTGCATCTCCTTCTGAACCTGTTTCATCGACCCTTGCAACTCCTTCAGAGACACCTTACCGTCCTTGTCGGTGTCGATTTGGTCGAAGTGTTTGGCTACCCGCGGCAGCGCTTTGGCTTCGTCCCGGGTAAGGGTACCGTCGCTGTCCGTATCGGCTTTTTTGAAAGCGGCTTCCAGTCTCGATCCCGGCTGGTCCGCAGCCGATACATAAGGAGTCATGAAAACGGCGCAGACACATACGGCACCAATCGCAATTCTATTTACCATGGGCATCTCCTTGAAAAGGACTTGTTCAGTAACTCAATATCATCATAACGATTATGCCGTTTCAGCGTTGACGCAGTCGCGCCAGTGTTCTGGTCACTGCATCGAGTCTTGCTGTCTGGACAGCGGCAGCGATACGGTTGGGCTCATTGCCCATGTTGCGCGCGATGTCTCCCGCATCAATTTGCCGTGCGGCAAGAGCGGATTCTCTTAACAACTCAGCTTGCGGATAGGGACGCGCTTCAAGTCCTTTGCGGCCGTGATAATCGCAACTGCAGGCGGCGAGCAGCTCCTCAAAGCGCTCCGGTCTGCGATAGACATCGGCCGCCGACAACAGATTGAGTACCGTTGAAGGGCGCAGTTCCTGTGCGCGATGTACGTCGCCGTGATAGCGCGCTGTCAACAATGCCAGGTCTCGGCATTCACCTGGAACGCGCAGCCGCTCGCACAACTGCTCCACCAGTTGGACGCTGCTGTGCTCGTGCCCGTGATGCTTGGGCAAATACTGGGGCGGCGTAAGCGCCTTGCCCAGATCGTGGGTTAGTGCAGCGAAACGCACGGTGAGCGGATAACGCTGAGCTGCGGCGTAGTCGATTACCAGCAAGATATGCAAGCCGGTGTCGACCTCGGGATGGTGTTGCGCTGGCTGCGGCACTCCAAAAAGTGCATCGATTTCCGGAAGCACACGCGCCAGAGCCTCACACGCGCGCAGCGCAAGCAACATCCGAGAGGGCTGTTCTTCCATGAGCCCTTGCGATAATTCCTGCCAAACCCGTTCAGGCACGAGATGGTCGATTTCGCCGTTGCGCGCCATTTCGCGCATGAGCTCCAGCGTTTCAGGTGCGATCTCAAAACCGAAACGGGCGGCAAAGCGCGCCACTCGTAGCACACGAACCGGATCCTCCACAAACGCCGCGCTGACATGCCTTAAAATGCCGGCTCTTAGATCGGCGACGCCGCGGTACGGATCGATGATGTTACCGGCGTCATCGCGCGCGATTGCATTGATCGTCAGATCGCGGCGCGTGAGATCCTGCTCCAACGTAACTTCGGGAGAGGCCTGAACCGCAAAGCCCTTGTAGCCGCGCGATGTTTTTCTTTCCGTGCGAGCAAGTGCGTATTCCTCGTGCGTTTGCGGATGCAGGAAGACCGGGAATTCGCGCCCTACCGGGCGATAGCCGAGGCGCTCCATTTCTTCAGGCGATGAACCGACCACGACATAATCATGGTCCTTGACTGGACGGCCGAGCAGCTCATCGCGCACGGCTCCTCCAACGGCGTAGATCCTCACGTTTCGTATTGCGGATTGACTTCGGTTTCCGTGCGAGCACCGTCAATCCACTCTTGCATTGACGGCAAAACCTGCATTGTCGCTGCATACTCGCCGGCCGCTCCACCGAGCGACACGCCATAAGTATGCAGACGAGAAGCGACAGGCGCATACATCGCATCCGCAATGCAAAATCCGCCGAACAGAAACGGCCCTTGAGCCCTGTGCAGTGCGCGACATTGATTCCATATAGCCTCGACGCGTGCAATGTCGGCATCAAGCTCAGGGGATTTCGCCCGGCGCGGTAATGTACGGCGGACGTTCATCGGCATCTGACTGCGCAGGGTCGTGAAACCGGAATGCATCTCGGCACTGATCGAACGCGCGTGCGCACGCGCCGCAACATCAGCCGGCCAAAGGTGCATGCCGGAATATTTCTCTGCCAGATACTCGCAGATTGCCAGCGAATCCCAAATAGTCACGGCGCCGTCTTTGAGCGCGGGCACTCGGCCAGTGGGCGAATACGTCAGAAGAGCTTGCCTGGCATCCTTGCCGTAAAGCGACAGCCGCAGTTCCTCAAACGGAATGCCGGCTTGTTTCATGAGCAACCACGGACGCAGCGACCACGAGGAATACGCCTTGTTGCCGATGACGAGAACCAGATTGGGCATTGGGCAGGATTTCCGTTCCAGATGGTGTATGCCTAGTGCCGGGCGCGAAATCGGAACCAGCGGTAACGCGCGCGCGGCGTATTATCGAGCAAATACGTCGGCACCACGGCTTCCAGCGCTGACGGAAGAAACCCGAAAACGGCGGGGAATGGGCAATCGCACACGTTGG
>C688J18823_10000922_pt1 | contig 17730 bp, 14 predicted proteins | sample HopSoiMetagenom1_FD_18823 | JGI IMG/M metagenome (IMG submission 18823) | reverse complement strand
CGTTGGGGCAGGGAAGATCACGGCCTGGCAGGCTGATTGGAACTTCCTTATGAGCTGGTGCTGCTTTCCGGCGGGCAGATCAGGACCGCTGCAATCGACCATTCCATACGCAATAGAATGCCGCACCAGTCGGTTGCTTCTGGCAAAGCAACCATACCGGACGTCTGACTTCCGCGCCGTTGACGCTACTGAACTTCGTTCAGCTTTTGATAGATCAGCATTGCAACCAGCACCAGCAGGAACACTCCCGAACCGATGCTGAAGATGCGCACAGGAATCGTCAGCCGGTTTACCCTCGTGAGTAACTCGGTCTGCTCTTCCTGCATGTGCGAATTGGCATCATCTAAAAACAGCTGATCGTCTTCATGCATCGTGAGCGTGCTCTTATAGATCAGCAGGAGGATCAACCCAATCGCGAAAATTCCGAATACAACCGCGACAACCGTTAGCGTCATATGCCACCTCGGCAGAGTCCAAACTCAAGCCCAGCGGCATTCCTCTTGGGCGGAAGCGAGTCGCGCAGTCTCGCAGCCAGTCCCGGGGAAGGCCTAGACGCCACGATTATAGCCCTGTCGGCAAGCCGTGGCGCTAGGGAAATACCTTTGTTCGGAGTCCGTTACAGAACCGTAAAGCGTGCGACCTTGCAGGCGTGGATCGCATCTAACAGGTAGCCGAATTCCCTTGGCTGATACGTGATTGGCCGCACAGGAAGCCGGTTTGCTATAATCGAACAGCTTTAAAGCCAAGGAGATACGAATGGCCACCACAACCGTCCCCGAAGTTAAGAAAGCCGCACCTGTCACTCTTACCGCCAACGCCGTCACCAAGGTGAAGGAAATCATGGCCCAGCAGAACCCTGTGCCCGCCGGCTTGCGCATCGGTGTGGTGGGTGGCGGATGCTCCGGCTTCTCCTATTCCATGCAGTTTGAGAACGGCGCCGGAATGATGGACAAGACCTTCGACATGGACGACTTGAAGGTTTACGTCGATGCCACATCTGTGATGTACCTGAACGGCTGCATCGTTGACTATGTCGAGACACTCGAAGGCGCGGGCTTCAAGTTCGAGAACCCGAACGTGAAAAGCACTTGCGGCTGCGGTAGTTCATTCAGCGTGTAAAGGGCTCGGAAAAGTTTTGGCAGATAGAACGCGGCCTCGTCGAAAGATGAGGCCGTTTTCTCTTTCTATTCGAAACGGTTCAGGGCTGCTAGCGTCAATGCGCAGCACAACTACTGCTGCTGGGGCGAACTCTGCGGCTGAGTCGGAGTCGGCGTCCCGTATCCAGTTCCGGGAGAGCTCGGATTGTTCTGCATCGGCGAAGGTGAGTTCCCAAAGCTGTTGCCGAACCCGCTGCTTTGTCCGGAACTATTCTGTCCGTTCAGGTTGGTAGTCCCTTGCATGCCCAACGCCTGCTGCAGCGAAGGCTGATAAGGCGTCGTGATCAGAAAGCCGCGATCGAAGGTGGGATCGTACACAAACTGCCACTCGTCATATTTTTTCTTCTTATCGAATTCACGAATCGTCTTGTCTTTGCTGGTGCTTGCTACACCGACGATCGGCATGCCTCCGAACTGCGTGTTCGACAGCTTGTCCCCGGAGTTCCCGTTTAGACTCGTGAATCCACCGGAGCTCGTGGAGGATGAAGTCGTGCTGTTCCCGTCAGTCGGGGCCGGTGACCCGGCCTGCGACGGATCTGCAGCGGCTCCAGGTCCGGTCTGCTGAGAATTCTGACCTGCAGCCGCATTCACGCCCGCGTTGAGTCCGCCACCAAAGGTACTGTTCCCGCCAAACGACGATGTCTGTCCAAATGCACCTTGAGAAGTGAGCGTTCCATTCGGGCCGATCGAACTCGCTCCGGCGATTCCGGCGCCCCCCAGTGCATTCATCGACATCTTGGCCTCTCCGAAATGTAGAAGCCGGAAGTCCTTCCCCGTGAGCGGATCCTTGTAGCGCTTCCGCAGGAAGCGCATCTGGTTGGTGTTTTCCAGATCCTCAATCTTCGCCGGATAGCGGCTGAACTTCTTGTAATACGCTCGAATCGCCCGCGAATACTGCACCCCACGGTGGATCATCTCCTCTTCTTTGTCGCGCCGGATCTCGAATGCAATAGAAGAGGCGAGCATGCCGGCCGCAATGGCGAGAAGTGCCATCACCAGGATGAGAGTCAGCAGAACATAGCCGGATTCGCGTTGCTTGTGCGTGCGCCGGCATTGTGATGGTAGTCGCATGGGAACTTTGCTGAGGGTGAATCCTGAAACTTTGAACCGTTTCTTCCTCATCCCTGCGTCAGCGGAATGTTCTGCGGAGGGCCGCTATTCACCACGTCCTGAATCTCGACTGACGTGTTCGTGATCCGGAGGACTTTGTACCGCCGATCTACAATCTCCCCTTCCCCGGCAACGAAAACATCGTCATTCAACTTCAGGAAGATCTTCTTCGGCTCGCCGGGCTGGCTCGCAAATCCGTAGAACTTGAGCGGAATGGGCGTCGGCGCTTGAGGTTGCGGTGGCTGATAGATTTCTGGCGCCTTCTGCACGTCCGTGTGTCCAGGCGCGATTGGCTTCTGAATCACAATCTCCTCAGCCTGCGATACAAAAATATTTCGTCCGCTGCCCTGATAGCGTGTCTGCTCGGTCGCCTCGAGCAAACTCATCTTCAGCGTCGGATCCAGATTTTCCGGCTTCGGCTTCTTTCCGGGCTTCGCTTTGCTGCGCTGGGTGACAGCCCGCGTCAACGACGGAGGCGCCGCTTGGGCGCTGGTTCCCGGTGCCGATGACTCCGTGAAGAACGGCATGAACTCATATGCGAACACGAGCACGGCCGCGAGCCCAAGCCCGGCCGCCCACATCGTCTTCTTCTTGTTTTCGAGTCCGAGTTGCACTACGCCGCCTTCAGGTACGTTTCCAGCTTTACATTCAATCTTACCGGTCCACGAGGTTCACCGCCCAGCGTCACGCTGTTGATGATGAAAAACATGTCATCGCGCTCCACCGCGTTGATGAACTTCGCCAGATCCGAGTAGTTGCCCTCGAGATCGTATTCCATTTGGATCGGCTCCAGGCCGCCCAACTGCTCATCGCCAATCTTGTATTTTCCCGACTGAATCTTTACTCCGTTGGACGATGTCAGCTTCCCAACCTCGGTCAGGATTTGTGAGTTCGTGGAAGGGAATCGTTTCTTGTAGAAATCCGCGATCTGCTGGCCCGCCACATCCACTTTATGCGGCAAGTCCTTCAACGGCGCCACTTCGCGGGTCTTTGTATTTAAGTCCGTCTGCAAGTCGTTGAGTTGCGAGCGCCGCGACTCCGCCGATCCGACCAGCGGTGAGAAATACATAATGCCGGCAAGCAGGTCAACGCCGACCATCACTATGATCGCGGTCTTGAGCTGCTTGCGGGTTTTGCGCAGGTCCGGCACTACTGTTTGCTCCGTTTCGCCAATTCCGTTTTCGATTTCTTAGGCGCCCGCGGATTCGCCTCGGACGCCGCGTTCACATTGGATTTTTGATCCGTTGCTGACTGTCCCGTGGCCTGCTGCAGGACCGCTTCGGGAATGTAAATTGCCTCGATATCGACCAGTTCGTTGTCGCCCGTCTGTTGCTGCGAAAGTCGCTCTGAAAGAATCTGGGTTCGAGCGAACCTTCGCGACTCTTCCATGCGCCTCGTCAGTTCGACAGCACGATCCCGCGAATCTCCAGCAACCGTCATCTTCAGCGACAACTGATTGTCTTCGTCCAGCTGCGGGCTGATTGATACCAGGTGTACTCTCGGGGGCATCACTTTTTCGAGGCTCTCCAAAACACGGGTCCACGAGAACGCCTTGCGTTCGATCAAGTCGTTCAGAAATTGCGACTGGTCGCGCGTGTTCCGGTGTTCCGGTTGATTGAGATAGGACTCGGCATCGGAGCGAATCTTGTCGCGCTCCGCAATCAGAGCCTTCTTCTCCGCAATAGCGGCCCGGTCGCGGCGCGCGTTTACAAAGCCGGTCACATCCATGATCAGCAGGATAAGAGTCAATAGCGCCAGTGCGCCGACACCTGTGCCCCAATGCGTCCAAAACTGCCGCGCGTCCTCGTACGGCTGGCTCGCGAGATTGATGTCTAAACGCATAACAAGTTTCAGTGACTCGTGTTGTGGCCAGTCGAGGAGCTTTTGCTCTCCACCAGCGACCATCTCCGTGCAGTCAAGAAATCAGCGCACCTACGACTCCGGCCATTCTCCACTTCGGCACAGAACCACTCGCGGTGATTCCCAGCTGCGCCGAAGAGACCAGTTCCTGCACCTCCGCCCCGGTTTGCGCTCTCAGCGCCGGTCCCGCACCTCCAGACTCCGGCAGACCCGCAACATAGATCTGCTCGATGTTGAGATGGTACGTATCCTGGAAGAACACCAGAGACGGATAGACTTCTTCCGCCAGTTGTTCGCCGGTAATCGTAACTCCGCGCCCATTCTCAAGCGTGCGGAACAGCTGCAACTGATCTTCGTTCAAGATCGCAATGCTGGTGGTGTGAGCGTCGACCTTGATAACCATGGTCGGCTTCTTGCCCTCAGCCGCACCAATGGCAGCCAAGGTCGAAGGCAACACGACCCCGGGGCTGAATCCCGCATCGCGAAAAGCTGCCTCATAATCCTCTATCACGCTACCCAGGGCGACTGCCGCGACCACGCGGACCTCGTCGTTTACTTTTTGTGCATGAAACGAAACCTTGGCTTTATCGAGGTCGAAGGGCAGAGATTTCTTCAGCCGGAACCGGACCACTCCCAACGCCTCCGTTGCATCTGACGGAAGCGTGTCGAACTCCACTAGCATCACGCGCACGGCGGCATCGGGCACGATCGCGATTACATCGCGGGAACGTCCTCCCACTCCGCCCAGGGCTTCTTCGATTCCCGCGCGAACCGCGTCGCGTTGCCGTAAATTGTTCTCGACCAGATCAGGAACCACACTACCGGGAGCAAGTTCGCGCGCAGCACAGGCGTCGAGCCCAGTGCCGCTCTCTCCCAGGCGACCGGCCAGCACGCGGTCCGCGGCAATCTCGCACGCCAGCTTAGGTTTTCGTATTGTTGCAGTTGAACTCATTCCCGAAAGCCCTTCAGCGGTAACGATATAAATCAGAACCCGTCTGGCTAAGAATTGCAATAGCCGAGGCGGAACAGGTCAAATTTTCAAAGTTCAAGCTCGGATTTCAGGAGGGAATAGGAAGGTATTCGATTGCAAACGTAGCAGCCCCCAACTTTGAAACCTCGAAACTTTGAAACTTTGCTCCTACCGCATGGTCTCGATAAACGTGACCTTATTGATCTCTTTCAGCGTAGTCATTCCCAGCCGCACTTTGTCCAGTGCCGATTCTCGCAGGAAGCGCATACCTTCTTCCCGCGCCGCCCTCCTGATTTCGGATGTCGGTTTCTTCGCCAGAATCATCTCGCGGATGCGGTCGCTCAAATCCAGCAGCTCATGAATCGCTGTTCGTCCACGGAAGCCGGTGCCCGCGCATTCGATACACCCCGGACCTTCGTAGAGTGGCACCTTGCCCCATTGCGCCGGATCGAGTCCGCTCGCCTCCAGGACATCTGGCGGATAGTGCACCTCCGTCCGGCAGGAATCGCAGATCAAGCGCACAAGCCGCTGCGCCAGGATGCAGTTCAATGCCGATACAAAGTTGTACGGCTCGACGCCCATGTTCAGGAACCGGCCAATGACATCGACCACGTTGTTCGCGTGGACGGTCGTGAATACGAGGTGGCCAGTGAGTGCCGATTGAATGGCGATTTGCGCCGTCTCGGAGTCGCGAATTTCGCCGACCATGATCTTGTCCGGATCGTGACGCAGAATGGAACGCAATCCACGCGCGAATGTCAGACCCTTCTTTTCATTCACCGGAATTTGCGTGATTCCGCGCAACTGATACTCGACCGGATCTTCAATCGTGATGATCTTGTCTTCGTCGGTCTTGATCTCATTCACCGCGGCATAGAGAGTGGTCGTCTTGCCGGAACCAGTTGGCCCCGTGACGAGCACCATGCCGTACGGCTCTTTGATGTAGCGTCGGAAGCGCCGCAAGTCGTCTTCGTCGAAGCCAACCACGTCCAGAGTCAGCGTCCGGAACTTCTCGCTCATCGACTCTTTGTCGAGCACGCGGAGCACGGCATCTTCGCCATGAATCGACGGCATGATCGACACGCGGAAGTCGATGGCGCGGCCGTTGTATTTCACCCGGAACCGGCCGTCCTGTGGGACACGGCGCTCGGAAATATCGAGCTCGCTCATGACCTTGATACGTGAGATCACGGTCGAGTGGTGTTCTTTGCCAATGGGCGGCATCGCCTGCGTGAGCACGCCATCAATACGGAACTTGATCATCACCGAGTCGTCTCGCGTCTCGATGTGAATGTCGGAAGCACGCCGCTGCAGGGCAGTGAAGATCGTCGTATCGACCAGCCGAATAATCGGGCTCGCATCGCCCGCCGCCGTCAGCTTGTCGATGCTCAGCGTCTCTTCGGCTCCGGTGTTCTCGTCCTCCCGTATGATGGTGAAGCCTTCACTGGCTTCTTCAAGCACGCGCTGCGATTGCTCAGTCTTCTTGAGAATGTCGTCGATCTGCTTGAGCGTCGCAACTTTGGTTACGATACGTTTCTGCAGCAGGAGACTGATCTCGTCGATCATCATCAGCTGGCTGGGATCGGCGATTGCGATGGCAAGCTTTCCGTCCGCGGTCTCTTCCAGCGGGACGAACTTGTAGCGGAACATCAGATCGGGAGAAATCTTCTTGAAAAGATCGTGATGCAGTTGGAAGTCCGCCAAATCCACAAACTCGCAGCGGTATCGCCGCGCCACATCTTGCGCGCGCTCCAGATCGGTCACCGGATTTCCGGTGGACACGATCTGTCCATTCCCGCCATTCACGAATAACGATTTTTTATCGGCCGTTGCCATTATCTACCTACTACCCTAACCAGTGCTTCTTCTCGCTGGTCGCCCGGCTAAGGACTCACGACTAGCGACTGCGTTAATGCACTCCCAACGTAAAGATCGGCAAATACAGCGATATCAGAACTGTGCCGACGAAAATCGCCATAATGATGAGGATCACTGGCTCGATGAGCGCCATCGCCGCTCCGAGCGCCGTCTGCACATCTTCCTCATAGAACTCCGCGACCGAGTTCAACATCGCTGGCAGGGCACCCGTGGATTCACCGACCTCAATCATCTCCACCGCCAGATCCGGAAAGATCTTCTGTTCTTCCAGACTTGGCGCGAGCCCTTGGCCCTCCCGAACTCGCGTTCCTGCCCGCATCACGCCCTTTAAGATGCGCCGGCTGCTCATCGAGGATCCTGCGGTTTCCATGGCCGGGACCAGCGGTAATCCGCCCTGCAAGAGCGTCGACAACATCCGGGAAAAACTCGCCACCTGATGCTTCAACCGGATGCCACCCAGCAGCGGCAGGCTCAGAATTGCCCGATCGATCCGGTCCGCCCCGCGATCTGTTTCCTTCCAGCGCCAAAGCACAAAAACCGCAAGGACCACGCCCACAAAAATGAAGGGCGCATACTTTTGCGCGTTCACGCCGACGTTCAACATGAATACTGTGATCGACGGCAGCTTGGCATCCAGGCTGTTGAACAGGTCCGCGAATTTCGGCACGACGTAGGTGAACAGGAATGTCACCATAATCATCACTACTGTGACCAGCAGCGTCGGGTAAATCAACGAGACAGTCAGCTTCTTGCGGAAAGTCATCGCCAGCCGCTGGAACGTGATATACCGGTTCAACACTTCATCGATGTTGCCGCTCTTTTCGCCCGCCATCAGCGTCGTTGTGTAGATCTTCGGCACAATTCCTTGCGCCGCAAAAGAATCCGACAGCAACTCCCCGCCTTTTACACGGTCGCGAACATTTTCCAGAATCTGCTTCAACTGCGCGTCTTTCTGCCGCTTGATCAGCAGTTCCAGCGAATTCAGAATCGGCAACCCCGCTCGGATCAGCGTCAAGAACTGCTGATTGAAAACCAGAAACGAGGCCTGCTTCAACTTGCGTTTGCGGCGCAAGCCCCCGGCCATGAGGCCCTGGGGCTTAACCCAGTACACGAGATATCCCTGGGACGAAAAGCGATCGCGGACCTCTGTTTCGGAGTAGCCCTGCTCGACGTGCTGCTGCACGCGCCCGCGATCGTCCGCGACTTTGACTACAAATTCCGCCATTTGTCCGTTTTTCCTACAGGTTACTGCAGGCGCCGCCTCAGGCTCAGTCTAACACTCAAACTTCCATTCTAAGCTGCTGACCGCTCCGTTGAACCGCATGCAGGTACCGCAAGTAACCATCACGGAAACATTGTTCTTCGGGTACTTCGTTCTTCGGGTACTTCCGGCCAGAACACTCTATGCAGGGACCTCTTGCTTGTGTCGTTCCCACTCCCTGCTTGTGATCCGAACTCTCGCTGCTTTCTCACCAGAATTCTTACGCTTTGTCATTCCGACTGAAGGGTTGGAATCCGCTGGCTCCCGCCCAAGCTACTGCCCCAGCTGCCCCTCGACGATCTCGGTCCCTGCCGGGGGCCTAAACGCAAACCGGGAATCTGACAGCGCTACATCTTCTTTCTGATCGGTAAATCGGTATTCGGTAACCGCGCCGTCCACATCGTGAAGCTCAATCCGCACAATCCGGTGCTCCGGATTAATCTCCAACACAATCTCCGATACTCGATCCGCCAAGGCCGCGGGCACTCCCCGAAGCATCACGTCGCCAGCCTGCATCGGTTGTTTGTCCGGAGCCAAGGACAAGCCCTTCAACTCCTTTTGCAGCTTTGTCTTACCCAACAAAAATGCAAGAGGAGATCGAATGTCCTCCAGCTTCTTCGCCGACTCTTTCCGCGCCTGCCGGTCCTCAGGCACGTAAAACCACGCATCTTTCCCGTCGCTCACGAAGAGCTTCTCTCTTGGAGAACGGTACTCCCACCGCATCTTGCCTGGTTTTTTGAGCCACAGAGTGCCGGACTCGGTCCGCTCCATCCCTGATCCCTGGAAGATCTCCGTGAACTCAGCTTCGAGGGTACGGAGATGGTTGTAGTGAGCATCCACAGCCGCAGCGATCGCCTTCACGTCTTCGGCCGAACTGGAAACCGCCCACGCCAACACACCTACAGACACCACGATCAGCGCACGAAACAATCGAACACGCATCAGTATTTTCACCGTGACCCGCCAGCCGGGCTCGATCCAAACGGCCAACCCCACGCATTTTCGGGAGGGAAGACGGAGGCAAGTTCCTTAAGGGGGGCTCCTTCAAGAATTGTACGATCCGCAGTCGGGGGTTGTCATCGCGCGCGTTATTACAATTCATTAATATTCACCCCCGGGCAGATATGTCGTGATACGATATAAATATCGGGGTAAGGTCCATCGTTCGCCCTGGCTCAAGCATCAGTAAACTAGGGGCGAAAAGGAGCAAACGTGATGTTAGGCATGAAACTGGTTCGACTGATCGAAGCGCATTCAGAGGCATTATCCCAGGGCTTGGCGGAGCAGCTTCAGGCGTCCGAGCGCACCTCCGATTTCCGCCAGATCTCGCGCGAAGACCTGCAGCGCCGCGCGCTCGAGCTTTATCGCAACCTGGGCGAATGGCTGTTGCAGAAGACCGAGAACGAAATTGCGAATCGTTTCAAGATGATCGCGCAGCTCCGTTCCGCCGAGGGAATTCACCTGCATCAGTACATCTGGGCTTTGACGCTCACCCGCGACTACTTGTGGCGCTTTCTCCGGCAGCAGGCTTTCGCCGACAGCATCTTCGATCTCCATGGCGAATTGGAAGTGCTCCAGTTGCTGAACCAGTTCTTCGACCGCGCCATCTACTACGCGATTCTCAGTTACGAGGAAGCCGTCTCGACGGCCGTTCGAAAAGATGACTGGACCCGAGCCCGCGAAGCAGCCGTCTCAATCGGGCTACTGTCCCACTGACTCTGTCGACCGAAGAGATGGTACCCCCGTCCTCCACGATCCTTTGGGCCCTCGATGCAGTTTCAGTACTGAAAACCTTGATTGGCGGTGTTTTTCGGACCACATATCTGAAAATACTAATTTGAGATAACTTAGTTGCTACCGATCTGAGCTGCCGCTTGCAAAGTCTTGAGCGGCTGAGACTTACAAGCAAAATATTGTGGAATAAGAACTTAGCTCTCGCATGACGTATCGCGACCGGTGCCACGCCATTTGGCTGTGGCAATGATGGAATATTGGGGCTGTGGACGACAAGGGCAGATGTCACAAGATCGGGCTCGGTGCCTGTGGATAATTTTTCCCGGGCTACTCCTGCCGTAGCACTTGCATGACTTCGACTCTCGAAGCGCGCCATGCTGGAATGAAAGACGCCACGGCGGCAACGGCGACGATTACTGCCATTACGCTCACGTATGTTGTCGGATCCGTGGCAGAAATGCCGTAAAGCATGCTCTCGAGAAAGCGGTTCGCTGCCAGACTGAGAACCAGGCCAGCCGCGCAGCCCATAAAGGTGATGCGCAAAGCCTGCATCAAGAATCGCCTGACGATCTGTCCCCGCAATGCTCCCAAAGCGAGACGCATTCCGATCTCTTTCTGACGAACTCTGCTCAGGTAATTGAGCATTCCATAAATGCCGATACAAGCCAGCAAAACGGCACAGCCGGCAAAAAGTCCCAATAAAAACGTGCGCAGCCGGTTCTCGAGAGACGATTGATCTAGGTGTGACTGCAAGGGTGTGATCCCGTAGACCGAGCGCTCGGGGTCGAGTTCGTGAATGCGCCGTCGAACCGTTTCCGCCATGGCCGAGGGGTCCCCCTTCGTCTTCACCAAATAGTTGGGGAAGGGCGTGGGTGCACTAAAGCAGGAGTACACGGTTGGAACCGGCTCGGCATTGATGCCTTCTTCGCGCGCATCCGCCACAACTCCACGGATGCTCCCTTCGGGCTGGAAGTCGTTATATGCAGCGGCCTTGAGTTGATGCCCGACGGGAGAGCGATCGGCAAAGTAGCGATCGAGGAAGCTGCGATTTACCAGAACGCCCCTCCCGTTCGCCGAATCGTTACATGTCTCTCCAGCCAGCAGAGGAATCTGCATCGTCTCGAAATAGCCCGTGGATACGTAGCGGCTGTCGGCCATAATTTTGTGATTCGGGTCCACATGCCCGTCGATTTTGAACTCTGCCTGGTAAAGCGCGGGAACTCCCGGGAGCATCCCGGCGGTGGAGGCAGCCTCAACTCCCGGAAGCGAGCGCAGTCCGTTCAGGGTTCGGTCGATCCTCTGAGTCAGGGTTTTCATGTCGGAGGTTTCTCCCCATGACCCGGTGACTTGAAACGTGAGCACATGGCTCGGATCGAATCCAGGGGAAACCCGGGTCAACCCATGCAGGCTCCGCAAGAGAAGGCCGGCGCCGGTCAGGAGCGTAACGGCCAGAGTGATCTGTACTGCCACGAGAGTCCACTGCAGCAGATTGCGTCCGGAAACCTGTGTGCGGGAATTCTTCGCCAGCGACTGTGCGAACTGCCGGCGCGTTCCGCGAACGGCTGGAAATACTCCGCACAAAAGGGTGGCGGTGACAGCGCACACGAATGAGTAGGCGACGATTCTCCAGTTGACGGTGATCTCCTCTGCCCGCGGAAGTTCGCTCGAGAGCAACTGGAACCCGCGCGCCGCAATCGCAGCAATGACTAGTCCAAGCAGTGAGCCGGCTGCGGCCAGAGCGAAAACTTCTGTAAGCAGTTGCGCGATGATTTTTGTTCGCGAGGCTCCCAGAGAAAATCGCACCGAAATCTCGTGTTCGCGATCCGCCGTCCGCGCCAGCAGCAATGCCGCGATATTCGAACACGCAATAAGCAGCAACAGCGACACCGAGCCATACACCAGCCACAGCGAATCGCGAATACCGCCGACCACGGTTTCTTTCAGCGGCATTGCCTGCACGCTCAGATCTGCGTCGGTTTTGGGAAATTGCGCGCCGAGCTGAGTTTGCACGGTGGCCAGATCCGCTCTGGCTTGCTGCAGCGTGATTTCCGGCTTCAGTCGCCCGATGACGGTGAACCAGGTGGCGTCGCGACGCTGCGCGAAAGGAGCATCGGGAGCACTTGGCGTCCAGAGGTCAATATCGCGCGTTGGAAACGAGAACGAAGCGGGCATGATTCCAACGATAGGATAGGCGAACGTTCCCACGTGCAGCTTCTGGCCCAAGGCATCCGCGCTCCCGTGGAATCGCCTCTGCCAGACGCCATAGCTGATGAGTGCCGCCGCAGGACCTCCCCATCGTTCCTCTTCCGGAGTGAAGTCGCGTCCAAGCACCGGAGCGACGGCCATGACGTGTAGAAATCGTGGGGCCACCAACGCTACGGTCACCTTCTCGGGCAAAGGGCCTGACGTTTCCGATAGATCATCGGTGTAGTAGCCGGTGATGGACTGAAACGTGGTACTCATACGATTCCAGTCTTCGAGGCGCACCGGCGCAACAAACCGATTTGCGTTCCGGCTCTTCACATCGTGCTGTCCGAGAAAGACCAGTTCGTCGGAGTTCGGATAGGGAAGCGGCCGCAGAATCAGCGCATCCATGGCAGAAAAGACGGCGCTGTTCGCGCCGATCGCCAACGCCAGAATCAGGATCACAGCCAGAGAGAAAGAAGGAGAACGCCGCACGAAGCGCAACGCAGATTTGCAATTGAACCCCAGCGTGCTCAGGAATGCCGAACTGTGAACCTCGCGCAGTTGCTGTCTGACCTGTTCCCGCCCGCCGAACTCAACGTTGGCCTGACGGCGTGCCTCCCCGGCATCCAAGCCGCGCGCCATGTTCGCCTCGGTGAGTTTTTCGATGTGAAACGCGATCTCGCGCTCCAATTCATCTTGCGTGGAAGCACTGCGAAACAAGTTTCTCCAGCGCAGCATCTAGACCTCCTGATTTGCCGTGGTGCCGAGAATGAGTGTCACGGCCTCCGCCAGGCGCGACCACGTGGCCTCTTCCCGGCTCAATTGCTTCCGCCCCTCGCGGGAGAGCCGATAAAATTTAGCCTGACGCCCGTTTTCCGAATCGCCCCAATTCGCAACCAGCCACCCTCGTTTCTCGAGACGATGCAGAGCCGGATAGAGAGAGCCCTGCTGCACGTTGAGCACATCCTTGGATATCTGCCGGATGCGTTGCGAGATTCCATACCCGTGCTCGGGACCGAGCGCAACAATTTTCAAGATGAGCATGTCGAGAGTCCCTTGCAGCAGGTCCGCTTTTTGAATCGGCGTCATACTTCTTCTCTCCTAGACGTTCGACATATTGAAAGGTTACCTGTAGATTGTCAAGGAGAGAGTTCCAGGGTTTCAGAAGGAATTCTCCGAGACCGAAAGGGAAGGCGGCCAGACGGATGTGGAGTTGATCTCACGTAGGCTGAAAACGTCGGCGCAATAACTTATGACTAGATCATGACGTTGACATTGTCATTCGGAAGAAGCCTCGAACCCGCAAAGCAGCGACACTCCAGGCTGAGGAACCTCGATCTCGCCTTTGGTTTCAACCACTTAGGCCCATCCAATGCCTGCACTCGCCGCTAAACCCCGATTTTGCACCGTTCATTGGATAACACTGCCCTATCCCCAGAGGGTCCAATAGCATAGGTTCAGATAACACCGGGGAAGATGTGTAAGCAGTCGTGGCCGCGTCGTCCCCGTAGTGATGGAAGCTAAGATTAAGCCAGAAGTTAGGAGCCGAAAGCAATTATGCGCAAGCCGATCAAGTACGTAGAAAAAGCAGTGGTTGCCGCCGCGAAGGGTGCCTGGGTTGTGTTCGATGGCCTGAACCGTATCAACCCGAACCCGTCGCCGACGCCGAAATGGTCCGAGAAGCCGCTGCTTAAGTCGTACGAGAAGACCAAGCCCCCGCTCGGCTGGCCGCGTACTACCGATTCTCTTTGTCCGAAGTGCGTCCCCGAAATCCGCCAGCAGATCCTCGATGGGCATCTACCGCACGAAGTGCTCATGAACGAAAAGGTCGGCGAAATCAAAGCCACCATTGTCGAGCGCGATGGCAAGATCCTCATGGTGAAGGATTGCCCTAAGCACGGCCACTTCGAAGACGTGATGTCGATCGATACCGAATTCTCGAAGCATTTGGAAGACGTGTTCCCCGGCCGCGACATTGCGGCCCACAATGACGAACACCTGCATCATCACGGATCGTCGACGGTGAAGTACGGCCGCGGGTCGGTGCTCACCATCGACCTGACCAATCGCTGCAATATGATGTGCGATCCGTGCTTCATGGACGCGAACCAGGTCGGCTTCGTCCACGAACTGACGTGGGAAGAGATTAAGACGATGCTCGACAACGCCATCACCATCAAGCCGCGCCGCCAGATGTCGGTGCAGTTCTCCGGTGGTGAGCCGACCTTGTCGCCGTACTTCCTCGATGCGGTTCGCTACGCCCGCAAAGTCGGATACAACTCCGTGCAGGCAGCGACGAACGGCATCGAGTTCGCGAAGAGTTTTGAGTTCGCGCAGCAGGCGGTTGAAGCCGGAATGCGCTATGCCTATCTGCAGTTCGACGGCATCGGCAATGCCGCGAATGCGCACCGTGCTGTCGGCAACCTGTTTGATGTGAAGCTGAAGGCGATCGAGAACCTGCACAAGGCCGGATGCGAGATCGTTCCGGTCATCACGATCGTGAACGGCATCAACAACGAGCAGGTCGGACGCATCATCAAGTTCGCCCTCGATAATCCGAAGACGATCAGCTTTCTCAGCTTCCAGCCCGTCAGCTTCACCGGGCGCGACGAAGCCGTGACGGACGAACGCCGCCAGGCGCAGCGGTACACGCTGAGCCATCTGGCGCACGACGTAAAGAATCAAACCGGCCTAGGCGAGCCCGCGCGTGACTGGTTCCCGATTTCGTTCATGGGAACGTTCAGCGACTGGGCCGACCTGATGCACGCCAACGATCCGAATAACGACTGGGGCCAGCTCAGTTGTGGCTGCCATCCGAATTGCGGCACTGGCATGGCGGTGATGATCGACAAGGAAACCAAGGAAGCCGTGCCGGTTACGGCGTTCCTGCATGGCGACCAGCTTGCGAAGGACATCGCAAAGGTGAACGATGGATCACGCGGAAAGTTTTTGACCGGGCTCGGCATGGCGCTGTGCCTGATGAAAAACTACGATCCGTACCAGTCGCCGACGCACTTCAAGCTGATGGATCTGCTGAAGAAGTTCGACAAGAACTATCACGTGACCGGAAAGGACTACGGTAAGGTTGGTCCGGACCGCACGATCGACGACGTGATGAAGCGGCGCACGCAGGACCGCTGGAACTTCCTGTTCATCGCAGGCATGTGGTTCCAGGACCTGTTCAACTACGACTTCCGGCGTACCGAGCAGTGCATCATTCCGTATGCGACGCAGGAAGGCGAGATCTCATTCTGTGCGTACAACACCGGCGTGGGATGGCGGAACATCATCGAGAAGATGCACATGACGGCCACGCTCACCAAGTGGTACGAAGAGCATGGACGCCACGAAATTTTCGCCGGCGGCAAGAAAGTGAAGATGGACGAGCCCGCGACGGCCACCGAGTATCTCAATCTGCGCGAAGAGATCGTCACCAACGAATTGCAGCGCGATCTCGATAAGCTGGGCATCGCTAAGACGGCGCGCGAAGAGAAGAAGCGTGCACGCGACGCGAAGGCAGCGGCGGGCGAGGCTCGCGGTCCGGAAAAGAACGATGCGGCTTACAACGCGCGTATGGCGTCTCTTTATCGCGAAGTCGTGCTGAAAGAGAAGCCGGTGCAATCGCAGGACGGTTTCATTCCGCTCGGCGCACTGGCGAAGCCGAATGGCAATAGCAACGGGAATCAGGCTACAGAAGAAGCGAAGCCGGAGCTGGCCGAGCCAGTAGCCGGAGACTAAGCTGCAAATCCANCGTTCTTAATGCATTACGCGGGCCGCCTTATGAGGCGGCCCGAGTTTTTTCCGACCNGCAACTTCGCGCGCCGACTCACGCCATCAACTCTAGCGTCGTTTTTCGCATCGAAACCACGGAATCAAATACATTTGTGCGGCGAGGCTCTAGTGACGGGCTTTTTGCGTCGAACAAGTTTCTGTGCACTGCTAGCGTTATCCACGGCTTTGATCGGTTGCCAAAACGGCAGCTCCCTACAATCCGCCTCACACAATTCTCAGCAAGGAAAATTCACAGGCGTCCTGATGTGGAAGGGAGATTCGACTACAACGGGTGCGTACACGAGTGAACTCGCGCTCACTCCGTCGAACGTAAACGCCACCCAGTTCGGCAAGGTGGGCACCTTCCAGGCGGACGGAGTAGTGATGGCTCAGCCTCTATACGTTTCCGGTCTGAACATGCAGGGCGCGACGCACAACGTCATCATCGTCGCAACGGAGCACGATTCGGTGTATGCGGTTGATGCGGACGCTCCGAATTCCGCGCCGCTGTGGGAGCGGCACTTCGTGGACGACGCGAACGGGGTTACAACCATGCCCGACAATTTCGGTGGACGCACGACGCTCGGCGGGGAAGTCGGGATTACTGGCACGCCCTACATCGACTCCGCCACAGGCGCGCTTTACTTCGTGACTGCACTGGCGCGAAATGGTGTCCCCGAACAATGGCTGCGCGCTGTGGATATCACATCCGGCCAGGACTACGGTCCGGGGGCTGTACAGATTCAGGCGAGTGTGCCGGGCGATGGTAGGGGCAGTGTTAACGGGAGCGTCCCGTTTGATCCGTCGATTGAAAATCAGCGGCCGGGATTAACCGAGACGAACGGCTCGCTGCTCGTGGGATGGGGAGCGTTCTCGGATTGGGGTGTGTACCACGGCTGGCTGATGGCATTCGATCCCGCCACCCTGCAGATGAAAGCCGTCTTCAATCCAACTCCGGACTTCCAGGGTGACGATGCCGCAGACGGCCCGTCGGATCACGGAGGCGGTGGAGCGTTCTGGCAGGGAGGAGCTGCGCCGAGCGTAGATTCAGATGGCAACATCTACGTGAATGCATCCGATGGCAGCTTCGATGCGGATGACGGCGGAAGGAACTACGGTGATACCCTGCTGAAACTAGCGTTGAGCGGTAACGCGTTCCAGGTTCTCGATTCGTTTACGCCGTCGAATGCAGACTGCATCGACCTGCATGATTTGGAGCTTGGCTCCGGAGGTGTTGCGCTGATCCCGACCGACGTTTCGAATGGAATTCCGCTGGCTGCCGCGTACAGCAAGGAAGGACGTTTGTTTCTCGTCAATCGCAGCAAGCTTGGTGGCTTCAATCCCCTCGGGGACACCCAGATCCCGCAGGAGTTCATGGTAGGCGATCATTCCTGTTCCGATTCGATCAGCGGGGACGTGGCAGAAGGTCCTGACTGGAACCGGCTTTATGGGACACCGGCGTATTGGAATGGGAATCTGTACGCAGCCGCTTCGAACCTGCCTTTGAAGCAATATCAGTTTCAGGGTGGAGTGCTCAACTCAACGCCGTTTGCAATGGCGCCTTCCGTGTATGGTCTCCGCGGCGGCAATACGGTGATCTCTGCCAACGGTACCCAGAATGGAATCGCCTGGGTATATGAGAAGGCGGCAAACTCGCAAGGAATTCTGCACGCCTACGATGCCACGGATGTTTCCAAGGAATTGTGGAATAGCAATATGAACGGATCGAGAGACGGGATGACCACAGGCACCGGCTTCGGAACACCCGTAATAGCAAGTGGTCGCGTGCTAGCGCCATCTGA
>C688J18823_10000921_pt1 | contig 17750 bp, 18 predicted proteins | sample HopSoiMetagenom1_FD_18823 | JGI IMG/M metagenome (IMG submission 18823) | reverse complement strand
GGCACGTTGCTCGGCGTGCTGATTCAGGGCCTGATCCAGACCTACATCAATTTCGATGGAACCTTGTCGAGCTGGTGGACCAAGATCGTGACCGGAGTTCTTCTTTTCGCTTTCATTGCCCTGCAGCAGGCCATGCTGGGCATCGCTCGCCGCGCCGGCCCCCGTAAGGCAGGAGTCCAGAAATCATGACGTCCCGGCTTGTCGTCATCCCGACGCGGCGCGCGCATTCCAACCACGCCGAGGTTGCCCGCAGCATCGGCATCGACATCATCGCCGGCCGTTACGCCGAAGGCGGCCGCCTGCCAGGCGATGCCGAACTCACGGCGATGTTCGGCGTGTCGCGGCCGGTGTTGCGCGAGAGCGTCAAGACCCTGGTGGCGAAGGGCCTGCTCACCACCAAGGCGCGGGTCGGCACCGTGGTGCGTGAGCGCGGCGCCTGGAACATGTTCGACGCCGACGTGCTGGCCTGGCATCTCGATGCCGGCATCGACCGGCGCTTTCTCAACGATCTCGCCGAGATTCGCCTCGCCGTCGAACCCCGCGCCGCCGCGCTCGCCGCTAGCCGCCGCTCGGAGGCCGACATCGCCGAACTGCATCGGAGCATGGCGCGAATGCGGGCGGAAGCGTCCGACTCGGTTGGTTTTGCCGACGGCGATCTGGCCCTGCACCTGGCCGTCGCCAACGCCTCCGGCAATTTGTTCATGCGTTCGATTGGCAACGTCATCGAAGCGGCGTTGCGCGCCTCGTTCCTGCTCAGCGCGCCGGTCGAAACGCAGGACCGCGAGACGGTGCTGTCGTGGCACCAGCGTATTGTCGATGCGATCGAGAGCGGCGATGCCGAGGCAGCCACCGCGGCCATGATCGAGGTGATCCACAATGGATTGCGCCGTCACGAGGGAACGCCGGTATCATCAGGCGCTGCGCCTGCAAGATCCGCGGCAGTCGGGTCTGGAGAGCCATCATGAGCCCGCTTCGCGTCGCCATCGTCGGCTTTGGCAAGATCGCGCGCGACCAGCACGTGCCGGCGATCGCTGCGACTGACGGTGTGGAACTGGTTGCCGTCGCCAGCCGCAATGCCTCGCTTCCCGGTGTGCCGCATGCGGCGACGCTCGATGAATTGTTGCGCGACGGTCCGCCGATCGACGCGGTGGCACTGTGTACGCCGCCGCAGGTTCGCCACGCGCAGGCGGCGATGGCGCTTGCCGCCGGCAAGCACGTGATGCTGGAAAAGCCGCCGGGCGCGACAGTCGCCGAAATCACCCCGCTCGTGACCGCCGCGCGGGCCGCGCAACGCACGCTGTTCGCCACCTGGCACTCGCGGTTCGCGCCGGCCGTCGAGCCGGCACGGCAATTGCTTGCCGGGCGGCAGGTCACATCAGTCAAAATTAGCTGGAAGGAAGATGTGCGGGTCTGGCATCCCGGTCAGGCCTGGATCTTTGAGCCGGGCGGGCTCGGCGTGTTCGATCCCGGCATCAACGCGCTCTCGATCCTGACGCGGATCTTGCCGCAGCCATTGTTCGTGACGTCGGCGGATCTCGCATTCCCCGCCAATCGCGACGCGCCGATCGCAGCCAGCCTTGCTCTCAGCGATGCGCAGGGGCTGAAGATCACGGCCGAATTCGACTTCCTCCAGACCGGTCCGCAGAGCTGGGACATTGATCTCGACACCGATGGCGGTCCCGTCACGCTTTCCATGGGCGGGGCGAGGTTGAGGGCAGGAGGCAAGCAGCTCGTCGATGCCGCCGACGCCGAATATGTCGGGCTCTACAGCCGCTTCCGCGAGCTTGCCGCAACCGGCGAGGCCGACGTCGATCTCGCGCCGCTTCAACTCGTCGCCGACGCGTTCCTGCTGGGGCGACGCCGCACCGTCGAGCCATTCGAGGACGAGACATGAACATGCCGTCTGTTCCTCGCGTGACGCGTTCCAGTTTCGGTGTGCTGCCGGACGGTAGCGACGTCGAGCGCATCGTCTTGCAGGCGGCCGGCGGCCTGGAAGCCCGCATCATCACCTATGGCGCTTCGCTGCAGGCATTGCTGGTGCCGGATGTTGCCGGACGCCGCGACGACATCGTGCTCGGTCATGAGACGTTCGAGGGATATCTCGCCCGCCGCCAGTTCTTCGGCGCAACCGTTGGGCGCTATGCCAACCGCATCGCCGGCGCGCGCTTCACGCTCGACGGCGCCGAGGTGCAACTCGCGGCAAATAACGGGGCCAATGCGTTGCATGGCGGGTTGGAAGGTTTCGATCGCCGCAACTGGCGGATTGTCAGGGTCGAGGATGGAGATCATCCGGCCGTGGCGCTCGCCTACACCAGCGCCGACGGCGAGGAGGGTTATCCCGGCGCGCTGGACGTGGAGGTGACCTGGCGCCTGACCGGGCCGATGGAATTGTCGCTCGACATGACGGCGCGGACCGATCGTCCAACCGTGGTCAATCTCACCAATCACAGCTTTTTTAATCTGGCCGGCGGGCGCTCGGGCCGGAATATTCTCGATCATCATCTCACCGTGGCGGCGGATCATTTCCTCGCCATCGATGCCGGCGCGATCCCGCTGCCGCAGCCGCCTAGCGCGGTCGCCGATACGCCGTTCGACTTCCGCGCAGGCGTCGAGGTCGGCGCGCGGATTCGCAACGACCATCCGCAACTGCGCGTGGGCCGCGGCTATGACCATAATTTCTGCCTCGCGCCGCCAAGCGGCGAACCTCGCTTCGCTGCGCGGCTCGCCGAGCCTGTGTCTGGCCGCGTACTCGAACTGTTCACCAATCAGCCCGGCTTGCAGGTCTATTCCGGAAACTTTCTCGATGGTTCTACCGCCGGAAAGGGCGGTCGCCTGTATCGGCAGTCCGACGCCATGTGCCTCGAACCGCACGCCTGGCCCGATACGCCCAACCGGCCCGACTTCCCGACCGCGCGGCTTGCCCCGGGCGAAGTCTATCGCCACACCACGCTGTATCGCTTCACGCATGCGATCCAAGGTCTAATACACGGCGCAATCGAGACACAATCCGCGGTAGAGTACCCTGGGGGAGCGGGGCGATGAGTGGCGACCGCGAAATGGAAGAGGTGCCGACCAGCGTTCTCTGCGGCGAGCGGTGCCATCTTGGCGAGGGCCCGACCTATGACTCCGCCACCGATACGGCTTGGTGGTTCGACATCGTCGAGCGCCGGCTGTTCGAGGCGCGGCTCGATACCGGTCAGACCACCATCCATTCGCTCGGCGTGATGGGCAGCGCGCTTGGGCGGATCGACGCGCACCGCCAGTTGCTCGTCGCCGACGATGGCCTCTATATCCGTACGCCGGCGGATGGGCGGATGACGCTGTTCCGTCCGCTCGAAGCCGACAATGCCGCGACGCGGTCGAACGATGCCCGGGTTCATCCGTCCGGCACCTTCTGGATCGGCACCATGGGGCGCCAGGCCGAGCGGGGGCTGGGCGCCATCTATGCGCTGCATCGCGGTGAGCTGTCGCGGCTCTATGATGGCGTCACGATCCCAAATGCGATCTGCTTCTCGCCGGACGGAACGATCGGCTATTTCGCGGACACCGGGAAGAATACGCTGTTCCAGGTCGATCTCGATGCGGCGACCGGCCTGCCGCGCGGGGAGCCGGTCGTGCTCGTCACCCGGCGGGGCGGCGGCGGCATCGACGGCGCGGTGGTCGATGCCGACGGGCTGATCTGGAACGCGCGCTGGGGCGGCGGCTGCATTGACGTTTACAGCCCGCAAGGCGAGCATCTGCGCTCGCTCCGCGTCCCGGCGCGGCAGTCGAGTTGCCCCGCTTTCGTCGGGCGGGATTTCTCGCGCCTGCTCGTTACCTCGGCCTGGCAGGACATGAGCGATGACGCGAAGCGCGCCGATCCCGGTCACGGCCGCACCTTCGTGCTCGATGTTGCGGCGCGTGGTCGCCCTGAACCAGACGTAAAACTTGCAACGGGTTGATGGAGGAAGACGAGGCGCGCACAAACGCGCGAGAGCGACTGAGTTTCAAGAGCCGCATTCAGCGGTCCGACGATCCAGAACCACAGATCCTCGATGATCAAAGGGAGTGAAGCATGACTAGTCTGAAGACCACATTGTCGGCCGTTGCGCTGGCAGCAACCATGGCCGCAACGGCGGTGACCGGCGCTTTCGCCCAGAGCAAGGGGACCGTCGGCATCGCGATGCCGACCAAATCCTCAGCACGCTGGATCGACGATGGCAACAACATCGTCAAGATCCTGAAGGAGCGCGGCTACGGTACCGACCTGCAATATGCCGAGGACGACATTCCGAACCAGCTCTCGCAGGTCGAGAACATGGTAACCAAGGGCGCCAAGGTGCTGGTGATCGCGGCGATCGACGGCACCACGCTGTCCGACGTGCTGAAGCAGGCCAAGGCCAAGGGGATCACGGTCATCGCTTATGACCGTTTGATCCGCGACACGCCCAATGTCGACTACTACGCAACTTTCGACAATTTCCAGGTCGGCGTGCTGCAGGCCCAATCGATCGAGCAGGGGCTCGGGCTTAAGGAAGGCAAGGGGCCCTTCAATATCGAATTGTTCGGCGGTTCGCCGGACGACAACAACGCCTACTTCTTCTACAACGGTTCGATGTCGGTGCTGCAGCCCTATATCGACAGCGGCAAGCTGGTGATCGGCAGCGGCCAGAAGGGCATGGACAAGGTCTCGACGCTGCGCTGGGACGGCGCCACCGCCCAGGCGCGGATGGACAACCTCCTGAGCGCGTTCTATGGCCGCAAGCGGGTCGATGCGGTGCTCTCGCCCTATGACGGCCTCTCCATCGGCATTCTCTCGTCGTTGAAGGGCGTCGGCTATGGCAGCGGCAACATGCCGATGCCTATCGTCAGCGGCCAGGACGCCGAGGTTCCGTCGATCAAGTCGATGCTGCGCGGCGAGCAGTATTCGACCATCTTCAAGGATACCCGCGATCTCGCCCGCGTCACCGCCGACATGGTGGATGCCGCGCTCAGCGGCAAGGAAGTGACCGTCAACGACAGCAAGACCTACAACAACGGCGTCAAGGTGGTACCTTCCTATCTCCTGAAGCCGGTCGTCGTCGACAAGAGCAACTGGGAGAAGGTGCTGGTCGAGAGCGGCTACTACAAGAAGTCGCAGTTCGACTGAGGCGAACGGCGGCGCCGGCCACCGCCGGCGCCGCCACCTGCGTGTATCCTGTCGTTGCAGGGTGGATTAATCATGGACCTGTTAGCGCGATGACTGCAATTCTCGAAATGCGCGGCGTGAGCAAGAGCTTTTCCGGCGTTCAGGCCCTGCGCGACGTCAACTTCACGGTGGAGGCGGGGCAGATCCATGCCCTCGTCGGAGAAAACGGCGCCGGCAAGTCGACCCTGATGAAGGTTTTGAGCGGCGTCTACCCCCACGGCGACTACGAAGGCAGCATCATCTTCGACGGCGAGGAGCGGCGCTTTCGCGACGTCAACGATTCCGAATCGCTCGGCATCATCATCATCCACCAGGAACTGGCGCTGATTCCGCTGATGTCGATCGCGGAGAACATTTTCCTTTCGCATCCGCCGTCGCGGCTTGGCGTGATCGACCGCGACACGGTTTACCGCCGAACCCAGGAATTGCTCGCCCAGGTCGGCCTCACCGAGATGCCCGATACGCTGGTGACGGACCTTGGCGTCGGCAAGCAGCAATTGGTTGAGATCGCCAAGGCCTTGTCCAAGCGGGTGCGATTGCTGATCCTCGACGAGCCGACCGCCAGCCTGAACGAGAACGACAGCGCCGCGCTGTTGGATCGGCTGCTTGCGTTCCGCGCCCAGGGCATCGCCTCGATCCTGATCTCGCACAAATTGTCGGAGGTTGCCCGCGTCGCCGACCGGATCACGGTGCTGCGTGACGGCCGCACGGTCGACAGCATCGATTGCCGGACCGAGCCGGTGGAAGAGGACCGGATCATCCGCAGCATGGTCGATCGCGACCTTGCCCATCGCTTTCCGCAGCGCACCACCACGATCGGCCTACCCGTCTTCGCCGTGCAGGACTGGACGGTGCATCATCCGCTTCACAGGGATCGCCGGGTCATCAAGGGCGTGAATTTCGAGGTCCGGCGCGGCGAGGTGGTCGGGATCGCCGGGCTGATGGGCGCAGGCCGTACCGAATTCGCCATGAGCCTGTTCGGCCGCGCCTGGGGAGATCGGATCAGCGGTCGCGTCTGGCTCGATGGCAGGGAAGTCAACTTGTCGAGCGTGGCGGCGGCGATCGATGCCGGCCTCGCTTACGTCACCGAGGATCGCAAGCAGCTTGGCCTGATCCTGGACGCTGACGTCCGCAAGAACATCACGCTGGCAAGCCTCGGCCGCGTGGCGCGGCAGGGCGTGATCGATGACATGTCCGAATTGCGCGTTGCGAGCGATTACCGCAACCGGATGCGGATCCGCTGTTCCGATGTCTATCAGGAGACCGGCCAGCTCTCCGGCGGCAACCAGCAGAAGGTGGTGCTGTCGAAATGGCTGATGACCGATCCGAAAGTATTATTCCTCGACGAGCCCACGCGCGGCATCGATGTCGGGGCAAAATACGAAATCTACTGTATCATCAACGAGCTTGCCGAGGCGGGCAAGGGAGTGGTGATGATTTCGTCGGAAATGCCGGAACTGCTCGGGGTCTGCGACCGCATCTGCGTGATGAATGACGGCGCCTTCGTCGGAGAATTCGCCGCCGCCGAAGCCACCCAGGAAAGGATCATGCGCGCCATCATGCGCAACAAGGAAATGGACAAGAAGGTACTTCAGGGAGATTTGCGGCCATGACCGACAAGGCGGTTGCGCTGCCCGGACACGCCGGTTTCATCAAGAACAATCTGCGCAACTACGGCATGCTGCTGTCGCTGTTTGCGATCATGCTGTTCTTCCAGGTCATGACCGACGGCACGCTGTTGCAGCCGCTGAACCTGACCAATCTGGTGCTGCAGAACAGCTACATCGTGATCATGGCGCTCGGCATGCTCTTGATCATCGTCACCGGCCATATCGACCTGTCGGTCGGCTCGGTCGCGGGCTTCGTCGGCGCGGTCGCGGCGGTGCTGATGGTGCGCTATCACATTGCCTATCCGCTGGCCTTTCTTGCCTGCCTGCTGGTCGGTGCGATGATCGGTGCCGCGCAGGGCTATTGGGTGGCCTATTTCAAGATCCCGTCCTTTATCGTGACGCTGGCCGGCATGCTGGTGTTCAAGGGGCTCGCGCTCGCGATCCTGGCAGGCCAGTCGGTCGGGCCGTTTCCGCCGACCTTCCAGAAACTGTCCTCGGGCTTCATCCCGGAACTGTTTCCCGGCGCCGGTACGCTTTATCCGACGTCGCTGTTGATCGGTGCCGTCCTGGCGGTGGCTCTGGTCTATACCAGCGCCAAGGGCCGGGCGCGGCAGGCCTCGCACGGCATCGAGGTCGAGCCGTTTGGATTCTTCGTCGCCAAGAGCGCGGTGCTGTTCGCCGCGATCGTGTTCTTTGCCGGCCTGATCGCTTCGCATCGCGGCCTGCCCAACGTGCTGGTCATCATGACGGCGCTGATCGCGCTCTATGGTTTCGTCACCACCCGCACCGTGATCGGTCGCCACATCTACGCCATCGGTGGCAACGCCAGGGCCGCGAGCCTGTCCGGCATCAAGACCGAGCGGCTGACGTTTCTGACCTTCGTCAACATGGGGGTGCTGGCGGCGCTCGCCGGCCTCGTGTTCGCCGCGCGGCTCAATACGGCGACGCCGAAGGCAGGCGCCGGCTTCGAACTCGACGTCATCGCGGCCTGTTTCATTGGCGGCGCGTCCGCCTATGGCGGCGTCGGCCGGGTCGGCGGCGCGGTGATCGGGGCCATGATCATGGGGGTCATGAACAACGGCATGTCCATCCTCGGCATCGGCATCGACTACCAGCAGGTGATCAAGGGGCTGGTGCTGCTCGGCGCCGTCTGCCTCGACGTCTACAACCAGCGGCGATAGAGCGGGATGAGCTCAGGTTGGGCCGTGAGGACGGGCCATTTGGTGCCCCAATCCTACTTTGCGTGGGGTTGTTTTCGATATTTTGGGTCTGGTACGCCCGCCCGTCATTCCTGCAATTGCCAGCGGCCTATGACCCGAAACCGCGAGTTCGCAGTTTCCTGGCGGCACAGGGCAATCGCGTCGATCGCGAGCCGGCCGATGCCCGTTGCCACAAACCTCTCGCGCAGCATTGCCACGACCTGCTCGCGCCGTTCCGCGGGAAGCCGTCCCGTTAGCGTCATGTGGAAGCGAAATTCTTCGAACACGTAGGGGTAGCCCCAGTGGTCGAGATAGTCGCGTTGCCGCGGCGTCAGCTTGTCGGGATTGCGCCGTGCGCGATCTTCCGGGCTAAGGGGAGCACGGAACGTATCGAATGCCTTGGTCGCTTCAGCGGCGAGCACTTCGAGCTCTGCCGACGGTTCGGCTGGAATCACCGCGATGAAGCCGCTGATCGAATCGACCACCGGCTGGATCACCGGCACGGGCCGGGCCAGATCGGCGAACAATTCGCATGCCGCAGCAAGCTGCGCCTCGGCCTTGCCATCGGCCAGCGCGATCGGTGCCTTCAGCGTGGCGTGAAAGCCGTATTTGCGTGGATCCTGCGTCAGGTCGCGCCAGTCCGATGGAAGCCCATCCGGAAAGGGCAGGTCGTCGCCACTATGGGCATCGTAGCCGAGCAGGGACCCGCCGAACCGGTCGAGCACGCTGCCTGCCGCGGCGGTGTAGTAGATCGCATAACGGGGGAAATTTGCCATTGCGCCAGAATAGGGCCGTCTCACGCGGCTGCAACTGCCTTGCGCGGGGTGACGGGCGAGCGGACAAGGCGGTTCGCTTCGGTCAGGTACACCAGACGTCCCGCGGCAACGACGGCGACTACTCGCGGCCGCAGCGGCACCGAGTCATCGACCAGAACAATGTCGGCGCGCTGTCCCGTGGCGAGCATGCCACGATCGGCGAGGCCGGCGGCGCGCGCTGGCGCCGACGAGATCAATTGCCACGCCGCGGCCAGTGGCAGCACGCCGTCGGCCGCAAGCCGGAACGCCGCCAGCAGTGGCGCCGGATAATAATAGTCGGACGCCAGCACCGAACAGAGGCCCTTGGCGATCATGTCGGAGGCCTTGGTCCAGCCGGTGTGGCTGCCGCCACGCACCACATTGGGCGCGCCGAACACGATGAAATCACCGGCTTCGGCGGCGTCGCGGGCGGTTTCCTCGTTGACCGGAAATTCGGCGATGGCAACGCCCTGCGCACGAAAGGCCTGCCGCATCGTCGGGCTTTCATCGTCATGCGAGAGCATCCGAACGCCTGCGGTGCGCGCAGCCTGCGCCAGCCGGGCGATTGACGCCGGCACGTCATGGCTGCGGGTGACCACGCTTTGCACTAGGTCGTCGAACGCCTCATTGGCGAGCCCCGTGCGCTCGACCATTCGGCTGCGCTTCAGCGGCTTGGCGAGGCTGGCGACGGTCGAGTCCATATGGTCGTTGAATGCGAACAGGTCGACGCGGCCTTCCGACAGCCAGTCGATGATTTCGCTTTCCGCATCGAGATTGAAGGTCTCCTGGCGCAAATGGAAGCGGGTATCGGCGGCGAGAAGCGGCCGCATCTGCTCGATCGCCTCCAGCATTTTCCGCGCATTGTCGGCGCCGCGAAGGCCGGGCTCCCACGACCAGGTAGTGGCATGATAGACGGTGGTGATGCCGTTGCTGACCGCCTGACGGTCGCTGTCGATCAATGCCACGTCGACCGGAAAATCAACCCCGGGGCGCGGCATCATCTGCCGCTCGAAGGCATCGCCATGCAGATCGACAATGCCGGGCAGCACCAGCAAGCCGCCGGCATCGATGCTGGGTGAGCCATGGCTGTTGTCCGTGCCCACGGCGACGATCTCGCGGCCGGCAAGCCGCAACGCGGTTTCTAATACCTCATGGCCGAGCAGGGCCCGGCCACCTTCGATGAACAGTTCGGTCACGATGCGGCACTCTGGTTGAATGGCTGACGGCCGGATGCTCCGGCCGATTCGTACTTTTCGAGGAAGCCCTCGACGTCGAGCTTACGGAAATCGGGCAGGGCGCGGCGAAGCGTCTCATGGTCCCAGTTCCACCAAGCAAGCTCCGCGAGCCGCCCGGCAATGGATTCCGGAAACCGCCGCTTGATCGGCCGCGCCGGGTTGCCGCCCACGATCGTGTAGGCAGGGACGTCCTTGGTCACGATGGCGCCGGCCGCGACCACCGCGCCGGTGCCGATCGAGCGGCCGGGCAGGATCACCGCACCGTGACCGATCCAGACGTCATGGCCGATATGGACGTGATGCTCACGCCGCCATGCAAAGAAGTCGGCGTCGTCGATCTCGCCCGCAAAATAGCTGCTGGCGCGGTAGGTAAAATGCGCCTGCGAGGCCCTGTGCATCGGATGATTGCCTGGGTTGATCCGCGTCATGGCCGCGATCGAGCAGAATTTTCCGATCGTGGTGTAGGTGATCTGCGCGTCATTCACGACGTTGGAATAATCCGCCATCGTGACTTCGAGCAGGATGGTCCGGGCGCCGACTTCGGTATAGGCGCCGAGCTGGCAGCCGCGTACCGAGGCGGTGGGGTCGACGGTCGGTTCAGTGGAGAGCATCTTGCCGGCCATCGGTGGCGTCCCCATCAGCAATCGAGGAAAGGTCATTCGCGCCCGCTCCTCTTCGATGCGCTTGATGACAGTATCATGACGGACGCGTGACGCGAGGTGTGGCTGTGGACGAACGCCGCACCGCAGCACTGGTGTCACACAACTGTTAGATCGAGCCGCTAGCGATGCTCTACGACTGGAATTTTGGAGCAGTGCATGCTGGTGGTGGAAGGTTTGACGTGCCGGTTCGGCACCAAGGCCGCCGTGGACAACGCGTCATTTTCGATCCAGCCCGGCAGCTTCGTCGGCGTGATCGGCCGCTCGGGTGCCGGCAAATCCACGCTGCTTCGGATGATCAACCGCCTCGCTGAACCTTCCGAAGGACGCATTCTGTTCGAAGGCGTCGACGTGACCGCACTGCGCGGCAAGGAGTTGCGGCAGTGGCGTGCGCGCTCCGCGATGATCTTTCAGCAGTTCAATCTGGTCGGCCGGCTCGACGTCCTCACCAATGTGCTGATGGGGCGATTGGCGGAAATCCCGTCCTGGCGCTCGCTGACGCAGCTTTGGCCGGAAGAGGACAGGGCCCTGGCGATGTCGGCGCTGGAGCAGTTCGATATGGCTGCGATCGCCGCCCAGCGCGCCGACCAGCTTTCCGGCGGCCAGCAGCAGCGCGTTGCGATCGCCCGCGCGCTGGTGCAGGAGCCTGACATCATTCTTGCCGACGAGCCGATCGCCTCGCTCGACCCGCGTAACACGCGGATCGTGATGGACGCGCTGCTGCGCATCAACAAGCATTTCGGCATCACTGTGATCTGCAACCTGCATTCGCTCGATCTGGCGCGAAGCTATTGCGACCGGCTGATTGGCATGGCCGCGGGGCGGGTGGTGTTTGATGGCGCGCCCGAGACGCTGACCGATCGTATCGCGCGCGAACTCTACGATCTCGAAGCCGACGAGGTCATGGGCGCCGCGCCCGGGCAGGCACCCGGCGCTGCGGCGATGCCTGAACTCGGCACGGCTGCCGCAGCCTGATTGTCATTCTGTACAGGGTAGCCGGTTGCAAGCCTGCAATCGGCAAAGAGGCGTAACCACAACAAGAGGGCTCACCATGATCACTCGTCGTATCATTCTGGCCGGCGCAGCTGCGCTGGCGTTTACCGCTTCCGCCTCGGCGCAGGACTGGAAGAGCAAATATCCGGAACTGACTTTTGCGGTGGTGCCGGCTGAGAACGCCTCGGGCGTGACCGAGCGCTGGACGCCGTTCGTCGCCTATCTATCCAAGGAACTTGGCATCAAGGTCACGTTGCGCATTGCCAACGACTACGCCGCTGTGATCGAAGGCCAGCGCGCCGGAAACATCCATATCGCCAGCTACGGCTCGGCATCGTTTGCCCGCGCCCGCCTGACCGGTGTGAAGACCGACGCCTTCGCCAACGACATCAACGCCGATGGTTCGACCGGCTATTATTCGGTGTTCTTCCTCAAGGCGTCGAGCGCTTACAAGAATGTCGATCAGCTGAAGGGTAAGAACCTCGGCCTGGTCGATCCGAATTCGACGTCGGGCAACAACGTGCCGCGCTTCGAACTCGACAAGCTCGGCATCTCCGACGCCGATGGCTATTTCGGCAAGGTCGTGTTCACCGGCAGCCATGAGAACGCCATGCTGGCGCTGGCACAGGGCACCGTCGAGGTCGCCGCCAATCAGTGGACCAACGACGACGATTCCACGCTCGCCCAGATGCTGCACAAGGGCATGCTGAAGAACGCCGACGGGTCGGCGATGAAGAAGGACGATTTCCGGATCATCCACAAGTCGGCCCCGATCATCAACGGGCCCTACGCCTATAATTCGGACCTTCCGGCCGACCTGAAGGCCGCGATTGCCAAGGCGTTCACCGAAGCGCCGGCCAAGGACAAGGCTGCGTTCGACCGCCTGTCCGATGGTCAGAAGAAAGGTTTCAACCCGGCCACGACCAAGGATTGGGACGGCACTATCGAATTGATCAAGTTCGTCGATGCGTTGCGTAAAAAGAAGGCGTCCTGATCAATAGGCCTAGACGAGTCTGGCCGGGTCCAAGCGACCCGGCCTTTTTCTATCTAGCACTTGTTTTGCTTCACACCTGTTCTGCTTGACACTTGGGCACAGTGATTCCGATGGCGAATGCCATATCCATCCTTCCAGACCAGCAACTTGAGGTGCTCAACGATACCTATCGCAAGGCCGTCGCGCGCAAGCGTTTGAAGACGACTTTGGCGGCGGTGCTATTCTTCGCCGCGCTGATTATCGCAGCGTTCGGCGCGGAAGTGAATTTGCGTACGCTCTTCAGCTATTTCGGCAACTTTGTGAGCTATTTCGACCGCATCTTTACCCTGGAAGACGGCACGCGGGTATGGACTAATTTCGGCGAATGGTTTTGGGGCTGGCAGAAGTGGCTCAAGATGCTCGGCGAGACCATTCTTATCAGCTATGTCGGTACCCTGACCGGCGCGGTCCTTGCCTTCGTGCTGAATTTCTTCGCCGCGCAAAACACGTCACCCGCGCCATGGCTGCGGTTCGTCGTCCGGCGTCTCCTCGAATTCGCGCGCACTGTTCCCGGCATCGTGTTCGCGCTGATTTTCGTCATCGCCTTTGGCCTCGGGCCGATGGCGGGCGTGCTGGCAATCGCCCTGCATTCCGCCGGCGCGCTCGGAAAGTTGTTTTCCGAGATCGTCGAGAATGCCGACATGAAACCGGTCGAGGGTGTGCGCTCGACAGGCGCAAGCTGGCTCTCATGCATGCGTTTTGCGGTGTTGCCGCAGGTCACGGCCGGCTATGCCAGCTACGCGCTGCTGCGCTTTGAGATCAATGTCCGCGAGGCCTCGGTGATGGGTTTTGTTGGTGCCGGCGGCATCGGGCAGGAACTCGTCGTCGCGATCCGCAAGTTCTATTATTCCGACGTCAGCGCGATCCTCGTTACCATCATCGTCACTGTCTTCGTCATCGATATCACGACCGGCTGGCTGCGCGGAAAGCTGTTCGGCAAGGAGGCTCGCGCATGAGCCAGTTGCCGAAACCGGATACAGACGCGCTCCGGACCAAATACCCTGACGTTTTCGACCGGCCCGCATCGGCGCGCCTCGCCATGCCGGCGATAATTTTGGCTGTATTCGCGATCTTCGTGTTCGGGTTAGTTGATCTCGGCTTTTCCCCAGCCAAACTGGCGTCGGGCCTGAGCCAGCTAGGCTGGATCACGGTGATGATGATTCCACCTGATCCCGGCTCATCGCTGCCGGCCTATCTCGCAGCTCTCGGTGAGACGCTTTCGATCGCGCTGCTCGGCACGACCTTGGCTGCCGTGGCGGCGCTGCCCGTCAGCCTGCTGGCGGCGCGGAACATCATTCCGTCGAATCTGATTCGCTTCCCGGTACGCCGGTTCCTCGATTCCATCCGCGGTGTCGACACGCTGATCTGGGCGCTGGTGTGGATCAACGTCGTTGGTCTCGGCCCGTTTGCCGGGGTGCTGGCGATCGCGCTGTCTGACTTCGGTGCGTTCGGCAAATTGTTTTCCGAGGCGATCGAGGCCGCGGACAAGAAGCAGGTCGAGGGCATCAGGGCTTCTGGCGGCAACGCGCTGCATGAGATACGCTTCGGCCTGATGCCCCAGGTGCTGCCTGTCATCGCGGGGCAGGTGCTCTATTTCATTGAATCGAATACCCGCTCCGCCACCATCATCGGCATCGTCGGGGCCGGCGGTATCGGCCTGCAATTGGCCGAGCAGATCCGCGTGCTGGAGTGGCAGAAGGTGTCGTTCCTGATCCTGATGATTTTGGTGGCGGTGGCCGCGATCGACTGGATCTCGGGCAAGCTGCGCTTTGCCATCATCGGGCAGCGGGCGGTCGCGTGATTCCGTAGGGTGGGCAAAGCGAAGCGTGCCCACCGTTCATATCGCCGATGCGGATAGATGGTGGGCACGGCGCAAACGCGCCTTTGCCCACCCTACGGACCGTCAACCATTCTCCACCAAGAACTCCACACGCTCCGCGGCAAAGCGCGAGCGCTTGGTCGTTATCGGCGCGCCAGCAGTATCGACGTCGGTGCTGTCGACCACGAGCACGGGACGTCCGAGCGCGAGATCCAGCCGCGCGGCGTCGGTCGCGTCCACGATACCGGCGGTGATCCGGGTCGACGCACGGCGAAAATCCCGGATGCCGTAATGCGCCACCAGCTTGGTCATCGAGCGCACATTGGCGAACACCTTGCCGGCGTCGGGGAAGCGTTCGGCCGAAAGCCAGGTGGTGCTGACGCAGATCGGCGTGCGGTCGGCCAGCCGAACCGATTCGATCCGGACCAGCGGCGCACCGGTCTTCAATCCAAGCTCCCGCGCCAGTTCGCGTGTGGCTTCTTCCTCGGTCGCGTCGATGAACTGGCCGCGCGGCTCGCGGCCGCCGGCGCCGACGATCTCGGAAAATCGCGTTCGTGAGCGCAGGGGGTAGGCGATGCGCCGCGCCTCGACATAGGTGCCGCTGCCGCGTTCCGCGCGCACCAAGCCGCGTTCGGCGAGCGCGGCAAGCGCGCGCCGTACGGTATGACGGTTGACCCGATAGGTCTCGGCGATCTCCATCTCGCCCGGCAGCTTTTCGCCGGCAGCAAAGCGGCCATCGGCGATGCCGCGCTCGATGCCGTCGGCGACCTGCCGCCACAGCGCAACACCGGAAGCGGTGTCCTGAATGCTCATGTCGCGATATCGGCCATTGGAGAAAAATTACCTCATTGTCACGAAATCGTCATGGCGTTTCGGTATCGAGTTGTCTAGTATCATAGACAACTTGATTCAGGCAAGGTCGATGTGATGGCAGGCGAGGAAAGTCACGGGCAAGCCCGGCGCAAGGCGGCGATGGCGGTGCTGGCCCACGCCGAGACCACAGACATTGCCGGTCATCTCGAGGCGATTGCGTTGCCGGCGCATGAAGACCTGCGCGAGCCCGAAAATGGCCTGGTCATGGTGCGCGGCCGCGTCGGCGGCGACGGCGCGCCATTTAATCTCGGAGAAGCCACAGTTTCGCGCGCGGCGGTGCGGCTTTCGACCGGAGAAGTCGGTTTCGGCTATACGCTCGGCCGCGACCGTCGCAAGGCGAAGCTGATCGCGCTGTGCGACGCTATGGTGCAGTCTAATGAATTCGCGGCCACGGTTGAAGCCGGGGTGATCGCGCCGCTGCGTGCGGCGATGATCGAAAAGCGAAGCCGCAAGTCGGCGGAGGCCGCGGCGACACGGGTCGATTTCTACACACTGGTACGGGGTGAGGGCTGACATGACGACCGTTGCCGAATTGCCCGCTGGGTTTGCCGACAAGGTATTATCGGCGCAATCGATCTTTCGATCCGTGATGGATGCGATGGCGCGGCCGGGTAGCATTCAACGTATCGCGTCCACAGCTGGCACGCCGGTCGGGATGATGCGCGGCGCGGCCGCCATAGCGCTGACCTTGTTCGACCACGACACGCCGGTCTGGCTCGACGGCCGGATGTCGGCAACAGCTGATGTCGCCAAGTGGCTCAGGTTCCACACCAGCGCGCCGGTCGTTGCAGATTCGTCGATTGCCAGTTTCGCGCTGGTGGGCGATCCGCAGAGCCTGCCGGCGCTCGATCGCTTTGCGTTCGGCAGCAATGAATATCCGGACCGTTCGACCACGCTGGTTCTGCAGGTCGAAAGCCTGACGGATGGCCCCGTTGTCGAGCTGCAGGGCCCCGGCATCGACGGCTCGGCAGTGCTCCGCGCTTCAATTCAACCGCGTGATCTGTTCGAACGGCTGTCCATAAACGCCGCACTGTTTCCGCGCGGCATTGACGTCGTGCTGGTTCATGACGATTCCATCGTCGCCATACCGCGCACGACGCGGCTCGTGAGGGGAGGCTGACCATGTATGTTGCCGTCAAGGGAGGCGAGCGCGCCATCGAGAACGCCCATCGTCTGCTGGCCCATGAGCGCCGCGGCGACCGTGATGTGCGCGAACTGTCGCTGGCCCAGATCTCTGAGCAGCTTTCGCTCGGTGTCGACCGTGTCATGACCGAAGGCTCGCTATACGACCGTGAATTGGCGGCGCTCGCCATCAAGCAGGCGCGCGGCGACCTGATCGAGGCCATCTTCCTGGTGCGCGCGTTCCGCGCCACGCTGCCGCGCTTTGGCGCAACGGAGCCTGTCGACACCGGCGCGATGCAGGTGCGCCGCCGGGTTTCCTCGACCTTCAAGGATATTCCGGGCGGGCAGATCCTCGGGCCCACCTTCGACTACACCCATCGTCTGCTCGATCCGCAGCTCGCCGAGGGTTTCGCGCCCGAGGCCCCCGCGAGCGGTGAAGCGTCCACCGCGGCGACGCCGCGCGTGACCGACATTCTCGGCCGCGATGGCCTGATCGAGCCGTCGCCGGTTGCGGATGCTGACGCGCCGGTCGGCGATCTGACGCGCGAGCCGCTGAATTTTCCTGCCGACCGCGACCTGCGCCTGCAAAACCTGGCGCGCGCCGACGAAGGCTTCCTGCTGGCGCTCGGCTATTCCTCGCAGCGCGGCTATGGCCGTAACCATCCCTTTGCCGGCGAGATCCGCTTCGGCGAGGTGGAGGTCGAGTTCATGGCCGAGGATGCCGGCTTTGCCGTTCCACTCGGTTCAATCGCGCTCACCGAATGCCAGATGGTCAACCAGTTCAAGGGCTCGGCAACGGAAGCGCCGTGCTTCACGCGCGGCTATGGCTTGGCGTTCGGGCAAAGCGAGCGCAAGACCATGTCGATGGCACTGGTCGATCGCAGCCTGCGCGCCCGCGAACTCGGCGAGGAAGTGATCGCGCCCGGCCAGGATGAGGAATTCGTGATGTCGCATTCGGACAATGTGCAGGCGACCGGTTTTGTGGAGCATCTCAAATTGCCGCATTACGTCGATTTCCAATCCGAGCTCGGCCTGCTGCGCAAATTGCGGAAAGAGTTTGCCGAGGCAAACGAGACGCCGCCGATGCGGGAGGCCGCGGAATGAACGCGCCAACTTACAATTTCGCCTATCTCGACGAGCAAACAAAACGGATGATCCGCCGTGCGATCCTCAAAGCGATCGCGATTCCCGGCTATCAGGTGCCGTTCGCCAGCCGCGAAATGCCGATGCCGTATGGCTGGGGCAC
>C688J18823_10000920_pt1 | contig 17762 bp, 15 predicted proteins | sample HopSoiMetagenom1_FD_18823 | JGI IMG/M metagenome (IMG submission 18823) | reverse complement strand
ATCATGTTGAAGCCCTTGATCGAGTCCTTCAGCGTCACGTACTTGCCCGGCGAGCCGGTGAAGTTCTGCGCCACGGTGAAGGGCTGCGACAGGAAGCGCTGGATCTTACGCGCGCGGGCCACCGCCAGCTTGTCCTCCGGTGAAAGCTCGTCCATGCCGAGGATGGCGATGATGTCACGCAGCTCCTTGTAGCGCTGCAGCGTCGCCTGGACCGCGCGCGTGGTGTTGTAGTGCTCGTCACCGATCACGTTCGGATCGACCTGGCGCGAGGTCGAATCGAGCGGATCCACCGCCGGATAGATGCCGAGCGCCGCGATGTCGCGCGACAGCACCACCGTGGCGTCGAGGTGGCCAAAGGTGGTCGCGGGCGACGGATCGGTCAGGTCGTCCGCCGGCACGTACACCGCCTGGATAGAGGTGATGGACCCCGTCTTGGTCGAGGTGATGCGCTCCTGCAAGCGGCCCATTTCCTCGGCGAGTGTCGGCTGGTAGCCGACCGCTGAAGGCATGCGGCCGAGGAGCGCGGACACTTCGGTGCCGGCGAGGGTGAAGCGGTAGATGTTGTCGATGAAGAGCAGGATGTCGCGCCCTTCGTCGCGGAACGCTTCCGCCATGGTGAGGCCGCTCAGTCCCACCCGCAGGCGGTTGCCGGGCGGCTCGTTCATCTGCCCGAACACCATCGCGACCTTGGACTCCTCGAGGTTGTCCTTCTTGATCACCTCCGCCTCGATCATCTCGTGATAGAAGTCGTTGCCCTCGCGGGTGCGTTCACCCACACCGGCGAAGACCGACTGGCCGCCGTGCTTGGTGGCGATGTTGTTGATCAGCTCGAGCATCGTCACCGTCTTGCCGACGCCGGCGCCGCCGAAGAGCCCGATCTTGCCGCCCTTGGCGAACGGGCAGATGAGGTCGATGACCTTGATGCCGGTCTCGAGGAGCTCCACCGATGGCGAGAGCTCGTCGAATTTGGGGGCGAGCTGGTGGATCGACCGCCGTTCGGTGGATTTGATCGGTCCCTGTTCGTCGATCGGCCGGCCGAGCACGTCCATGATCCGGCCGAGCGTGCCTTTGCCGATCGGCACCGAGATCGGCTGGCCGGTGCCGCGCACTTTCATGCCGCGGCGCAAGCCGTCGGAGGAGCCGAGCGCGATGCAGCGCACGACGCCGTCGCCGAGCTGCTGCTCGACCTCGAAGGTGAGACCCTTCTCGACCAGCGTATTGTCGCCGCTCTCTTCGAGGATCAGCGCGTCGTAGATGTTGGGCATCTGCTCGCGCGGGAATTCGACGTCGATCACCGCACCGATCGACTGGACGATGGTGCCTTCAGCTTTAGCTTGTGCCTGTGCCATTGGATTCCCTATACAGCGGCTGCGCCGCCGACGATTTCCGAAAGTTCCTTGGTGATGTTCGCCTGCCGGTTTTTGTTGTAGACGAGCGTCAGCTCATCGATCAGGGTGGCGGCGTTGTCCGACGCCGCCTTCATCGCCACCATGCGCGCCGATTGCTCGGAGGCCATGTTCTCGGACACCGCCTGATAGATCAGCGCCTCGATGTAGCGCGTCATCACCTGATCGAGCACCGCGCGCGCCTCAGGCTCGTAGATATAGTCCCAGACGGTTTCCGGGGCGCCGAGGCGCTCGCCGGAAAGCGGCAGCAGCTGCTCGATCACCGGCTCCTGCTTCATGGTGTTGATGAAGCGCGTGTAAGCGAGCATCAACCGGTCGAAGCGGTCGGTGGTGTAGCCGTCGAGCATCACTTTTACGGCGCCGATCATCTTCTCCATCTGAGGCCGGTCGCCGAGCTGCACCACCTGCGACACGATGTGGGCGCCAAGGCGCTGCATGAAACCCAGGCCCTTGTTGCCGATCGCGCAGACGTCGGCTTCTTCGCCCTGTGACTGCCACTCCTTGTACTGCGCGAGCACCAGGCGAAGCAGGTTCGTGTTGAGCGCGCCGCACAGGCCCTTGTCGGTGGTGATGACGATGATGCCGACGCGCTTCACTGAGTCGCGATCGACCAGGAACGGGTGGCGGTATTCCGGATTGGCGTGCGAGATGTGCGCGGCGACGTTGCGGATCTTCTCGCCATACGGTCGCGCATGGCGCATGCGCTCCTGCGCCTTGCGCATCTTCGAGGCGGCGACCATTTCCATCGCCTTGGTGATCTTGCGCGTGTTCTGCACGCTGCGGATCTTCAGCCGGATTTCCTTGGTGCCGGGCATCAGAAGCTCGCGTTCTTCTTCCAGTCCTTGATCGCGTCGTGCAATGCCTTCTCGTCCTCGGCCGAGAGGTCTTTCTTCTCCTCCATGCGGCCGACCAGGCTCGCGAACTTGCCCTTCAGGTGGTCGCGCATGGATTTTTCCGCCGCCAGCGCCTTCTTGACGTCGATGTCGTCGAAGTAGCCGTTGTTCACGGCGAACAGCGTGAGCGCCATCTCCCAGACGGCGAGCGGCTGGTACTGCGGCTGCTTCATGAGCTCGGTCACCATGCGGCCACGCTCGAGCTGCTTACGCGTCGCTTCGTCGAGGTCGCTCGCGAACTGCGCGAAGGCGGCGAGCTCACGGTACTGCGCGAGCGCCAGGCGCACGCCGCCGCCGGTGTCGCGCCGCTTCATGATCTTGGTCTGCGCCGCGCCGCCGACGCGCGACACGGAGATGCCGGCGTTGATGGCAGGCCGGATGCCGGCATTGAAGAGATCGGTCTCGAGGAAGATCTGCCCGTCGGTGATAGAAATGACGTTGGTCGGCACGAAGGCGGTTACGTCGCCCGCCTGCGTCTCGATCACTGGCAGCGCGGTGAGCGAGCCGGTCTTGCCCTTAACCTCTCCCTTGGTGAATTTCTCGACGTATGCGGGATTGACGCGGGCGGCACGCTCGAGCAGCCGCGAGTGCAGGTAGAACACGTCGCCCGGATACGCCTCCCGCCCCGGCGGACGGCGCAGCAGTAGCGACACCTGGCGATACGCCCACGCTTGCTTGGTCAGGTCGTCGTAGATGATGAGCGCGTCCTGGCCGCGATCGCGGAAATACTCGCCCATCGTGCAGCCGGAATACGGCGCGATGTACTGCATCGCCGCCGACTCCGAAGCGGAAGCGGCCACGATGATGGTGTAGGACATGGCGCCGTGCTCCTCGAGCTTGCGCACGACGTTCGCAATGGTGGACGCCTTTTGGCCGATGGCGACGTAGACGCAGAAGAGGTCCTTGCCCTTCTGGTTGATGATCGTGTCGACGGCGACCGCCGTTTTTCCGGTCTGCCGATCGCCGATGATCAGCTCGCGCTGGCCGCGGCCGATCGGCACCATCGAGTCGATCGCCTTGAGTCCGGTCTGCACCGGCTGCGATACCGATTGCCGTGCGATCACGCCCGGCGCCACCTTCTCGATGACGTCGGTGAGCTTGGCATTGATCGGTCCCTTGCCGTCGATCGGCTGGCCGAGTGAGTTGACCACGCGCCCGAGTAGCTCGGGGCCGATCGGCACCGAGAGGATCTTGCCGGTGGTCTTTACGGTGTCGCCCTCGGTGATGTGCGTGTATTCGCCGAGAATCACCGAGCCCACCGAGTCGCGCTCGAGGTTGAGCGCGAGACCGAAGGTATTGCGCGGAAACTCGAGCATCTCGCCCTGCATGACGTCCGACAGGCCGTGGATGCGGCAGATGCCGTCGGTCACGGAGACGACGGTCCCCTGGGTGCGCATCTGCGCGCCCGCGTCGAGGTTCTGGATGCGGCTCTTGATGAGTTCCGAGATCTCGGAAGGGTTGAGTTGCATGAATGCTCCTTAAGCTTTCAATGCGGTCTCGAGCGCCGCGAGCTGCGCGCGCGCCGAGCCGTCGATGACCTTGTCGCCCAGCATAATCCGCACGCCGCCGATCAGCTCGCGATCCACCGAAACGTGCGCGCGCACCTTGCGGCCGGTCTTCTTCTCGAGGCGCTGCACGATGTCCTTGAGCTGAGCATCGCTTAGCTCGAAGGCCGACTGCACCTCGGCCTCGATCACGCCCTCGCGCTCGTTCTTCAGCATCTCGAACTGCTCGCGGATCTCGCGCAACAGCCCGAGGCGATCGTTCTCGGCCAGCACCCGCACGAAGTTCTCGACCTCGCCGCTGAGGCGACCGCCGAGTACGGAGATGAACACGCCCGCGCGCTGCGCGTCAGAGAGCCGCGGGTCGGAAGCGGCGGCGCGCACGCGACCATCCTCAGCAACCAGCGCGAGGCCGGCGAGCATCTCCGACCAGGCGCCGAGGGCACTCGCCTCGTCGGCCAGCTTGAAAGCGGCCTCGGCGTAGGGCCGCGCGACAGTCCTGGGCTCGGCCACTAGAGCTGCCGCTTGATCGATTCCAGCAGCTCGCCGTGCGCGCGGGCGTCGACCTCGCGGCGCAGGATCTTCTCCGCGCCGGCCACGGCGAGGGAGGCCACCCGGTCGCGCAGCTCTTCGCGCGCCCGGGTCACTTCCTGCTCGATCTCGGCCTTGGCGGCGACCAGCTCGCGATCGCCTTCCTGGCGCGCCGACTGGCGCGCCTCATCGATCAGCTGCGCCGAGCGCTTTTCGGCCTGGGCGAGGATCTCGGCGGCGCGGGCGCGCGCTTCCTTGATCGCATCGTCGGCCTGGCGCGTGGACAGCTCGAGCGAGCGGCGCCCCTGCTCCGCGGCGGCGAGGCCGTCGGCAATGGTCTTCTGGCGCACCTCGATCATGCGCAGGAGCGGCGGCCAGACGAACTTGACTGTGAACCAGATGAAGGCCGCGAACGTGATGGCCTGCGCGACCAGCGAAAGGTTGAGGTTCATCGCCCTAGCGGAAGGCGCTCGCGAGCGGATTCGCGAAAGCAAAGAACATCGCGATCCCCAGGCCGATGATGAACGACGCGTCGATCAGGCCGAGGAGCAGGAACACCTTGCCCTGCAGCGAGTTCGTCAGCTCGGGCTGGCGCGCAGCCGCTTCCAGGAAGCGGCTGCACATGATGCCCACGCCGATGCAGGCGCCGGCGGCGCCGAGGCCGATCATGAGGCCGACACCGATTCCGGTATAGGCCTGCACCATCGCGAGCAGTTGAAGCTTGTCCATCGAGATACTCCCCTTTTCGTCGGTCGGATTAAGGAATTCGAATCAGTGGTGCTCGTGCGCCATCGAGATGTAGACGATGGTGAGCATCATGAAGATGTACGCCTGCAGCAGGACGATCAGGATGTGGAAGATCGACCAGCCCAGCCCGAGCAGCGAGCCGAAAATGGTNCCCGTGAGCCCGGTCGCCGCCCACATCCAGAGCAGCAGGAACAGGATCTCACCCGCATACATGTTTCCGAAGAGACGCAGCGAGTGCGAGAGCGTCTTNGAGATGTACTCGACCATCTGAAAGAGAAAGTTCGCCGGAATCAGCAGCGGGTGCGAGCCGAACGGCGCGAAGAACAACTCGTGCAGCCAGCCGCCGAGGCCCTTGACCGAGACGGCAAAGACGATGGTGAGCACCAGCACCGAGATCGAAAGTCCGAAGGTGGTGTTGACGTCCGCCGTGGGCACGTAGCGAAAACCGTGGTCGGACACATGGTGGGTCACCAGACCGACGATGTCCGCCGGCAGGAAGTCCATGGCGTTCATCAGCACCACCCAGACGAACACGGTGAGCGCGAGCGGCGCGACAAAGCGATGGCGATCGCCATGCTGGAAGATGCCCTTCGCCTGCTCGTCGACGAAGTCGATCAGCAGCTCGACCATCGCCTGACGGCGGTTGGGCACGCCGGAAGTCGCGCCACGCACTACCCACCAGATGAAGCCGACACCGATGATGCCCAGGAGGATCGAGACGATGAGCGAGTCGACGTTGATCGCCCAGAAGCCACCGCCCTCGCCGACCGGCTTGGTGAAGAAGGCGAGGTGATGCTCGATGTATTCGGAAGGAGTGAGTTCGCTCGCTGCTGCCATCTATGCGGCTTTCAGTATTCGCGTACGAAAAAGGCCATGCCGAAAATCAACAGCGTCACCACCAAGGTCCCGATCAGCGCGCCGACCACCGCGTCACCGTAGTGGCTGAGCACCAGCCACAAGAGCAGCAGGGCAACACCGATCTTTACTGCTTCGCCGCGCAGCGCGCCGAGCAGCACGCTCGCCGGCGATCCCGCGCTGCCGAGCGACGCAACGAGCGCCGCCGCGATGCCGGCCGTGATGCTGATCGCTCCGCCCGCCAGCGCCGACACGGCGCCGTGCCGGCCCGAGACGAATGCCGACACGAGCACGAGTGCCATGGTCGCTAGGAGCTGCCATTTCAGGACGGTGAGGACGGGCTTTCGCAGCTGGCGAAGCATGCGCACCATGGTCTCGCCCCCGGAAAGCGGGGCGAAGTATATCGCAACTACTTCACTTCAACCGCTTCAGGAGCTCGTCGAGGTGCTCGAGGCTCGAATAATGAACGAGCAGCTTGCCCCGGCCCTTTGCCGACGCCCGGATCTCGACCGTCGTGCCGAGTCGCGCGGACACCTCCTCCTCGAGCCGCGCCAGATCGCGATCGTTGCGCCGCCGGCGCCGCGCCGCGGGCGCGCGCAGGAGCCGCTGCACCAGCGCCTCGGTCTCGCGCACCGACAGTCCCTGCGCCTCGATGCGGTTGGCGAGCTCGATCTGGCGCGCGCCGTCGAGCGCGAGCAGCGCTCGGGCGTGTCCCATTTCGATCGCGCCGCGCATCAGGCTGTCCTGCGCCGGCTTCGCGAGCTTCAGCAGGCGCAAGAGATTAGTGGTGGCGCTGCGCGAGCGGCCGACGGCGTCGGCCGCCGCCTCGTGCGTCATGCTGAACTCATTGATCAGACGTTGCACGGCGGCGGCTTCCTCGATCGGACTCAGGTCCTCGCGCTGCACGTTTTCGATCAACGCCATGACGAGCGCAGACTCGTCGGGGACCTCGCGCACGATTACCGGCACCTTGTCGAGCCCTGCCATCTGCGCAGCGCGCCAGCGCCGCTCGCCGGCGATCAGCTCGTAGCCGCGCTCGAGCGGGCGCACCACGAGGGGCTGCAGCAGCCCCTGCGAGCGAATCGATTGCGCGAGCTCGGCGAGCGACTGCTCGTCCATGCGCGTGCGCGGCTGGTAGCGGCCTGGCCGGATGGTGGCGGTCTCCACCGTGGCGAGCGCTTCGCGCGGCGGCTCGTCGCCGCCGAGGAGCGCCTCGAGGCCGCGGCCGAGTCCCTTCGCTCTCATGCCGCTGCTCCCAGGATCTCGCTCGCGAGCGCGAGATATGCCTGCGCGCCCTTGGAGGTCGCATCCCACAGAACGGCCGGCACGCCGTAGCTCGGCGCTTCGGCCAGCCGGACATTGCGCGGCACGAGCGTGCGGTAGACCTTGTCGCCGAAATGAACTTCAAGCTGCTGTGACACTTGCTGCGACAGGGTGTTTCTCGGGTCGTACATCGTGCGTAGCAAGCCCGCGATCTCGAGCTGCGGATTCAAATGGGCGCGCACGCGCTTGATGGTCGCCACGAGATCCGACAAGCCCTCGAGCGCGTAGTACTCGCATTGCATGGGAATAAGCACGCGATGCGCAGCCGTGAGCGCGTTGACGGTGAGCAGGCTAAGCGACGGCGGACAGTCGATCAAGACGAAGTCGTAGTCGGCGCCCACGCGCTCGAGCGCGGCCTTGAGGCGCGATTCGCGTCCCGGCAGCTCGACCAACTCGACTTCCGCGCCCGCAAGCTCGCGATTGGCCGGCACCAGGTCGAATCCGCCCTGCTCGACCTTGACTCGCGCCCCTGCCAGCTCGCTCAGGCCGAGAAGCACGTGGTAGACCGTGCGTGCAGCCGCGCGCTTGTCGACGCCGCTCCCCATGGTGGCGTTGCCCTGCGGATCGAGATCGACCAGCAGGACGCGCCGTCCCGCCTGGGCGAGCGCCGCGGCGAGGTTTACGCTCGTGGTGGTCTTGCCCACACCGCCCTTCTGGTTCACGACCGCCAGAACCTGCATGCCGCTGCTCACGAGCGCAGCTCGCAAAGAACAAGATGCCTCTCGGCATCGACAAAGGGCGTGCGCAGGGCAATGACCGCCTTGCACTGGACATCGCCCGGCAGCGCATCGAGCTCTTCGCGTGGCTGCTTGCCTTTCATCGCTGCGAACAAGCCGCGCGGCGCGACGAGATGCCGGCAAGCTTGGATGAATTGCGCGAGCTGCGTGAACGCGCGCGAGATCACGAGCGCGAATGGAATTGGTGGTTGCCAACGCTCGACGCGTCCTTCGTGCACCTCTACATTCGCGAGGGCGAGCTCGATGGCGGCCTGGCGCAGGAAGGCACATTTCTTCTGATTGGATTCGACAAGCGCCACATGCCACTGGGGGCGTGCCATTGCGAGCGGTATGCCGGGCAAGCCGGCGCCCGATCCGGCGTCGGCCACGCGCGCTTCGGCCGGTAATGGCAGATGCGGCAAGACCGCGAGCGCGTCAAGCAAATGGTGGCTCACCATGGCCTCGGGATCCCGGATCGCCGTCAAGTTGTAGGTGCGGTTCCATTTTGAGAGCAAGGCGATGTATTGCAGCAGCCGCTCCCGCGTCTCGGGCGCGAGCGCCATTCCCAATTGCTGCAAGCCGCGCTCGAGCGCGGCGGCCGGCGTCATGCGGTTTTGTGCGACGCCTGAAAACCCCTTTTCAGGTGGACGAGCAGGAGCGAGATTGCCGCCGGCGTGATTCCGGAAATGCGCGATGCCTGCCCGAGGGTCTCCGGCCGAAAGCCGCTCAGCTTCTGCTGCACTTCGGCGGACAGCCCGGTCACACCCCGGTAGTCGAGATCAGCGGGTAGGGCCAAGTCCTCGAACTCCCGGCGCCGAGCCACCTCTTCTCGCTGCCGCTCGATATAGCCCGCGTACTTCGCCTGAATTTCCACTTGTTCTGCGACCTCCGGCGCGACGCTGGCGTCGCCGGCGACATCGGCATAATGGACCTCTGGGCGGCGCAAAACCTCTATTGCTTTGCGCTTTTCCTGGAAGCCAGCACTTACCATCAACTCACTCAAGCGATGCGTCTCCGCGTCGATTGCATCGCGCTTGCGGTTGAAGGCGGCCCAGCGCTCATCGTCGATCAAGCCGAGGCGCCGGCCAACGTCAGTCAGCCGCAGGTCCGCGTTGTCTTCCCGCAGTTGCAGCCGATACTCGGCACGGCTGGTGAACATGCGGTAAGGCTCTGAAACGCCGCGCGTCACGAGGTCATCGACCAAAACACCGAGATAGGCCTCGTCACGGCGGGGATACCAGGGCGCTTCGCCTTGTGCACGCCGCGCGGCATTGATACCCGCTAGAAGCCCTTGCGCCGCCGCCTCCTCGTAGCCGGTCGTGCCGTTGATCTGGCCGGCGAAGAAGAGGCCATGCAGCGATTTAGTTTCCAGCGACGGACGCAGCTCACGAGGATCGAAGTAGTCGTACTCGATAGCGTAGCCGGGACGCACGATGTGCGCTCGCTCCAGGCCCCGGATCGACTGCACCAGCTCGAGCTGCACGTCGAACGGCAGACTCGTCGAAATCCCGTTCGGATAAAGCTCCTGGGTCGATAGGCTTTCGGGCTCGATAAAAATCTGATGGCTCGCCTTTCCTGCAAAGCGATGCACCTTGTCTTCGATTGATGGGCAGTAGCGCGGCCCGATGCCGTGAATAACGCCCGTAAACATCGGCGAGCGATGGAGCGCGCCTCGGATGATTTCGTGCGTGCGCTCATTGGTATGGGTAATCCAGCAAGGCAGTTGCTGGGGATGCATCTCCCGCCGGCCAATGAAGGAAAAGACTGGCTCCGGCGAATCTCCCGGCTGGACGTCCATGACCGATGTGTCGACGCTGCGACGGTCAAGGCGCGGAGGTGTGCCGGTCTTCAACCGGCCCACTGGAAGGTTGAGTTCGCGCAGCCGCGCGGCGAGGGTGGTAGCAGCCGGCTCGCCGGCGCGTCCCGCGGTATGGTGCGTTAATCCCACATGAATCAGCCCAGCGAGGAAGGTGCCGGTTGTCAAAACCACCGCCGCAGCGCGAAATTCGACGCCCAATTGCGTCCGGACGCCTACGACCCGATCGCCTTCGACGCTGACGTCCTCCACCGCCTGCTGGAAAAGAGTGAGATGCCGTTGCGTTTCCAAGCGTTGCCGAATCGCTTGCTTGTACAGAACGCGGTCCGCCTGTGCGCGCGTGGCCCGCACCGCCGGACCCTTTGACGCGTTCAGTATGCGGAACTGGATTCCCGCCTCGTCCGTGGCGATCGCCATCGCGCCGCCCAACGCGTCTACTTCCTTGACGAGATGCCCTTTGCCGATGCCGCCGATCGATGGGTTGCACGACATCTGCCCGAGGGTTTCGATACTGTGCGTGAGCAGGAGCGTGCGCCGGCCGATACGCGCTGCAGCAAGCGCGGCTTCCGTGCCGGCATGGCCACCGCCGACAACGATGACCTCGAATTCTTGCGGGAAGCGCATGGCGGTGCGGCATTTTACGCGAGCGCTGCGACGCTGCGCCGCCGGCGGCGGTGTTTCACGTGGAACATATCCATTGTTGCATCGCAGCAAACAGTGCTAGGCCCCTACGCCGCCCTGCTACGGGCGACTGATCTCTCTTATCTGTTCGCCGCCTCCATCATCGGGCGCTTGCCGATCGGCATGTGCGGCCTTGCGATCCTGCTCCTCGTTCAAGGCGCAAGCGGATCATTTGCTGTTGCCGGAGCGACGACCGCCGCTTATGTCGCCGGGCTGGCGGTCGTTGCGCCGGTCCTCGGCAGGGTTATCGACCGTCGCGGCCCGCGGCTTCTGCTCGCGCTCTGCGCGCTCGCCTTTCCCGCTTCGCTTGCAGCCCTCGTGACCGCCGTGTACCGGAACTACGCCGGAGTCTGGCTGCTTACATTCGCGGTTGCGGCTGGCGCGACGTTTCCGCCGATCACGGTGTGTATGCGCACGTACTTACGCCAGCGCTTTGCCGAGGAGGGCTCACTCGCCACGGCGTTTTCGCTCGACTCCGTGCTCATCGAGGTCATGTTCATCGCGGGTCCCATGCTCGTCGCCGTGCTCGTGGCGCTAAGCTCAGCGGGGCTCGCAGTTGCATGCGCCGCCGCGTTCTCGCTGGTTGGAGTCGTGCTGTTCCTGCGCTCGCCGGCGTTGCGCGCCTGGCGAATCGAGCGGCGTACTGGCAGGTCGCTCCTTGGTCCGCTGGGGCAGCCGCGCTTCGTGGTTCTCATCCTGGTCTTTGGCTGCTATGCAATTGCTTTCGGACTGACGGAGCTGGGGGTCACGGCCTACGCGGCGAAGGCCAACCGTCCCGCGCTTGCGGGCCTTTTCCTCGGAGTGATGAGTGCGGGCAGCGCCTTCGGCGGCCTGGCGTACGGCAGCCGCACCTGGCGGGCTCCGCTGGCGCGCCAGTTCGCGCTGATGCTGGCCATCATGGGCGCGGGCCTCGCGCCGCTCGCTGGCTCATGGAGCCTCGTGACGTTCGGAATTCTTTCGACGCTTGGTGGTGTGGTGATGGCACCGGCCTTGATTATTCAGTCGATGCTCGTCAGCAAGACGGCAGTTGCCGAGCACGCAACCGAAGCATTTACCTGGTCCACAAGCGCCCTGCTGGCGGGCGTCGGGCTGGGAATGGCACTGGGCGGCGCGCTGGTCGAGCACTGGGGCACGTCAGCGCCCTTTGTTGCGGCCGCGGCAGCGGCATGGATCGCCGCTGGCGCGGCCTATCTCTGTTCGCGCGGCTAGGCGGCGAGCCTCTCGTGCATGCGGCCGCGACGGGCGTCGAGCGCGCCCGGCAGCCGCTTACCCAGCTTCTCGAAAAGCTCATCGTGCGACTTGAGCTCGTCCTGCCAGGCGGCAAGGTCGATACGTGTCAGCTCCGCGTACTGCGCGGGCGTCAACGTATCCAGCCCTTGCCAGTTGAGATCCTCGTATCGCGGCATCACGCCCAGCGTCGTTTCCACGCCGCGCGCACGCTCTTGGCAGCGCTCGACGATCCATTGCAGGACGCGCATGTTCTCGCCGAATCCGGGCCAGATGAAACGGCCTTGCGCGTCGCGACGGAACCAGTTGACGCGGAAGATGCGTGGCGGCTGCTTCACCGCCCGGCCCATCTTCAGCCAGTGGCCAAAGTAATCGGCCATGTTGTAACCGCAAAACGCGAGCATCGCCATCGGATCGCGGCGCACCACACCCACCTTACCGGTGATGGCAGCCGTGGTCTCTGAGCCGAGCGTCGCGGCCATGTAGACGCCGTCTTCCCACGTCGGCGCCTCGACGATGAGCGGTACGGTGGAGGAGCGCCGGCCACCGAAAACAAAGGCCGAGATTGGCACACCCTGTGGGTCATCCCACTTCGGGTCGAGCGACGGACACTGCGTCGCCGGCACGGTAAAGCGCGCGTTCGGATGTGCGGCGAGCCGTCCTTTCTTGCCGTCCTCCGGCGTCCACGGACGGCCTTGCCAATCGGTTAACTTTGCAGGCGCCGTGTCCGTCATGCCTTCCCACCAGACATCGCCTTCGGGCGTGAGCGCCACGTTCGTGAAGACGACGTTCTCGCGCAGCATCTTCATCGCGTTCGCGGTTTGTCTGCTCCGAGGTGCCCGGAGCGACGCCGAAAAGGCCGTATTCGGGATTGATGGCACGCAGCCGGCCGTCGGGCCCGGGCTTGATCCAGGCGATGTCTTCGCCCACCGTGGTGACCTTCCAGCCCTTGAACGACGCCGGCGGAATGAGCATCGCCAGGTTGGTTTTCCCGCAAGCGAGGGGAACGCCGCGGCGACGTAGCTCTTCTCGCCAGAAGGCGCCTCGATGCCGAGGATCAGCATGTGCTCGGCGAGCCAGCCCTCATCGCGCGCCATGACCGATGCGATGCGCAGCGCCAGGCACTTCTTGCCGAGGAGCGCGTTACCGCCATAGCCCGAGCCGAACGACCAGATTTCGCGCGTCTCCGGAAAATGGACGATCCACTTTTCGTTGTCATTGCATGGCCAGGCGACGTCGTGCTGGCCCGCGCCGAGCGGCGCGCCCACGGAATGCACGCACGGCACGAATTTGCGGTCCGTGCCGAGCCAGTCCGTCACCGCGCGGCCCATGCGCGTCATCAGTTTCATGCTGACCGCGACGTAGGCGGAGTCCGTGATCTCGACGCCGATCTGCGCGATCGGCGAGCCGATCGGGCCCATGGAGAACGGCACGACGTACATGGTGCGGCCCCGCATGCAGCCATCGAACAGCTGCTCGAGCTTGCGGCGCATCTCCTGCGGGTCCACCCAGTTATTGGTCGCCCCGGCGTCCTCTTGGGTGCGACTGCAGATGAAGGTGCGCTCTTCCATGCGCGCCACGTCGCTCGGGTGCGAGCGCGCAAGAAACGAACGCGGGCGCAGCTCTTCGTTCAGGCGAATGAAAGTTCCGCGGGTGACGAGCTCGTCGCAGAGCTGCTCGTACTCCTCTTGAGAGCCATCGCACCAGTGCACCGCGGCCGGCTTGGTGCGGCGGGCAATGTCGGCAACCCATTGCCGCAGGCCTTGATGCCGGACCCAGTCAGGCGCGATGGAAAGTGCGGTCATTGCGGCTCGCTCCAGAAAGTCAAAGGCCCAGCGATGCTGGGCCGGCCAAAAGGGATCACCAAAGCGGCCGATTCTAGCACCCGGTCGCGCCGCAGCGCCGGCGGTCGAGCCTCCGCCGTTCGGATTAACCTTTGTCCGTCAGCGGCTTGCGTCGGCGAAACGCTCACTTGCCCTCACTTGCCAATACAGAACCGACCGAAGATTTCGCCGAGCAAATCATCGCTCGTGAATTCGCCTGTGATCCGGCTGAGCTCCAGATGTGCGAGGCGCAACTCCTCTGCGAAGAGCTCCCAGCGGTCGATTTCGGCGGCGGCCTGCGCGAGATGCTGGTCCGCGGCGGACAGCGAGCGCAGATGACGCTCCCGCGCCAGGAATACCGACTCGCCCGTCGCCGACCAGCCCGCGGCGTGGAGAACGGCGCCGCGCAGCTCTTGCAGTCCTGCGCCGGTCTTCGCGGATACCGCGATGGCGCCGGGCTGTGGTCGAAACCCAGGATGTAGGTCCACCTTGTTATAGACGTCGAGGCGTGCGGCCCCTTGGGGCAGCGGTGCCTCGATCGGTTCGTTCGCGCCAGCCTCGTGCACCGCAAGTACGACGTCCGCGTGCTGGAGCTCGAGGTGCGTGCGCGCCATCCCGAGCCGCTCGAGCTCATCGGCCGCCGTGCGCAAACCCGCTGTGTCCACAAGGACGAGAGGGACGCCTTCTATACGGATCGGCTCACGCAGCGCATCGCGCGTCGTTCCCGGTACGGCGGTGACGATCGCGCGGTCTTCGCCGGCGAGCCGATTGAGCAGGCTCGACTTGCCGACGTTCGGGCGACCGACCAGCACCACATGCAGCCCGCTTCTTAGGAGACTTCCCTGCTGACTGCGAATGAGCACCTCGTGCAGTGCCGCGCGCACCTCCGCCAGGCGTTGCGCCGTTTCCTGCCGATGCACGGCGTCGAGGTCCTCCTCCGGAAAATCGAGCTGCGCCTCGGTAAGCGCACGCAAGTCCACCAGCTTTCTCTGCAGGATGGCCACTGCAGCCGAGAACTCGCCGCTCAGCGAGCGAAGTGCGCTGCGCGCTGCTTCGCGGCTCGCGGCGTCGATGAGATCGGCCACCGCCTCCGCCTGCGCGAGATCGAGGCGACCTTCGAGAAAGGCGCGCCGGGTGAATTCGCCCGGTTCGGCGAGCCGCGCGCCGCAATCGAGGCAAGCGCTCAGAAGCTCGCCCATCACTACCGGTCCGCCGTGGCCATGCAGTTCGAGCACGTCTTCGCCGGTGTAGGAGTTTGGCGCCGGGAAGAACAGCGCCAGCCCCTCGTCGACCGGCTCCCCGTGCGAATCATTGAACCGCGCAAGCTGCGCCAGCCGTGGCGGCGGCAGCTCGCCGATGACGGCGCGGGCGATGCGTGCCACCGCCGGGCCGGAAAGCCGGACGATGCCGATGCCGCCGCGTCCCGGTGGCGTGGCGACTGCGGCAATGGTGTCGCGCCCCGATCGGTCGGCGGCTGCCTGAGCCGCGCGGCTTACTTCATCAGCGCTTGGCATGGGCAGGTTTGTCGCGCTGGAACAGGCGCTGGATCTGCCACTGCTGCAGGATGGAGAGGATGTTGTTGACCAGCCAGTAAAGCACCAGGCCGGCGGGAAAGAAGAAGAAAAAGATGCTGAAGAAGTACGGCATGAACTGCATCACCTTGGCCTGTACCGGATCGGGCGGCGTCGGGTTCATGCGCGTTTGCAGCACCATCGTCGCCGTCATGAGGATCGGCAAGACGAAATACGGATCGAGCGCGGCAAGATCCTTGATCCAGAGGATGAACGGCGCGTGTCGCAGCTCGATCGCGGCGAGCAGGACCCAGTAAAGCGCGATGAACACCGGGATTTGCACGAGGATCGGGAAGCAGCCGCCGAGCGGATTGATCTTCTCGGTCTTGTAGAGATCCATCATCGCCTGGTTCATCTTCTGGCGATCGTTGGCGTACATCTCGCGGATCTTCGTCAGCCTTGGCGTGACCAGCTTCATCTTCGCCATGGACTTGTAGCTCGCCGCCGAGAGCGGGAAGAAAACGAGCTTGATAATCACGGTGAGCAGGATGATCGACACGCCCCAATTGCCGGTGAGCGCATGCAGCTTCTCGAGCAGCCAGAAGAGCGGCCAGGCGATGACTTTCAGCAACCCGTAGTCGACCACCAGCTCGAGGCCCGGAGCCGCGGCATCCAGCCGACGCTTCTCCTGTGGGCCCGCATACAACGGCACATCCACCGCCACGTCGGCGCCCGGTGCGACATCGACCGGCACGAGCATGCGTCCGGCGTAGCTGCCATCCTGGCGCTTTTCCATCAGGTAATCGCGCTGCACGCCCGCCGGNGCAAGCCAGGCGGAGACGAAGTAGTGCTGCACGAGGGCGAGCCAGCCGTCTTTGGCCTGCTTCACNTAGTCGGCCTTGCCTTTGTCGAGGTCCGCCGGCGGCACTTTCTGGTACTTGTGTTCCTCGCTGTAGACGGCAAACCCGGTGAAGCTCTGCGCGCCGAAGGTTTCGGCGACCGAATTGCGGTTGCCCTCCGGCTTGCCATCGTGCGTGAGCTGGAAGTAGGCGTAGCTCGTCACAGGCGCCGGACTGCGGTTTTGCACGTGGAGCTGCAGATCGATGACGTAGCTATTGCGGCGGAAGGTGTAGACCTTCTCGACCTCGACGCCATCCTTGCCCTGCGCTCGCAGGCGGACCTGCACCGAATCGGCCCCCCCGGAGAGCTCACGCGCCCCCGGCTCCACCCGCCAGAGGCTACGGTGATTCGGACCACCGTCGCCGGTCAGGCCGCTTTGCGCCTCGTAGAGGTGGGCGGGGCTGATGAGGACGAAGTTCTTGTCGGGATCGCTGGAGTCCTTGTGGCGCAGGAGCTCCAAGCGCTTAAGCGTTCCGCCCAGCGTGTCGATTTCAGCAACCACGAGGTCGGTGGTCACGCGAATGGTCTCACCGCTCACGGTAGGCGCGCCCGCCGGGGCAGCAATCGAGCCAGGCGCCGCTGGCGCTGTGGGAGCGGCCGGCTTTGCCGCAGCCGACGCTGGAGCGCCCGGCTGCCCTACCGCGGCCGGAGGCGGCTTCGGCGCGTGCTCGCGCTGCCAGTTCTCCCAGAGCATCAGCACCGAGAAGCCGAAGATGAAAAGCAGAATCAGCCGCTGCGTGTCCATGCGTCAGGGCACCGGATCGTAGCCGCCGGGGTGCCACGGACCACAGCGGCAAACGCGGCGTGCGGCGAGCAGGCAGCCGCGGCAAAGGCCGTGACGCGTGAGCGCCTCCTCGGCGTATTCGGAACAGCTCGGATGGAAACGGCAGGCGGTCGGCAGAACCGGTCTTATAAACCAGCGATAGCCGCGCACGATGAGCCGCAGAAGGCCGGCGATCATATCGCCAGGCGCCGCAGCAGCTCTCGCAAATCGCTCACCGTGAGGCGCGAGGCGGGCACGCCGTACGGCGGCCGCACAGGAGCTCCAAGCCCAGAAGGTTCTCCTGCTCCAGACGGAAGGCTTCGCGGATGCATCGCTTGATGCGGTTGCGGTCGACGGCGGCGGCGGCGTGCTTGCGTGAAATCAGGATTCCGAGCCGAGGCGTCTGGCCGGCGGCGCGGCCGACGAAGAACGTGTAGCCGCCGAGGCTGCGCCGCGTTCCCTCGCGCAGCAGCCGCTCGAACTGCGCCTTGTCGCGCAGCCGGCGCGCGGCATCGAGCCCGAAGCGTTTGGACGCCGCTTGCCGTTACAGCCCGAGCCGCCGGCGGCCACGCGCGCGCCGGCGCTGCAGCACCGCGCGCCCTCCGCGCGTGCGGCTGCGCACGAGAAACCCGTGGCGCCGTGCACGACGCGTTTTGGACGGCTGGTAAGTGCGCTTCATGGGCTGTACCGAGTGCGAAAAGGGGCGGTATTAGAGCGTGCGCCAGAATGCGTTGTCAAATCGAAAAATCTCTGCGCGCGCGCTGTGGATAACCCATCCCCGCCAAGGTAAAATTGGTGCTCGCTTTAGGCCAACTAAAAGATGCAAACCCTCTGGGACGCCTGCCTGCGTCGACTCGAGCAGGAGCTGCCCGCGCAACAGTTCAACACCTGGATCCGGCCGCTCGCGCCCGAGACCGATGCGCCCGACGATACGCTCACGCTCGCCGCGCCCAACCGCTTCGTGTTGGAGCTCGTGCGGGAGCGATTCGCGGCGCGAATCGAGCGTCTCGCCGCCGAGGCGAGCGGCCGCGAGCTCGGCCTGCGGCTGGTGCTGGCGCGTGCGCCGGA
>C688J18823_10000919_pt1 | contig 17766 bp, 17 predicted proteins | sample HopSoiMetagenom1_FD_18823 | JGI IMG/M metagenome (IMG submission 18823) | reverse complement strand
CTCCCGGCGGCCCGTCGCGGCGGCCGCGCGGGACGTCACGGCCGCTATCCCTTGAACGCGTCGGGATTGAGCAGCGTCGGCGGCCGCGTGCCGTCGAGCGCCGCGAACACGTTGTCGACGGCAAGGTCGCCCATCGCGTTGCGTGTGTCGACGGTCGCGCTCCCGAGGTGCGGGATGACGACGGCGTTCTCCAGCTCGAGCAGGCGCGGGTTGACGTTCGGCTCGTTCTCGAAGACGTCCAACCCGGCCGCGAAGATCTCGTCGTTCTCGAGGGCGTCGGCGAGGGCATCTTCGTCGACGACCGGCCCGCGCGAGGTGTTCACCAGCACCGCCGTCGTCTTCATCCGCTTGAACTGCTCGTGGCTGAAGAGGTGGTGCGTCTCGTCCGTCAGATTGGTGTGGATCGAGATCACATCGGCGCGCTCGAGCAGCTCGCCGAGATCGACGCGCGTGGCGCCGGTCTCCGACTCGACGTCTGCCGGCAGCTGGACCGCATCGCTGTAGATGACCGTCATGCCGAAGCCCGCGGCGCGTCGCGCCACCGCCCGGCCGATCCGTCCGAACCCGACGACGCCGATCGTCTTGTGGTGCACGTCCTGGCCGAGCATCATCAGTGGCCCCCAGATCCACGGGGTGCCTTCCCGCAGGAACCGCTCGCCTTCGCCGACGCGACGAGCCGCCGCGAGGATCAGCGCGAACGCGGTGTCGGCGGTGGTCTCGGTGAGGACGTCGGGCGTGTTGGTCGCGAGCACGCCGGCGGCGGTGCAGTCGGGAACGTTCACGTTGTCGAACCCGACGGCGTGGTTCGCGACGATCTTCAGCTGCTCGCCGGCGGCCGAGAGCAGTTCGGCGTCGACCTTCTCGGTGAGCATCGTGATGAGCGCATCACGGCCTCGGACGACCTCGAGGAGTTCGTCGCGTGGGATGCCGAACTCGTTCTCGTGGACCGTGACGTCACAGCGCTCGCGCAGGCGCGTAAGCGCGGCGTCCATGATCGGGCGGGTCACCAGCACGTTCGGTTGGCTCATCGGTCGCTCCTCGGTGTTCGAGGGTCGGAGCTTGCCACGGCGATCGTTATCGCGGGTAGTCGGCCCCGGCGTCCGTCGGTCATGGGACGATGCCGCCGTGACCTGGACGCTTGAGACGGAACGGCTGCACCTGCGCCCGATGGAGCTCGGCGACGTCGACGCCTTCGCGGCGGTCGTCGGCGATCCGTACGCGATGCGGTTCTATCCGAAGCCGTTCGATAGTGACGGGGCGCGGATGTGGATCGAGCGGATGCACCAGCGTTACGAGCGCGACGGGTTCGGCCTGCTCTCGGTGGTCGAGCGCGCGACCGGCGAGATGATCGGCGACTGCGGCCCTGCGGTGCAGGAGACCGGCCACGGCACGTTCGTCGAGCTCGGGTGGCACGTCCGGCTGGACCGCCAGGGGAACGGGTTCGCGACCGAGGCGGGGCGCGCGTGCCGCGATCAGGCCTGGACGGTCCTGGACGTCGACCGGCTGATCAGCATCATCCGGCCGGAGAACGTGCCGAGCTGGTCGGTCGCCCGGGCGCTCGGGTTCCGCCCCTGGCGCGGCGACGTGCGCGTCGGCATGGCGCACGTCCTGTGGTCGATGGAACGGCCCGTCAGTCCGTGATGTCGATCCGTTCGATCACGACGTCATCGGCGGGCCGGTCATCCGGCCCCGTTGGCACCTTGCCGATCGCCTCGACCACGTCATAGCCCTCCGTCACCTGGCCGAAGATCGTGTGCTTCCCGTTCAGCCACGGGGTCTCGCCGGTGGTGACAAAGAACTGGCAGCCGTTCGTCCCCGGTCCCGCGTTCGCCATCGCGAGCCTTCCTACCTGGTTGAACGTCGGCCCGTCCGGCGGACACTCATCCTCGAACGTGTAGCCGGGACCGCCGCGGCCCGTTCCTGTCGGGTCGCCGCCCTGGACCATGAAGTTCTCGATGACGCGATGGAACACCGTCCCGGGGTAGAGAGCGTCCTCGCGTTCCGAACCGTCGGTCGGGTCGGTCCACGTTCTGCCCCCCGTCGCAAGATCGACGAAGTTCTTCACGGTTTTCGGCGCATGTTCCGGCATGAGCGTGGCAGTGAACGATCCACGGTTCGTCACGAACGTTGCTGCGGTCACGTCAGTCCCCTTCTTGGTCGACGTGAACAGCGTACGCGACCGCTGTGTGGCGGTCGTTGCCCAGGCCGGATGCGGGCCGTACGCTCGCGCGCGATGGTCAGCCGGTCAGAAGGCCCAGAACGTCTCGACCGACAGGAATGGCTGCTCATCGGCCTGATGGTCGCCATCTGGGCCGTGATGCTGTCGTGGGACCCGCGGCTCACGCTTCATGAGGACGCACGTCGTTTCGTCGAGATCGCGTCTGCGCCGGGAGCCCCGTATCGAGACTTCGCGGTCGAGTACCCACCCCTCGAGACCATCCTGATCCTGCTCGTCGGCAGGGGCAGTGATGGTGCGGTCGTTTGGCGCTTGGCGATCATCAACGCCGCGTCCACGCTCGGCTGCTGGCTCCTGCTTCGTCGCTTCTGGTCCCGCCGGGTAGCCACCCTTTTCCTTTGGTTCGCGCTCCCTATCCAGTTCTTCATGGCGTTCCGGCTGGACGCGCTGTCCGTTCTTCTGATGATCGGAGCCATCGTGCTCGCGGAACGGCGGCGGACCACCTCGGGCGGGATCCTCGCCGCGTCGGGAGTGATGTTCCGGATCTGGCCCGTCGTCGTGATACCCGTGTTTCTGATCCGTCGCAGAGCCCGGGCATTCGTGATCGCAGCGCTTGTGGCGCTCTTCGCCGGGATCTGGTGGGTGGCGATCTCCGGTACGGACGCGGTGTCCCAAGTATCCGGATATCGCGGAGCAACGGGTTGGCACGTCGAGAGCGGGCCGGGCGTCGTCGAGCAGGTGCTTCATCCGGCGCAGCAGGTCCACCTCGAAGGAGGAGCTGTGCGGATTGGGTCCATGCTTCCGTGGGAAGTCCGGGCGCTGCGCTTGGTGACGTTCGTTCTTGTCGTGACCGCGTGGGTGTTGGCCGCTCGACGCTCGGTTGACGCATCGGGCGGTCCCGCGCTTGCTGCGGTCTCCGTGTTGCTCGTCCTGTCTCCTGTGTTTTCGCCGCAATACCTGGTGTGGCTCCTCCCGTGGGCCGCGGTGACCGCGTCGGAGCGACAGGTGCGTGACGTCCAGATCTTCACCATCGGCGCGGGGGTGTTCGCGTCTCTCGCGATTGCGATCTATATATGGAATCGCTACCCGAGCGTCCTCGAGATCGTGTCGTTGGGCCGGATCATCTGCGTTGTCGGGTTGGCGGTGATCGGCTTCACGCATGCGCGGGTCGCAACAAGACTCTCTGACGACAGGGTGGTCGCCACGTGAGCACGCAGACCGCCACCGCGCTGGGTCCGTCCGTCCGCCGCCTGCGCTTGCCGACCATCGACTCGGCATGGGCTGTGATCGGTGTGCTCGTCCCGGTCATCGTCACGTTCTTCACGCGGACGCTCGCTATCGACCTCGCCTACCAAGTGCGCGCCGGGATGCAGATGCTCGACACCCATCGCTTGCTCGACATCGACCCCTTCACGTTCACGGTCGGGGGCCAACCGTGGCTGAACCAGCAGTGGGGCGCGCAGGTGCTCCTCGGGGCGACGTACGACATCGCTGGGTGGCCCGCTGCGATCGTTCTGCGAGGTCTCCTGGTCGGAGGTATCGCGACGTTCCTGTACCTCGCGTGCAGAGCGCGCGGAGTGGCGCCCCGGATGGCGGCGTTGCTCACGATCGCCGGCTGGCTGAGCGGTGTCGAGATCTTCGGGCAGCTCCGCCCGCAGCTATTCGCTCTCTTGTTGTTCTCGCTCTGTGTCTGGGCGCTCGCTACGAGGTGCGAGCATCCCGCTCGCATCTGGATCGTCCCGATCGCCGTGATCCCGTGGGCGAACCTGCATGGAAGCTTCCCGCTCGCGCTGGTGCTCCTCGTCTTCGCATGGCTTGAGGACCGAAGAGCCGAACCGCGCCTCGCACGGAGCCTCATCGTGGCGACCGCAGCCTCCTTCGCGGCAACCTTCGCGAATCCGTTCGGTGCGCGCGTGTGGACCTACATCTGGGACCTGTCGACGAACCCGGTCGTTTCGAAGCAAGTCTCGGAATGGAAGCCGCCGACGATCCAGAGCTGGACGGGCGGATTCTTCTTCGCGTCGCTGCTCGCGGTAGCCGCACTCTTCGCGCGCCGTGGCCGACCCGTCGGCTGGATCCCGCTCATCGAGCTCGCAACCTTCGCGCTGCTCGCGCTTCAAGCAGGTCGTGGTGTCGCATGGTGGAGCCTGTACGCGCCAGTCGTTATCGCCGGCGTGATCGGTGATCAGGGTCGACGCCCGGCGACCCGCGACGATCGTTCACCGATGAGTGCGATCATGATCGCCGCGCTGTGTGTGCTGACCATGCTCGCGATCCCAACCAGGTTCGGCACAGACCCGGCGACCGGTGGACCGGCGTTCATGCTCTTCGCGCCCCAGCACCTCCTCGATGCGGCTCGTCCGTATGCACCGCCCGGAACCCACGTCTACACGTCGCAGGTCTACTCATCGTGGACGGAGTTCTCGGCATCCGACCTCCCCGTCATGGTCGATTCCCGGATCGAGATCTTTCCGAAGGATGTCTGGGACGACTACTTCACGGTGACGAACGGTGGGGCCGACTGGCAAGCGGTGCTCGACCGATGGGACGTGAACGTCGTGATCGCGCATCCCGAGCAGTCGGAGGCGTTGATCGCCCTGCTCCAGAACGATCCTGGATGGCGCGAGGTGTTCCGAGATCGAGAAGGCTCGGTGTTCGTTCGCACGTCGCCGCGCTAGAAGATCCACCCCCACTGCATGAACACGGCAGCGAGTGCCAGCTGAGACGCAGCCATCACGGCGATGGTGATCGCGAGCGCGGTTCGGTGGCGCAGGATGACCACCCACGTCCATGCGACCGGGAACAGCACACACGTCAGCCTGGGGAGCGAATAGAGCGGGTGGAAGTCGGGAGCCGACGCGAGGGGCACGAGGAGCGCGGTCCACGTGTAGACGCTGTATGGCGCCGGGATCCGCCGCACCATCCAGATCGCCGATACAACCACCGCCAGCGTGATCGCGGCGTCGACCGCGAGCCAGGGGTGCGTGCGATCCACCAGGGCGACGACGCCGAGGCCGATGCCGCGGATGAACGGAACCATCGGCACGCTCGGGGTCCGGTGCCAGTAGGCCTGCGCGCTGACCGGCGCCAATGCGTCTCCCTTGACCACGCCCCACCATGCCCCGTACGCGGCGAGCCCGAGCAACGGCGAAAGCGCCACGGCCAGAGCAGTCGCCCGCGCACGTCCGTCCTTTCGCCACCACAGCACGGCCAGTGCGGGGATGAGCGTGACTCCGAGGACGCGGATGAGCGCAGCGGCGATCGCGGCGATCGCGGTCGGGACGGGGCGTCGAGCGCGTGACCACCAGAACGCCAACAAGGTGGCGAGGAGGAAGGGTGCCTCGCTGTAGGGAGCGAGGAAGAAGAATGACGCCGGCATCGCTGCGAAGAACGCAACGACGGGTCGAGCTCGCGCGCGTCCGAGTTCTTCGGCCGTCAGGGCGAACAGCACGACGAGCGCGAGCAGGTAACAGGCGTTCGAAACGAACGTCCCCGCTGCAGGTCCGCCGAAGACGGGCGTGAATGCTCGAACGAGCATCGGATACCCGGGCATGAATGCAGCGCGCTGATCGGAGCCATACCCGTCCTCGGCGATATACGTGAACCAGGCCGCGTCCCATCGGTTCATGCCGTCGATCGCGTTGTGGAGGCCGGACGTTGCCGCCACGGTGAAGGGCGCGGGAGGTGTGCCCGGGCCGACGGCCGATGGGTCCGGGGTGTGGTTCGACACCGTCAGGACCGCCGTAAGGGAGATCGCGATCCTCGCGATCACGAAGACGATCGCGCAGAAGGGAAGTCCTTCGCGCAGGCGCACGGACGATCCGTCGCCTGTGCCTGCGTGGTGGGCACTCGGATCCTCCGGCACCGCCCGTGTCTATCACGGTCGTCTAGGCCAGCAGGGAGGCGGTAAGTCGGGGCGTCGGACGCGTCGATGGATAATCGGGATGGTGTTCGACACGATCGCTGCGCGCGTCCGCCGCGCGAAGACCTCCGAGGGTGGATACGGCAGTGTCGCTGGTGGGGGGCCGGAGCCCGAGCCGACCGCGATGGCGGCGCTGGCGCTGCACGATCGAGACGCGGTCGCATGGCTGCTCGGCACACAGACGACCGAGGGCTCGTTCGGTACCCAGGCTGGGTCCGTCTTCTCCGACGACACGGCATTGGTGTGCCTGTCGTTGCCCGATGGTGCGCAGCTCGAGAGAGCTCTCGACCATGTGGAGGCGACCGCAGGGGTGAACGAGAGGGGTGCGGCCGGACCGCCACCGTACGGCTGGCCGTGGACGTCGGGCGCATATGGGTGGACGGAGCCCACCGCGTGGGGCGTGCTCGCGCTACGAACCAGACGACCAGCCTCCGAGCGGATCGCTGATGGCATTGACGCGCTTGCGCAACGGGAGTGTGCGGAGGGCGGCTGGAACTACGGGACGCCGGAGAGCTTCGGTGTGGCTGAGCCGCCCTTCGTTCAGACGACCGCTGTTGCGCTTTTCGCGACCGCAGGGATCGAAGAGGGGCTGACACGCCGCGGGCTCGCTGCCCTTCATGCGCGGTGGCGCAGCGAGGCGGGAGGTCTGCTGACGCTCGCGGCCGCCGTGGCCGCGTTCCGGAGCTTCCACGATGCGGACGCCGGCGAGGCAGCGGAGGCGCTTGAGCGCGCCGTCGGCGACGCCACCCAGTCGGATACCGTCGCCCTCGCGTGGGCGGCGCTCGCGATCGGTCCCGGATTGAGCGCCTTGTCGGTCGGATGAACGAGCACACGCATCGCATCGATCGAAGAACGTTTCTGCGCGGTGCCGCTGCCGTCGGCACGTTCGCCGCGGCGGGCGCCATCGGGTGGGAGATCCGCAACGTCACGACGCACGACCCCTGGGACGCCTCCGCCTTTCCGCCGCGCGATTCTTCCCGGGTGGCGGTTCTCCGAGCGCCGTCCTACGAAGCGGATCTCGAGTCGATCGTTCTCGGTGGTTTACGCACGATCGGTGCCGATGTGTCTGGCGCTCGGGTGCTTCTCAAGCCCAACATGGTGGAGTACGACCCGCATGGCGTCGTGAACACGGATCCGCGTGTGGTCGTCGCCGCTGTGCACGCGCTCCGTCGGCTCGGCGCCTCGTCCGTCACCGTTGCCGAGGGACCAGGCCATCGTCGCGACACCGGCTACGTCGTGGAGGCATCGGGGCTGAGCCCGGCCTTGCGAGACGCACGGACACCCTTCGTCGACCTCAACGTCGCGCCGTCATCGGCGGTCCCGCTCAGGAGTCGGTTCACGAACCTCGGATCGCTGTGGTTGCCCGACGCGATCCGCACCGCCGACGTCGTCATCTCGATGCCCAAGATGAAGACGCATCACTGGGCTGGAGCGACCTTGTCCCTCAAGAACTGCTTCGGGTGCCTTCCCGGCCGCGTCTACGGGTGGCCAAAGAACGCGCTCCATTGGGCGGGCATCGAGCCCTCCATCCTTGATGTCGCAGGCGCGGTGCGCCCCGCATACGCGATCGTGGACGGCATCGTCGGGATGGAAGGCAACGGCCCGATCAACGGAACGGCGAAGCATGTTGGGCTCCTCGTGATCGGCGACGATCCGGTCGCCGTCGACGCGACCAGCGCCCACATCATGGGGATGGACCCGGCCAAGATGCCGTACATCGCGGTGGCGGGGCGGTTCCTGGGTCTGTCAGACCTCGAGCGGATCGATGCCGTCGGAGAGGACCCGACATCGGTGATGACCCCGTTCGCACCGGCGCCCGGGTTCGGGCAGACGGGGTCGATCACGGGCGGTCAGTAAGCGCGTTCAGCTGCCCGCGGAACGCGACCGGGTCGGTTACGGGCATCTGACAGCTGAACCGTTCGCAGAGATACGCCGTGGGGACGCCCCCGATCGCGACCCTGTCACTGAGCAACGGCACGACACCCTCGTCAAACCCGAGCGCCATGACGAGGTTCGGCAGATAACGCGACGTGACCTCATGGGCGAGCGCTCTTGCTCGAGGGTCATCGGGAGAGCCAACGATGGCAGCCTCTTTCGGGGGGCCCTCCAGAAGATCGGCGACCGAGAGCAGTTGCCCGAACGCTGCGGGCGCCTTGGTCAGCAGATCGCCGATCGAACGGACGATCCGCTCCGCCGCTTCCGAATAGCCGTCATCGCCCGAGAACATCGACAGTAGCGCGAGGAGCTCAGCGGCGGCAGACGCGCCGCTCGGCGTGGCGTTGTCCTGGATGTCACGCGGCCGGAACACAAGTTGTTCAGCGTCGTCCGCCGTTTGGTACATCCGGCCGTCTGGTCCGACGAAGCGGTGGAGGATCTCATCGCCGAGATGTCGCGCTCGGACGAACCACTCCGTGCCGGCTCCCGCCTGATAGAGAGCAAGGAAGCCCAACCCCAAGAGGGCGTGGTCGTCCAAGAAGCCACGGACGGCCGCCGTCGTCCCGGCCCGCCACGACCGCATGAGCCGGTCGTTCTTGCGAACCGCCGACCAGATGAACTCTGCGCATCCGGCGGCCGTCGCGACGAACGACGGTTCGTCGAAAGTGCTGCCCGCGACCGCGAACGCGCGGATGGCGAGGCCGTTCCATGCCGTGATGACCTTGTCATCGGTCGCCGGAGGGATCCGCTCATCCCGACGCGCGCGGAGGATCACGCGCGCCTGCTCGATGTCAGCTTCGAGCTCATCCGTCGACATCCCGTGGCGAGCCGCGACCTGGGCCGCCGCCTCTGGCCGCCACAAGACGTTCGTTCCCTCCCAGTTACCTGCCTGCGTTGCACCCAAGGCGTCCGCAACGGCGTCGCCGACGAGCGTCACGAGCTCGTCGAACCCCCAGACGTAGAACCGGCCTTCGACGCCCTCGCTGTCCGCGTCTTGCGACGCCGAGAAGCCCCCTTCCGGTTGTTGGAGCTCACCGACGAGGTATCTCGCGATCCGTTCGGCGGTCGTGCGGTGATCCGGATCGTCGGTGACGAGCCACGCATGCGTGTACAGCTGAAGGAGCTGCGCGTTGTCGTACAACATCTTTTCGAAATGCGGCACCTGCCACCGCGCGTCCGTGCTGTACCGGCTGAAGCCGCCGCCGACGAGATCGTGGATGCCTCCGTTCGCCATCCGGTCGAGCATGAGCGTGACCATGGGGAGCGCGTCTGGTCGTCCGCGGGCGTGTTGGCGCAGCAGCCACTCCAGGATCATGGGCTGAGGGAACTTGGGGGCCGAGCCGAACCCCCCATACCGCGCATCGAAACTGCGAGCGAGGACGTCGACGGCGGCGTCGGCCAATAACTCGACCGGTGCAGCCGCCGCTGGAACGCCGCCGAGATCTGCTGACCGAGCGATCGCCTCGACGATCGCGCCGCTCTGCGTCTCCACATCAGCGCGCTTCGTACGCCACGCGTCCTCGATGGCAGCAAGCACCTGTAGGAACGAGGGAAGGCCATGGCTCGGACGCGCAGGGAAGTACGTCCCAGCAGAGAAGGGCCTCCGGTCTGGGGTGAGGAAGACGGACATCGGCCAGCCGCCGGAGCCGGTCATCGCCTGCACCGCGTCCATGTAGATCGCGTCGACGTCGGGACGTTCCTCGCGGTCGACCTTCACCGAGACGAAATGCTCGTTGAGGAACGAAGCCGTCGCTTCGTCTTCGAAGGACTCGCGCTCCATCACATGGCACCAATGACATGCGGCATAGCCGACCGAGAGGAAGACCGGGACGTCTCGCTCTCGAGCAAGGTCGAAGGCCTCGTCTCCCCACGGGAACCAGTCGACGGGGTTCTCTGCGTGCTGCAGGAGATATGGACTCGTGGACGATGCGAGCCGATTCTGCCGCGGCTGCTCATTCATGCGGAACAGTCTCCCGCTTCAGGAAGGGATGCGTTGGTGCCGATGTGCTGTGGTGGGGATGGACGCCAACGTTCGCATCTTGGTTCTGGAGCGAGGGGTCGGGCTCACGCACGACCTTACCTTCGCTTGTCGCCACACCGGCCTGTCGGTCCTTGGACCCGTCCGCGATATGACCGAGGCGCAGCTCGCCGCTTCCGAGATCTCGGTCGACGTTCTCGCGATCGAGCTGGTGACCCCTTCGGTCCAGGTCGTTCGCGAAGCGAACGAAGCGCTCGGCGGCGTCAGGGTGCTCGTCGTAAGTGAGGAGTTGGATCCAGAGATCGGTGCATCGGTGATCGCCGCGGGCGCAGCTGGACTGATGGCGCGGTCAGACGACGAGCGCACGGTCCCCGATCTTCTTCGCCGTGCCGCCGCCGGAGAATTGATCCTTCCCGCGGAGCACCTCGCCGCATTGGTGGAGCTCGTTCGCGTTTCTCGGCTGGACACGTCTGGCGCTCGGATCGACGCGCTCACGCGTCGCGAACGGGAGGTCCTCGCCCTTCTTGCGGACGGCCATACAACGCAGGAGGTTGCAGAGGCGTTGTCGATCAGCGTCATGACGGTCCAGAGCCACGTGAAGAACGTGCTGGCGAAGCTCGGAGTCCATTCGAAGGTCGAGGCCATCCGATTCGCCTGGCGTTCGGGCGTGCTCGCGATGCCTGCGACCGCGTAGGAAGCCGGACTGGGCGGAGCCGCACGATGCCGCAGGAGCTCTCCACAGTGGTGCTCATCCGCACGATGCATCCCGCACTCGAGGGCGTGGTTCGACTGGCTGCGAGCGCGGCGGAGCGCGTCGATCGGATCATCGCGGTCGAGCAAGACGGTCTTTCGGGCGTGCTCGGCACGACGCCCACACCGATCGTCATCGTCGATGTCCACGACGATCCGACGCTTTCGGAGGTTCGGTCGATCCGAGCGCTCAAGACCGATCCCCTCGTGGTGTTGCTCATCGACGCGGGATGGAGTGGGTCCGCGCTCGGCGCGATGCGGCTCGGCGTCCGCGCGTTCGTCCGTGTCCCCGACGCGTTGCGCACGTTGCCGGGCGTTATCGATCGGGTGGCGCTGGGCGAGCTCGCCGTCCCAGTCGATATCGAGCGATCCGCCGTCCGTGAGCTCGGTCGCTCCGTCCACCAGGCGAGGGCTGTGTCGGAAGTCGCGCCGGCCATCACGCCTCGCGAGCGGCAGGTCCTCGAGCTGCTCGCCGACGGGTGCACACTGCGCCAGATCGGGCGACGGCTTGGCATCTCTTCGCGGACGGTCGAGTCTCACGTCGGCAAGCTCTATCGCAAGCTCACCGTCCGGTCACGCATCCAGGCCATCACCCGAGGCTCGGCCTTGGGTCTGATCGAGTTGGGATAGTGCTCAACGCATACCCCGATCGGCCCGATGACCCATCCGGAGGGCTTGGGGGCTGGCATGGCAGAAACGTCGATGACGGAACGGGCCGAGGATCTCGGCAAACCCGGGCGGCGCCGGTGGGGGGTCATCGTCGTCGAACCGCTCGGCGTGGTTCGGGCCGGGATCGGTCTCTTGGTGGAGCAGGAGCCCGATCTCGAGGTGCTCGCGGCGGTCGGCGATGCCGATGACGCGCTCGCCGCTATCACGCGATCGCGCCGTACGCGGGTGATCGATCTGATCGGCCTTGACCTCCAAGGAGAGCGTGATGCGGCGTGGCTCATCCGGGAGATCAGGCATCGCCATCCGACGCACGCGATCCTGGCGATGGGCTCCAACGCGGACCCGACCGCGATCAGTCGGGCGCTGTTCGTCGGCGCGGATGGTTTCGTCGACAAGGAAGTGGATCGCGAGGCGTTCATCGCGTCCATCCGTCAGGTTCGCGAACGGGAGACGGTCCTCGTCGGCCCTCCTCCGGTCGCGATCGGCATGATCGCTGAGAAGATCGAACGTCGCAGGGATCTCGATGCGCAACTGACGGCTCGGGAGCGCGAAGTCCTGACGGTGGCGGCGGAGGGGCTTACAGCCAAGCAGATCGCGGAACGCTTAGGCGTTCGTGAACGCACCATCACGACCCACCTGGGCCGGATCTACGGGAAGCTCGGCGTCGGCGGAAGGATCGCTGCAGTCCAGGTCGCAGCGCGGTCCGGGCTCGTGGACAGCCGTCCCCGTGATTGATCAGGTTCGTGTCGCGATGGCTCCTTCGCCGTCGCGATAGACGACCTGCCACCCAGAGCCAGGGGCCTCGAGGATCGGCATCGGGGCCCAAGCGTTCGGCCCGACGACCGCATCTACCCCCCAACGATCGAGTACGTCGGACCATGTCGCGCTTCCGGACGCGAACCCGCCGTAATCCGTCCATGTCGACTCGGGCAGCACCTCGACCCTTGAGTCAACGAACACGGGATCATTCGGGTTCGTGTACTCGAGCCAGGACGCCCAGGGCTGGTAGACCAATATCTTCGCCCCCGACGGAAGCGATCCTGTTGCCGACGCGATCCCGCGCGGCGCGTCGCGTAGGAACGTCCCGGGATCGTCGCCGCGCCACCACGGGAGGAGGACAAGGATGGCAACGAACAGGACCGACAGGATCACGTATGCCGGCGCCCGAGAGCCGGGGTGGACGACGCGGGCATCTCTTTCGGTTTCTTCCTCTCGATCCTGGCCGATCAGAGCTCCAAGAACCGCCGGCGTCATGAGCGCCCACCACAGCAACGCCCGTTCGGCGCTCAAGGCGAGCACGAAGAACAGGCCGAGCGTCAGTTGAGCGGTCCACGGCGTTGGCGTTCGGCGTCTCAATAGGTAGGCGATCGTCGCCAGGAATGACCCGATCGTGAGCCGGCCGGCCGCGGAGCTGAGCGAGAGTGGGGCCCATTCGGTGATGGAGTTCCTGATCACGGGGTTCGTGGACAGGTCATATGCGTAGGTCCAGACGAGGGGTCCGTACGGCGTGACCACGGTTGCCGCCGCGGTGACCGCGGCGACGAGTAGCGTCCGGTTCGCGCGCGCCGTCTTAGTCCGCCGATCCTCCAGCCACGCCAGGCCGACGACGAGCGGGAAGAGCGGGAAGCTGCCGTGGACGTTCGCGCACACCATCGCGAGTGGCGGCGCCAGCCAGAGCCAGGAGGGGTGTCGTGCCCGTTGCGCGACGACCAAGAGGAGCGCGGCGAACAGCGGGAGCGCGATGAGTTGCGGCCGCAGCGCCAGCTCGGGGGACGCGACGAGGAAGCCCCCCAGCGTGAGAAGGGAGGCGGTGCGCGGCGACACCCCTCCCGTCCGGACCGTCAGATAGAGGAGCCAGAACGTCAGACCGATCAACGCTGCCTGGAAGGCGGCGAGGGAGGCCCACCCTCCAAGCCTCGAAACCGCCGCGAGCACGCCTTGTGCGAGCCACTGCTGATCGATCCAAGGGGATCCGCTCGCGGTGAACGTGTAGGTGTCTACCCGTGGGATCGCACCCGAGAGGACATCGGTCCCGGCCCGGAGGTGGTACGTGAGGTCGACCGTATCCATCCGGGACAACAGTGAGACGAGGATCGGGACGGCGACCGCAAGCGACGCCCACACGAGGTCGGCGGGGTCGCGCTGGACGACCCTGCGCCCCGGTCTTTCCACGGGGGCATGCTAGCCGGTACCATCCTGCGCGCAGAGAAGTTGTCGCCAGGGGTACGTACGTAGCTTTACGTAGACAACATGCGTAGGTTTCGGGATTTCCGTGGCCCTTTGGCTCCTTCTACTCTGCCTGCTGGCGGGTTACATTCGCCGCCCGATGCGCCGATGCGTATCGGGAAGCAGTGGCTCGGAGGAAGGAGGTGACAGGATGTTCCTTCGTCTCTACACAGGTGTTAACACCTGGTGGACGGACCTGAAGGGGCGTGTCACGGACGAGGGTGGTGCGACCGCAGTGGAGTACGCGCTGATGGTTGCACTCATCGCGGTCGTGATCATCGCTGCCGTGGCTTTCATCGGCAAGGCCGCGTCGACGCAGTTCAACTACGTCGGCGGCCAGGTGAACGCGCCTAGCTAGCACATGAGCGATCGGCTCCGCCGGTCGCTCACTTCCCCGGACGAGATGCCGAGGAAGTGAGGAACCGGCGGACGAGAGGTAGGACCGTGGTGAAGATCAAAACGCGGGCCCGCGGCGAGGAGGGTGCCGCGGCCGTCGAGTTCGCCCTGATCGTTGGCGTACTCGCGATGCTCATCTTCGGCATGCTTCAGTTCGGCCTAGCGTTCTTCCAATTGCAGAACCTGCGCGCCGCCACGCGTGAAGGCGCTCGCGTCGGCGCCGTAGGCGCACCGGTCGACGATGGGACGCCAAACAGCATTACCGCCCGCGTGCAGGCGGCGTCCGGGATCAGCACGTCGTTCGGCAGCTCGCTGTTTGTTAAATCCGTCACGGGCGCTACCCAAACGACAGTGACCGGATCCTCGAAGCCTTGCGCAGAAGTGAACGGCGTCACCCCGGACTCGGTGATCGCCGGCGTCGATCTGAGCAGTCAGTCGTTGCCCGCCGGTCTTCGCGACATCTTCACCGTCGACATCCCCCTGCTGCCGACGATCAACCTGCGAGCGTCGCAGGTTGAGGGTGAGTTCCGATGCGAAAGCTGATCCTTCGGCGTCTGCACGGCGACCAGAGTGGCGTCACGATGGTCATCGTCGCACTCTGCCTCATCGCGTTGATGGGCATGGTCGTCCTGGTGGTCGACGTCGGTGGGTTGCTCTGGAACCGGCGCGCGATGGTGAACGCCTCGGACGCGGCCGCGCTATCGGCCGCACAGTCGTGCGTGCTGCCGCCTTCCATCGATCCGCGAACGGCCGAGCAGGCCGCCGACGCCTTGGCTGGCGAGAACTCCTCCGGTGCAGACGTCTCGAACCCGAACAACATTATCGCCACCTCGGGCTGCGATTCGGCGAAATCAGGCTATGTGACGGTTGAGTACGGAGCGAACCAACAGCTGTTCTTCGCTGGGATCTTCGGCAAGAGTCAGGGTCACGTCACAACGCGAGCGACCGCTATCTGGGGGCCGGCCGGCAAGGCGAACCCGTTGCCGATCGTGATCTATCAGAACTCTTTCCAGAACTGCCAGTTCGACGATATCGACCCGACGAAGACGTGCTATGTCTGGGAAGACAATAACAACGTCAACAATGACCAGAGCGCGTTCGGGCTACTCGACCTCAGAACGGATGATCCCTCGAAGTACGGCTGGAACTCCGCCGCGGGCGCTGGTTGTACCGATCCGGGGAGTCAAGTCGATCAGTGGATCAGCAACTACCCCGACAACTCGGTCGGCGACCTTCCCCTGAACTATCCGAGCCCGACGTACGTGTGTCGTGTGAACGGCATGCAGGAGAATTCCTGGAACGACCTTCTCACCCTTCGGGGTCAGACGCTCTTCTTCCCAATCAACCGTTGCGACACGGTTCTCCCCGGCAACGGTGGCGGGCAGCTCCTGAAGAACTCAACGAGCGAGGCTAGGTGTGACCAAACGCCTGGCCAGTACGACATCATCGGCTACTTCGCCGCGAAGCTCGTCAACGTCTACCGACCTAACGACGCGGCTGTGCAGGGCGGTACTGGATCTTGCTCGGCAACGCGGACATTCCCCGGACCGAACAACCCTTTCAACGTCTACTCGATGTTCGAGGCGACTCAGCCAAGCCCGTGTCCGGCCACAGCACCCGATGTGATCACGAACGTCGCGGTCGGAAAGATCAAGAAGAACGACCCTGGCCCAGCGCCTCAGCTCGGAACGGATTACCTTGTCGACTATACGAACCAATCGGACCCTTCAATCACGTGGCTTCGCAGTGGACCGCCTCAGGACTACAAAGTCACCTTCGATTGGTCGACCAGCGGGAAGTGCGGCGTTCCCCCTTCCCCCAGCAACTCGGGACACTGCATCATTTTGCAACCGGTCGAAGTCCAGATAGGTGGTGGGGATGCGGGCGGAGGCATCGATTCGAACGTGGAAGCCGTCAAACTGTGTGATCCAAGTATCGCGGGCTCATGCGGCCTGGTGAACGTGCCGAACCCCTAGGGGACATTCCGGCTACGCCGGCGGATGAACGAGTTGAATACGCTACGCGGAAGGAGATAGGCGGATGAGGTCGCGAGGTCTGGTGGTTGCTATCGCCGTGGTCTTGGCGGTGTTGGCGGCCGTAGGAGTCATCGTTTATACGAGCAGCGTTCGCGAGAACGCGGTCAGCGAGGGTACGCATCAACTGGTCACCTCGACTCAGGACATCCCCGCCAACACGCCGCTCGATCCACTGATCGCGTCGAGCGTCTTCAAGCTCACGGCGATCCCGGACGACGCCGTCGTCCCGGACGCAGTCTCCGACGTCTCCCAGCTGCAGGGACAAGTCACATCCGCGCCGATCTACCAGAACGAGCAGATCCCGCTGAATCGCCTGTCGAGCGGCCCCTCCAACCTGATCGGGATCTCGCCCGGCAACGTCGGTCTCGGCCTTGAGATCAATGGCGCGGCCGCCGTGAACGGGTACGTTCAGCAAGGCAGCCACGTCGCTCTGTATGCGACCTTCGACAAGGGGACGTTCGTCACCAAGCAGACCTTGAAGTTCTTCCTGTCGGGCGCTCAGATCTCGAAGCTCCAGAGCGGCGCCTCGAGCTCTAGTCCGAACCTGATCCTGATGCCGACCGATTACACGTTCTCATTGGTGCCGTCGGTGAAGATCTTGGCGGTCACGAACCCGCCTGCGGACACCAACACTGGGAAGCCGACGGTGGGAACATCGGACTTCGTCTTAGACCTGACGCCCGCAGATGCGACCAACGTCGTCTTCGCGGTGAATCACTCGACTTTGTACATGGGTCTCCTACCGCCGGAGAACGAGAAAGGCTACGGGCAGCCAGGTGTCGTCGGCGCCCCAGCTGCGAGGGTCATCGGGGTGAACAGGGGGTGACCGAAGCCAGCGTCGTCGCCGTCGGGACGCCGCAATCGTTCCGCCAACAGATCGCTCGATCACTCGAGCTCGAGGCCGATGAGGTCGGCTGGGTCCAGTCGGCAACAGCCGCCGAGGAGATGCTGATTCAGGCCTACGCGCCGATCGATGTCCTCGTGCTGTCGCCCGAGGTGAAGGAGCCGGACGCGCTCGGGCTTGCCGAGTTCGTCGGACGGACCGCACCTGGCACCGCGATCGTCCTGGTGCGCGACCATACGTGGAACGGACTCCTGCCTGCCGCCATGCGGGCCGGCATCCGCGACGTTGTCGACATGACGCAAGGTACCGACGAGCTCCGCGAAGCGGTGGAGCGCGCGGTCGCTTGGGCGGGCAACCTTCGGTCCGCAACAACAGCCGCTCTGGGCGACGGCGGCTCACGCGTTCGCCGCGGTCACATCATCTCGGTCTTCTCGTCTAAGGGTGGGTCGGGCAAGACGTTCCTGACCACGAACCTCGCGGTAGCGATCGCGCAGGTCACAGGCGAGGACGTCGCGGTGGTTGACCTCGACGTCGACATGGGCGACGTGTTCACGTACTTCGGGCGTGAGCCATCCGCGTCGATCACGGACCTCATGGCGCTCGGTGAAGGCGGGAGCAGCAACGACATCCGCAGCGTCGGCGTGGAGGTTGCCGCGCACACGTGGTCGTTCGGCGCGCCGCCGGATCCTGCGGCGGAGGCGCCTGCCGGCGAGGCGGTCGGCAAGTTCTTGCGCGCGATCCGCAGCGAGTTCGACTACGTCGTCGTGGATGCGTCGGTCGACTACTCGGACTCCGCCCTGGTGTGCTTCGACCTGTCGGACATGATCTGTCTCG
>C688J18823_10000918_pt1 | contig 17774 bp, 11 predicted proteins | sample HopSoiMetagenom1_FD_18823 | JGI IMG/M metagenome (IMG submission 18823) | reverse complement strand
TGTGGTCGTAGTCGCCTGTCGCCTTGTTGTAATAGACGGCCATGACGTTTTTGCGCCTGATCGTCGGCAGTCCGCTCATATCGTAGGCAAGATAGGCGGGTAACGCGCCGACTGAGCGCCAGTCGTGAGAATAGTCCGCGTCGTTACCAAACGTTTGCGTGCTGTTGCTGGCGCTCGCTGAAACCGGCAGTCCCCGGCTGATGATCGGCATGGGCAGCGCCTTCTTGCTCGGAAGTGCGTAGGGGAAGCGCAGTGGTACCGTCTTGGTCGCAAGTCCAGGTAAGCGCAACCGCAGTGGTACGCTGACCGTGACTTGCGCCCCAAGGCTGATCGTGGCAAAGTTGACGTTCCAGGGAGTAGCCGTCCCCACCGTGTACACCACGCCGATGGTGCCACTATTAAAGCCTGCATTGGGATTGGTAATGTTGGTGCCACCTGCCACCAGCGTGGTTGCACTCGTATCCCAGGTACCACCCGATGTCGTGTATTTTTTATAGACAAGACTGAAGTCATTGGTGCCGTTGTTCTTGCACCAGAAGGCGTATAAATCCCCATTGACCTTGCAGAGTGTCGGGCTCACGTCACTTCCCCCGCTCGAAAGTTGGACAGTTGTTCCCCACGTGTCTGTACTTGCGGTATACGGCTTGGCAAAGATGCCGGTGCTACAGTTGTAGATGAGCATGCCGGTATCATTGCCGTTGCTTCGGAAGCACCAGTGCCTGGTATTGTCAGGCGAACCGGTGAGCCCTGACAAGGCCACCTGACTACTCCACGCACCAAGGCTTACTACTGTTGTGTCTATTCTCTGGTACGCATAGGCAGAGGCACCAGTTGGATACACCACCACGAGGTAGCCATTCACAATATCCCCTGCCGGGAGGTGCGAGTTGGAGCTGACCGTGGCTGATAGGCTACTTGTCCAGTTGGCCGTGGTTGGTGTGGATGACCAGAGCACCTGGCAGAGCGTGTTGGCGCTGCTGTTCGAGATCGACCAGTAGCGCCCTTGGCTATCCTTGGCGACCATCTGTACGCCGCCGATGCCGCCGGTGGCACCGGTGGAACTCACCAGCGTGGTAGAGCCGACTGAATACGTATTGCCCGATTTCGTAAGCGGCAAATAGTCGATACCGACTGAGATCACGCTAGAGAGCGCCGTGATATTGCCGTTGGACTCTAAGTACGCTGCCGTCGCAAAGCGAGCGCCAGTGGTCAGCGTTGCCACCGTCCAGCTTGTGTAGGGACTAGCGGCATAGGCTATTTTTGCGTTGGTGCCGTCATACCAGAGAACATTGGCGGTGCCATCGGAGGCAATCGTCACAAGCGTATTGTTGCCTGGCAACGTAGCCGATGAGTTGGTAGAAGTGCTAATCGTGCTAGGCACTGGCAACACCTCCTGTCAGGCGAAAGCCCACGACCTCTGCTGATAGCGCCCCGATGGGGATCATGCCCTCTTTCCACGCCCCAAAGTGGTGGACGTTGCTGTGGAAGTCGGTATACAACCTCTGCTCAGCCACGTCCCATATAGCCGCGACACAATCCCCATTTTCTTGATTGTCAACACGAGCAATAATCTGTGCTGCCATCTGCTGTCTTCCCGTAAAGAGATCGACATAGCCATGCTTGAACTGAATAGCGGTGTAAGGTTTGTAGATGAGCAAGGTATGGCTTTTCACGGGCGTACAAAGTGTGATTTCCTCGATATGGGCATTGTCTCCACTGCCGACGATATCAAGCGTCCAATCAACGGGACGTGTACCACGCAAAAGGTCAAAACTCACGTCTAATTCCCCAAACTCACGCCGTGATGAGAGGGATTTCACGCCAAGCTTCACTTTCCAGTAAGATGATCTATTCATCATGTTCTCACGTCCAGTTGTACAAGAAGCCCACTACCGGCAGGAGCGTACCTCCGACCATGTTTGGCCCGGTATAGAGTGCCATAAGGAAGTTCCACGTGCCCGCCGTGGTCGCTTGCGGAATAGCGCCGTTCACAATCCACTGGGTTGCCGCCTGTAACGACTGCCATGCGCTCCACGTGGAGAGTACCGTGGAGAGACCGCCCGCGCTACCTGCCGTCACAGTCGGGTTACTGCCCATGTTGGAGCCTGGATTATCTGCGACACCGCCTGCTGTGAGTCCTACGCCATACGCCGCTGCTTTCAGGTAGGCACTATTGCCTGTATCCACACTTCCATTCACAATAGCTGAGCCATCGCCCACGCCTGGCTGCGTGCCGGGAGAAGCCGCAGGGTAGGTATTGTCTTTCCATGAGGAGATGAACGGCGCGGCGGCAAATGTGCCAAGATTATCCCAGTTGATTCTGAATTGGTTGTAGTGCGCTCCTGTGCCGTCATAGGTCTTGACCTGAAGCCCGCCTGAGTTGTCTGAACCGGGATAGGCCCACATCTCCGGTACCAGCGCAATCGAGTTGATACGAGCGAACAGCGCCCAGGCAGCCGAGGCCACACTGCCGCCACCTGCGCCCGCTTGACAGGCTCGCATCTCGTGGTTTGCCCCGCCTGGCGTCAGGTGGTTCCACGTTGGGGAGGCGTCGGTCACGCTTATCCCGGCATTGACATCAAGGTAGATATTGGTGAAGTTCGGCATTTACAGCCATCCCCTTACAGCGATATTGCCGCTCGCTGTGCCGTTCACATTTGGCGTCCCGGCCTGGAAGAGATGGAGTGTACTTGTCTGCACATCAAGGAAGAGCGTTTGCCCTGATGCCAGGGTAGGACTGCCACCCGTTGCCGTCGCATCCAAATCCCAGTTGAGGCTGCTGGCCGTGTTGTTCTGAAGCAGGATATGGTTCACCTGTGTGGTACCACCTGCTCCCCACTTGAAGGAATAATCTGTAGCCGAGGTGAGTGCCGCTGGATTGCTCCCCCATGCTGCCACGTAGCCAGTTGCTGCGCTATTGAGCACAGGTACAGCATTATTGCCCACTGCGACGTTATTGCCTGCGACCTGGGTGAGATTGCTCCCCATGTTGCCCGTACCGGCGTTAGTGGTCACTGTTCCGCTCACTGGTTGCGTGCCAGGGAAGTTGGAAACGTTCACAGACCCGATTACAGGTTGAGTTACGCCTGAACCGTCTACCTTGATGCGATGATTTACTGAGTCCCAAATATCCGCAAGTATCTTGGCTAGTCCTCTCAGCTTTGCCGCTTGCGTCCCTGGATTGTCGCCTGTGACGGCTGTATCGGTGGTTGTACCCTGTGCAACGTCGCTACCATCCTGAATATACATCAAGGCAGGCGCGTAGTCCTTATTGCTGCCATCAGTTTGTTTCGGCCCGCCCCCAAGTGCTTTCAGTCCAGTATTCGCAACATAGACTTCAGAAATTGGAAACTGGTTAGTAGAAAGGGAAGTGGTAGATGTGTCAGAGCTTCCGTAATCCATAGCTTATTCCTCTGCTTTCCCCTGCTCTTCAGGCAGGCGGTTCACTTGTATCAGCCCTTCGCTGATATGGAGTTTGACGCTATCCTGCGGGGTGTCAGAAGAGAGCCTTTTCCTCTTCCTCTGCTGTTCCCGGCCTTCCTGGATATACTGTGTGATAATTCTTCCGACGTACCAGGTCATGAGGACAGCCGCCAGGCCAAAGACATAGAAAAAGAGGATTGACGCGGCTAGTTGCATGTGTATCTCCTTTCAAGGGAAAAACCTATAATGACTAAGAAACTCAAACAAGGCGACAAGAAGCGCCGTTATACTCCCGATTTGTCCAAGTCGTATCCACAAGCGGTCTGTTCGGGTCATTCGCTCTTTTTCCAGGTCGTCAAGGCGCTTATCCGTGGCCTCTTTATCCTTAACTCGATCATCGTTGACGCGCTTGATTTCATTCCTGAGCGCGGCCATTTGTATTTCAAGCTCACGCTGAGCCACCAGTTCCCTGCGTAACGCTTCCAGATCTGAACGTGACCGCTCGTCCATACGCTCAACGCGCTTGTCTAATTGCTCAAGCTGTCGAACGATGGGATTGATAGCCAGCATAAGTTCATTGTTTGTCGGTGAGGGTTGCTGCATTGCTTTCTTGTCCTCTTCCAGCATGGCTATCAAGACCACCCGCCCGTGATCAGCCCCATAATAATCGGCTTCAGCGTGCCATTGCCCAAACTCGTGATACTCGATGCCAGCGCTGGAAGTGGCCCCGCATTGGTGCCGGAGAGCACCACACCCAGGTTCTGTCGCGATGTCTCCCGGTTGATCAGATCGGTGGCATTGTCTATCCACAATGCCAGCCAGTAGCGTGCCGGTGGAAGCACGATGTTGCCCCCAATCAGTGCCGGTGTCTGCACCCCGTTGGACGTGGCCAGCGCTGTATTGGACGATGCCGCATGAGCCAGCAGATTGACAGGTGCGCCATTGGTGCCCGTCGCATCGTAAATCCCCACGTCATAGTGCCCAGTGCCGCCCACGGTGCCGAAGCCACACCGCACATTCGTGAGCGTCACTTGCACCCAGTTCGTGATACCCACCAGGTAAACCGTGTTGGCCACACCGACACCTGTGCTGTTGCTGCCTAGATCGCCATCGAATAATGCAAAAGGCTGGATTGGATTCGTTACGATAGTTACGATAATTGCACCTCCATGAGTTTTTCAAAGTGCTGAATATTGATAGGAAAAAGACTTGACTTTTCTACGTAAGTGGAATATACTAAGAGAGTACCAAGTGGGTACGACGAAATCGAGAAAGTGAGATCAAGGACATGGCGAAGCATTTTTATCAGGTAGTTGACGAAAAGTGTGATTATCTTATTGATGCGCAGAAAGCTCAGTCTCGCATTGAGACTTCGACTGGCAAGCGCCCTCAGATCATGGAGCATCTTGAGGATGGGAGTGTTCTGCCTCATCCTCATGGCTTTGAAGAGCCAAAGTACGTTATTGGCACAAAGGCCGATGAAGCTCAGCGAATAGCTGATGAGGTATGGAACCAATAATTCCATGAAAACCATTGCAGAACTCAGCCTTGAGTGTGGTGTACATCGCACCACACTCAACAAGGCTATTAAGCGTAAAGAGATAGACGCTATACTGTACGGTAAGACATATGTGATTGATACCGAGTCAAAACAGTTTAAGCATTGGCTTGCAGGCTCAAAGTTAGGTAGACCTCGTAAATCCCAAGCCTCTCCGAGTTGAGAGGCATTTTTTATTCCTCTCATATCCCCAAACTCCCTACTTGATAATGATTAGCCACCTGAGCGGCTGAGAGCACGTACTTGTAAATCGAGACTTGCGAGAGCGTCCCTGCGGCAAAGCTCCCCGAGAAGATCACATCCGGCCCAACAACCACCGTGTCAGGCCCTGCACCGCTCGTATATGGCGCCCCATTGAGATAGATCGTGCTACTGTTGCTATCCCCCGCAATCACGATGTGCTGATAGCCTGACGTGAGGTTTATCCAGTACTCCAATGAGATAGCGCCCCATGTGCCGACACCAAGCGCGGTTGGCATGATCAGCTCGTCATTTGCCCCAAAGCCGATAGCCGTGTCAGCCGTGATAATCCCCACCTGGCTATAGGTCAGGCTGGTCCCCACGAGCTGAGCATCGAAGTGGTTAGCCGTCGAGTCAAAGGCCGTCGTGCCACTCGTCTCATTCAGTCGGTAGTAGGCTTGTGCGCCATCTGCCAGCACCAGCGCCATGTAGGTCGTACCGAGCGTTGCACCGAGGTAATGCGCCTGGATACGCACTGCTGAGAGTGCTTTCTTGTAGAGCGCTGGATGCTGGAGCGTGCCAGGGAAGTTATTTGCGGTGCTACCCGGCTTAGCAGCGATGTTCACCTGGTTGGTGGTTTGCGCCACCAGAGCGCTTGCTACAGTCGTGGCCGCTATCTGGTTGCCATTGAGATAGACCGTGAGACTCGTGCCAGCAAAGACGGCTGCCAGGTGGTACCACGTCGATGCAGCAAAGGTGTATGGCTGGTTAATCTCGTAATAGCTGGTATTCTTGCCGATGCGGAAGATGACAGCATTCTTACTGATGGCAATCATAAAGCCAAGATTGGTGCTGAGCGGTGCATCGTTGGCCACGATAAAGGCCGTCTGAGTGAAGGTGACATTACTTGGCTTTATCCACACCTCGACCGTCAGGTTGCTCCAATTGGCAGCAGTTACGCCCGCGGGGAGTGTGATATTGCCCGTTGCCCCGTCAAAGAGCATGGCCGTGTCGCTGGATGCTGCAATGGCTCCTACCTGTCCAAGTGTCACCCCTGAAATGATACCCAACGTATTGCTGAGCGTCCCGGTCATGTTCCTGCCTGAGATGTCAGTGGCAAAGATGCCGCTTGTCTCTCCCAGTCGGTAGTACACAATCGGGTTGTCGCTGAGCACATTGGCAGTGTAGGCGTAGGCGTTGAGGAAGCTCGTTACATCGTTGATGCTCTTCATGACATGGAGCTGCGCCATACTCTCCCAGGGAAACAGTGCATCCAGTTCGCCATACACCACCTGATTGTTGTTAGGCCCACCGTAGTAGGTTGTAGCCAGGATGCTGAGCTGTGGCCCCACAATGCTGGCCATGATGCGCTGGTATTGTGTAGCGAGATCAGAGGCGGTCATCTGCGCGCCCCCGGTTGTCACGAAGGCCGGGAAGATAATCAGCGTCACAGAGACGATAGCGCTTGTGGTGCCCATGCTAAAGTTGAGCGTCGCGGTATAGGTGCCTGTTGCAAGCGTCGTGTCTGAGAGCGTCACCGAGACCGCTTGTGTTGCTCCAGCATTGATAGTACCGTTGGGAGCAGAGAGCGAGATCCAGGCATTCCCCTTCTTGTAGATAATGCTAGATGTCCAGTTGCCATTCTGCCCGCCCGTATTCGTCAGATTGATACTCTGAGGCAGTGCCGCGCCTTGCCCGAATGTGTCCGTGAAGTTGAGAGTGGGCGGGCTTGCGATAACGGCCCCAGGACTGCCAGCAGAGGTCACCGTAAAGTTAACAGTGACCGTGGCCGTGGTTGAGCCGAGTGTGAAGACGACAGTCGCGCTATAAGGGGTGCCACTAGGTGCAAGCGCCCCCGGTGTGCAGGTAAAGGTGACGACTTGCGTGCCACCACTTCCTGCAAGCGACCCGGTGCCCGGGTTCATCGTCAGCCAGCCAGTACCTGATATATACGTCTTGGTCTTGGTCCAGATGCCCGCCGTATTGCCTGTGTTCGTTAAGATTGTAGTGGCAGTTACAGGCGTGCCACCTTGCACCTGAGAAGGTGCTGTAACCGTTGTTGGACTCGCTCCAATGATCTCAGTCGGACTAGAGGAGGTCACTTCGTAGGTGACAGTGATCGTCTGAGTTGCCGTCACCCCAAGGGTAGCCGTGATGGTGGCCGTATGTGTGCCGACCGCAAGCGCTGTCGAGTTGACGGAAGCCGTAATTATCTTGTAGTCAGTCGATTGCACGTTGGGTGATGTACCCGTCTCAGAGCCACTAGCGGGCAGGTTATTGCCACTAGCGGGAGTAAGTGTGAGCCAGCCCGTACCGCCGCCGGTATAAGTCCCAGCCGAAACCGTCCAATCTTGTGCGCTTTTGGTGCAATTGTTGATGAAAAACTGCTGATCGCCGGGCGTGGCCCCACCTGTGCCAGCCGTGAAATACATGGCGTTGGTTGAAAGCTGCACCGCTGGAGATGTAGAGGCAGTCACCTTCAAGTTCACCAAGCAATTCACATATTGCGGATTTGCTGGAATAGCGCTGTTCTTGTACTGCGGTGGAAACGGTGTCAGACAGAAATAGGCGCTTTGCAGGTAGTTACCCGGTGCAAGGCCCGTGATGTCCGCGCTAATCGTGATAGCTTGCGTTGCTCCCGCGGCAAGCGTCCCACTCTCAAGCGAGAGGCTGAGCCAGGTCGCTTGCGTGTAGGCATACCAGTTGTGCGCGTAGTTGCCCGCATTCTTGATATGCACGACTTGCCCCGCCGGGTTGCTTCCATTGACGGTGGCAGTCGGCTGAAACGAGTTGTCATCTATCGTGATGTGAAACACCGCGTCGTTGGGATTGACCCAGAGATTGACCGCAATGGTTGAGACATTTGCTCCAACCGTCACCGTCAGCGTGGCCGTGAGCGTTGTGAGCGTTGTGAGCCCTGCCTGGGTGCTATCTACCATGGCCTTGAGGGAGATTTGTTGGCTTGGTGTGAGCGTCCCTGATGTTAAGCCTGCCCCTGTTGTGCCCTTTATCCCATTGGTTGGCAGCGTGGCGACCGTGAGCCAACTCTGATTGCTCGTGACGCTCCACGCCTTATTCGAGCCCGTCACGTTTGTGATCGCAAAATATTGGTCAGGTGGTGCCGTGCCCACTGTTCCCTCATAGTCGAGTCGATCAATGGTCTGGTAGAGATAGGCAGGCGGTGCCGCGCCCGGTGTGTACTGTGGGTTGGCGGCAATATAATTGGCCATGTCGATGAGTCCCTGCCTGTGGAGAGACTTCGCATCAGTGTACTGGCCAATCGTGAATTGCATGCTCTTTGCGACGCCTGCAAAGTGGGAAAGCGCGAATTGCGTAAGTGTGTAGCGCGAGACATACCATGGTGGCGTCGTGCCTGGATACGTCGAGTTGATGGCCGCGTTGTTGTTGAGGTCCCACCCAAACTCAAGGTTCATGATGGGAATACCGGGGGACAATCCATCCAGAATTGGCCGAATAATGGCATACTCCCCCGGCACGCTTGGCACTGTTGCTACCCCTGGATTGGCTGAGTTGTCGGTGGTAGCTGAGTCAGGCGCTGGATTGGTCGTGTTGGTAATGATCGAGCCATCCCGGTAGTAGTGGAAGTCAATCCCGTCAGGAATGGCCTGCGGTGACTCACCAGCACTAATCTTCGGTACATAATTGACGAAGTTATTCATCCAGGTGCTGACGTGAGAACCGCCAGGTGGAAGCTTGCGCACCGCACCCATGATAATCGGAGATGAGCTATGCGCCCGGATAGCAGGATAGGCAGCATTGAAGACAGGAGCAAGCACAGCGCCATTGTGTGCCTGGATATCATATTCTTCATTGCCGATCTGCCACATGTGCATACGGTTGCCGTACCGCTGAGCTATAACGGCTGAAACCGTGGCGTAGATATCCCACTTAGGAAGCACCGCTGTCGGGTCGCCATAGCCCACTTCCTTGCCAGTACCATCGATACTCAACATAAATTGTGGGAATTGCTGAATAGGCAGGAGAATACGCAAGCCCGGAATGGCATTGATCTTGTCAACTGTTTCATCCAAGGGTCCCCAACCGCCATACGTCGGATTGTCTTTCGTTCCTCCAGTGATGATGAAGTTGACTTTGTATTGGTAGCGTATCCAGAACGGTATGGTGCCGCCATTCGTAAACGCTGCGAACTGTTGTAGCCACTCTGAGGTGAGCGCTTGCTTGTTGCCTGAGACTGATTGCGTCATCCCATAGGGAGAATCTGCATATACTGTAGTCATTTGGCACCGCCTAAACTATCGACAAACCTCTGCCATGGAACCGCCATGGGTCCACTGGTACCAGAAACAGCATAGCTTGCCTCTTGCACCACCGTGCCATCGCCTACGCCCACCGTGCGCCACGTGCCTTTGATATCAGTCAAGAGGAACGCCCCGGCAAACACAGCAAGCGATGGATTGAACATTGCCGCGAGCTGCCCCACTGCGAGCCCTGGCCTGAGCGTCGTGAAAGTGGCCGTCTTGCTCTTCTGCCCAAACTGCGTGAGTAACCCCGCACACTTCGCAATCATGGCTTGCTTGTTCAGCCCCGTCATGTCCTCCGGTTCGTCGATAATGCCCGTGGTGTTGTCCAGGAGCCCAAGACGCGCGACTTCAGAAGGGGATTGCACATTCACCGTGATGGGCACTTGCCCATTGTAGAGCACTGCCAGCGTTTGTCCTGTTCCACTGATTGGAACGCCGCTGCTGTCCTGCACAATGCTCGTTTGGCCTTGCGTGTAGTACCAGTTCTTGTTCGTGTCCACGCCCTTGATGCCGACTAACTGAGCTTGCCCACCGAGGGTTATGCTCACAATCGAGTCGATAGGGTAGCCGGTATCGAACGATGTGCGCACTCCATCCCCAATGAAGCTCTGAGGTGGAAGTGCAATGATGTCCTTGCCACCTGTTCCCCATTGCGAGCTACGGTACGTGTCGTTGATGTTGTCCAAGGTCGGTTGGGGATTGTCCACGATATCCACGCCCGTTGCCCCCTGTGGAGTGAGTACCCACGGCGCAGGTGTCGCCTGGTGCTTCTGGAAGAAGAGTTGGAACGAGATAATCTTCCACCAGTGGTTGCCGCTCTGCTTAGCAAGGTCGTCATAGATGGCCGCTATAGTGTTCTTGCCGCCATTGAGCACGCTGTAATTGGTTTGCGGTATCAATGCGCCGGGTGCAATGGACGGATCATGCACGCTCATTGAGTACTGATTGATCTGAGGTGTTACCGTTGGGTCGGTGCTGGACAAGCGGAAGCGGCTGTATGCCACGCTATTCGTCACATCCTGGCCGTAGAACTGCAAGCGGAACAGATAGAAGTTGGCAGCCGATGCACCCCCGCTGTTATCATTGCGCAAGCCTGCAAAGCCTGGGCTCGTGATCGTCGTGTCATCCACGGTGATGAGCGCGTTTCCGTCCATCAGGAAGATAATGGTAGAGCCCACCATGGTCACTCTAAACGCGTGTGGCGTCGAACGCGTCCAGCTGATCGGCACACTGGAAAGCAGTGTCGTCGCGCCACCACTGCCAACCTGGAAGCCAGGAGTGACGACCTGAGAGGTTGTTAGGCCGGTGTTGGCAGCATTTGCCTCACCGATCTTGCAAGCCAGCGTGCTGAGTCCATTCGTGTTGGTGAGCACATTCAGTTGCCAGTTGAAGCACAGCTTGTCCCCTGTTGTGAAGCTCATAGATCCAAGGTTGGTGCCCGGGAACGTATAGGTTGCCGTGGTGCCTGTGATTGTCTGGCCTGAGAGCAGGCAATCTCCAATGAGCGTCTTGGTACCGCCGCTTGCCCGCTTAGAGATGCGCAAGTAGATGTCAGCCGTGATCGTGGCCGTCAGATTGAGCCCTAAGCGCACTGTAGGCGTGTAGATGCCCCCGATGAGGGTCTGACCTTCCAGCACCGTGCTGTCGTCGATGAAGCCATTATCAGATGGAGCAATCAGGCTTAGTGATGCGGCCCATGGGTTGGTAGTCCCTGCACCGAACAATTCACTGAAGCCGTTCGCAATGCCAATCGTGGATTGCTTCGTGGTGAATGCGCCAGTTCCTAGCGTCTCTGAGAGCTGCTTGGCAGTGCTGGCAGTCGCTGATGTGACATTGGTGTAGTATTCCGTGAGTGGGTTCAATGTGCCACCACCGCCGCCTGTGACAACGTAAAGTTGTGCTGAGTTGGGATTGTTCGGGCTTGCGCTATCGTGGATCACCAGAGAGTAGTGGTCCCCCTGGTCCAGCCAGCACCACACGAAACCGCCATTGTCGCTCATATCCAGCACCGACGAGACATCCACGCCTACACCTGTCGTTGGACTGTTATACAAGAGATGCGCATTCACCCCGCCTGAGACGCTGATACGGTTGTGCAGGACATCCCACACCCATGCGGCAAGCGTGCCACCTGTGCGCGACGTCGAGGTGTAGTCGTCGCTCGTATCTGCTGAGAAATCATCGACAACCGGGTCCGTCTGTGTGAGTATCCCCGCTATAGTCGCCTGTCCGCTTGCACCGATGCCCGCGTTAATCCAGTTGGTGCCATCCAGTGAGGTATCTGCCAAAATGCTCGTGTTTGCAGGTTGCACGCCACTCCACGCAATATTCGTGTTCCCTGCGGTGCCTGCGGAAGCGAGCACGAGCGGCACGGATATGCGATTGCCCACGCTGTTGTAGAGCGATGTCACCCAGACGGTAAGGCCGTGCAGAGCCGGTGTATCTGCTGCCGTTGCTGCCTGCATCTGCACCTTCACTTGCAGTGTGGCGCTCACATAAGCCGTGCCCGAGACAATGCCCGGAATTGCCCCGCCATTGGTGGCATCGGTGTACGTGCCACCGTTGAAGCTCGTCTGCACATTGAGATAATCCCCGGCTATGGTGGATGCATCCCAGAATATGAGGTTGTTGCCGGCGGTGAAGCTCCCCAAAGCGATGGAAGGGCTAACCCAGGTTGGTCCTGAGAAGGTGCCTGGACCCGGATACACGCCATTGGTGGACATGATACCGAAATTGTCCCAGTACGTGGTATAGATGCCAAGTGTGTTGTTGTAGATGCGGAGCGCCACGTTTCCAGCCGCTGTAAAGCCGCCGCTTCCTGTTGGGTCGTTAACGGTATTCCAGTAATTCACCCCGTCCAGATAGATCGTGTGATTGGCACCAACGGCCAGGATAGTAATGGTGTGCCAGTCCCCCACTTGGAGAGCAGGGCTGAATACTTGCGTCTGAAGGCTGGTATGGGTATTGCCCGCGTTATTGGTGCCACGCCCAAAGTTGAAGCTTGCATTGGAGAGGTCTACCACATAACCCCCGGTGTTCGGGTTGTTGTCCCAGAATGTAGTACGGTACTCGATGCCGCAAAAGGCAAAGTTGGGTGATGTGCCAGCAGGGACTTGCACATCGACCGAGAGAATGAAATCAGCCCACGTACCAGCAGCGTCAAGTCGCGAACGTGCGACAAATGTGGAAGAAGCGCGAAGACTCCCCGCGTATTTGAAGGTGGATTGAAGTGCTGATGCGCCACCGCCAAAGAGGGTCTGATTGCTAGGCAGTCCATCATTCCAGTTTTTCAGGTAGGAATTGATCGTCAAATCCCCGCCTGAAGTAGCTATCAGGTTGGTGAGCGTGCCTGTATTCCAATTGGCCTGAGTCTGGAATTTCTGCCGCGTGCCGGTCTGGGTGGCAGCGTAGGCCGGGTGAACTGTCCAGGTGACGTTACTCACTTGTGGTGACGCTGTTGGGTCTTTGCCTGAGATAGACATAACTATCTTCGTGGTCACCGTGCGACTCGTGAGGGATGCTCCAAGCGGGATACTGCTAATAGCCGTCTGATTGGTGGCAGACTGGAAGGTTGCGCTACCATCCACACTCGTGTACACCGCCAGACTCGTCCCTGTTGGCGTGTTTGCTATCCAGGAGAGGAGAGACGACTGGTAGAGGCCGGCCGGTTGCATGGAGTTGGCGGGACTGATGCGTGTGCCGGTGGACTCGTAGCCTGTGACGGCGGTGATCTGGACGTTGCTGTACCCCACGTTGCTGACTTTGGAGGACAGATTTGGGAAGCTGAGAGCAGGACTGATCACACCACCGTTGCCGTAGAGCGTTTGGAGCACCGCGCCCACGTTGTTCTGGATTTGGATATCGTAGAAATACGCCTGATATGTGCCTGCATTGTCACCCTCGAAGGCAATATCCACATAGCTGATCGTTTTGCCAGCGATGCGTGTGAGATCGAAATAGCGATAATACCACTGATCGTTGGCAAATCCGCTTAAATCGGTGTTTGGGTGCGCATTCAGCCCGTTTTGATCGACAATGCGCCCATTTGCATCGGAAAAGTCCCTGACTGTCGTCCCATCGGTGCAAACGGCGTCCACACCTGCGATTATGCCAGGTGAACTACTGTTAATCCACACTTTGTATGCCAGAAACGTCGTGCTAGGGATGACATACGCGCCATTCCATATGCGGTAGTAGGCGTAGGCGTTGCCGTACCCGCTAGAGCAGCTTCCAGAGAAGGAGAGAGCGGGATGCGCGTTGAGTTGGAGCAGATTGCCGTTCACCATGGCGCCGGTCAGCGTCCCCGCGTTCCAATCGGCAGCTACTGACTCTGTTTTCGTGACAATCTTGCCGGCAGACGCCAGTTGGAGCGCGCCCCCGGTCGTTGTCTGCACGCCCGCCGTGTTCGTCTGAGTCCCTTGCTGCCAATCGTCCGCGCCATTGTCCTCATCGATGGCGTAGTTCGCGGTGACGCCCTCTGCTGCTAGCGTGCTATCTACGATATCGGTGGCAATATCGCCTGCATTGCGGTTCTGCCACTCTGTTCCTGAGTAGATACGCTTACTTGCGAGGTCTGTTTCATCGACACATGCCAACGTGTGCCAGATCGCAACGCCATTGGCGTCCGGTTTGGTCTGATCGTCATTCACGTAGCCTGAGAAGGAGTAGCCGGTGAGTGAATCGGTGATGAGAATGGGCGTTCTCGGCTCATACACGGCGGTGCCTGGCGCATCGTAGACGGTGGCCGTGGCGACTGAACGACCGTCTACGGTTTCGTGGGTGGTGAGTGCGGTAACGAGCACGCTTGTATTGTTGATGACCGCTGAGAGGTTCATTAGTACTGCCTCCTAGCGTGTCTGAGGCGTGTTTGACGTGTGGCATTATCCATCATGGCGTTGGTGAGATATTCAAACTCCTGATCGGCAATGTGGACATGCACATGAATATCACCGCTACCGCTGCCACCACCGCCCCAACCTGAGCCGCCGCGCCCTAGTTGATCATTGGGGATGACTTGCGCTCCGCGGGGTAAATTGACAACCTCTGGACCGCGCTCCCCGACAAGGTAGCTGCCTGCCCGTGGTACATAGTCAGTGCCAGAGGCATAGCCGGTGTTTTTGTTGAGAATGTTGCCAGCATTGCGCCCGATCTGGTGAGCAAGCGCATCCCGTTGTGCCTGGCTGACATAATCCTCGACACTTTTGAGGTAGTCATAGGCGTCATTGCTCATTTGGCCAAAGGCGTTACTGGACTGACTTTGCAGCGTACTGAAGAGGTTTTGCATTCCGCTTGAGAGGTTCGCTCCCTGCTCAATGCTCTGCTTCTGCATATCGGTCATGTCAGCAACCACATTCTTGTACATTTGCGCGGCAGAGTCAGAAACATTCTTGTTCATGGTGTTGGTTGAGTTGGACACGTTGTTTTTCATGGTGTCTGCTGACTTGCTCATCTGTTGCGCGTTCAGATTTGCCCCATCCGCCAACTGTCGGTAGCGGATTTGTTGTGCTTGCACTGTTTGGCCTGTGCTCGTGGTAACGGTCTTATCAAAGTTAAGCGCTCCATTCTGGATGAGAGCAAAAGTACCGACAGCAATAGCCCCAAGTACCACCAGTGGTGCCGCCGCTGCCGCCGCTGCCGCCCCAAAGCCTGCTATACCTGCACCAGCGGTTGTTGATGCCGTTCCAACTGCTGCTATCTCTCCTTCTGTTGTGGTAGCCGCCGTCCCTACTCCTGCGAGCGCCCCTTCCATTTCTGTGGAAGCGACAGCCACTTCACCTGCTGATGTCTCAGCCGTCGTTCCAACACCCGCAAGTGAGCCTTCCAACCGCGCAAACCAACCTTCGGCACTTGTATCAGCAGGTGCCGCCGCTACTGCCTCTTCAGCGGTCACCGCTTCCGCTGCTGAATTCTTTATCCCATCCATGGATGCCTTCAGGTTGGGTGCTTGAGTGGACAGGAAGTCATCGACAGCTTTTGCTAGCCTGTCTTTCACGGCACTTGCGAGATTAGTGAGAATGCCCTCACCTGCGCTCCACGTGTCGTACAACTGCCGGAAACTAGCAACGGTATCAGCAATCTTGAGTGCAAGAAATGCCGCGCCGAGCCCGGCTACGACACCGCCTAAGACTTGCAGCTGTATGCCACCAGCGGAAACCCAACCAATAAGATCAGAAACACCCTGCACGAGCGTCCCTACAACAGAGGTGGTAATTTGGATAGCGGAGCTCAGATCAGAGAGAATCGCCTTAGCATTCCCGCTCTCATCCATCCAGGTGACAAAGCTTGCTGCGGCGGAGCCAACGGTAGTGATCAGGCTTTCCAGTGGTGGGAGCAAGTTGGTATTGATCGCATCTCCCGCATTGACGAGAAACGCGCCCACAACAGGCAGTTCATCATGCAGGAATTCGAGCGCGGATTGGAGGAAGCCCGATTTATTGGCAGCAGTGACTATTCCAGTCGCGAAAGTCAGCACATCACCGGCTAGAATCTTCACATCTTTGAATACGTCCTCGATAACCGGCTTCCAGTGCTGGAATATGGCCACCAGCGGGTTGACTGCCTCTGTCGTCTTCTTGATGGGGGAAAATATCTCCTGGAAAGCCGAGCCGACTATCTTGAGATCGGTACCGACTTCAGCGAGGATATCACGGAAGGGCTTACTTTGCGTGACACTCTCATACATGCCACGTGCAAACTTCTCGAAGGCGGGCACCCCGGTACTCGCAAGCCAATCACCTGCCGCGCTCAGGACGGGTAGCACGTCGTTGGAAACGACCCCCACGAACTCTGTTACGATGGGCAGTAATGCATCCCCGATACTCTGCTTCACGTCAGCGATGCGCTGATTCAGGATGGTCATTTGCCCGGCAAAGGTCTTGCCTGCTGCCTCTGCACTACCCCCAAACTCCCGTTGCAACTCTTGGAGGATAACGCCTTGCGCTTTAGCAAGCTCATTGTGCTGTATGTACGTCTTGATGAGCTTCTTCTGGTTGTCATCGAAGGTCACACCAACTCGGGAGAGTGCAGTAATGCCAGTAATCGGGTCATTGAGGGCCTTCCCGAGTTGGATGGCACTATTCTTGGTATCCTGCCCGAGTGCTTGTGACATGTCCAGCACGGTCTTGGTGGTCTGGGGAAACACGTTATGACCGATATTAGTGAAGGTCAGCAGCATATTCTCAGCGGCCTGAACCGTGTCATCGCTGAATGTGGTCAGGTGTGAGAGGTCCCCGGCAAGATTGGCAATGGCATCAGCGGTCATGCCAGAGGCGTCGTGGGTGCTCCTCAGTACATCCACGGTCTGCGCCATACCAGCCTGAGCGTCTAGCGACTCTTGCAGCACGCTTCCGAATGCCCCTCGGAGCGTATCGAAGGCCGAGATGACATTGCCGAGCCCGCCCCCTGAAATCCACGCAAAGGCACCGGAGAAAGCACCCTTGAGGCCACCGATGACGCCGCCCGCTTTGTCAACTGAGGCGCTGACTTCCCCGAGCTTCTGCCTGGCTTCGGTGTCGCCGACTATTTTGACTTCCCCGATGAGTTGTGACGCGGTTATCGACACGTAATCATCCCCTACTACCTATGTGCCATGGTTCCTCAACGACTTGCGCATCTCTGCCTCTGCTGACATAGAAATAGCTGCCCAATCACGCCAGAAGACCGAACGTTCCGATAAATCCCAAGGGGCTACCCCCAGGTACCTGGCAAGTTGGATAAGCGCGTACTCAGGAGGGCAGTGATATCTATCAGAGTTGCCTCCAAGCGCTGTAATCGAGAGATAGCGACTCAGATTGATTAGTTCTGAGTCGTCATCGAGTTTGGGCGCATATCCTGGATGATGGCTTGCCGGACCTGCAGCCTGAATGGATAGTCCAGTTCGGATAAGCGACTTGCATCAAGTGGGAACATCACGGCAGGCTCCACGCTATCATCCATGACATCCCAGGATTTGATGATCTCAGAGAGCGCCTGAGTGCAGGCTTCGATATTGCCGTCAAGCTGCGAGATGACGTGATCATTGATCTTGCCAGGCAGATAGACAATGTTCACGCTATCCTCACCGACTGAGAAAGTCACTGTCGCGGTCTTTGCCGCCATTTTTGAGAGTGTGATTGGCATATGGTTGCGTTTGTCCTTTTCGGCTAACAATGTTAGCGAGTTTTTACAATGCTGTTAAGAGATTGGTAACCAAGAACGTCTGAGCCTTGCCCCAGGTGCTGTCCTCCACAATGGTGAAGTCCCACTGAATGGCGTACACGCCATTGCTATCCTGGAATGGATTCGGCTTGCTCACCTTGACCGCCATGTCGTGCTGGAAGACGTTGTAGGCT
>C688J18823_10000917_pt1 | contig 17776 bp, 16 predicted proteins | sample HopSoiMetagenom1_FD_18823 | JGI IMG/M metagenome (IMG submission 18823) | reverse complement strand
AGCAAGCGAGCTACATCGGCGTGCCGAAGGAAGGCCCGTACAAGTCCGATCACTACCGCTACTAAAGCAAATGGGGTCGACCCCAATTAGCCGGCCGTGAAAATCGCCATCTACGGTTCCGGCGGCGTCGGAGGTTTCTTCGGCGCCCGCTTGGCCAATGCCGGCAACGAAGTGCACTTCATCGCGCGCGGGGCGCACCTGCGCGCGATGCGCGAGAACGGCCTGAGGGTCGAAAGCGCCTCCGGCAACCTTCATCTCGCAAACCCGAACGTCCACGAAGATCCGGCCGGCATCGGACCGGTCGACGTGGTCATGTACGCGGTCAAGCTCGGTGACGTGGAAAGCGCAGCTCACAAGCTGAAGCCGTTGCTGCACGATCGAACGCTCGTGATCCCGTTCCAGAATGGCGTCGAATCGCCCGCGATGGTCGCGAAGATCATCGGCAAGAAGCACGTGCTACCGGGCGTGGCGTACATCGCCACCAGCATTAGCTCGCCCGGCGTGGTGACGCATACGGGCACCATGCAGGCGCTGCATGTCGCCGCCGGGGCCGATGCTTTCGTGACTGCGGCGAAGGCGGCCGGCATCAATATCGAGCAGGTCGACGATATTGATCTCACGCGCTGGCAAAAATTCGTCTTCCTGGTCGGCATGTCGGGGGCTACGACGCTCTCGCGTCAACCTCTCGGCGTCATCCGCGCCGACCCACACCTGCGCGCCACCCTGCAGGCGGCCATGACCGAGACGTGGACTCTCGGACGCAAGCGCGGCATGCGCCTGGCGGACGACTTCATCGCCGAGCGCATGAAATTCGCCGACAGCCTGCACGCCGACATGAAGACCTCGATGCAGCACGACCTCGAGGCCGGCAAGCCGCTCGAGGCGCCGTGGCTGTGCGGCGCCGTGGTGCGCATGAGCGAGGAATCGGGCCTCGATGCGCCGGTAAACCGTACCATCTACGCGGCGCTAAAACCCTTCCTGCGTGGCCGATAGGGCCTACAGCTTCGAGTTCTTCCCGCCGAGAACATCGGAGGGAAAGGAGAAGCTGCGCGCCGCCTGGCAGGAGTTGGCAAAGCTCAAGCCGCGGTTTTTTTCGTGCACTTATGGCGCGGGCGGCTCGACGCGCGAAGGCACGCTCGAGACGGTGGCCGATATCCGCGCCGCGGGGCACGAGGCGGCGCCGCATATCTCCTGCGTCGCGTCTTCCAAGGCCGACATCGCCGAGCAGCTCGAGCGCTATCGTGCGCACGGCATCCGCCACGTGGTGGCACTGCGCGGCGACCTGCCCTCGGGGCTCGCCGCGTCGGGCGAATTCCGCTACGCGAGCGAGCTTGTCGCCTTCATCCGCGAGCGCACCGGCGATTGGTTCCACGTCGAGGTGGCGTGCTATCCGGAGTTCCACCCGCAAACGCGGAACGCCGAGGATGAGATCCGCAATTTCAAGCGCAAGGTCGACGCCGGCGCCAACGCCGCCATCACGCAATACTTCTACAACCCGGACGCTTACTTCCGTTTTCTCGACGACGCCCACGCCGCCGGCATCCGCGTGCCGATCGTGCCCGGCATCATGCCGATCGGCAATTTCTCCCAGCTCTCGCGGTTCTCCGACGCCTGCGGCGCCGAGATTCCGCGCTGGATGCGCTGGAAGCTGGAATCGTTCCGAGACGACGCGAAATCGATCCGCGCGTACGGCCTCGACATCGTGACGACGCTCTGCCAAAGGCTTCTCGCCGGCGGCGCGCCCGGCCTGCACTTCTACACGCTCAACCAGGCAAGCCTGCCCGCCGAGATTTGGAAACGCCTCGGGCTTTAGCCCTCATCGCAGTCGCGATCCTCGCGCTCGCCGCGGCCGAGCTGTTCGGCGTCCATGTCCTCCTGCCGCTCGAGAACCGCGTTCTCGACGCATTCCAGAAACGGCACGCGTCCACGCTGGCGCCGGATCCGGAGATCGTGCTCGTCGATATCGACGAGAAGAGCCTCGCGGCTATGGAAACGGTCGCCGGCCGCTGGCCCTGGCCGCGCGTGGTGCACGCCGAGCTGATCGAGGGCCTCGCCGCGCAAAAGCCGCGTGCGATCGTCTTCGACCTCATGTTCGCCGAGGCGGATCGCTTCCGGCCGCAGGACGATGCAGCCTTCGCCGACACCGTTGCGCAGCATCCGAACACCTATTTCCCGCTGCTGCGCCTGCCGGCGAGCGGAGACGCGAAAGGCATCCGGCTCGCCGACATGCGCTCGCTCGGCGTCGTGCGCACGAAGCAGGCCGACGCGGAAGCGCGCATGGCGATCGTGCCGCCGATGGTCCTGCCGCCCGAGCAGTGGCGCGCCGGCCTCATCACCTTTCGCGAGGACGCCGATGGCGTCGGCCGGCGCTATCTCCTGCGCGAGGTGGTGCGCGGCTGGCACGTGCCGTCGCTCCCCGCGCGCGTGGCTTTCGATTTGGGTTTTCCGGTCCCGGATGAAGACGACCTCGTTCTCGCTTGGAGAGGGCGCGCACGCGAATTCACGCGGGTCTCCTATAGCGACCTGTACGAGGACTTTAATCGATCCGCGCGCATGCGGCCGGCGAACGAATTCGCCGGAAAAATCGTCATCGTCGGTACGGCGGCCACGGGCCTGCAGGACCTGCGCGTGACGCCGATCGACAGCCTCCATCCCGGCGCCGAGATCCTCGGCACCGCGCTCGAGAACCTGAAGAACGGCCGCTCCATGCATGACGCGGGCGCGGCATGGCCGGCCGCCATCGGAGTGGTGCTCGTCGTCCTCCTATTCGCGGGCTTCCGCGCGCACCTGGACGTGCGGCTATTGGGCTTCCTCCTCGCGCTCGCCTCCGGCGGCCTCCTCTATGCAAGCTACGCTGCCGCGGGACGATTGGTCCTCCTGCCGACGCTCACGCCGCTCGGGGCAGCCTGGGCTTTCTACGCCGCCGCCGGCCTCGTCGACTACCTGCGCGAGCGACGCGCCCGCCTCGAGGCGGTATCCCTGTTCTCGCGCTTCGTGAACCCGCACGTGGTCAAGCAGCTGGTCGAGCGCGGCGGCATCGAAGGCGCCGGACAGACGAGGGAAGTGACGCTGCTCTTTTCGGACATCCGGGGCTTCACCACGCTTTCGGAAACCCGGCGCCCGGAGGAAGTCGTGGCGCTGCTCAATCGCTACTTCTCGCTGCAGGTCGATGTCGTCTTCTCGCACGGCGGCTCGCTCGACAAGTTCATCGGCGATTGCATCATGGCGCTGTGGGGCGCCCCGCTCGACGACAAGGACCATGCGCGGCACGCGGTGGCGTGCGCATTGGAAATGGCCGACACGTTGCAGCAATTCAAGCGCGAGCTCGGCGCCGAGGACGCGAGCTTCGACGTCGGCATCGGCATCCATAGCGGCCCGGCGGTCGTCGGCCTGATCGGATCCGACAAGCGGCGAGAGTACACGGCTATCGGTGACACCGTGAACCTCGCGAGCCGCATCGAAGGCCTGACCAAGGACGCCAAGCGCCGCATCCTGGTGTCGAAAGACACCATGGAGCGCTGCGCGGACGCGTTCGATTTCGTATCATGCGGCAGTCATCACGTTAAAGGACGGGCGCAGCCCGTCGAGCTGTTCGAGCCCCGAAGAAAGTCATGAAAGCCGCGTTCCTTCTCGCATTGGTCCCGTTCCTCGCCATCGCCGAGCCCGCGTCGCTCGTGCGTCCCTCGCCGCTCATGAGCGAGCCCGCTACCGATGCCACCAAGGTCGCCGATCTGCCGGCGAATGCCGTCGTAGACGCGCGCGAGCGCCGCGGAGGCTGGATCCATGTGCGCAGCTCATCGGGCCAGGAAGGCTGGGTCAAGCTCCTCACGCTGCGTTACGGCGGCACGGCGAAAGGCGGCGATACGGGCCTGTCGCAGGCGGTCAACGTCGCGCGCACGGGCTCGAGCGGCACCCAGGTGACGACCGGCGTGCGCGGCCTGGACGACGAGAAAATCTCCACCGCCCAGCCGAACGCCGCGGAGTTCAAGAAACTGGAAGGCTTTGCCGTGCCGGCGAGCGCCTCGGCCGAGTTCGCCCAGCGCGCCAAGCTCCAGGCCCAGACCGTGAGCTACCCGAAATGAAAGCGCTCATTCTGGTGGTTGCCTTCGCCACGGCGCCGGCGCACGCGCAGTTCAACCTGCGCGACCTGAACATCAACAAGATGATCGATACGGCGAAGAACGTGGTGAAGGCGACCTCCGACATCGCCGAGCCGGAAGAGATCAACATCGGGCGCGACATGGCGTCGCGGCTCCTCGGGGCGGCGCCGCTCGTCAGCGATGCAGCGCTGCAGCGCTACGTGAACAACGTCGGCCGCTGGCTCGCCTCGCAATCGGAGCGGCCGGACCTGCCGTGGCATTTCGGCGTGCTCGAGGCGCCGGAAGTGAACGCCTTCGCCGTACCCGGCGGCACGGTGTTCATCACCAAGGGGCTCGTGCAGCACATGCATAGCGAAGCGCAGCTCGCCGGCGTGCTCGCGCACGAGATCTCGCACGTGCTGCGCAAGCACCACCTCAAGGCGATCCAGAAGGGCGCGCAGACTTCGCTCGCCGGCGAGGCGCTGCAGCAGGCGATCAAGGATCCGTCGGGCGTAGCGCGCGAGAAGCTGATCTCGCTCGGCTCCGAGCTCTACACGCGCGGCCTGGACAAGTCCGACGAATTCGAAGCCGACCGACTCGGCGTGGTGATCGCGGCGCGCGGCGGCTATGACAGCTACGGCCTGCCGGCCGTGCTGCAGACGCTGCAAGCCATGAACGCGCAGGATTCCGCGCTGGCCCTGATGTTCAAGACGCACCCATCGCCTACCGATCGGCTAGGCGCCCTCGGCGAGCGCATGCAGGGGGTGCTCGACACGTACGCGACGCAGCCGCAGCTGCCGGAGCGCTTCACGGCGGAGACGAAGAAGCTGCGCTAGGGCGGGAGTAATCGCCAGCCAGCGCCTTCGCGGCAGGCGCCGTAGCGAAACGGCATCGCGTCGCGTCCCGGCGTGAGGAAGCGCAGATCGACGAACCAGACGCAGCGCTCGTTCGCGCCGTCGAACGCGGGTATCGCGTAGAAGCCGCGTAGCGGCGCCATCGGCGGCGAGTTCCATGCGGCACGTCCGCGCGCCTCGTCGACTTCCCCGTACCGGGTGCGTCTCACCCAAATCGCCTGGTCCACCGGCAGGTAAGGCGCGTCGACCCGCGCAATGAAGCCGTCGCCCGGCACATAGCGGCGCGCCTCGGTCCGAACGAGGTTCACGTGCGCGAACTCGTGCCTGTCTTCGTCGCTCACGAAAAGCGTCCAGTTGAACGGCGTGACCGGACGCGGCTGCACATCCACCCGCGCTCCCGGCCACGCGTGGCGCTGCCCCACCTCCAACGCCCGCTCGCGTTGGGCGAATTGGAAACCTACGTAGCCGACCAATAGCGTGAGCGCGAGCACCGCCGGCCAGCGCGAGCGCCATGCGATGGCGCAGGCAATCAACCCAACGACGATGATGCCGCTGAACCACAGATCGATGATGAAGGTCGTGCCGATGCCGGCGCGCCAATCGGAGAACGGCGCGAGGATCATGGTGCCGTAGCTCGTAATGAGGTCGCCCGCGATGTGCGCCGCGATCGCCATCGCCGTGATGCCGTACAGCTTGCGCCAGCCCGCCGGTTCCCGCAGCAATTTCGCCAGCACCCAACTGAGCGCGAGCGCCCAGAGGGGCAGCAGAATGAGCGAATGCGTTACGCCACGGTGGTTGAGGATGTAGCTCACCGGCCCGGCGAAGCCGGCGACGAAATCGAGATCCGGCGCCGCGCAGGCGAGGAACCCGGCGGCGATCCGTCGGGGCATCGCCCTGTCGGCCGGAGCCGTGGCGCGCGCGAGCAGCGCGCCAGAGAGCGCGTGGGTTAAGGTGTCAATTCTGGATCAGGTCGTCAATTGCCGACGCGCAGCATGGCGTCGGATAACGCGGCTTCATCGCGGTTACGCAGCTCCTCCGCGGCCTTGACGCGGTCTCGCGCCTCGCGGTTCTGGCTGAGCTTGCATTTGCCGACCAGCTTGGTCACCTCGATCTCGATGCCGACGATTGCGGCGAGCATCTGGTCAATGTAGTCGGGCGATGAATCGGTCATCCTCCAGGGCGTTAGCGCGTTCGCCCGACCTTCGTGCGTTCGCGTCAGCCGCGCAACCACGCCGCGGACGAACCTTTCGTCGTCGCGGATGGTGACCTCGCCGTGGGCATGGACGACGCGATAGTTCCACGTCGGCACCTGCCGATGGGATTCATGCTTGCTGGGATACCAGCTGGGCGAAACGTACGCCTCCTCGGCGCGAAAGATCACGAGAGTGGCGTCTCCATCCCGCACTTCCTTCCAGACCGGATTTGCGCGCGCAACGTGCGCGAGCAATCGCACACCTTCTTCGGGCTTGGCCTCGAGATGAAACGGCAGGTGATTCGCATCGAGCCCACCCGGAGCGTTGACGATCCAGGCGCCCAGCGGGTGCTCCGCTATCAGGCGATGGAGCTGCTCGGCGCGCGTCTCTTCGAAGTGGCGAGGCAAGTACACGGCTCTACGCCGCGCGTTTTTTCCGCTGCGCGTCCTTGACGTGCATTTGCGCGTACGCGCCATGCGCCGCCGCTTCGGCGTCGCCCACGTGCACGGGCAGCCCCATGTCGGAGAGCACCGAGCCGAGCGCGGAAAGGCAGAGCATGACGTTGTCCGGGCGGCAGCTGTAGCCCATGAGACCGATGCGCCAGACCTTCCCGGCGAGAGGCCCGAGACCGGCGCCGATTTCAATGCCGAACTCGTTCAGCAGCGTCTTACGCACCTCTGCCTCGTTCACGCCCTCGGGGCAGCGCACCGCATTCATCTGCGGAAGGCGGTACTGCTCCTTGACGAGGAACGACATGCCCATCGCTTCCAGTCCGGCCTTGAGTGCCAGGTGATGACGCATGGCGCGCGCCCACGCGTTCTCCAGGCCTTCCTCGCGGATGAGGAGCAGCGCCTCGTGCAGCGCGAAGAGGGAATTGGTCGGCGCAGTGTGGTGATAGGTGCGCGTGCCGGCGTTCCAGTAGTTGAAGAGCAGGTTCATGTCCATGAACCAGCTGTGAATCTTGTCCTTGCGCTTCTTCACGTGCTCGACCACCCGCTCGCTGAACGAGACCGGCGAGAGGCCCGGCGTGCACGAAAGGCACTTCTGGCTCGCGGAATAGATGGCGTCGATTTCCCACTCGTCGACTTTCACCGCAGTGCCGCCCAGCGTGGTGACGGCGTCGACGATCACCATCGCGCCGTGCTTGTGCGCGATCTGTGTCAGCGCCTTGGCATCCGACTGGGCGCCGGTGGAGGTCTCGCCGTGCACGAAGGCGACGATCTTCGCCTCCTTGTTCTTCTTCAACGCATCCTCGACCTTCTGCGGATCGACCGGATCGCCCCACTTGTCCTCCACCACCACTGGCGTGCCGCCGCAGCGGATCGCGTTCTCGAGCATCCGCCCGCCGAACACGCCGTTCTGGCAGACGATCACCTTGTCGCCTGGCGCGACCATGTTGACGAAGCAATATTCCATGCCGACCGAGCCCGGGCCGGAAAGCGGAAACGTGAGCGCGTTCTTCGTCTGGTACACGTAGCGCAGCAGCGACTTCAGCTCCTCCATCATCTCGACGAAGACCGGATCGAGGTAACCGATCGCCGGCTGGCTCATGGTGGTGAGCACGCGCGGGTGGATCTCCGTCGGGCCCGGGCCCATGAGCGTTCGTTGCGGCGGATGGAAGGACTGGATGCGCTTGCTCGGTGCGTACTGGCTCATGGGATCGCTCTCGTCGTTAAGTCCAAAGGGAACGTGCTCCGGGCGCGATTTCACCCGCACGGGATTCTTCGCGCTCGCTTCGTTGATCACCTCGAGGGCGCTGATGCGGCCCGTGGTGACTCGCTCGACCTCGCCCGCCCAGCGCGCCGGCACGTAGCCGGTCTTCACCCAGTTGTGGACCACCGCGCGGTCGAGGTGAAACGCGCGGGCTACGTCCGCCTGGGTGCCAAACATCTCTACCAGCCGCTCCGCGCAGTTCATGGGTAGAGAGTACCTTGTCAAATTCAGTTTGACAACGGCCACGCGCCGCCCCTGCAGCGGCAGGCCCCCCGGCGTAGCATCGCCCTTCATGGAATTCGACAAGACGATGCCACTCAAGCCGCTCAAGCCTGCCGTGACCAAGGACTCCGCCGAGGTCGAGGCCAAAGTCGAGCCGACGATGCCCATAGCGACCACACCGCCTCCGGCGCGACCTCAACCTGCTGTGGCGGCACCCAAGGAACAAGCGGCTTCTGCCAAATCTCAGCCCATCCCTTCGGTGAAGGACCAGACCGCTTCAAAAGCGGCCGCTCCTTTGATGAAGGAATCACCGGTCGCGGCCGCCAAAGCACAACCGGCATTGAAGCCCGATCCACAGGCCGCGCCCGCAACGAAGGAGCAGGCGGCGGAATCGCCGGCAACAAAACCCGAAACGGCAGCGGATGCCTGGCTGATGCTGCTAGGTGCGCGCGGCGTCGATTACCTCTTTGCGAACGGCGGTACCGACTTCGCACCCGTCGTGGAGGCCTATGCCAAAGGCCAGAAGCTTGGCTGGAAGCTGCCGAAAGTGGTCGTGGTGCCACACGAGAACATGGGCGTCGCAATGGCGCACGGCTACACCATGATCACCGGGAAACCGCAGGCGATGATGGTGCACGTCGGCGTGGGGACGGCGAATTCCCTCAACGGCCTCATCAATGCCTCGCGCCAGAACCTGCCGATCCTTTTCACCGCCGGCCGCACGCCGATCACCGAGTCGGGCGCTCTGCCGGCAGCGCGCAATAACTACATCCACTGGGCCCAGGAGCATTTCGACCAGGGCGGGATGCTGCGCGAGTTCATGAAGTGGGATTACGAGCTGCGCCATGCCGAGCAGGTCGAGACGGTCGTCGACCGCGCGCTGGCCATCGCGCAAAGCGAGCCGCAAGGACCCGTTTACGTCACGCTGCCGAGGGAAGTGCTCGCTTCGCCTTTCCCCAAGGAGATGTCTAAAACGCCGACCATGGTGCCGGCCAGCGCACCAGCCGCCGATCCGGACGCGCTGGCCCAGGCAGCCAAGCTGCTCGGTCACGCCCACCGTCCGCTGCTGATCACCGCGAATGGCGGCCGGACCCTCGATTCTTCGCGCGCAATCGAGCACCTCGCGAACGCGCTCGCCGTCCCGGTGATCCACTATCGCCCGCGCTTCCTCGCGCTTTCCACCGAGCACCCGATGCACTGCGGCTGGGATCCGCACGCGCTGCTGAAAGAAGCCGACGTGGTGCTGGTCGTGGACTGCGACGTGCCGTGGATCCCGAAGGAAGGCGCGCCGAAGACCGAGGCCAAGGTGATCCACATCGGGTCGGATCCGCTCTTCGCGCGCTATCCGCTGCGCGGTTTCCGCACCGATCTCGCGCTCACAGGTGCCGTGACGCCGACGCTCGAAGCCCTTTGGCGCGCTGCGCAAAAGGAGGCGCCATCGACCAAGGCGATCGAGGAGCGCCGCAAGGCCGTCACCCAGCTTTCGTCCGAGGTACGGCGCAAGGCGCGCAGCGGCTTCGAGCCGATGCCGAAGTCGATTACCGGCAAGTGGCTGTCGGCCTGCATGAACAAGCTGCTCGACGATCGCACCATCCTCGTCAACGAATACCCCACCGTGCTCGAGGAGATGACCATCGAGCAGCCGGGACGGTATTTCGGCAATGCCTCCGCCGGCGGATTGGGCTGGGGGTTAGGCGCCGCCCTTGGGGCCAAGCTCGCGTCGCCGGAAAAAACCGTGATTTGCGCGCTCGGCGATGGCGCGTACATGTTCGGCAACCCAACCGCTGGGCACTACGTTTCCGAGGCGATGAAGCTGCCCGTGCTCTTCGTCATCGCGAACAACGCACGCTGGGCTGCGGTGCATCGTTCCACGCTCGCTACTTATCCCAAGGGCCACGCCGCCGCGATGGCGCAACCCCCCTTCGCCACCCTCGAGCCGTCGCCGCGCTTCGAGCACGTCGTCCAGGCTTCCGGCGGTCACGGCGAGCGCGTCGAGAGTCCGAACGAGCTCATGCCAGCGCTGCAGCATGCGCTCAGGGTAGTGAAGGAAGAGAAGCGCCAGGCATTGGTCAACGTGTGCCTGGAAGTGAGCTACGTGAAGACGAGCTAGAGGTCCTGCAGGGTTGGCCCGCTCTGCCGCGTGACGCGAATCGGGTCCGTGAGGAGCTTGGAGTTCGGCACCAGCACGCACTGCGCGCCGGCGTCGAGCTCGGTGTAGCGCAGGTTTACGGTCGTCACCTTGCCGGCGAAGCCGCTGACGTCGATGTGGTCGCCCACCTCGAAAGGCCGGTAAAGCAGGATCAGCACGCCGGCCAAAAGGTTGGCGATGCTGTCCTTCAGTGCGAATCCGAGCGCGAAGCCGGTCAGGCCAAGCCCGGCCACTATCCCCATGATGTTGACGCCGAGCGTGCCGAGCGCGGTGACCAGCCCAAGGATGAGGAGCGAAACTCGCGCAACGCTCGCGAGAAGCGCGCCCAGTGGGCCGTGGGCCTGGGTGCGCTCGACGACGCGCAGGACGGCGAAGTGCGCGGCACGCGACAGGATCGAGAAGAAAAGCACCAACCCCAGCGCGACCAGGACCGTGGGTACCCAGACGACCGCCTGGCTCCACGCCTCGCGGCTGAGGTCATCCATCGAAGCTACTGCTTGCTGGGTGCGGAAAAGTGCGGCAGGCCGATGCGACCTGCGAGCGGCAGCTTTAGGCCCGAGCCGCTCACGCCGAAGTTGAGGCCGAGGATGTTGAGCTCGAAACCTTCCACGGGGCCCGCCGCGATGCCGAGCAGTCCGGCGAGCGTGAATTGGAAGCCCGTGCCGCTGGGCGCGGTCGAGACGAACTTGCTGCCCAGGTAGTCCTTGCCGATGGCCGTGGCGGGAAGGTCTGCGTGCAACTCCGGCACTGTGCGGGCGATCCACGCGACGAAGGTGTTCGAGTTCGGCCCGGGCCAAAGCGTGTAAGTGTTCGCGTACGGATAGCTGCGTGCGGCCCGGTCAATCCGCTCGATGATGGCGTCGACCCCTTCGCCGCGCTTGTCGGCATAGAGCTCGGCCTCGGCGCCGAACCACGGCGCATCCGGCTGCCGCTCGCGGATGACCAGCGCGCTGTCCGACCAGCGCAGCCGCCAGCCGATGATCTCGTAGACCGTCCAGTGCATCGCATCGGTCGGCTTCACGGCGATCCAGGTGTGCACGCCGAACAGGCCTTTCACACCCATAGTGCGCGCGCCGTAGATCTGCACGACTGCTTCCTTCGTCGTCTCCGGGTCCGGCGCGAGACCGGCGTTCGCCGGAAATGACGCTAGTCCTCCCAGCAGGACCAGAACCGCAACGCGAAGGAATTTCATGGAAGCGATTCTAGGCGCCGCTCTATGACGGCAGTGGGACGGCGCAGGGTGCTTCACGTAGGCGCCTTTACCCTGCGCCGAGCGCCGACGTGCAACAAATCGGTAAGGCTTGTCCTGTCGTGGCGCCTACGACTGGCCGCCATAGATCTTTTTCAGCACTTCTTCCTTCATCGCAAAGGCTTGGTTCGGCGAAGGGAAGGTGCCGCTACGCACTTCCTCGGCGTATTGCGCGACCGCATCGCGGATGGCGCTACCCGCTTCCGTGTAGCGCTTCACAAAAGTGGGCGTGAAGCCGCTGAACATGCCGACCAAGTCATGAAACACCAGCACTTGGCCATCGCAGTCCGCCCCGGCGCCGATGCCGATCGTCGGGATGGAAATCTTCTCGGTGATCAGCTTGGCGAGCGGCGCCGGCACGAGCTCCAGCACGACCCCCCAGCAGCCCGCCTGCTCGAGCGCCTGCGCGCCCTCGAGGATCCTGCGGGCGTTGTCTTCGTCCTTGCCTTGCAGCCGATAACCGCCGAGCGCCGACGCAGTCTGCGGCGTGAGGCCGACGTGCCCCAGCACCGGAACACCCGCGCGCACTAGCTCCTCGACCAGCGGCGCGACCTCCTTGCCGCCTTCCAGCTTCACTGAGTCGGCGCCGGCGTCCTTCATGAGCCGCGCGGAATTGACGAGCGCCTCCTCGAGCCTGCCGTAGGAGAGGAAAGGCAGGTCCGCGATGAGGAACGCCTGCGGCGCACCGCGCCTCGCCGCGCGCGTGTGGTGGACCATATCGTCCATGGTCACGGGGACGGTGGAGTCATAACCGAGCACCACCATGCCGAGCGAGTCGCCGACCAGGATGAGATCGACCCCGGCTTCCGCCACCAGCTTCGCGGTCGGGAAATCGTAGGCCGTCAGCATGGCGAGCCGCGCGCCCTTGCTCCGGCGCAGCTCGAGAACGGTGGGTTTTTTCACAGCCGCGTGAAATCGAAAAGCTTGCGGTCCAGCAGGTGGGATGGGCGCACTTCGCTGATCGCGCGCATGATGGATTCAATCCGTCCCGGATTGTTGCGCTCCCATTCCGCGAGCATTTCGCCCACCACCTTGCGCTGCAGGTTCTCCTGCGTGCCGCACAGGTTGCAGGGAATGATGGGAAACGCTCTTTGCTCGGCGTACGCCAGCAAGTCATCTTCCGCCACATACGCGAGCGGACGTATCACGATGTGCTTCCCAACGTCGGAGCGAAGCTTCGCCGGCATGGCCTTCAGCTGGCCGCCGTGGAACAGATTGAGGAACAACGTGGCAAGGATGTCGTCGCGATGGTGGCCGAGCGCGATCTTGGTCGCGCCGATCTCTTCGGCGACGCGGTAAAGCGCGCCGCGACGCAGCCGCGAGCAAAGCGAGCACATCGTCTTGCCTTCCGGCACGACGCGCTTCACCACCGAATAGGTGTCCTGCTCGACGATGCGGAACTCGACGCCGCGCGATTTGAGGTATTGCGGCAAGGCCTCGGCGGGGAACCCCGGCTGCTTCTGGTCGAGGTTCACCGCGACGAGATCGAAGCGCAGCGGCGCCTTCGGCTGCAACGCGAGGAGCACGTCGAGCAGCGCATGGCTGTCCTTGCCGCCGGACAGGCACACCATGATCTTGTCGCCCTCCTCGATCATGTCGAAGTCGGCGATCGCCTCGCCCACCTGGCGGCGGATGCGCTTGGCGAGCTTGCCGGCCTCGTAGTCGGCCTTGCGGTGGTCGCGCAGAACGGAAACGGTCATAGGAAGACGGAGCGCCCGCCGTCGACGGCGATGATCTGCCCCGTGACGTAGGTAGCGCAGGCGAGGAAGTGTACCGCCTGCGCGATGTCCTCCGGCGAGCCGATGCGTGCAAGCGGCGTAGTGGCGACGATGCGCTCGCGCTCCGCCGGGTCGAACTGGCCGTCCTCCGGCCAGGCGATGGCGCCGGGCGACACGCCATTTACGCGCACCTTCGGCGCGAGCTCGAGCGCGAGCGAGCGGGTCATGGCGGCGAGGCCACCCTTCGCGATGCTGTAGACCGGATAGCCCTTGAGCGGCCGCTCGGCATGGATATCGACGATGTTCAATATGCAGCCTTCCGACTTGGCGAGGTGCGGCGCCGCTTCCTGGCAGATGAAAAGCGGCGCACGCAGGTTCGAGCCGACCAGCTCCTCCCAATGCGACGCTTCGACCGCGCCAATGGCCACCGGAAAGAAGCTCGACGCATTGTTCACCAGGATGTCCAAGCGTCCGAACGTGTCGAGCGCGGCGCTCACCAGCGCGCGCGGCGCGATCGGGGCGAGGAGCTCCGCCTTCACGCTAGCCGCGCTTTTGGCTCGCGTGCCGTTCAGCTGGGCGACGAGCGCGTTGGCATCGGCATCCGAATCTCGGTAATGGACGAGCACCGAGGCGCCGGCCGCATGCAGGCGCCGCGCGATCGCTGCGCCGACGCGCCGTGCGCCGCCCGTCACCAGCGCGACGCTTCCGTCCAACGACTCGATCATAAGTGCTTTAAATTCTAGGCCATGCAAGCGCGCGCGCGCATCGAGGACGAGATCGCAAAGGCCGGCGGCTGGATCAGCTTCCAGCGCTACATGCAGCTTGCGCTGCACGAGCCTGGCATCGGCTATTACGCAAGCGGCGCCCAGAAGTTCGGCGCGCGCGGTGATTTCGTCACCGCGCCCGAGCTGGGCACGCTCTTCGGCCGCACGCTCGCACGCCAGCTCAAGGGTTTTGAAAGCGTGCTGGAATTCGGCGCGGGCAGCGGCGCGCTCGCCGATGTGCTGACCGGTGAGCTTGGTTGCGAATACCTGATTCTCGAAACGAGCGCCGAGCTTCGCGCTCGCCAGCGCGCGCGGCTCGGCGATCGCGTGCGGCACGTCGACCGCCTGCCGGCGAATTTCACCGGCGCGATGGTCGCGAATGAGGTGGTCGACGCGATGCCGGTCCAGGTCGTGCATTGGACCGCAGGTGGCATCCTGGAACGCGGCGTCGGCCCGTCTCTCAGCTGGGCCGATCGGCCGGCAGGCGGCGCGCTGCTGAGCGAAGCCAAGCGCCTCGACGTGCCCACTCCCTTCGTGAGCGAGATCAATGTCGCCGCGCGCGCCTGGATGCGCTCGCTGGTGGAAGCGCTCGATGCCGGCATTATCTTCGTCATCGATTACGGCTTTCCGCGCCATGAGTACTACCATCCGCAGCGGGCAACCGGGACGCTCATGTGCCATTACCAGCACCAGGCGCACGCGGACCCATTTACCAGGCCGGGCGAGGAAGACATCACGGCGCATGTCGACTTCACCGCTCTCGCGGAAAGCGCGCACGACGCTGGCGCCGAGGTCCTCGGCTATACGACGCAGGCGCAATTCCTCGTCAATTGCGGCATTACCGACGTCCTCGCCGAGACCAACGCGGAAAACGCCTTGCATTACGCGCCGATCGCGGCGCAGGCGCACCGCCTGCTATCGCCCGCCGAGATGGGCGAGCTGTTCAAAGTGCTCGCCGTCGGGAAAGGCCCGACGCTCCCCCGGCCATTGGCCGGGTTCACGCGCGGCGATCGATCCCATACTCTTTAGCTTAATGAAAAAGAAAAACGGCCTGCTCGTCGGCGCGCTCGCGCTCGGCCTTGTCGCCGCACGAGCCGATGAGATTGCTGACGCGCGCAAGCGCTGGGCCGAAAGCCCGCACGGCCCGATGCTGGAGCGCATCCTGCCGCCGACCTTCGAGGCGAGACAGCTGCCCGAGCCGCAATCGCCGGGCGCGCAGCTCACGACCCGATATTGCGTGCAATGCCATAACCTGCCGAACCCGGCCATGCACCACGCGGCCAAGTGGCCGCCGATCGTCGATCGCATGGTTTTGCGCATGGAAGGGCGCGGCAACATGGGCACGCTGATGATCGACATGATGGCGGGCGTTACGGCGCCGAGCGCGGAGGAGACGAAAACCCTGGTTGCTTACCTGCGCCGCCACGCGCAGAAGCCTCTCGACCCGAAGCGCTATCCCGACGTCAGCCGACCCGAGGGCGAAGCCTTCCGCATCGCGTGCAGCCAATGCCACGTGCTGCCGGATCCCAAGCGCCATACGGCGGCGGAGTGGCCGGCGGTTGTCACGCGCATGCAGGAGAACATGGAGTGGATGAACCGGGTGGTGGGTACCAAGCCGCCATTGGACCGAGCGGCCGGCGAGCCGCAGCTTCGCGTCGAGGAGATCAACGCCTTTTTGGAAAGACACGCGCGCCGGTAAGCATGAGCACGCAGCCGCTCAGCAGACGGTTGTTCATCCTGGTCGCGGCTGCCATCCTGCCGCTTGCCCTAGTGGCCGGCGTCGCGCTTTTCATCATTGCCAAGCAGCAGCGCGAGCAGGTGGCACGCGCTGGCCTCGAGATCACCCGGGCGCTTTCCACGGCCGTCGACGCCGAGCTCGAGCGTTCGCTCTCGGTGATCACCGCGCTCTCCGCCGCGCGCGCGCTCGACCAGCACGATTTCGCGCGCTTCCACGATGCGATGAGCCAGGTCGTAGCGCGAGACCCGTCGTGGCTCACGGTCCTGCTCGCCGATCCCGCCGGCAAGATCCTCGTCGATGCTACGCGGCCGCTCGGCGCTCCGGCCGGCCCGATCCTCGAGCGCGAGAGCTTCGAGCGGGCGGTGAGCACGCGCGAAGCCGCGATCGGCAATATCGCCCGCGGCGAGAGCGGCAGGTGGGCGTTGCCGGTTCGCGTACCGGTGATTCGCGACGGCAAGCTGCTTTACGTGTTGACCGCGGTCGTCAAGGTGGATGGCATTCGCGAGGTGCTGGATCGGCAGCGCCTGCCGCAGGACTGGGTGGCGTCCGTTTTCGATGCAAAGGGCATGCGCGCCGCTCGCTCACGCCAGCACGATGAGTTCGTCGCACGCGAGCCCTCCCCTTCGCTCACGCGATTGATGGCCGGCAACGCGCACGAGGGAACCGGGATTACCGACGCGCTCGAGGGCGACCGCATCTATACGGCGTTCAGCCGCTCCCCCGAAACCGGGTGGACCGTGGCGATCGGCATCCCCGTCGGCCTGATCGACACCGCCGTCTGGCGCTCGCTCGCCACGTACGGCACCGGGATCCTCCTATCGATCGGGCTTGGCCTCGTGGCTGCGGTCTTCATCGGCCGCAGCGTCGCGCGGCCGATCGACGAGCTGCGGGCGGCTGCGGAGGCACTCGGACGACGCCAGACGGTGCGGCCGCCGGACACCGACATCGCCGAGATCCGCCATGTCGCCGACTCGCTCCTCGTGGCTGCCGACGAACGCGCACGAGCGGAAGCGGAGCGCGAGCAGCTCCTCGCGAGCGAGCAGCAGGCGCGCGCTGTCGCGGAAGAAGCGAACCGTTCGAAGGACGAGTTCCTCGCCATGCTCGGGCACGAGCTGAGGAACCCGCTCGGCGCCATCGCAAACGCGAACCAGCTCCTCCGCATCGGCAACGCCGACGCTCAGAATCACGCACGCGAGGTGATCGGCCGCCAGGTGCAGCACCTGGTGCGCATGATGGACGACCTGCTCGACGCGGCCCGCGCCATGACCGGCAAAATCGTGCTGCAGCGCCAGCCGCTCGACCTCCAGCAGGCCGCTCTGCACGCCGTTTCGGCGCTGCGCACCGCAGGCCGCACCGGCAACCGGCGCCTGGTACACCGGCTCGAAAGCGTGTGGGTGGATGCCGATCCGACGCGCATCGAGCAGATCTTCGGCAACCTCCTCGGCAACGCGCTCAAGTTCACGCCGGACGATGGGGTCATCACCGTGTCCGTGGGGCGCGAGCGCGACGAGGCGGTGCTGCGCGTGGCGGACAACGGCATCGGCATGGCGCGCGGCCTTGCCGAGCGCGTGTTCGAGCCTTTCGTTCAGGGCGAGCGTCCGCTCGATCGATCGCAAGGGGGTCTCGGCATCGGGCTCACCCTCGTCAAGCGCCTCGCGGAGCTGCACGGCGGCAAGGCGAGCGCTGAAAGCGACGGACCCGGCAGAGGAAGCGCATTCAACGTTCGCCTGCCCGCCATCGCGCAGCCGGCGGTGGCTCGCGCTCCTTCGACGCACAGAATGATCGAGCCGCGCGATGTGCTCATCGTCGAGGACAACGAGGACGCGCGCGAGACCTTGCGCCGCATGCTCGAGCTCGACGGCCACCGCGTCCGCGTCGCGGCCGATGGAGTAGCCGGGCTGGAAGCGGTGGGCGCCGACGTGCCGGAGATCGCCCTTATCGACGTCGGCCTGCCGCGCATGGACGGGTACGAGCTGGCGCGGCGCATCCGTGGCGAGATCGGCGGCACGCGCCGCCCTTATCTCGTCGCCGTGACCGGATACGGGCTGCCCGAAGACCGCGCGCGCAGCCGCGAGGCGGGCTTCGACCTGCACCTCG
>C688J18823_10000916_pt1 | contig 17785 bp, 18 predicted proteins | sample HopSoiMetagenom1_FD_18823 | JGI IMG/M metagenome (IMG submission 18823) | reverse complement strand
GGACTCTCGCGATACCAGTACACGACCGCGCCCCTGCCGATCCACACGGCGCGATAACGCCACGCGCGGTCGCGCGGCAGTTGCGTGTAGCCGGCACGCGCGAGCAGGTCACGCGCATGAACCGCCATCGTCTCGGGTGACTCGTGCACGCCGCTGCGCGCGAGGAGATCGATCTTCGGTTTGCAGAAGAGCACGAGCGCGAGCAGCACGAGGATTGCGCCGAGGGCCATGAACGCATGCGCCGGCTCGATGCCGTGATGCGGACCGGCCGCGGCGACGACCGCGGGTGACGGAGTCTCGCCCGCCGCGAGCGCGGCATCGAGCGGATTGCCGCCGGGCAATGCAGCAGCTACGGCAGTGGCCGTTTTCGGACGTCGCTCCGGCGCCTCATCGAGACAGCGCTGAATCGCGCGCTCGATTGCCGGGTCGACGTCGTTCGACAGGCGAATCGATTTCACGGTCGCGCTGCGCCGCATCTCCAGCAGCTCGGTGAGCGTCTTCGCGTCGAACAGCATCTTGCCGGTGAAGAGCTCGTACAGCACGAGACCGAGCGAGTAGATGTCGCTGCGCGTCGTGAGCTCGTCGCCGTCGAGCTGCTCCGGCGACATGTACGCCGGCGTTCCTTCGCGCTGCTGCGCTCCGCCACTGTCGGCGAGCACGGCGAGGCCGAAGTCGGTGATGCGCGCGGTGCCGCGCTCGTCGATCATCACGTTCGCCGGTTTCAGATCGCGATGCAGAACGCCGCGGTCGTGCGCGGCCGCGAGTCCGGCGCAGATCTGCCGCGCGATCTCCACGCCGCGATCGGCGGGGAAACGTCCGATGCGATGCAGCAGCGAACGGAGATCCTCGCCCTGCACGTACTCCATCGAGATGAAGTGCTCGCCGTTCACTTCGCCGATGTCGTANACGCGGCAGACGTTCGGATGCGAGATCTGCCGCGCGATGCGCACTTCGCCAAGGAGCCGGGCGAGTGCGTTCGCGTTGCCGCCGATGCGCTGCGGGAGAAATTTCAGCGCGACCGATTGGCCGAGCAGCAGATCGTCGGCGCGGTACACCTCGCCCATGCCGCCTTTGCCGAGGAGCGCGACGATGCGGTAACGGCTGCCGATCAGCGCGCCCGGAACGAAGCGTCCGTGGTCGATGGAGGCAGACGGAGTGGAGACCGGTGTGACTTCGCCGGAGACGCGGAGTGTCTCGTCGTCGTAGCCGCTCATTGCTAACGGTGGAGTTATGGCAATTGTACAATCCGCGCGTGGATTCCCCCATCGCAGCAGCGCGTCCGCACGCGCGTCCGCGCTTTGCGCTGATGCACGCCGGCGGAGTCAGCAGTGACTTCGCGGCGGACGTCCGGCGCGGCCTCACATCGAAGCCGAAGTTTCTCCTGCCGCACTACTTCTACGACCCGCTCGGCTCCGCGCTGTTCGACGCGATCTGCGAGCTGCCGGAGTACTACGTGACGCGCGCGGAGACGGAGATCCTGACTTCGCGCGCGGCGGAGATCGCGAATGCCTTCGGGACGCCGATCCGCCTCGTGGAGCTCGGCAGCGGCAGCGCACGCAAGACGCGTTACCTGCTCGATGCGATCACGGCGCGCCAGCCGGAGCTCGAATACGTGCCGATCGATGTCGATGCGTCGATGCTGGAAAAGTCGGGACAAGCGCTGCTGCAGGAGTACGACTCGCTGCGCATCACCGCGATCTGCGGCGACTTCCGCGAGGCGTCGCGCGCTCTCCCGCATCGCGATCGCCATCGCACGGTCGTGCTGTTCCTCGGCTCGACGATCGGCAATCTCGATCCCGACGCGGCGGTGTCGATGCTGCGCGACCTCCGCACGTCGCTCGTCCCGGGCGACGCGCTGTTCCTCGGCGCCGATCTGCGCAAGTCACGCGCGATCCTCGAGCCGGCGTACGACGATCCGCTCGGCGTCACCGCGGCGTTCAATCTGAATCTGCTCGGCCGCATCAACCGGGAGCTCGGCGGGCATTTCGCGTTCCCGTCGTTCGAGCACCGCGCGTTCTACAACGAGGAGCTCGGACGGATCGAAATGCATCTCGTCTCCCGCGTCGCGCAAGTCGTGCACGTTGATTCGCTGTCGCTCGATGTGTCGTTCGCGGCGGGCGAGTCGATCCACACGGAGAACTCGTACAAGCACGACGAGGAGTCGCTCCGCGCGCTGATGAGCGCAAGCGGGTTCACGATCGAGACGATGTGGACGGATTCGAAGGGGTGGTTTGCGGATTTGCTGGCGGTGGCGGGGTAGCGCGCACGACCTTCGAATTCTGTTAGATTCTTACCGGTTGGAGTAAGAACCATGCGCATCACGTCAAAGGGTCAGGTCACGATTCCGCAGGACATCCGCGAAAAATTCGGCTTCCTGCCGGACACCGAAGTCGAGTTCATCGCGAAGAAGGGCACCGTCCAACTCGTGAAGTCGCAGACACCGAAGCGGCCGACGCGCGGAGACGCGCTCGTCCGTCGTCTGCGAGGACGTGCGGGCTCCGGAATGACGACCGACGAGATCCTCGCGCTGACGCGGAAATGATCACCCTCGTCGACAGCAATGTGATCCTCGATCTGGTCACGGACGATCCGGAGTGGGCCGGCTGGTCAGCCGACGCGTTGTCGCGAGCTGCGGATGAATCCACGCTGGCGATCAATCCGCTCATCTTTGCCGAGGTTTCGATCCGCTTTCCGAAGATCGAACAGTGTGATGAGCTACTCGCGCCCGAGGACTTCGTTCGCCTCGACCTGCCCTACGAAGCTGCGTTTCTCGCCGGCAAGGCGTTCGTCGCGTACAGACGCCGAGGCGGTGAACGGCACGCACCGCTCGCCGATTTCTACATCGGCGCACACGCCGCCGTGCGCGGATTGCGCCTGCTCACCCGCCATCCGCGCCGCTATCGCACGTACTTCCCGACCGTGACGCTGATCGCGCCGGCGTAGCGCCTCACCTCGCCTGCGGCACCCCCCGTCCGAACCGCCTCCCGCGCATCCGGCGCCGCGGTGGCGCTCATGAGCGCGAGCGGGTTCACGATCGAGACGATGTGGACGGATTCGAAGGGGTGGTTTGCGGATTTGCTGGCGATGGCGGGGTAGCGCGGCCGCGAAGCCGGTTCAGTTCCGCCATGGTCCGCTCGAGCCAACGCAAACGCGACAGTGCGTCAAGCTCGAGTCCCTGCAGAAGTTGCCGCCGGCGGGTCCCGTCGTAACTGCCGTCGAATGATTCAGCGTCTCGCATTCGATTTCTTCAACTCTTCCAGTGCGGCGATGTCTTCCGCATCGCGCGCGCGTCCCGAGATCTGTTTCATCCGGATGAGATCGTCGATCGCCGCAACGCGGATTGGAACGTCATCGAGGAGCACTTCACTGGCGCGTTCGTAACCGCCAGAGAAGGGCACGGGCTCGTCGACGAAGATGTCGATCTCGAACCCCGGAAGCGCCGGATGCCACAGCGAAAACACCAGCATGTTCTTCTCATCCTTCCACTGACGACGCTGAGCGGCGTCGGCAAAGGACCGAAGAGAGACCGGCGCGCGCGGCTGAAAACCTTCTCGTTCGAAAAAATCGAGTGCGAGATCGACATTCGCTTGCTCGAGGTCGAGAAAGATGTCGAGATCCGCCGTGGCACGGAGATACCCATGAAGCACCACTGCCACGCCGCCGACAACCATGTAGCGAATGCCCTCACGGCTCAACTCCTTGAGAAGGCGTTCGATAGGCCCGGTCATGCGGTGAGTGTACCCTCGGCAATCACGCGTATCACATCGGACAGCAGACCGTCGCCGGGCGGGACGCCCGACGACTGCGGACGGGACGTCCGCGCTCCTCACCTCGCCTGCGGCACCGCCCGTCCGAACCGCCGCCCGCGCATCCGGCGCCGCGGCCGCGAGTCCAGAATCGCGTCACTCGCAGACCTCTGCAGATGACCTCCGGCAGGAACGAACCTGGGTGGATTCGCGATGATGCTTTGTGTTTTCAATGGCCGCTGGACCAGCGGCTCTTCGAGCATCGCCGCTCACGTGAAGACCGCGGCCTCGTCCAGGATTGCCGGCAGCGGAGGCCGGGCCGCGATCCGCATTCCCTGCTGCGACAGGCGGCGGTTCGGCGCGCGACTCAGCGAGATCTCGAACTGCTTGCTCGCCTCATCTACCCGTCCGTTCTTCATCAGCAGCTCGCCGTAGAGCTCGTGCGCAGGCTTGAACGTGTCGGGCGGTCCCGACGGAACGCCGATCCCGTCCTCGAGCGTCGCAGCCTCCGCCGCGAGCTTCAGCGAGCGCTCGACACTCGTCGCCATCACCGCCTCGAGCTCTTTCGCCATCACCTTCGCCGCCGGATTCTTCTTCTCATCGACGCGCGCTTTCAGTTTCGCGAGCGCATCCGCGGCGGCCTTCGGATGTTTCTCCGCGACGGCGGCAAGTCCGTATGCGAACGCGAGCGCGGACGAATCATCGCCGTATGACTTCGCGCCGCAGCCTGCGTGCGACGCATCGCCGGCATCGGTCATCGTCAGCGCATGCGGCAGCACGCTCCAGTCGCCGGTCTCGATCGCGAAACGCGCGAGCATGTTCGCGCGCGTCGTGCGCTCGCGCGCGTCCTCGCCGGAAACGGCTGCGATCTCATCGATCAACTTGCGCGCGTCGGCGAGCCGGTTGTTCTGCAAGTAGGCGTACTGCAGCCACTGCAGGCTGTGCAGATCGCGCTTCGAGCGCGCGAGGTGTTTCGCGTCGGCCCATTTCTTCGAGACGGCGTAGGCGTGCTCGTTCGATGCGATCGTTTCGTCCCACATCCCGAGCTGCAGAAAGATGTGCGACGGCATGTGCAGCGCGTGAAACGCATCCGGCGCGACGCGCGCGTAACGCTGCGCCGCGCGCAGTCCGAGCGGCGCATGCAGCGGATCGTCGTACGCGTGAATCATGTAGTGCAGGACGCCGGGATGATCGGGATGCGCGGCAAACAGCGGCTCGAGGATCACCGCGGCCGCGATCTGCTTCCGCATGTCGGTCTCGCTGGGCGACTTCGTGCCGAGGATCGCGAGCGCGTAGAACGCCTGAGCCTCGATGTCCTGCGGATGCGCTTTGGAGAGACTCTCCATCGCCGCTTCGTACGCGAGATCGCGCGCCGCTTTCGTACCTTCTGCGTACAGCGCGCGCACGGCGTCTATGTACGCGCGCTCGCGGCCGTCGTCCGGTTGCCGCTTGCCGAGCTTCGCCAGCACCTTGCGTCCCGCTTCGATGTCGACCTCGCCCCAGATCGGATGGTTGTACGTCATCGCCTCGCCCCAGTACGCGAGCGCGAAATCGGGATCGATCCGCTGCGCTTCGCGGAACGCGTCCGCTGCTTCGTCGTACCAGAAGCTGTGCAGCGCCGCCACGCCGCGCAGAAACGCCGCCTGCGCCTCGGGCTTGCCGGAGTTCGGGAACGTGATGGTGCCGAGGCCGGCGGAGGCCGACGCCGCAGTGAAGAGAAGGATCGCCAGGCAGGTTCGCCGCATGCCGATTAGACGAACGACCGTGTCGGAAAGGAACCGGCTCATGACAAAAGCTCCTTCAGCATCGCCCGGCGATGGTTCAGAAAATCGCGCGTGACGGTGTAGTGCTCCGTTTCCTCGTACGCGATCTCGTGGATCGCGTCGCCGTCGCAGGAGAGGATCGTAGCGTCGGGATAGGCCATCAGGATCGGCGAATGCGTCGCGATGAGGAACTGCGACGCGTCGCGCACGAGCTGGTGCATGCGCGCGATCATCGCCAGTTGCCGGTTCGGCGACAGCGCGGCTTCGGGCTCGTCGAGGATGTAGAGGCCGTCGCCGCGGAACCGCTCCATCATTAATGTGAGGAATGACTCGCCGTGCGATTGTTTGTGCAGCGACTTATCGCCGTAGCCGTGCACTCCGAGCTCGTCGACCTGTGTCGCGACATTGAAGAAGCTCTCTGCGCGGAGGAAGAAACCGTCCGAGGGGCGATGCGGCGCGCGGATGAGTCGGAGGTAGTCGAACAGGTCGGAGTGACTCTGCGCCGTCGAGAAGCGGAACGCCGTCGAGCCGCCTTCGGGATTGAAGCCCCACTTGATCGCAATTGCTTCGATCAGCGTCGACTTGCCCGAGCCGTTTTCGCCGACGAAGTACGTGACCGGCTTCGTGAACTCGAGCGAATGCAGGTTGCGCACGGCAGGCAGATTGAAGGGGTATTCGTCGAAGGATGACCAGGCTTCGACTTTGTCCCGGCGCAGCAGGATGCCGCGCAGCCACTCATCGCGCATCGTGCGATTGTGCGAGAATTCGAGCCCGCTGTCGCGCGTTCCGTTTGCTGTATCATTCGCCCTCCTGTGTGCCGGGGTAGCTCAGTTGGTTAGAGCACCAGATTGTGGATCTGGGGGTCGGCGGTTCGAGCCCGCCCCTCGGTACCAAATCCCACCTGCAGGCGATCAATGCCCAACACCGTTGAACCTCGCGTAAGCCGCGGCCTCCGCGACCTTCTGCCCGACCAGATGCTGGCCCGGCAGACCATGATCGATACGATCCGCGGCGTCTACGAATCGTACGGATTCGTCCCCCTCTCCACTCCCGCGATCGAATACCTCGACGTCCTCTCCGGCAGCGCCGGACAGGAAGCGCAGCAGTCGATCTTCCGCGTCTCCAATCCCGACGAAGAGGCGCTCGGCCTGCGCTTCGATCTCACCGTGCCGCTCGCGCGCGTCGTGGCGCAGTACAACACGCTGCCGCGCCCGTTCCGCCGCTACCAGGTCGCGCCGGTGTGGCGCTACGACAAGCCGGGCCTCGGCCGCTTCCGCGAGTTCACGCAATTCGATCTCGACTCCGTCGGCACCGAATCGGAGATCGCGGACACCGAGATCATCGCCGGCATGTGCGACTCGCTCTCCGCGCTGAACATCGGCGGCTATCTGGTCCGTTTCTCCAGCCGCGCGATGCTCAACCTGCTGCTCGACTTCGCGAAAATCGCGCACGAGCAGGCGGTCGATGTCTTCCGCGTGCTCGACAAACTGGACAAGGTCGGCATCGAAAAAATCCGCCTCGAGTTGATGGGCGGCTACAAAGACGAATCGGGCGACACGATCCGCGGCGTCGGACTGGACAAAGACAACGTCGATCGGATCGAAGAGTTCCTCAACGTGAAGTCGGACGCGCGCCGCGAAGTGCTCGCGCAACTCCGCGATCTCTTCAAGAGCCTCGAAGACGCACCGGCACAGATCGACATCATCGAGCGCATCTCGAATCATCTCTACGCACTCGGCTACGACGACGACCGCGTCTCGCTCGACCTCTCGATCGCGCGCGGCCTCGCCTACTACACCGGTCCCGTTTTCGAAGCGATCCTGACAGACGCGCCGCAGGCCGGCTCGGTGTTCGGCGGCGGCCGTTACGACGATCTCGTCATGCGGTTCAGCGGCGAGCGCATCCCCGCGGTCGGCGCATCGCTCGGCGTCGACCGGCTGCTCGCCATCCTCACGCAGCTCGAGAAAGTCGACAAACGCAAATCGACCGCGCGCGTGCTCGTCACGAACATGGACGCGTCGCTGACCGAGGATTACCTGCAGATGACGTGGGAGCTGCGCCGCGCCGGCGTCCCGGCCGAGTTTTACCTCGGCACCGCGAAGCGTCTCGGCAAGCAGCTCGAGTACGCCGACGCGTACGAGATTCCGATCGTATTGCTGTACGGCTCGAATGAAAAAGAGCAGGGCGTCGTCACGATGAAGGACATGGTCCTCGGGCGTGAGAAAGCGAAGGCGGTCGGCGATCGCAAGGAGTGGCTCGCCGCACGATCGGGACAGATCACCGTGCCGCGCGCGGAGCTCGTCGCAGCGGTGAAGAAGCTTTTGGCGGAGATCGACGCATGAGTGTCATCCTGAGCCGCGCAGACGGCGAAGGAACCGTAACTCGTGCGCGCGGCTCGTTTCAGGTGACGGATCCTTCAGCGTCTCCGCGCCTCAGGATGACGCGATGATCGTCACCCTCGACGGCAACTCCCTCACCATCGAACAGCTCGTGCGCATCGCGCGCGATCGCGATGTGCACATCGAGCGCGATCCGCAAACCGACGCTGCCGTCGCGGAGAGCGAATCGCTGATCGCGCGCATCGTCGACAACTACATCAAATCGTGGAACAGCGGTGGAACGATGCCGCACGAGTACGGCGTCACGACCGGCTTCGGCGAGTTCAAAGACAAGCCGATCGCGCCGCGCGATCTCGAACAGCTGCAGCGCAATCTGCTGCTCTCGCATTCGGTCGGCGTGGGCGACAACGACGATGCGGACGATCTGGCGAACTACTATCCGGCCGACGTCGTGCGCGGTGCGCTGGCGACACGGCTGAACGCGTTTCTGCGCGGACATTCCGGCGTGCGCGGCAAGCTCGTCGAGGTCGTGCAGGCGATGCTCAACCACGGCGTGATTCCGCTCGTGCCGCTGCGCGGATCGGTCGGTGCGAGCGGCGATCTCTGTCCGCTGTCGCACCTCTTCGTCTCGCTCCTCGGCGTCGGCCGTTTCTACACGCTGAGCGATCGCACGTTACGTCCGTGCTCGGAACTTCCTGCGCTCATCGGCTTCGATGCCGAGGAGATGAAGCCGACGTTCAAGGAAGGACTCGGACTGGTCAACGGTGCGAATTTCTCCGCGGCGATGCTCGCGCTGGCGGTGCACGACGCGGAGATGCTCGCGAACTGCGCGGACGGTTCGTGCGCGCTGACGCTCGAAGCGATGTGCGGCTGCACGCGCGCGATGGACGCGAAGGTGCACGCCGAGCGCGGACATCCGGGCCAGATCGAATCGGCGCAGCAGATCCGGAACATGGTCGCGGAGAGCAAGCTCGTCGAGCGCGCTGGCGCGGTGCAGGATGCGTATTCGCTTCGCTGCGCGCCGCAGGTGCATGGCGCGACGCGCGACACGATCGCGTTCGTGCGCGCGATCGCCGAGCGCGAGATCAACGCCGCGACCGACAATCCACTCTTCTTTCCGAACGAAAGCGAGCCGTTCGATCTGCAGTTCAGCGCGAACTGGCCCGACGGTTATCGCGGCGATCATCGCCTCGCCTACTCCGCCGGCAACTTCCACGGACAGCCGCTCGCACTCGCCGCTGACTTTCTGACCATCGCCGTCGCCGAGCTCGCCAACATCTCCGAGCGCCGCACGCAGATGATGCTCGACGGCCACCACAATCGCGGATTGCCGCAGAACCTCACCACCCATCCCGGCGTGAATTCGGGACTGATGATCACGCAGTACACCGCCGCATCGATCGTCAGCGAGAACAAAGTGCTCGCCCATCCCGCCTCGGTCGATTCGATTCCGACCGGCGCGAACGCGGAGGATCACGTGTCGATGTCGACGCACGCCGCGCGCAAGTTGCGCAGCGTGATCGCGAACGTGCAGGCGGTGCTGGCGATCGAGTTGATGGTCGCGGCGCAAGCGGTCGAGTGGCGCGTCGCGTTCAACTTCGATCCGACGAAGCCCGCGCCGCAACTGCTGAACCTCGACGACGCCGAGACGCAGGCGCACGAGTTCGAATCGCGCGTGCGCGGACGGGCGTCAGCAATCGCCGAACACCTCGGCCGCGGCACGCGCGAGCTCTACCTGCGCGTTCGCGGGACGGTCGAGCCGGTGACGCACGACCGCCCGCTGAGCGACGACATTCGCAGGTTGCGCAGCGTCGTCAGCACGCCTCGATGACGTACAGCGGGCGCTTCTTCACTCGCGCGCGGTAGCGCAGGTAGCGTCCGATGAAGCCGAGGCCGAGGCCGCTGGCGGCGGCGATACCGGCCCACTTGATCGGGTCTTTGTGCACTGCCGCTTTTATGGTTTCGATTCTTTCCATATCAGCTGGTTGTGCGAGGGGGGTGCCATTTGCTATCTTCCGCCCCTCCACATTGAATGCGCGTCGATTCGCGTAAACACCCGTCGTGTGTCAGCACCACACACGCAAAATGAATCGAATCGCAGGCATTCTCATCTTCTTCTTAATCACGACGGTGGCGAACGCGGGGATGGTCCGCTTCGTCCGCGCGGTCGACGGACAAACGATCGTCATCGATCGCAACGGCACACAGGTCGTCGTCACATTGAATGGAGTCACTGTTCAGCCCGAGGATCAGGCCGCTGCGCGCGCGTTCCTCGAGCACGAACTCGCCGGCAGATGGCTGCTGGTCGAGAACGGCAACGTCTATCGCTCGCCCGACACGCTGTTCGTGAACGCGGCGATGCAACAGCGCGGCTACATCAACCCGACCGCGCCACGGGAGCGCTTCCTCGGCGAAGCGGATTTCGACGCGAAGAAAAGCTCGCCTACTGCAGCGCCGAAACCGGAATCGAGAAGTTATAGACGTACGAGTCGCCGGTCATCAGCGACACGACGACGCGGATGATGACGTCGTTGTTCTGTCCGAGGTGCGGCAGCGAGACCTGCTTGCCGACGGCGGAGACGTCGAACGTGTGCTCGTGGCCCGGCTCGATCGACTCGTTGAAGCCGCCCTGCGCCGGCTCGATCTGGATCGGCGCGGATCCGCTCTGGTCGACCTGGATGCGCGTGACCGTGACGGTGTCGTTCGAGTTGTTCGAGACCTCGAACTGCATGTGGATGTTCTGCGGCATTTCGGCGCTGCTCTGCGACAGGAGCACCGGCTGCGTGAAGCCGACGATGCTGACTTCGATCGCCTGTCCCGGGCCGCCTTCGAGGACCTGGTGCTCGACCTTCGGCGTGCTGCTGCTGCACGCGGCGAGGAGTACGGTGAGCAGCGCGAGCAATCGCTTCGTCATACCGCCGCGGCCTCGCGCATCACGCGCAGCACCGTCAGGATCCCGACCGGTGCGTCTGCCAATTCGACGAGGTCGAGCTCCGCCCCCGGCACGAGCGATTCGATCGCACCGCTCTCGACTTCGACCACGACCCGCCCCGATTGTCCCGGCGCGAGCTGCGGCGGACCTTCGATCATGCGGATGCGCAGCCGTGCCTGCGCGGCGACGGCGAACGGCCGATAGGAGCCGTCGCGCGGGGAGACTGCTGCGGCGCGTCCGCCGGCATCGGATGGGAGAAGGAGCGCGATCGCCTCGAGGAACCCGGACATGGATGTCGATCCATGGTACGCCGCTCAGGGGCGGGTCGCGCGCTCCAGCCGCTCGAGGTACTCGTACGCCTCGCGCGCGGAGGTGCCGCACATCTCCGGCATCGGCCGCAGGTTGTTGCAGACCTGCGGACGATCGGGGCTGCCGAAGATCATGCAGAGATTGTCGGCGGTCAGCTGCACGCAGCGCACGCCGGCCGGTTTGCCATTCGGCATGCCGGGAATCGGCGAGGAGATCGAGAGCGCGACGCAGCACGCGCCGCACCCAACACGGCAATCCATTCGCCGCGAGCAACAGCTACGCGCGCCGGATGATTCGCAACAGCGCGATCAGGATGATCGCCCCGACGAACGCCGTGATGATCGCGCCGAGCAGGCCGCCGATGCCGATGTGCAGCACGCCGAACAGCCAGCCGCCGATCAGCGCGCCGATGACGCCGACGATCATGTCGCCGACGACCCCGTAACCGCCGCCGCGCATGACCTGACCCGCAAGCCAGCCCGCAATCAATCCGATCAGAAGGAACCAGATCAGTCCTGTAAGACTCATGGCGGCCTCGACTGCAAATAGCAGGCCCGGAGTGCGGCGGCTTGCCGCCGCACTCCGGTCGGTGAGACGCGTCCTTACGCTGCGATCGCTTCGAGGCCGCTCAACTGATCGCGCAGCACGCGGAACGCGCGCGCGTCCGACTCCGCCGTTTCCCCATCGAGGAAATACGCCACGTCGTTGCGGAAGCTCTCCCCTTCCGGGTTCTCGCCGTTCCATTCGAGCACCGCCCACTGCACGAGCGGATTGAAGATGTTGTGATCCCAACCGAACGCAGCGTGGCGCTTGCTGTACGCCGCCGCCGTCCCGATCGATTGGTTCGCGCCTGCTTCCTCGCGAGTCTTGTACGCGGCGAACGCTTTCGCGTCGCGCTCGGCGGTCTCGGCGTTGCAGAAGTATGCGACGTCGCGGCGCGGCGCAAGCGCCTGCGGTCCGCCGAACTTCTGTCCGACGCTGGCGCACTGCACCACCAGCCACGAAATCATGGGACGTCCGATGTGATGATCCCACTCCAATGCTACGTAAGGCATGCTTTGTCTCCCTTAGGTTGTGACGGCAAATAACATTGGAGGAAAATCATTATTTCCGGATGAGCTGCGGAATTTCATAAGTGTTATTTGGATTCCAGTCGCGCGCATGAGCCACACTCCCGACTGCCCCGACGACCGCAGCTCCCGCCTGCTCGACGCCCTCCCCGCCATCGCCTGGTCCGCATCCGCAAGCACTTTCCGATTCACCTACGTCAATCCGGCCGCCGAAGAAATCCTCGGATTCCCGGCCGAGCGGTGGCTCGAGGAGCCTGACTTCTGGGCCAAGCACCTGCACCCCGAAGACCTGCACGTGGCGAACCTCTGCCACAACGAGACGCTCGCCTGCCGCGATCACGAGCTCGTCTACCGCATGGTTGCGGCGAACGGCCGCACGGTGTGGCTGCGCGATTACGTGAACGTGCACTCCGTCAACGGCGTGCCGGTCGAGCTGTTCGGCGTGATGGTCGACATCACGCGCGAGCGCCTGGCCGAAATGGCGTCGAAGGAGAATCGCGAAAATTTCCGGCGCATGGTCGAGCTCTCGCCCGACTGCATCGGCGTGCACGTCGACGGGATCTACGTCTACGTGAACAAATCGTTCGTGCAGCTCGCCGGCGCGAACAGCGAAGCGGACATCGTCGGCAAGCCGGCGCTGTCGCTCGTGCATTCCGATTTTCAGCCACTGGTGCAGGAGCGGCAGAAGCAGCTGGCCGCGGGAGACAGCGTGCCGTACGCCGCGCAGAAGTTCTGCCGCTTCGACGGCACGACGATCGACGTGGAAGTCGCCGCGCTGCCACTGCGCTACGGCAATCGCGATGCGGTGCAGGTGATCGCGCGCGACATCACCGAAAAAGTGCAGGCGCGGCAGGCGCTCGAAGCATCGGAACAGCGCTACCGCGCGCTGGTCGAAGACGTCAGCGAGATCCTCTACACGCTCGATGACGACGGCCGCTTTCTCTCACTGAGCCGCGCATTCGAGGGGAGCACCGGCTATCGCGAAGCGGAGTGGATCGCGCGTCCATTCGCGGAGCTCTTCCGTCCGCACGAGCACGATCACGCGGTCGACGGCCGCAACATACGCGAGTACGAGCTGACCGCGCGCTCCGGCGCGATCGTGATCGTCGAGGTCTCATCGCAGCCGCGATTCGTCGACGGCAGGGCATCGGGAACGATCGGCATGGCGCGCGACGTCACCGAGCAGCGCACCTTCACGCGCAAGCTGGAGGAAGCGAAGCGGATGAGCGCACTGGGGCAGGTCGCGGCGTCGCTCGCGCACGAGTTCAACAATGTGCTGATGGGCATCCAGCCGTTCGTGGAGCTGATCGCGCGCAATGCGCCGCCGACGCGCAACGTCAGCGACGCACTCGGGCACATCACGCGCGCCATCTCGCGCGGCAAACGCGCATCGCAGGAGATCCTCCGCTTCGCGAATCCGAAAGAGCCGCAGCTCTTCGCGATCGAAGTGCGCACGTGGCTCCCTCACCTTCTCTCGCAGCTCACCGCGACGATGCCGCAATCGATCGCGCTCACCTATTCGATCGAGCCGAACGTCACGTTCATCCATGGCGATCAGAGCCATCTCGAACAGGTGATCACGAATCTCGTTTTCAACGCGCGCGACGCGATCGTCGCACGCGGAACGGTTCACATCGCGCTGACCGCGCATGCGGGACTGGTGCGCATTTCGGTGATCGACAACGGTCCCGGAATTCCGGCCGAGATGCTCGACAAGATCTTCGAGCCGCTCTTCACCACGAAGCGCAACGGGACGGGACTCGGCCTGGCGATCGCGCGGCGGCTGGTCGAAGGCCAGGGCGGCGCGCTCAGCGCGGAGAATCTCGCCGACGGCGGCTGCGTGTTTCACGTGCTCGTGCCTGCGGGCGAATTCGCGCCGAAGCCGCTGCCGCCGGTCGTGCGCGATACGCCGGGCGTGAAGAACATCCTGATCGTGGAAGATGATCCGACGGTCGGCGCCGGACTCAATCAGCTGCTCAACGCCGAGGGTTACGAGACGACGTGGGTGCGCGCGTCCGCGGATGCATGCGAGGCCGCTCGCCTGTTGAAGCCGCACGTCGCGATCATCGACATCAATCTGCCCGACGGGAACGGCATCGATCTCGTGCCGCTGCTGCGCGCCGAGCACGACGGCCTGCCGATCGTGATCTCGACGGGACACGTCGAGCTGAACGTCAGCGACGCGAAGCGGCGGATCCTCTCGCTGATGAAGCCGTACGAGCTCGGCGATCTGCTGATCGCCATCGGCAACGTCACCGCGTAGCGTGTCATCCTGAGTCGCGAAGACGACGAAGGACCCGTGACTTCACGCGCTGCGGTTTCAGGTTACGGGTCCTTCGCCGTCTTCGCGGCTCAGGATGACACCCGTCACCACGAATCAAACGTCAGCGACGCGAAGCGGCGCATCCTCTCGCTGATGAAGCCGTACGAGCTCGGTCTGCTGATCGCGATCGGCAACGTCACGGCGTAATTGGAGCGCGGGCGTCCACGCCCGCAGTCGGCGAGCGTCTCGCTCGACGACGGTCGCCGGCCGAGACGGCCTGCGACTGCGGGCGGGACACCCGCGCTCCGTTAAATCTGGCCGCTGGCAGGTGGGTAATCGTCCGCGCGCACGAGGATCTCGCGCGGCTTCGATCCCTGGGACGGACCGACGACGCCGTTCGCTTCCATGATCTCGATCAATCGCGCGGCGCGCGAGTAGCCGAGCTTCAGACGCCGCTGCAGGTACGACGCGCTCGCCTGTCCGGTCGACAGCACCACGCGCACCGCTTCGTCGTACTTCGGATCGTCGAGGTACTCGATTCCGTCCGCGCCACTCTTCTCCTCGGCGACCTTCGTGATCTCCTGGAGGAACTTCGGCTCGCCCTGATTCTTCTTTACGAACTCGACGATCTCGTTGATCTCGCGCTCGCTTACGTACGCGCCGTGGATGCGGCGGATGCGCGCGGTGCCGGGCGGAAGGAAGAGCATGTCGCCGTTGCCGAGGAGCTTCTCGGAGCCCTGCGTGTCGAGGATCGTGCGCGAGTCGATCTTCGATGCGACCTGGTAGCTGATGCGCGACGGGAAGTTCGCTTTGATCACGCCGGTGATCACATCGACCGACGGGCGCTGCGTCGCGATGATCAGATGAATGCCGACCGCACGCGCCTTCTGCGCCAGCCGCGTGACCGAATCCTCGACATCCTTCGACGCGACCATCATCAGGTCCGCGAACTCGTCGATGATGATCACGATGTACTGCATCGCATTCGGCAGCGGCGCCTCGTCCTCCGGCGACAATTTTTTCGCGCGGCGATACCCATCGGCATCTTTCAGCAGCGCGTTGTACTGATCGATGTTGCGCACGCCGCACTCCGCGAGGCAGCGGTAGCGGTTCTCCATCTCATTGACCGCCCAGATCAGCCCATTCGACGCGAGCTTCGGATCGGTGATGATCGGATGGAGCAGGTGCGGGATGTCTTCGTAGATCTTCAGCTCGACCATCTTCGGATCGATCATCAGCATCCGCAGCTGCTTCGGCAGCGCTTTGTAGAGCAGCGACACGATCATCGAGTTGAGGCCGACCGACTTGCCCGCGCCGGTCGCGCCGGCGACGAGCAGGTGCGGCATCTTCGCAAGGTCGGTGACGAATGCGTCGCCGTGAATGTCCTTGCCGAGGGCGAGCGTCAGGAGTGATTGCGACGCGGCGAACGTCTCGCTGTCGATGATGTCGCGCAGCGTGATCAGTTCGCGTTTGCGATTCGGTACTTCGATGCCGACCGTCGACGAGCCGCTGATGCGCTCGATGCGGATCGATTCCGCTTTCAGCGCGAGCGCGAGGTCGTCGCCGAGGTTCACCACCTTCGCGTACTTCACGCCGGCGGAGGGCTTGAACTCGAACGTGGTGACGACCGGGCCGGGGTGATACGCCGTGACTTCGCCTTCGACGGCGAACTCGCGGCAGCGGTCTTCGATCAGGTGTCCGATCTCCAGGAACTTCTTATGGACTTCGTCGTTGATCGTGTCCTGCTTCGGTCCCTGCTGGAGAAGGTCGACGATCGGAAGGAGGTCGTGCGTGATGCTGCGCGACGGGCGCACCGGCTCTTTCGGCCTGCGCGCGGCTGGACGCGGGATCTGCGGCTTCATGCGCGCGGGCGGAGCAGGCGGTGGCGGCGGTTCCTCGTCGAGGAAGAGCGGATCTTCGAAATCGAGATCCGTCATCCCGAGCGTAGTCGAGGGACCTGTGCGGGCGGTTGGTGCGCCATCCAACCCCGCAGGTCCCTCGACCACGCTCGGGATGACGCCTGTGTACAACTCGAACGGATCGTGCGTCGGCTGCTGCGCGAGTGCCTCGGCGGCCTTGCGCAGATCCGCCTTCGTCACTTTGCGAATCTGAAAACGTCCGGCGCCTTTCACTTCGCGCACGATCGGACCGCCGGCATTCGGCGACGCCGGCTCGTCGTTGCTCACCAGCCGCAGCGGCGCAGGCGCCTCGATCTTTTCGAGATGCTTGCGCACCAGCGCGTCCTTCATCTTCTCTTTACGGCGGCGCTCATTGAGCCGCGCCCAGTGCAGCGCGATCGTGCGGCCGAAGTCGACGAGCCAGCGCTGCGTCGCGACGAACACCGCGGCAAGACTGATGCGCGTCGCGAGCAGCACGCCGATCAGCAGTGCTGTAATTAATGTGATCGCGGCGCCGCCGGTATTCAGATTCGATTTCGCCGCGAGGCAGATCTCCTGTCCGAGGTAACCGCCGGACGGGATCAATGCACCGCGAAACCAGAATTTGCCGATCGACAGATCGAACAGCGGCGGCAGCGTGAGAATCAGAATGATGAAGCCGATCAGCTTCGTGTGCAGGTACTCGAGATCTTTGCCCCAGAAGCGGTTCCAGCCGATGGTCAGCAGCGCGCCGGGGAAGAGCAGGCTGGCGAAGCCGAAGAAGCCGACGAAGATCCAGGCGATCGTCGCGCCGTAATAACCGATCGCGTTCGCGATGGCGGTGTTCGTCGACGTGAAGAATGCGGAGGAATCGTTGGGGTGGTAGGTCAGAAGGGCAGCAGCAAGGCTGAATCCGATCGCGGAAATAACGATCCCGATCAGTTCCCCGCCTCGCCGGCTTTTTGCAAACTGCAAAAGCTCCGTCACACCCAGCCCTTCCAGATTCAAGAGATTAGCATGAATTGCGCCGGAGGCGTCGTTCATGCACGCCGTCACAAACCCCGGAGGAACAACACGATGGATCCAGTCGTCCACTTCGAAATGCCTGCGGATAGCGCCGCCAACTTTCGCCTCCGCCCCGCGTAATTGGAAGCATGCGGAGATTGCCGGTCGTCCTAATGAGCTGGTTCGTTGCGGCGCTCTTATTTCTCAACGCGGAGACGGTGAAGATTCCGGATTACAAGTCGGTTCCGCACATCGGCTCGTATGCGACGCAGGCGGAATTCGATGCAGCGTTGAACGACACGCGCTTTCGATTGACGCGCGTCGGTTATCCGAGCGACGGACTTACGGTCTTCGCGTATGTCTACGCGCCGGCAGAGACGCCGAAGAGCAAGCTGCCGATGATCCGCGACGGCGTCGTCATGCGCGACCACACCAACTAACGGAGTGCGGCGGCCATGCCGCCGCTGATTCCCCCAAGGGC
>C688J18823_10000915_pt1 | contig 17790 bp, 13 predicted proteins | sample HopSoiMetagenom1_FD_18823 | JGI IMG/M metagenome (IMG submission 18823) | reverse complement strand
TTCCATGCGCACCGGCACCGGCTTCGATCTGCATGGTCGTTCCAGGTGGCTCGGGAACGTACGGCGGATTACAAACCAGTAAGCCGGGTTGCTCGGTTTCGAGGAGGCGCAGCGTCTTCTCCGACCACAGATCAGACCGCGCGAATCGGCAGCGATCCTTTAAACCGAGGGCGCGGGCATTCTGGTCCGACACCTCGACGGCTTCGTCGTCGACGTCGAGGCCGAGGAGAGTCGCGCGCGAATCATCAGTCAATAGACGCAGACCAACCAATCCACTTCCAGAAGTAAGCTCGGCGATGGGAAAGCGCTCCCCCGTTGCTCGATGGAGTCGACACCGCGCTGCGTCGGCGGCACAAACGCAAAGGAGTGTGTCTTCCGGAGAGAAGAACGCGCTGAACCGGAATGGCGGAACGAATGGTTCCAGCCGCCACGCCTCGTCGAGAAGCGAATTCATTGCTGAAGGCTCACGTTTTGCAAAACACACAACATCAAACGGAACGGAATGCAAGCACCGAACCGTGAAGAATTCCACTTCTATATGCTGAAGTCGATCGAGCTACCCAACGTCGCCCTCGTAAAAAGGTCTGCCAGCGCGCAGTCAACCGACTCGCTCGCCGATCGTCTCGCCATACTACTGGATTCATCCGATCTCGACGCCGAGCTCGATCGGGACGTCGGACTCGAGGAGAGGCTGATCCATTTGGCGCGCGATCTTGCCGGGGCTGCCTATCCCGTCGGCAAAACCACCGACCGTCGCACCGCTCCGTGGATCGATCATGGCGCGCGCTCGGATTTTCATCGTGCGCTGCTCGTTCTCTACAAGCAGCAGGTTCAGATCGCTCCGAGTGGTCGCAACACTTATCAGTTCCATCCGTTCGCCTGCAGGATAATGCGCGAGCTGGAACGACCGTGGGAGCAGGAGCTGCTTCGCCGTGCTCACCGGGATTCCAGTTTCACGCTCGGCGATCTCCCGAGTGATCCCGGGGAATTTGCGCGCTGGTACCAGCTCGCCGCGTTCGGTCATCCGCTTTACGAGCACGATCTCTACACATTCCTTGCGTCGGAGGCGACCCGATCGCAACTCGAATGGTTTCTGCGGATGGAATGCGCCGGCGAAGCTGCATTCGACGATCTGGTCGCGCTCGCGCAGGTCGGTACGCGCGGCGAAGTGAAGATGGAGATGGCGAGCAACTACTGGGATGAGATGGGACGCGGCCGAGACCAGGCCGTTCACACCCATCTTTTTCACCAGCTGATCGACGATCTCGGGATTTCCGCGCCGGACGCGAGCGAGCTGCCGTGGGAAGTTCTGTCGGGGATCAATCTGATGATCTGGAGCTGCATCCACCGACGCAACGTCTTCCGCGCGCAGGGCGTGCTGGGCGCGGTGGAGCTGCTCGCGCCGCAGCGCTGCACTCGTGTGGTGCACGGCGCCACTCGTCTCGGAATTCGGAAGAAGACAGTAGTGTATTATGGCGCTCATGCGATTATCGATGTCGGTCACGCCGAGGGATGGCTCAGCCACGTGATCGAAGCCCAGGTGCGGGAATTTCCGGAAGCGAAGATTGGCATCGCCGAAGGACTGCTGGCGCGCGCGGATGCGAGTCTGGACTACTTCGATTATTGTCTCGCCAGTGCCGGTGTCCCCCACCCGTCGGCACCTTAGACGTTACTCGCGGTTATTTTGCAGCCGATGCCCGCTCAACTCGGACTCGGCACCGCCGCCCTCGGACGCCCTGGGTACATCAATCTGAATCACGCCGCCGACCTTGGCGGCGACTACGCTCCGGGGGCCATGGAGCTTCGCGCGCACTCTGTGCTTGATGCAGCGTTCGGGTCTGGTGTGCGGTACTTCGATGTCGCGCGGTCGTACGGGAGAGCAGAGGAATTTCTCGCATCATGGCTCGATGAGCGGCGGATCAAACCGGGCGAGGTAGTCGTTGCGTCGAAGTGGGGATACACCTACACCGCCGGTTGGTCGACCACCGCCGAGCAGCACGAGATAAAGGATCACTCACTCGCCAACTTTACGCGCCAGTTTTCAGAGACCATCGAGCTACTCGGCAGACATCTGTCGGTTTATCAGATCCATTCCGTGACCGCCGAGGGCAGGACGCTGGATGATGAGGCGCTGATTGATGCGATCGCGCGGTTGAGAGAGAAGGGGATTAGAGCAGGACTGACCGTCAGCGGCCCGGGCCAGGATGTCGCGATTAGACGGTCTCTCGAACTGCATCGCGACGGCGAGCGGGTGTTCGATTCAGTGCAGGCGACCTGGAATCTTTTCGAGCGAAGCGCCGAGCCGGCGTTGAGTGAGGCGCATGGGGCGGGGATGAGGGTGGTCATCAAAGAGGCACTCGCCAACGGCCGGCTCACTAACGGAAATCGGGACGGCGACGGGACCCTTTCACCGCCTCTCGAACGTATCCGGCGGATCGCCCAGGACCGCTCCACTACTATAGATATGCTGGCGATGGGTGCCGCCCTGGCGCGACCGTGGGCGGATATCGTCCTCAGCGGAGCCGCGACGGTCTCCCAGCTCCAATCGAACGTCGCCGCACTCGACCTTATCTACNGTACGGAGTTCGACNACGAACTAAGTGAATGTTCAGTGAGCTCCGCTGATTACTGGCGCACGCGGGCCGGCTTCACCTGGAATTGATCTCACCCTCCTCCCGCATCCCGCATCCCGCCTACCGCACCTTCTCCAAGAAGAATCTTTCGAATGTGTTTCCGTCGATCCCTATCGGGCGGCCCATCATTCCAAATCCGAAAACGGTGACGCCCTTGTCGGTCGGACTCTGGTACGTCGATCGATTCATGAACGCGCCTTCGAACGCTTCGGTGCGATGAGATCGGACGTGTAGGAGCTTTGGCTCCAGTGACGCCATTAGTCCCATTTACAATTTGCTGAATGATGCTCGTTGCATCCGCACACCCTACGTTCGACGGCGTGGAGTTGCCCAAAGCATTGAATGCCACGACCCGGAAGCATCCTGCGGTCGGGTCGCTTTCGATGCCGAGGAACTCGACGAAACTGGTACTATTCGCGGGAGCGTCCGCGTACGAGCTCCAGTCGGTTTCGCCATTCGGTGAATACTGGATTAGGAATCCGGCCTCGTTCGAAGAAGCGTCCACCCATACCACTCCTAGATAGAACATTCGGGTATCACCGGCGAGCACGTAACCCGCCTCTCGTAAGACGGGTGCTACCGGCACAGTGGTGGGAATTGCCGCGCTTGCGACCTCAGACACGTCTGAGTAGCCACCATCCTTGAGCGGCTGAATGCGGTAGGTGTAACTGACGTCAGAGCTTACTGCGAGATCCCTGTAACCAACGGAATTAGTCGGGAGCGTTGCTATATCCGTCCATGGACCGCCCTGCTCAGAGCGAGAAACCTTGTAGCCGTCTTCGAAAGAGGAGTTATCGGTCCAGCTGAGTGTGATGCTTTCTGCGTCCGACACCGTTGCCGACAGACCCGTCGGAACAGCTGGTAATACGGTGCAATCAGGCGTCGACGGTAGCGACGAGGCGGCGGCGTTAAACGCGGTCACGCGGAAGCACCACAGGCGCTCCGGAGTGCCGCCCCCATACGTAGACGTCGAGTTTGTCGGAACGGTGAATCCTTCCCACGAGTTCGTGAGATACTCGGATCTCTCAACGCGGAACCCGTCTTCGTTAGCGGAGTTGTCTTTCCACTTGACGAGAATTTTGTTCCCCTGCGGCACCGCCTCGGTCTCCGTTGGCGCCAGGATCGGCGGCGGAGGCGGAGCGGGAGTCGTCGCGCATGCTGCACTGGAGAACGCGGAAAAAGTCGTGTTCTTCCCAGCAGTCTTGAATGAGCGCACCTCATAACAGTACTGCGTTGATCCGCTGACTGCTCTGTCGGCGAAGTTCCCCACGTTTGAGGTGGTGGTTGCCAGTTGCGTGTACACTCCCGCGGCGCCGGCGGTGGAGCGAACAATCTGATATCCACTCGCACTTGGACTGGTCGGCCAGGTCAGATCTACCTCGAACCACGAAACTCCGGATGCCGTGAGGCCCGAGCCACCGACAGCCTGAGAAGCTTCAGCACCCAGAAGCTTGCTTTGATTGTTGGGGTCGTTCGGAGCGGTAGGATCACAAGCGGTCGCGACCAACTGAGTGAAGAAGGCGAGGTACGCCACGCGTGTGGCATTGTGTCGAATCGATGAAAGCATGGTCCGCTCCGGTGATTGCCCACCATGGATTACTGGGCGTGAATGCCGCCCTCAGCGTCTACGAAAAATTTGCCATTGGTATACCCGTCCACGTCGCCCTGCTTGAGCCATTCTGACGAAATGTGGAAGAGCACTTTCGCCTGTCGCTCCCAAACCATGAAGTGGCCGCTGCACGCGACCATGAACAGCAACTTGTGCTGCGGAATTCCGGTGAGATCGTCGTAGAGTCTCGGCATGGTGGCGGGCACGTTCGTGTCGAACTCGCCGTCAATGATCAGCGTCGGAACCGAGATGTTGCTAACCATCGTTGGGTTCCAGCCCCAAAGGAAGAAAGTCCTGATACGCATCGCGCCATCCGGCGCTGCCCATGTGCGACCGTCCGGCTCATTGTCCATGATCGCATTCCACCCGGAGCTCTGGATGCCGGCGTCGACCTGACGATCGCAATGGATCTCCGGATTCCAGCGGTCCAGGAACTCGGAACGCGTCGTCAGAGTCATCGGCGTACCGGGTTGCGGCAACGTAAACGGCGCACCCGTTCGCGGGTCAATTGGCGGTCCGATCTGGTTTTCACCCGTTCCCAATCTGCCGGCGGGCATGGCGGGATCGTAGAACGGGGCATAGAGAAACAGGCTCTCGACCTTATCGGGATGCTGAACTGTGTACGGGCCGACGCGTACCGATGCGTGTGACCAGCCGACAAGTGAAACCTTCTCCACGTTTCGTAAGTTTCTGATGTAGTCCACGACTGTATTGAGCTCGTCCCAATCGCTTCGCGCCGTGACGAGCTGGAACGCATAGTTTGGCCGGGCGGCCAGACATGGCGGAGATGCGATGGGAACTGTCGCGCGTTGGGCGAGCGGTACGTTGCATGGATCGTCCATCATGGGACGCGGAGACAAACCGGATCCCTGCAGATCGACCATGAACACGTCGAATCCGGAACGCGCCAGCGAGACTGCCCAGCTATAGTGATCGACGTTCAGGTCGTATCCAGCGACGACCGGAATACTGCGCGAGTTGACCATGAGAATTACCTTGCGGCTCTTTGCGTCGCGGCGTACCCGCTCCCGAACAAACAGTTCGACGCTCTGCCCAGCATTCGCGGGCACGCTGGAAACGTGGGGAACCCGATAATCGACGGTCGCGATTACTGAGTTGTCGTCGCCCTGCGGACTGTCGGATTGCCTGAACGCTGATTCGCCGACGCGCTTGGGCTGTGTAGGATCGCCGCACGCGACCAGCGCAAGAACGACGAACAATCCTGCCAGATGAAGGTGACGGGTAAATCGCATCGATGAAGACATGGTCCGCTCCTTTGATTGCCATCAGAAGGAACGGACCGACGCGATTGTTTTGTGGAGAGTCGTTATTGTTGTCCGAGAATCTTTAACGGGATTCCGCTGTTCGCGCTGCTGCCCACGCCGAGCACGGCACCCTCGTTGTCTCCCCAGCAGTACCACGCACCGGCGATCGCGCGAGCGCAGGTATGTCCGTAACCCACGGACAGCCGGTCGAAGGCCAGCCCACCGAAGACGCTTTGCGGGGTCGAAACCACGTTCGGGATCGCACTCCCAACACCGACTTGTTCGTTAAAATTGTCTCCCCAACACCACGCCGCGCCGGCCGCGTCCAGAGCGCAGGTGTGACCTGACCCGCCACCGAACGAAGTGAGGTTGAGACCGCCGGCGACTCGGACGGGCGCCACACTTCCTCCCTCTATGTCGATGCCGCTTCCCAGTTGCTTCGCTGAATTGGATCCCCAGCAATAGAGAGCGCCGCCGGTTGTGCGACCGCAAGTGTGATAATCGCCGGCCGCGATAGACTCGAAGGTCAACCCACCACTCACCTCCTGGGGGGTCCTGCTGACCTCGCCGCCGGGGCTCTGTCCAGGAATGTCATGCGTTAAGTTGTAGCCCCAACAATACGCAGCGCCATCCGCGGTGAGACCACATGTATGCGAGTTGCCTGCTGTCACCTCTACGAAAACGAGCCCGCCGCTGATCGCACGTGGCGTAGGGGTAGAGGTGAGGTCGTCACTACCGGTTTGCCCGGTCTGGTTCCTTCCCCAGCAATAGGCCGCCCCGGCTTCAGTAAGCCCGCAAGTGTGGGCTCTCCCCGCTCGGATCGACCTGAATGTGAGTCCGCCACTGACCGGCAGTGGGCGCCACGAGTCCTGAGAACTTGACGAACCGAGCGCTCCCTCTCCGTTGAATCCCCAGCAGTATGCAGCGCCGGTTGCCGTCAACCCGCAAGAGTGAGCTTCGCCGGTGGTGATCGCAACGAATGTGAGCTCGCTGGCGATAGGAGTCGGCGTTGGGTAAATAATCTTGAACACGTCGCCTCCGGGGTTGGCATCACCAACGCTGGGCCTTCCAAGCTGGCCAAAATCGTTGGCCCCCCAACAATACGCTTTCCCACCAGTCACAAGTGCACACGTATGGTGAGCTCCTGCACTGATTGCTTCGAATTGGAGCTCGACGACCGTGACGCGTGTGCTCGCGCTGTAAGTGTTCCAGTGAGCAGTGATCGTCGCCGACCCTGCTGCCACGCCGGTGACCCTTCCGTCGGCATCAACCGCCGCGACGGCGGCATTTGAGGTCTCCCACTGCATCTGCGTCGGCGGGACGGGTGTTCGTCCGCCTGCGCTATTTACACTGGAGCCTTTGAACTGCGATGTCTGGTGCAAGAGCAACGAACTTGTATCCGCGGTGAGAACCATGCCGACGATGGGAGGAGCCGAACCGACGGTGACGACGACAGTGTCGCTGTGTCCTTCGATCGTTGCCACAATTCGCGCAATTCCATTTGCGATGCCACTGACCTTGGCCCAGTAAATCAGCGACGGTGACACGAAGTAACCGTTAAACCACCCGCTGCTGATATCGTCCGCTCCGAGCTGATCGTTCGATGTAGCGGCAACTGTCGCCGTACCAGCATTGGTGGTGCTCCACTGTATCAGTCGCCGGGTCAGCACATTTCCTTCCGCGTCCGTCGCTATGGCGCCCACGAGCAGGGTGTGCCCCGACGAGACATTTCCAGAATCGAACGCCACGATCACTGCGGTCACTGCACGTAGCGCATTCGACACTCTCACCGGCATGAAAGTGACTTGATCGTCAACCTGGGCATAAATTCCCGTATACCCTTCGTGCAACGCCGTCACCAATCCGGTACTCGTCACCGCTGCCCTCACAATGGTGTCAGCGACCCACTTGACAGGGTGACCGGTGAGAATGTTACCGATGCCATCTTTGGCGACGACGATCGCCTGGAACTGCTCTCCGACTCTGACGTCGGCAGCCTCGGGTATNAGCGTGAGCGTCGCCACCGGTTGCTCGACCGACGTGCCAGTCGTGAAGGAGACTCTCGTGACCGAATCCACAGGGTCACCGTCCAGGTCCTTAACCCCGGTCGTTACAACGAGTTCGTAATTCGTGTTTGGCAGGAGATTGCCGGCCGGCTTGAACACGATTGCCGCCGTAACGCCCTGAAGGATCTGGGCGGTGCCCGCGATCTGAGTATTTCCATGGAGAAGCTGGACCGACGACGACAGTGAGGCTGGTGCCACCGGCTCGGTGAAGACCACTTCGATGTTCGGGTTGAGCGGCACGCCTGTTTTACCGCGACCAGGAATGGTGCGCACGATCTTGGGCGGACGGCGGCCGGGAACGGCATTGTTCACAGTCGCGATAGCTGCGCCCGATGCACTCTCGACTTCGATTGAAACGCTGTCGCCGGCATTCGCGGGAAGTGGTACTGGATCGAGCCCCCCGTCCACCATCGGCGTCGTTACGGCCGCGCCCGATCGCCGATTGGTGATTCGCGCGGTTGTCCCTGCGGGATAGGTCTGCGGCTCCAGTGAGATGTACGCGGCGTTGGCATCACCCGTTGCATCCACAGTCGAACGCGCGCGATTGTTTGTCGCGAGAATCGAAGTGGCGGAGGCGGCCAGGTTTAGCGACGCGATCGACCTGGGGTTCGACACATACATTGGCGATGTCGGATCTGCTGGCACCGGCTTGACTGGATCGTCTGTCGGCGGCCCAACCGCATCGGAGCAGCTCGCGACGCCGATTGCGAGGATCGCAAAGCCCAGGTGACGAAACGAGATTGCGGAAGACATGGATATCATGAGTCAGGCGCCGCCGACGAGAACAAACCCCGCCCAATAAAACGGACTGGCAGTGGCGCTATTGCGCAGAGTCTCGCGTTGCGCTTCCGAAAGCGCCCGTGCGACCGCCTCGCCCGACCGTATGTGAACGTGCAAGCGTTTCATTAGCGAAGCGGTCGACTGATCCTCGACCGCCCACAAGCTTGCGATCACCTGCTGCGCCCCGGCGCCAAGAAATGCACGCGAAAGTCCGACCCAATCGTCACCCGCGGGGACGTCCGAAATGGCGCCAGACCCGAGAGCTGTCTGACACGCGCTGAGCACGACCAGTCGTGCGTGAAGCGGCACGCCGAAAACCTCGCGTACTTCCAGCCGGCCGTCGTTGACAGGATCCGCGGTCAGCTCGACGAACGAGAAAAGCGGATTATGCCGATTGAGTACCCCGTTCGTCGCTAGGTGAATGATTCCGAATCGAGGCGCGCTGGCGCGAAACGCATCTTCGGTAGCGTCAGCGTCAACGAGGACAGTGGCATCCGCCCCGTAAAGCGATCTGATTACTTCCACTTCGCCCTTGGATCCGGGCAGAGTCTTCGTGCGCGGGGCGAGCGCCAGGACGCTGTTGTTCGCAAGCGACCCGCGATCTCCAAGCTGCAGCCACAACAATGCAGATGGCGCGTAGGCTATATCGTAGCGCTCAACCAGAAATTCTACGCGCCCCGGGTTCCTGACGAGCGCTGCGAAAGGAAGGTAGTGCAGCTCGCCGTGCGGAATGATGACAAGACGCCGGACGTTGTCCAGCAATCCGGATTGTTCTACGGGAGCCAGAAGCTGCGCATACAGGCGACGCAACGGTGCGCGCCACGCCTCAGTCGATCCGCTGGCCGTTGTTCTGACAAGCGTCCCCCGCGCAAAATCGACTAGTGCGGCGAGCGCGCTCCGGCCAACACCGAGGTCCAGTGTCTGGATTGTGTCCGATTTAACCACGAACACGAGGGTGGTTGAATCAGTCACCAAATACTCGAGCAACGCCTGGTCGCGTCCGACATGCGCCGCAAACGAACGCCAATCGGGCATTGCTGCAGCGGTGGTCGGGGTGATTCGGTCGTCGTTCAACTCCACCAGCACATGCGCGTACTCTTCCTCCGTTGCTGCCAGTGCTTCGCGCGTAACTCCCGTCGACGTGTCGGACAAATCGAAACCGCGCAATCCCGTCGTTCCCCTGCCGGGCTCGAGGCGTTGCGTCAAGCCTGCGATGCGCGCGCGCAACCCCTGTTCATGCGTAACAATGGCGGTATCAACCGTGGCGGGTCTATTCACGGCGCCGAGTGCGAGCTGCTCCAGCATTTGACGCGCACGCATTCGCTCACTCGCCAGGAATGCCGCGGCGGAATTGCCGCGCTCCCGCTCGAGGAGTGCCAGCTGCGCATAGGGCTCGAATTTGTCGGCGAGAAAGACGGATCTGCGTTCAGGGCTCGGAAGCGTCCGCGTGACGCGTTCGACGTCCGCGATCGCCAGCCTTAATTCGGACGCTGCGTCCGTCAGAGACCCGATGCTATGAAGCGCTCTACCCAACCCGGCATGAAGCTGCCACGACACCGCGGGTGCCTGCGACCGCATCACGGCAAGACCCTTCCTGTACTCCGACTGCGCGGCCAGCGGTGATCCGGTCTCAAATTCCAGATCTCCGAGCGCCAGAAACACAGCGGCCTGGGCCACGCCGTCGCGGAGTGCGTGCAGGCTGTCGAGTGCTTGCCGCATTAGCTGCCGCGCCGCCGCCGTGTCTCCACCTTCCTGGTGAGCGCGGCCGAGCGCCAACCGCGTGATGGCGGCGGAACGCCGGTCGCTCGCCGCCAGCTGCGCGCGCATCACGGCTTCGAGCTGCGCTTCGCCTGCAGAGTACTCCTGGCGCTGTATGAGAAGAGCCGCGCGCCCCTCGCGCGCCTGTATTTCTCCTCGAGCGTCTCCCGCCTGTCGGTATAACGCCTGCGCACGAGTGTACTTGCGATCGGCATCAGCGTAGTCGTTCAGCGACACTGCCAGATCTGCCTGTGCGAGCGCCACGCTCGCCGCGAGTCCGTACGAGCGGGGAATGCGAGCCACCAACTCCTCGGCGCGCCGGAGATCAATGAGCGCGGCCCGCATGTTACCCATCGCCGACTCGGCGGATGCAAGATCTCTGCGGATTTGTACCAGATCTTCCGGGGTGCCAGCATGCACGAAGAGCTGAAGCGCCTGCCGCAGTCTTTCCTGAGCGACGCTGTAGTCTCCCATTCGCAGCGCGAGCAAGCCGAGGTTGTGTAACGCGAGCGCCGCATCGGCGTCGATGCCGAGTGCGCGGCTCAATGCAAGCGCCTCGAGGTAATACTTCGAAGCCTGCTCGTACGCGCCCGCATCGCTGCCAAGATTGCCGAGGTTCAGTAACGCTGTCGCTCGAGCGCCGTCGAGATCATTATCGCGCGCGATGCGCAGAGCGTCTGTGTAATGTGTGCGCGCCTGGTCTTCGTCGCCAACGGCAGCGGCGATCAGTCCGAGATTATTGTGATCGGCGCTTTGTCCCTCGACATCACCTATGCGGGTGCGCAATGCGAGCGCGAGCGCGTAGGCTCCCTGAGCCTGACGCAAATTGCCGCGGTCCTTGGCCACGCTGGCCAAACTCCCGATTGCATTGGCGGCGGTGCGGCGGTCACCAATTGCTTCAGCAAGTCTTCGCGCGCGAGTGAGATACTCTTCGGCGCTATCCAGCTCGCCGGAATTATAAAAGGCCGATCCGATGTTGCCGATTGCAGCGGCGACGCCGGCTGAATCCGGAATGGCTCGTGAGCGTCGCAGCGCATCCCGCCAGATATTGATTGCAGTAGCAGCTCCTTTAGTGCCGAAGGCGAGGTTGCCCGCTCTGCGCACACTGTCGGCTCTCACTTTCGCAGCTCTCTGGGGCGCACTCATTGCCGTAAAGCGGTTCAGATTGGAGACTGGGAAGGAGTCGTCCCACACGGCGCTGTAAGCTGACGCCAGTCGGTGTGCGATACCGAGAATGGAGTCGCCATTGTTTGCGGGGACGCTGCCAGCCTGCGCAACCAGATTGACCAGAAGGTCGCGCGCGGCGGCGGGCCGGCGGCGCACTTCACCAATCAGAGCCGTGCTATCGTAGCCGGCCAGGGCCGATCGCAATGGTGTAACCTGCTGCGCATCGACGGCTGCTGCGAAAACCGCCAGTAACAAGGTAATTATGCGCGTCACTGACGTCGGTGATCGCGAATCGAGAACTCAACGAGGTCGCTGGACGTACTACGATCGAACCCCGTCTGTGCTTCGATCTTCCAGTAGTACGGGCGGCCCACTCGAAGCCCAATTTCGGGGGGCGGCGTCAGCACCGTGTCTCTGGTTCGACCCTGCCACACGACAGACCCGTCGGGATCGAAGACGCGAACGACATACTGGCTCGCGTGTGGCACGGCCGACCACGTGAAAGAGCTGGCGGATGCAACCGCGCCGAGCGGCGCGATTAGCACTGGCGCAATCGTTGTCGTAATCGCTGACTCGCGATGTCGCGGAAGCCGCCGGTCTGTGTCCGGGTGCGGCCAGAAGAACACGAGGAGCATTGCCGCGATTCCGGCAGCCGAGATAATGAGACGTCTTCGAGAAGCGCGCGCACGCGGAGCCGTGGCAATAATGCGTGGCACCTCGCTCACCTCCGCCCGACATTCCGCGCAGGTTGCGAGATGTGCTTCTATGCGCGCGCGTTCGGCGGCCGTTGCGACACCGTCGACGTACGCCACGACATCGCGTGGATCGAGGTGCTGGTCGATCACGCTTCCCACCCCGAGAAGCTGCGCTGACATTCCGGTCTCCGCTCGTTGAAGTCCGTCTTACTCTCTTCAACGGACCGGACCGCGCGTTTTGCGGCGGTTTCCGTGGTCATGGCTCCGCCGCATCAACGCCGTGGCTCTGCATAGCCTGGCGCAGTTCACTAAGTACGGTCGCTAGCCGCCGGTAGACGTGAAATACGCTTGGCATCCGGAGCGTACGGGCAATTTCGCGCACGGATCTTTCATCTTCGAAGCGAAGCGTGACCAGCAATCGATCCGCCGGAGACAGCGCCCCGAGCGCGCGACCAAGCTCGCGCTTTAAATCCTGCCGTCGAACTTCCGCGTCCGGCTCGCTCCGGGATTCGTCGGGCAGCCGGTCGGGATCGATCTCATTGGCGACAAGATCTTCAAGCTGCCTGCGCGTTTTGCTTTCCTGCTGGCGATCGACGTCTGCGCTACGCGACCTCCCGTAGCGATGTCGGACATAATCGAGAACCAGCCGGCGAGTTACTACGACGAGCCACGACGAGAATCGGATGCCTGGCTCGGGAGTGTACGCGCGTAGCCTTCGGCAGCCATTTTCACGGAGAGCCCCGAGGACGTGAGTGTACGCGTCCATGCTTGCATCACGATCGTATGTGACTGCGCGACACGTGTGGAGGACGGTGTCGCTGTATCCGGCCAGGAACTCATCCCAGACCTGCTCGCACGCATTGGAATCGGCTGCGTTCTGCAGCCGTGCCAGAGCAAACGGGAAATTGGCGGAACGCACTCCATCAGTCGTAGCGTCCCCCTACGGCAACTCGACCTCCTACCATATAGATGCCGCCCCGTGACCGCCAGATGATCTTCTGTAGGGGTTCGGTGATGTGTCACCGATGCCACAGAACTTCCAATCGTGCCATTGGTGAGGACGAGGCTAGGCGCCTCGAACCCACAGCATCGATCGTCTCGGACTATTTTAGGGCGTGGCCGGTCTTGAGCTCGTCCTCCTTTGCCTCGCCGTCTCCGCCGGCCTCCGCATCGCGGCCGAGCGGTTGAACGTCCCCTATGCGGCGGTGCTGGTGCTGGGTGGCCTCGTACTCGCGCTCCTTCCGGGCCTACCCGCTGTAAACCTCCCGCCCGACGTTCTCTTCCTGATCTTCATCCCGCCGCTTCTCTATGCGGGTGCGATCCAGTTTCCGCTCCGCGAGCTGCGACAACAGGCAGGTCCGATCCTGCGATTGTCGGTGCTCATGGTGCTCGTATCGACAGTCCTCGTCGCGCTCATCGCGCACTCTTTCTTTCCTTCCTTCACCTGGGCGGCCGCGTTCACACTCGGCGCGATCATCTCGCCGCCCGATCCGGTAGCGGTGCTGTCAGTGATGCGATCGCTGCGACTGCCACGCGCGATCGAAAGCATTCTCGAGGGCGAAGGCCTGATCAACGATGCGACCGCGCTCATTCTCTATCGGTTCGCGGTGGCCGCCGTCGTCACCGGCGCTTTCTCGATGTCGGCAGCACTCCTGAGATTTGTCTTGGCCGGCGCTGGCGGCGTCGCCATCGGTCTCATCGTCGGCTTTCTCTTTCGCGGGTTGCACCGCCTCGGACGTGACATCGCGGTGGTGTCGAACACCTTGTCGCTGCTCACCCCGTTCGCCGCGTACCTGGCCGCCGACATCTTTGGCGCATCGGGCGTACTCTCGGTGTTGGCGTGCGGGCTCTATCTCGCTCGTGTACTGTGGCCAGACACTCCCGCCGCCACACGCGTGCAGATCACCGGGTCATGGACGGTGGTGACGTTCCTTCTCGAGAGCCTCGTCTTCATTCTGGTCGGTCTCGAGCTCCCGGTCGTCATGCGTGCTGCCCAGGCGCTGCCACTGACGACGCTGTTCAGCGAATCGCTGATCGTCACCGTCTGCGTCGTGCTCGCGCGCATTCTATGGGTGATGCCGAGCACTTACATCTTCCGCATTCTTGGCCGCTCCTTCGGACTCGGAAATGATCCGCTACCATCGTGGCGGATGGTCTTCTTCATCGCCTGGGCCGGATTGCGCGGCGCGGATTCACTGGTGCTGGCGCTCGCGCTGCCGCTCACTACCATGTCCGGCGCGAGATTCCCGGCGCGCGAGCAGATCATCTTCATCAGCTTCGGCGTCATCTTCGTCACGCTGGTGTTCCAGGGTCCGACGCTGGCGCCACTCGCGCGGCGTTTACGTGTTGGCGTCGACGAAGACGAAGAAGCCGAAGAAGCGCACGCCCGGCTCGTCGCGGCCGAGACCGGCCTGCGAGTACTCGATGGTTTCAAGCAAGAAGGCAAGCATCCCGAGGTTGTGCGGTACCTGGGACAGCGTCATCGCCAGCGAGCACGCCGGTGGGCGGCGAAGGAAGAAGATCAGAAAGCGCATGGAGTGCACACCGGCGATTCTCCCCACCAGCATCTGACCGTCGCGGCATCACACGAGTCCGCCGCGATCGACGAGCGGCGTGGCGACGAATACCGACGCGTGCGCGGCGCGATGCTCAAGGCCGAGCAGCAGGCAGTGCTTGATTTGCGCGATGAGGGAGTGATCGGCGACGACGTGATGCGCAGGATCCTGCGCGATCTCGACCTGGAGACCATTTTGTTGGAGACGAGCGAGCCGGTGATCGATCCGGTGCGGGAAGTTCCCAGTGCAATTCCAGACGGAGGCTGATAAATGACCCATCTCACGACCATCGACTACCTGCTGATGCTCGTGTATTTCGCGGTTGTGCTGGTTGTCGGGTGGACCCTGCGCCGCTCGACGAAGACCAGCACCGACTTCTTCCTTTCGGGCCGTTCGATCCCGTCATGGGTCGCGGGACTCGCCTTCATCTCCGCCAACCTCGGCGCGCAGGAAGTGATCGGGATGGGGGCGTCAGGCGCCAAGTACGGGATCGCGACGGCCCACTTCTACTGGATCGGCGCCATTCCGGCAATGGTGTTCGTCGGGCTGTTCATGATGCCGTTCTATTACGGCTCGCGCGCGCGATCGGTGCCCGAATATTTGAAACTGCGCTTCGACGAGAAGACCCGCAGCCTCAACGCCATCTCCTTCGCCGTGATGACCATCATGTCGTCCGGCATCTCGATGTATGCGATGGGCAAGCTGTTCAACCTGCTGCTCGGCTGGAGCTTCGACGCCAGCATGATCGTCGCCGCGCTGATCGTGCTCGCTTACATCTTCCTCGGCGGGCTCACCAGCGCGATTTACAATGAGGTTCTGCAGTTCTTTCTGATCGTCTTCGGATTTGCGCCGCTGGTGTTTCTCGGATTGCGGTCCGCCGGCGGATGGTCGGGCCTAAAGATCAAGCTGGCTGAGGTCGCAGTCGGGCGCGGATTCGAGTCAGGCGCGATGACCCACGCGTGGCGATACATGGGAGACTCCGCCCAGAATCCCATCGGCGTCGAGTGGTTCGGTCTCGCGATGGGCTTGGGATTTGTGCTGTCGTTCGGATATTGGTGCACCGACTTCCTCGTCGTGCAGCGCGCGATGGCTTCCGAGAACATGGCGGCGGCGCGTCGCACTCCTTTGATAGCCGCGCTCCCCAAGGTCTTCTTCCCATTTCTGGTAATCCTGCCGGGGATGATTGCCCTCGCCGTCGACTGGCACTCACCGGGTTCGGGCGGAGCGCTGGCGATCGCGGGAGGGCAGGGAATCGTTCCGCCGAAGATCGATCCGGCGACTGGTGCTGCGCTGATCGATCAGGCAGGTCGAGTCGTACTCGACTACGACCTTTCCGTACCGATGATGCTGATCCGATTCTTCCCCGCTGGAATGCTCGGGCTCGGTCTCACTGCGCTTCTGGCGTCGTTCATGTCGGGAATGGCCGGCAACGTCACTGCGTTCAACACCGTGTGGACCTACGACATCTACCAGAGCCACATCAAGAAGGGCGCGAGCGACGAACACTATCTGTGGATGGGCCGCGCGGCGACGGTCTTCGGAATTGCGCTTTCGATCGCCGCTGCGTACGTCGCCCAATCGTTCAACAATATTCTCGATCTGCTGCAACTGGTGTTCGCGTTCGTGAATGCTCCGCTGTTCGCGACTTTCGCGTTGGGCATGTTCTGGAAACGAACGACAGGTCACGCGGCATTCTTCGGACTGTTGTCGGGAACCGTCGCCGCCGCGATTCACCACGGCATCTCCCTTGCCTCGGGCGCGGTCCCTGGAGTGAAGGGCGGATACTTCGGGACGCACATCGTCTACCGCAGCGAGCTCGGTCAGACATTCTGGACTGCAATCGCGGCGTGGACCACCTGCTTCATTGTCACGGTCGTAGTGAGCCTGGCGACGCGCCCCCGGCCAGACGAAGAGCTGCGCGGTCTCGTTTACAGCCTGACCCCCAAGCAGGACGACGGCGCCACAGTCTGGTACGAGCGACCCGTGGTTCTCGCTGTGATTGTGCTGGCGATTTCACTCGTTCTCAACATCATCTTCTTCTAGGAGGCGCGACCGATGAGCACAGGATCTCGCTTCGACATCCGCATTCCGATCGGCGCGCTGTTCTCCCTCCTCGGCGTGATTCTCGTTGCGTACGGCATCGCCACCAGATCGGATACGCAGCTGTACGCCCGGTCCGAGAACATCGTGATCAATCTTTGGTGGGGGCTGATCATGGTGGTCTTCGGCGCGTTGATGCTGTACTTCGGCACGCGTACGAAGGAGCGGCCAACATGACCCGCTATCTCCTGGCCCTGGTAGCCGCAACTGCGGTCATTTCATTAACCGACTGGCTCTTTTTCGGCGTTCTTTTCCACGATCGGTATCAGCGTACTCCGGAAGTTTGGCGAACCGGTTCCGAGGGGAGGAAAATCGCCCTCTCAATGGTTTTTGCCGCGGTTGGAGTTGCGGCTTTCTTGTGCCTGGCGCTCCAGATTCCCGTACAAGGCTTCAGCCAGTCGCTCCTCCTCGCGCTGCTGGTGTGGCTGGCGGCGTCACTGCCACAGACGGCGACGGCCACGCTTTATGTCAGGTACGATGTCTCTCTTGGCGCCAGCCACGCACTCGGATACCTCGCTCGAACCATCGTCGCGGCGGCGGCGTACACGTGGATCATCGCCAGGTAACGGCGACTCTACGCGGGCGCGTTCAGCGGGTGGCGCTTGTTTCATTGTGGACAAGGCTTCGATCAACGCCATACGGAAGTCGTTGACGCTGCCACCGTCTCGTACCACTTTCGTTGGTCGACGCCCCGCACGATCAGCCATCCGATCAACGCTACCGAGGCGACCAACGCGACCAGTGTGATTGGCAGGTTGAGTGCGTAGCCGAGTGGAGGGTAGATGAACGCCAGCCAGCCGGCGCCACTGATCAGTCCCAGAACACCGAGCACCTTCGGGAGAAACGTAGCCCGAATCATCAGGTAGCCTTTGAGCAGGGTGTCGAAGGCGAAGAAAACCATCGCTATTGCGGCGCCCTGTTCATTGATGCGAAGCAGGACGTATGAGATCGCCTGCAGTTGCTTCGGCTCGAATGCGGATAAATACGACGAGCCACCGAGCACGAACAGCGGCGCGTACATGAAGAGCCGCGACAATGCTTTGATGCCGCAGCCGATGTAACCGAAAGCCGCGCTTGCCCTGGCAATGCTGTGATCGACGGGCATGAACAGATCATAGAACACCGCGACCATCGCCACCTGGCAGCTCATCTCCACCATGTA
>C688J18823_10000914_pt1 | contig 17791 bp, 14 predicted proteins | sample HopSoiMetagenom1_FD_18823 | JGI IMG/M metagenome (IMG submission 18823) | reverse complement strand
TCGATCGCTGACCTGACCGATGTGCTCCTCGGTGCGGATCGCGGCGTTCCGGATCTCGGTGGCGAGCTTCCGAATCGTGTCGAGCGCGCGGGCACTTTCACCCGCGAGCTTGCGAACCTCGTCGGCGACGACGGCGAAGCCTTTGCCATGCTCGCCCGCACGCGACGCCTCGATGGCGGCGTTGAGCGCGAGCAGGTTCGTCTGGCGCGCGATCGCTCCAATCGCGTCGGTGATCTTGCCGATGCGCTGTGATTTCTCTCCGAGCTCGTTCACGGCCGGAACGGCATCCTTGGTGACGCGCGCGATCGCGCTCATGCTCTCCAAGGCCTGCTCGGCCGCGGAGACGCCACGGTGCGCGGAGCGGGCGACGACGTCAGCCGCCGACTGCGCGCTGCGCGCATGGCCCGCGACCGCGAATGCACGATCGGCGACGCGCGTCGACGCGTCGACCGCGGTGTTGATGCCCTTCGTCTGTACCGTCGCCGACTGCGCGATGGAGTGGGCGGCGCCCGCGACCTGGTCTGTGGACGCGGTCATCTGCTGCGCGCCGGCGGCGAGCTGCTCCGCGGTCGCCGCCACCTCGGAGGCACCCGTCTCGATCTCCAACAGCAGCGCGCGGAGGCTCGTGCTCATCCGCCGGAACGAGTCGGCGAGCGCGCCGATCTCGTCGCCCGACGTGTAGTGCAGATCGTGGCGCAGCGCGCCCGACGCGACGGCGTCCGCGTGCTCGGCGATGGCGATGATGCCACCCGTTAGGCGCGCCGCGCCCCAGTACGCGAAGATGACGGCGATGGCGAACGCGACCAGGGGAAAGCCGATGTAGGATTGCAGCTGCCGCCGCACATTGAAGAACAGCGTCGACGCACCGAGCGTGGTGATGACGAACCCGGCGACCTCGCCGTCGGCGCGGCGTACGGGCGCCGCCGCGGTGAGCACCTTCGTCCCGTTCGCGTCGTAGATCTCCGTCACCGCGCCCCGGCCGGCGCGCAGGCTGTCGAGCAATCCCGTGGGCGGCTGCCACGGCGCGATGAACTGCGCCTGACCCGGCTGCCACGTCGAGTGGATGAGATATCGCAGCTTTCCCGAGCTATCGGGCCGCACGATCGCGATGCCGTTCACGAGATCGGTGAGGCTGCCTCCATTCGCAAGCCACATGCGCTGCAGCATCGTGCGCGTCGCTCGATAGGCATTGGTGGTCGCGCCGCCGCGCGCGGCGATGACATCGAGTGAGTCGCCAAAGATCGCGACGCTCGTGCTGCGCGTCACCGCCGTGACCTGTTCGCCGAGAACCTGGCCGAGGAGATCGCGGCTCAGGACGTAAACGGGCATCAAGATTACCGCGAGCGTGACGATCACCGCCGCGGCGCTGATCCCCGCCATCTTGATGCGGAATGGCACTCCAGTGGCCGCGCGAAGTGACGACGTCGTAACCGTCTGGATGGGCGCGGAAGCGGACTTGGAGGCCAAAGGCGAGGCGGGTTCGACGGCCATGCGGGCGGGAATGCGAGGGGAGCTCAGGCATTCGACGCTCGACTACGGCGAAGCGTTACTTTCCGACCAATCTTTCGAGGTCGCTCATGGCGAACGACGGTTTGATGGTGAGTGTGTCCGGAATCCGGGGTCGGGTCGGCGAGGCGCTGACCCCGGAGATCGTGGCGCGCTACGCTGCGGGATTCGGGGCTTGGTCGAAGCGTCGAGCCGGAGCGAAGGCGCGCATCGTCATCGGCCGCGACAGCAGGGTGTCGGGACCAATGTTCCACCGGGCGGCCATCGCCGCACTGCAATCAGTCGGCTGCGACATCATCGATATCGGGCTCACGACGACGCCGACCTGCCAGCTCGCGGTGGAGCACCACCATGCCGCCGGCGGTCTCATGATCTCGGCGAGTCACAACCCGATCGAGTGGAACGCCCTCAAGTTCATAGGGTCATCGGGCCTCTTTCTCGAAGCGAACGAGGGCGCCGAGATGCGGTCGCTCGTGGAGCAGGGGATCCCACGCGCTACCTGGGACCAACTTGGCGCGGTGACACAGGATGAACGTGCGGTCGAGCGACACCTCGAGCGGGTTTTGGCGATCCCTTACCTGGACGTGAAAGGCATCCGCGCACGCAAGTTCAAGGTCGCGCTCGATTGTGTGCGGGGAGCCGGCAAGGTCATCATGCCCGCGCTGCTCGAGCGCCTGGGGTGCGATGTGGCGGCGATCAATCTCGAGCCCGATGGGCGATTTCCCCATCCGCCGGAGCCGGTTGCCGAGAACCTTGGCGATCTGGAACGGCTCGTGCTCGATAGTGGCTCGGCCGTTGGCTTTGCCGTGGATCCGGACGTCGATCGATTGGCGCTGGTGTCTGAGAAGGGGCGAGCCATCGGCGAGGACTACACCCTCGCCCTCGCCGCCCGTTTGGTGCTTCGGCACCGGCCCGGCGCTGTCGTGACGAATCTCTCGACCAGCAGAGTGGTAGACGATGCCGTGCGAGACGCGGGAGCAAAGGTTTTACGAGCGCCGGTGGGCGAGGTAAACGTTGCCGTGTGCATGCGCGAAGCGGGTGCTCCGGTGGGCGGCGAGGGGAACGGCGGTGTGATTTTGAGTGAGGTGCACTTGGGCCGGGACGCACCAGTTGGTGCTGCACTCACGCTGCAGCTTCTGCATGAGGAGAATCGGTCGCTGTCGTCAATAGTCGGCGACTTGCCGCGATACGTGATCGTCAAGGACAAGCTGGAGCGGCCCGCGGCAAGCCTGGATTCGGTCTACGCCGCTCTCCGGAAGGCGTTCTCGGATGCGAGCGCCGATACGCAGGATGGATTGCGGCTGGCCTGGTCGGACCGGTGGGTGCACGTACGACCCTCGGGCACGGAGCCGATCGTGCGGGTGATCGCGGAGGCTCCGACGGAGCAGGATGCGAGGGAATTGGTGCGCCGGTCGCGGGAGCCGCTGGAGAAGCTATCAGCTATCAGTCCATAGCTATCAGCGGATAAGGAACGAAACGTCAGGCTGGTAGAAACGAACAGAGGAGTTGAGCTCCATGTGTGGAATCGTCGGATACATCGGACCGAAAACCGCGACGCCGCTTCTCATCGAGGGGCTGAAGCGTCTCGAGTACCGCGGCTACGACTCGGCGGGCATCGCGACGATGAACGGAGCAGGACTCGAGAGCCGGAAGGCGAAGGGGAAGATCTCGATGCTCGAGGCGGTCGTCGAAGGGTCGCCGGTGCACGGGACCGTTGGCATCGCCCACACCCGCTGGGCAACGCACGGCGCACCTAACGAGTGCAACGCCCACCCCCATCACGACTGCACTGGGACGATCGCCGTCGTCCACAACGGCATCATCGAGAACTACGGCGCCTTGCGACAGATGCTCATCCAGCAGGGGCACAAGTTCGAGTCCGAGACGGACACCGAAGTGCTCGCGCACCTCATCGAAGCGGCGATGGACGACGATCCGCTGGAGGATGCGGTGATCGATGCGCTCCACCTGGTGGAGGGGACGTACGGCATCGCCGTCATCTCGAGCCGGGATCCGGACAAGATCGTCGCCGCCCGGAAGGGCAGCCCGCTCCTTCTCGGCCTGGGCGAGAACGAGTTCTATGTCGCCAGCGACGTTGCCGCGATCCTGGAGCACACGCGACAGGTCGTGTACCTGGACGACGGCGAGATGGGCGTGCTCACGCGGAGCGGCTACGAAGTGCTCGACCTCAGCGCCCGGCGCGTTCGGAAGGGTGTGAGCCGCATCGATTGGGATCTCGATCAGATAGAGAAGGGCGGCTTCGATCACTTCATGCTGAAGGAGATCTTCGAGCAGCCGCAGACGATTCAGAATACGATGCGCGGGCGGCTCGTCGTCGACGAAGGCTTCTCGAAGCTGGGCGGATTGAATCTCACTCGCCAGCAGATGCTCGACCTCGACCGAATCATCATCACGGCCTGCGGCACGAGTTGGCACTCGGGAATCATCGGCGAGCTGTACATCGAGGAGCTGGCGCGAATCCCCGTCGAGGTGGAGTACGCATCGGAATTCCGGTACCGAAACCCGATCGTCACGAAGAACACACTCTGTGTCGTGATTTCGCAGTCCGGCGAGACGGCGGACACGCTCGCGGCGATGCGGGAAGCGAAACGCCGTGGGGCGCGGACGCTCGGGTTGGTGAACGTCGTCGGCTCGACGATGGCCCGTGAGGACGACGGCGGCATCTACCTGCACGCCGGGCCCGAGATCGGTGTCGCGTCGACGAAGGCATTCACCAGTCAGGTGATCGCGCTGGCGCTGCTAACGCTGAAGCTCGCGCGTTTGCGCGAGATGTCGGTGGTGAAGGGGCGGCAGATCGCGCAGGCGATGCTCGAGCTGCCGGACCAGATCCAGTCGATCCTGGATCGCGCGAGCGAGATCGAGGCGATCGCGGAGCAGTTCAAGAACGCGACCAATTTCCTCTACCTCGGTCGCGGCTACAATTTCCCGGTCGCGCTCGAGGGGGCGTTGAAGCTGAAGGAGATCAGCTACATCCACGCCGAAGGCTATCCGGCCGCGGAGATGAAGCACGGGCCGATCGCGCTCATCGACGAGAACATGCCGGTAGTGTTCATCGCACCTCACGACTCGGTGTTCGACAAGATCGTGTCGAACATTCAGGAGGTGAAGGCGCGGGGCGGTAAGGTCATCGCGATCACGAGCCAGAAGGAGCCCGTTCTCGAGAAGCTCATCGATTACGAGATTCGGATTCCGCAGACAGAGGACATGCTCTATCCGATTCTGTCGGTGATCCCGCTGCAGCTGCTCGCGTACTACGTGGCGGTGAAGCGTGGGCTCAACGTCGACCAGCCGCGCAATCTCGCGAAGTCGGTGACGGTGGAGTAGTCGGCTCTGCTGGCCTGGAGGGACGGACTGCTGCATCTTCCGTCGACGCGGAAGTGACCGCAGCCCTCCACCCCATTTGTAATGTCCGACCTCCGTCTCCGGGCCCGTTCCGTCACCGAGATTGTCGACGCGGCATTTCAGCTGTACCGGCGCGATGCGCTGGAGTACGTGCTCGTGACCGCGATCGCGTATGCGCCCTGGGTCGTCGCGCAGCTCCTCCTGATGCGCGGCCTGCTCGCGACCAGCTCGCGCACGCTGACCGCACCGGGCGCCGCGTCGTTTGTGCTCGGCTTCATCGGCATCTTCGGCTACGCCCTGATGTCAGCGGTGCTGAGCCGTTTTTCCTCGGATGTCTATCTCGATCGGCAGACCGGCTTGAGCGCAGTCGTGCGGGCGGTGCTCCCACTGGTGCCGCGGCTCATCGGCGCGACGATCCTCTTCTTTCTCGTATTGATGCTCGGCTTCCTTCCCGTGATCGTCGGCGCAGGGATATCCAGCATCCCCCTAATCTTCATCGGAATGCTGCTGTCGCTCTTCTGGGCGTTCTACGCGATGGCGCGGTTCTTCGCCGTCTTTCAGACGATCGTACTCGAGAACCGCGGCGTGGTCGCGGCGTTCTCGCGCTCCAGCTTCCTGTCGCAGAACCGCAAGGGACATATCCTGCTGACGCTGCTCCTCGTCCTCGTCATCTTCATCATGCTGTCGTTCGCGGTCAGTCTTGTCGCGCAGATGTTCGGCACGATTGCGGGGAGCGTCATCCTGCAAGCGCTGTACACCGTCCTGGCGTATCCTCTCATCGGCATCACGCAGATGATCCTGTACTACGACACGCGGATTCGCGCCGAGGGGTTCGACATCGAGGTCATGACGGGCGCTCTCGGCTCGCCGCCGACGACCGCGGCCTCGTAAGGCGGCGAGCGCGCGTCGGTGATGCTGCTGGTGCAGATTCCAAACGCGATCTGGCCGCGGGCGGCGATCCATGACACGGTCGCGGCAATCGTAAGGCAACCGGCGTATCGTCGCAGTTTCGGGACGACTCTGCTCGATCGGGTGTTGGGGTGGATCGGGGACGCGTACTCGCGCCTCGTCGCGGCGTTAGGCACGGTGCCCCACGGTCGCGTCGTCGCCACGATCGCCGCCGCGACCGTCGCCCTGCTCGTTGTCGCGCGGATTGCCTATGCCGCGCGTCTCCGCGGTGTGAGCGCGACGTCACTCGCGAGCGGCCGAGGCCGAAGCGCGACGTCAACCGACTCATGGCGCGACGCGGAGCAGCTCGCGGCGGCGGGACAATTCACGGAGGCGGCGCACGCGCTCTATCGCGGCACCGTCGCAATGCTCGCGACGCGCGGTCTCGTGCGGCGGCATGACTCCAAGACGAGCGGCGATTACGCGCGCGAGCTCCGTCGGCGCGGTGCGCCGGCGTACGCGGCGTTTCGACGTTTCGGCGCACGCTACGATCGGATCATCTACGGGACAGGCCTGTGCGACGCGGCTGGATATGACGCACTCCTCGCCGACGCGCGCGCCGTCCTCGAGCGCCAGGGTGAACGCGCCGCATGACGACACCTTCGGTGCCTGAGGACGGGCCGCTCGCCACGCGCCGTCGCAGGCGGCTCGCGCTCGTCGCGATTCTCGCCGTCATCATCGTCGCGGCGCTCTTCACACCCGAGGTCATCGGCGGCCGCACGGGCGACGAGCGTCTGACGACGTATTCCGCCGAGGCACAGGGCGCGAAGCTGCTGTACGAGCTGGCGTCGCGGCTGGGCTGGCACGCCGAGCGGTGGACGGACGCTGCCTCGATCGCGGCTGACGACCGAACCGTCATTGCTATCCTCTCTCCCGTTCTGCCGCCCGGAGCCATCGAAACGCACGAGATGCTTGATCGCGTACGCGCCGGCGCGGCGCTCCTGTACGTGATGAGCGGCAGCGGTGCGTTAAACGACTCACTGCACGTGAAGCGAAGTCTCTTCGGGGGCACGTACCAGGCGACGGCGGCGGGAACGGCAGACGCTCGGCCCGCGAGCGACACGCTACGGGCGCGACGCTTCGACACCACCGCGGCCGAAAATGCCGACGACGAAGACGTCGAGGTGCCCGCGGAATGCGAGCACGCCGCACCGAACGATGGCCTGCCGATGTGGGCCGATCAGACCGTGCGACTCTGGCGGTTCAGCTGGACGCGGGGACGTCCAGCAGGAGCCGTGATCTTTGCGCGATCGACACTCGAGAGCGACACGAAGGACACGTCGGCCGCGAGGTCGGCGCCGGCGGCGGCGGGCTTCCCGTTAGGCAAGGGAAGGGTGGTCGTGCTGTCCGACCCCGATCTGCTCCGCAACGACGTGCTGCGCGTCTGCCGTTTTGGACTCGACGTTGTCGCTGCGCGCATGCTCGAATACCTCGCGGCAGGAACGCCGCGCCGCGATCGGCTCGTCTTCGATGAGTACCACCAGGGCTTCGGCACCCATCCTGGAACGCTGCGCGCGATCGTTGTTTATCTCTCGCGCGCGGCATCCGGCCACGTGCTCCTGCAAGGTCTGCTCGCGGGACTCGTCCTGCTGTTGGCATTGGGGCCGCGCGCGCTCCCGGTGCACGATCCGGAGCGTGTGGAACGACGCTCGCCGCTCGAGCACGTCGGCGCGCTCGCGCAGGCGTATGCTCGAGTGGGAGCGACGCGTACTGCCACGGCCAGTCTGGTGCGCGGTCTGCGGCGACGTGTCGAACGCGGCGGCGCCGATCGCGCACGAGCAGAGAGTGACGCGCGCTTTCTCGAGCACGCCGCCGCGTCGCCCGCGCGCGCGGCCGACGTCGCCGTCATCCAGCACGCGCTCGAGACGCCGCTGTCACGCCGAGAGTTCGAGGCGGTCGGCGGCGCCATACGACGCGTCGAAGAATCCTTACTCGCAGAGAGGCGATGACTGCACCATCGAACCAGCTTTCCTCCGCCCGATCGCTCGAGGAAGGCGCGGCGCTCCTCACCCGCGTGCGCGAAGCGGTCGGCGCACGCGTCGTGGGTCAGGATGCCGCTATCGAGGACGCGCTCATCGCGTTCCTCGCGCGTGGGCACCTCCTGATCGAGGGCGTTCCCGGCACGGCGAAGACACTCCTCGTGCGAACGCTCGCCTCCGCACTTGGGCTGACGTTCGGCCGCATTCAGTTCACCCCCGACCTCATGCCTTCGGACGTAACCGGGGTGAGCATGCTCCGGGATCCCGCGCGTGGCTTCGAGTTTCAGCAGGGACCGATCTTCACGGACATCCTCCTCGCTGACGAGATCAATCGCGCTCCGGCGAAGACCCAGGCGGCGCTGCTGGAGGGCATGGCCGAGCGGCAGGTGACGAGTGACGGCCGCACGCGACCACTCGGCGAGCTGTTCACGGTTTACGCGACGCAGAATCCGGTGGAGCACGAGGGGACGTATCCACTCCCCGAGGCGCAGCTGGATCGTTTTCTCCTGAAGACCGTCATGGGGTATCCGTCCGCCGAAGCAGAGCTCGAGATGCTCGCGCACCACGAAGCGGGGTTCGACCCCGAGCGGATCGCGGACATGGCGATGACCGCGATAGTGGGTGATGGCGCGGCGCGGCAGCTCCGCGCGCTGATCGACGGGGTGAGGGTCGCGCCGGAGGTGCGCGAGTACATCGCGGCGATCACCCGCGCAACGCGGACAGAGAGCTCCGTCTCGTTAGGCGCGTCGCCGCGCGCGTCGGTGGCGCTGATGCGCGCCGCGCGCGCCGCCGCCGTGATCGAGGGCCGCGACTACGCAGTGCCCGACGACGTGAAGAGTCGCGTCGCCTCCGTGCTGCGCCACCGGATCACACTCGCTCCCGAGCTGGAGGTCGAGGGCCGCACGCCCGACGACGTGCTCGCGGCCATCGTGTCGCGCGTTCCGGCACCGCAGTGAGAGCGGGCGTGCGTCGTCTGCTGCTGAGCATCACTCCGGAGCCGCGTCTGGCGCTCGTCATCGCGGTGCTCGCGGTGGCGTGGATGCTGCCCGGCAATGCGGGACGCATCGCGGGATGGACGGTGCTCGGCGTCGTCGCGGTGGCCGCCATCGCCGACGCGATCGCGCTTCCCACCGCTGCCGACCTCACGATCGAGCGGACGATGCCGACGAGCATCGGCATCGGCGATCACGCGACCGGCGAGTACGTCGTGCATTCGCGCTGGGGGCTGCCGCTGCGCGTGCGACTCTCCGACGATCTGCCCGCAGCCATAGGGGGCAGTCCCGCGGAGGAGGCGGAGCTGGTTCTGCCCGCCCGCGCCTCCGCGCGCCTAACGACAGACCTCACGGGAACGACGCGCGGCCGATTCGCGCTTGGCGACGTGGCGTTGCGCGTCCGCACGCGTCTTGGCCTCGTCGCGCGCCGCATGCGCTGGACGCTCGACGACGCGATTCTCGTGACGCCATCGGTGGCGAACGTCCGGCGCTTCCGGCTCCTCGCGATTCAGCATCGACTGTACGAGGCGGGCGTGCGTGCCGTTCGGCAGCGCGGGGAAGGGCGGAGCTTCGCCAGCCTTCGGGAGTACGTCGTCGGCGACGATCCACGCCATATCGACTGGAAGGCGACGGCGCGCCGCGGCAAGGCGATCACGCGCGAGTTCACGATCGAGCAGTCGCAGAGCGTCTTCTGTCTCATCGACTCCGGTCGCTCGATGACGCAGCTGGCGGGCACGTACACGCGTTTCGAGCATGCGCTCTCCGCGACGTTGGTTCTCACTGACGTCGCGGCAACCGCCGGCGATCGCGTCGGCACGCTCGTCTTCGACGACGAGGTGCGCACCTTCGTGCCTGCGCAACGCGGGGCGGCCGCTCTCCGCGCCGTACGCAATGCGTTGATCCCCGTGCGTGCGACACTCACCGAGCCGGATTACGCAGCGGCGTTTCGCTTCCTCGCCGCGCGTCAGCGGCGCCGCGCCCTCATCGTCTTCTTCACGGACGTCATCGACGCGCGTGCATCGCGCGCGCTCATCGCCCATGTCGCCCGCAGCGCCGCGCGCCACCTCGTCGTGGTCGTCGCCCTTCGGAACGACGACATCGTCAGCGCCGCGACGCCGGCCGCGCTCGATGAGAAGTCGCTCTACGAGAGCGCCGCGGCCGAGGAGCTCATCGCGGCGCGCGCCGAAGCGATCGAGCGGATGCGCGCCGCGGGCGTCACCGTGCTCGACGTCTCACCGAGCGGAATGACCGCGGCCGTCGTGAACCGATACCTCGAGATCAAGGCGCGCGGGGCGCTGTGACCGAGGGTCACCGCAGCGCGAGTAGATCGGCGTCGTCCTGCTGGGGAATCGCCTGTGGCGCCGGCGCTGCCCGCCTCAGGCGCCCAGCGCTCAAGTAGAGAACGAGCAGCACCAGCGTTGCGCCGGAGACGGCGAACTTGGCGTTGAGCGGCCACGAGGGGATTGGCGAGACGAATCCCTCGAGCGTGCCGGCGACGAGCAGGAGAACGGTCGCCGCGGCCACCAGACGAATGGCGCGCTGCCCATTCTCGACCAGCGCGCGCTTGCGAGTCCGACGACCCGGCAGGAGCAGCGCGGCCGCGAGAAGAAAGCCCGCCCCGCCGGCGATGCAGACCGCGGTGAGCTCGAGCACGCCGTGCGGTGCTACGAATGCAAGGAGCAACTTGGCGATCCCCTTGGACTGATAGAGCCCGAACACGCCGCCGAGGCTGACGCCGTTGAGCACGAGGAGGAGCAGGCTGCCGAAACCAGCGGTGATGCCTAACGCGAAGACGCCGAAGGTCACCTGGACGTTGTTGGCGATGATCTGGCTCGCCATCGTCGGACGAAAGATCTGTGGGTCGGGGATGTACCCCGTTCCCTCACGTGCGCGCCGCACACCCTCCTCCGCGCGGTCGAGCATTCCGGCAGGGATGAAGGTGGCTGCGACAGCTGGGTGCATAACGACGGCGCTGTACGCGATGAGCGCCGGACCGAACAGCAGAGCGCCGGCGAGCAGCACGGGACGCCAGGAGCGTCGCACCTCGCGCGGCGCCTCGATGGTGATGAGGCGTACGACGTCGGCGAGGGTCAGCGCGCGGCCGCGATAGAGCAGATTGTGCGCACCGGCGAGAAGCCGGCTCAGATAGAACAGCTCCGGCGTCTCTCGTCCCTGCGCCGCCGTCCGCAGGCGCGCGAGGTCGGACGCGAGATCACGATACTCCGAGACGAACGCGCGCACACCCTCCTCACCGAGGGAGCGGAGGCCGTGACGCTGCGCGATGGCGAGGGTCGCCGCGAAGGCGTTCCATCGCGGAGATCGCGTGGCGACGAGCACATTCCGCTCACGGCCGGCGCCGCGCGCTTGTCGCGCCGCGGCGCCGCGTGCCCGCGCCGCGCGCTCACTCTCGTAGAGTCTCACGAGTCGCGCGAGGGCGGTGCCGTCCTGAGCGTCGCCGGAGAGCGCATTCGTCGCCGACAGACGCGCCACGAGCTGTGTCGCGAGCGCCGTCCGACGCCCTGCGTCCAGACTGCCGCGACGGTCCATGAACCGCTCGAGCACCGTGAACTCGTCCTCGGTGAGCGCCGTGTCGAACGAGGACGGTGCTCCGGCGGCGACGGGTGCCGACGCCGGCGCGACCTCCCGCACCAGGGCCTCGCGCACGACGATCGTTCCCGCGACGATGTCGCCGAGCCGCTTGCCCGACTTGGAGAACATGATCGTGACGATGCCGACGGCGTACGACGGAATCGGCTGGATGTCGACGAGCCGGACGAGATTCCGCACGGCCGACGCGCCGAAGGTCACCGAGTAGCCGCCATCACGAACCACGCGCAGCCGGAGGAGCCGCTTGCCGGGCGTCTGGCCATCGGCGAGCCCCTCGAACAGGACGTAGTAGCCCCAGATCACGCAGAAGATCGCGAGCACAAAGACCGCCGCCGCCCACGCATCGAAGACGCCCGGTGTAGCACTGACGCCTCGGCGCGTGCTCGAGATCGCGAGGCCGATCATGATGAGGACGATCGTCGCGATGCAGATGAGCGAATCGATCAGCGCCGCGAGCGCGCGCGAGCCGACGCCGGCGATGGTGTACGAGAGGACGACGAGCTCCGGCGTCTCGACATCGATGGTCTGCGACAGCGACGACGCGCGTGCGCGACCTGCGGCTGGGAGTGACGATGTCATGGCGTCGTAAGCTACTGATAGGCAACTGAGATGTTGATAGCAGGCGTACAGACCGGACGGCCTTCGCGCCTTGGAAGCCCCAGGTCATAGGACGCGAATGCCGCGAATTTTACAGCGAATCCAACCAAGTGGCGTAACGGTCTGTCGAGCGGGCCTTCCCCCAAAAGATTTCTTTGGTTGGAAGCGGAGGGGATGTCCGGATGCGCGAGGAGAGATTCGCGGCATTCGCGATCCAACAGCCCTGGACTTTGCCCGGTGAAGCCGAGAGAGCGGCCATGCTCTCGCGTGATTATTTATCCTCGTGACCAACTCACGGATTTGATGCGCGTTCTCCTTCAGCGAGTGTCGCGCGCCGAAGTGCGCGTTCGGGAGGGCGGTGCGGTACGAATGACTGGCCGCATCGGCCGCGGCTTTCTCCTGCTCGTCGGCTTCACGCAGAGCGACGAGGAGACGCGCGTCGCCTGGATGGCGGAGAAGATCGTGGGGTTGCGGCTGTTCGCGGATGCCGAGGAGAAGATGAACCTCGCGCTCGCCGATGTCGGAGGCGAGCTGCTCGTCGTATCGCAGTTCACGCTTTATGGTGACGCCGCCAAGGGACGCCGGCCGAGCTTCATCGATGCCGCGCGTCCGGAGATTGCAATTCCGCTCTACGAGCGATTCGTGGCGCTGCTGCGCGAGCGGGGCGTCACGGTCGCCACGGGAGAGTTCGGTGCCATGATGGATGTCGAGCTCGTGAACGACGGACCTGTGACGCTCTGGCTGGAGCGGTGACGCGGATGTCGTCTACGCCTAACGATTGGCGAGTGCGCGTGCCCGTTGTGCTCGCGTCGCAGTCGCCGCGGCGGCGCCAGCTCCTGTCGCTCATCGGTATCGAGCACGACGTCCGGCCCGCGAACATCGACGAGAGCTATTTCGCGGGCGAGCAGCCGCGCGCACACGCGCTCCGGCTCGCGCGCGGGAAAGCCGAGGCGATCGCCGCAGCGGGCGCTGTCACGATCGGCAGCGATACCATCGTCGTCGTCGACGGCGAGGTTCTCGGGAAGCCGTCGGACGGCGCCGAGGCCGCGCGCATGCTCCGGCGGTTGAGCGGTCGCGCGCACACGGTCATCACCGCGGTGGCGGTTCGCTGGCGCGACCGGCTCGTTGCCGATGCGGAAGAGGTCACGGTCACCTTTCGCGAGCTGTCGGACGCCGAGATCGCCGCGTACATCGCCACCGGCGAGCCGATGGACAAGGCGGGCGCGTACGGGATTCAGGGCTATGGCGCCACGATCGTCGAGCGCGTCGACGGCGATTACTTCGCGGTGATGGGCTTGCCGCTCAACCGTCTCACGCGGCTCCTTGAATCGTTAGGTCTGGAGTACGCGTTCGGTCCCGTGCGGCTCGCTCAGCGCGACGCCACCGCATAACGAGCGCGCCACCGTTCCACCCGCTCGAGAACGTCGCGAACGCTGATGCGCGGCATCCGGTCGGGCCGATTCTCCATGGAGATAGGGTAGTCCTCGCCCGGCTCACCGTAGGCATCGACGATCAGGTCGTGGAAGCGACGATACGGGCCGGTTCGCTTCGGATTGGTGTAGCCCATCAGGCTCACCACCGGCCGGTTCAACGCGACGGCGATATGCAGCGGCCCCGTATCGGGCGCGAGCACGAGTGCTGAGCCATCGAGAATGCCCACGAGATTGCGCAGCCCACTTCCCAATGCCGAAACGGGCTTGTGCCGCGCCCGCTCCATGATCACACGCTCCGCAGCGAGCTCGCGCTCGCTCCGCCCGCCCACGAGTACTGGCTCGAGGCCGTAGTCGTGGTAGAGAACGTCGGCGACCTCCGCCCAACGCTCCGGAAGCCAGTCCTTCTGCGGCTTGCTCGTCGCTACGACAATCGCGGCGGCGGGTCGGTCGAGTTTCGCGAAAAACTCACGCTGCCACGGCCGCTCGTTCGGCCAGGGTCCCAGATTCCACTCGACTGGCTCGTTAGGCACGCCGAGCGCGGTGAGGAACTCGAGATACTGATCCTGGACGTGCTGCGGCGCGTGGGGCGGGATCTTATCGGTCGTGAAGAGCCAGTTGAGATCGCGCGCCCGCGCGCGGTCGAAGCCGACCTTCACCGGAGCGCGGGTGAACGAGGTGACGATCCCCGCCTTGAAGTAGACCTGGAAGTTGAGGACGAGATCGAGTGGCCGGCGGGCGAGCTCGCGCCGCACGTCGGTGAAGGCACGCCACCCCTTCGAGCGGTCGAACAGCACGATGTCGTCGACGTGCGGGTGGCCGCGGACGAGGCTCGCAGGCCCCGGTTGGAGAACCCAGGTGATTCTGCTTTCCGGCGCATGGCGCTTGAGCGCGGCGAGCACGGGGAGCACGTGCACCGCGTCCCCCACGGCGCTCATCATCACTATCCCGACGCGATCGAGCTTCGCTGAGATACGGGGGCTCACAGCGCGTCGATCTCGGCGAGAATGTCGGCCACGGCGATGCCCGCGGGCGACGGTCTGGCAAGCATCCGCGACTTTCCCACGCCCTGAGGAAAGGTGCGCAGCGGCTCACCGGGTGCGAAGATCCCGACCACCGGCACGCCGAGCGCGCCCGCCACATGGAGCGGTCCGGAGTCGTGCCCGACGAAGAGGGCGGCATCCGTGAGGGCGGCAGCGGTGTCGGCCAGCGTGCCGTCCGCGATGCGATCGATGAAGCGCCACTCTGGCGTGGCTTGCATGGAACGCAGCCGATTCAGCTCGTTCGGGCTACCAATCCAGAGAATACTCATCTCGCGCTCACTCAGCACGTGCGCGAGCTCGATCCAGACGGTGAGCGGGACGCAGCGNTTCTCCTTGCTCGCGAACGGATGCAGCGCCGCGTACGGCCGCGGGAGGGAACCGGCGAGACGCTCCCGTCGTGGCGCGAGTGTCGATGCGTCGAGTCGATAGCGAAGCGCCGGAGCGTCGATCCCCAACGGCGCGAGCAGTCGCGCCATCTCGCTCAGGACGGGGCGATCGCTGCGCTCGTCAGGCAACACATCGCTGAGGAAATATCGGTTCTTCCGGCGGCCGAGACCGATGCGGCGTGGAATGCGCGCGGCGGCGACAGCGGCTGCGGTGCGCCACGGCGCCGCTGCGAGAAGCGCGACGTCGTATCGCCGCTTTCGAACCTCGCGGAAGGCGCGGAGAAATGCCGCGCGGGAGCCCTTTGCGTGGCCCGGTGCGACGTCCCAGAACGGATCCGACGCAATCACGTCCGACACGCCGGGAATGAGCTTCGCCACGTCGGCCGTGTATTCCTTGCACCAGACGTCGAGCTTCGCGTGGGGAAATCGCTCACGCAACGGTGGCGCGAGCGCCGACGCGAAGACCAGATCACCGAGATTGTCGAGGCTCACGAGGAGAATGCGGTCGACGGACATGCGCCGACAAAGCTAACTTGAGCCGTTCGCGGCCCGCAGCCCAGTTCGATCCGAGATGCGCATCCTTCACATCGATACCGAGCGTGGCTGGCGGGGTGGCGAGCGCCAGGCGCTCTGGCTTGCGCAATCGCTCGAGCGCCGCGGTCACCCATCGCTCGTCGCGGCACGCCCCGACGAGCCGCTGGCGCGCCGCGGGCGCGAGGCAGGGCTCGAGGTCGTGCCATGCATGCCCCGCTTCGAGGCGGATCCCGCCGCGGTGCTCGGCATGCGAAAACGTCTCCACGAATTCCGCGTCGACATCGTTCATGCCCACACGGGCCACGCCGTCGGGCTCGGAGCGCTCGCGACGCTCGGCACCAAGGTGAAGCTCGTCGCGTCGCGCCGCGTCGATTTTCCGCTGCGACCGAACATCGGCACCCGCTGGAAGTACGGCCGCGCCGCGGCCATCATCGCGATCTCTAGCGCCGTCGCCGACGTGCTCTCGCGGAGTGGGATTGGGCCGGAGCGAATCGTCGTTGTGCCGGACGGAACGGACACCCGTCGCGCCATCGAGCCCCCATTGCCGGAGACGCTCGCATCGTTAGGTGTGCGACCAGGCGCGCCGCTCGTTGTCCAGGTTGCGCAGCTCGTGCCGCATAAAGATCCGCTCAACTTCGTCCACGCGATAGCGATCGCGCGCGAGCGCGTGCCGAATCTGGAGGCGCTCCTGGTCGGCGACGGACCACTCGAGCAGGAAGTCGCCGAAGCCGTGCGCGCGCTCGGGCTCGCAGGCAGCCTGCACGCGGTAGGCTACCGCCAGGACGCGGACGCTCTCCTTGCCGCCGCCGACGTCGTCGTGCTCAGCTCGCGCGAAGAAGGGATGGGCTCCGTGCTCCTCGACGCGCTCTTCCTCGGGAAGCCGATCGCCGCCACACGCGCTGGCGGCATACCGGAGGTCATCGAGCACGGCGTCACCGGCCTCCTCGCGCCAGTGAGCGACTCCCCCGCACTCGGCGCGCTGATCGCTTCGCTGCTCGAGGACCGCGCACTCGCCGCGCGGATTGCCGCGGCGGCCCGCTCGCGTGCCGACGACTTCTCGATCGATCGATTGACCGACCGTACGCTGGCCGTCTACGAGCGCGTCCTTTCCGGTGCTCCGCTCGATGAGCTCGACGCAACGAAACGGCGCACCGAGGCCGCGACACGCGCGAGCTCCGTCTCGTCGACGCGCGCGTCGTAAAGGGCGCGCCACTTCCGCGCCGAGCGCATGAAGCGCTCGAGGTTTCCCTCGGTGACGCGGCTGTCGCGCGGACGGCCGAACTCCACGCGATCGACGTCGAGCACGTATGCGGTGGGCGCGGCGGCGCCGCGTGGCGCCAGGAGCACGTTCTTGACGTTCAGATCATGGTGGCGCGCTCCGCAGGAGCAAAGGACCGCGATCAGCGATGTCGCCGCCGCGAGCGCGGCCCGGCGTTCCGCCGCCGAGCCTCCGGTGAGCACCGCCGCGAGATCCACGCTGTCGGGCACTTCGCGCGACGCGACATCACTGCGCCGGAGCAGGGGACCGGCCGGGTAGACGACGTACGCGACGATCTCCGGCGTCGGCACGCCGCACGCCGTTAGGCGGAGCGCGGTCGCGAGCTCCCGCGGGGCTCGCGTCGGCACGAGGAACCGATCGCCGGTGATCGGCGCGAGCAGGCCCCCATGCCGGTTGTGCCTGACGACGACGGGCACTCCGCTCGGAAGCGGAACCGCGTATGCGATGCCCCGTCCGGCGAGCGGCCGCGCCTGGGGATGCCGCGCCGCGTACTCATACAACGTTCCCGACGTGAGCACCGAGCGCACGGCCTCGAGCTGTTCCTTTCGCGCGACGACGAGCGCGGCGCCGAGCGCCACCTGGTCGTATCCTTCAGGGGAGCTCGCGCTCAAAGCACCACGCAATACACCGGTACTGGCTGGCTCTTGCCCTTGAGCTCCATCGGCGGACAGGCCGTCAGCTTCGGCGGTGACAACAGCGCCTGCTTCGTCTCCTCGGTGATGAGGATCTGTCCTGCTTCCGCGGCCGAGCAGAGTCGATAAGCGGTGTTCACCGTATCGCCGATGACGGTAAATTCGAGCCGCCGCTCGGAGCCGATGTTCCCGGCGAACGCCTCGCCATAGTTCACGGCGATGCCATGCTGAAGCTGCGGACGTCCTTCCGTCTTCCACTTCGCATTGAGCTTCTTCAGCGCGCGCATCATGTCGATCGCCGCGAGGAGCGCGCGATCAGCGTCGTTGCCGGTGGCAATCGGGGCGCCCCACTGCGCCATCACCGCGTCGCCCATGAATTTGTCGAGCGTGCCGTCGTGGCGGAACACGCACTCCACCATCTCGGTGAAGTATTCGCTCAACAAGCTCGCCATGTCGTCCGGACGCATCGTCTCGGAGAGCGGCGTGAAGCCGCGA
>C688J18823_10000913_pt1 | contig 17807 bp, 16 predicted proteins | sample HopSoiMetagenom1_FD_18823 | JGI IMG/M metagenome (IMG submission 18823) | reverse complement strand
GCGGGTCGCGGGTCGCGGGTCGCGGGTCGCGGGTCGCGGGTCGGAGGGTAATGAAGAAATCCACTCCAAACGCGCCGCTAGCCACTTCTGCACTGACGGCTCTCGCAGTCGACGACGAGCTGTCAGTTCAAGAGCGGGCAGTGTCGTGCATCCAGTGGTGATAGCCCATCCCGCATCCCGCATCCCGCATCCCGCGTCGAAAGGCCCGCTTGACTGCAGGGGGCCGGCACGTTATATAACTATTTAGTTATACAACTATACGGTTATGCTTATCACCTCTCCGCATCTGGACGCCGCTTTTGCCGCTCTCGCCGATCCTACCCGGCGCGCCATCGTCGCTCGCCTCGCGCTCGGTGAAGCGACGGTGATGGAGCTCGCTCAGCCCTTCGACATGAGTCAGCCGGCGATCTCCAAACACCTCAAGGTCCTCGAGATTGCCGGCCTCATCTCCCGGAGCCGGGACGCGCAGCGGCGGCCGTGCCGATTGGAGCCGCAGGTGCTCGCGGATGCCAGCGGCTGGCTCGACCACTACCGCGACGTCTGGGAGCGGAACTTCCGCCGACTGGACACCCTGCTCGACGAGATGAAGCGCCAGGAAAAAAAATCGTCGGTGCCGAGACGACGCGCGAAGAAGAAATAGCAGACGCTCAATCGCATTCTTCACTTCACCCTGACCCACACTTCCCATGCGCAACACGGGCACACTCAAGGTCACCACGCCGAGCGATCGCGAGATCCGAATGGTCCGCGTCTTCGACGCACCGCGGTCGATGGTCTTCGACGCGTTCACGAAATGCGAGCTCCTCAAACGGTGGTTCGGCCCACAGGGCTTTTCGCTTTCGGTCTGTGAGGGCGAGTTCAAGGCCGGCGGGTGGTGGCGGTTCGTCGTCCGCTCGCCCGACGGCGCTGAGATGGGCATGAACGGCCAGATCCGCGAGATGTCGCGTCCGGAGCGACTCGTCCACGTCGAGAGCTTCGATGATTACCCGGGCGAGGCGCTGGTGACGACGACGTTCGTGGAGGATCGGGGGAAGACGACGGTGACCATCAATCTCGTCTATGAATCGAAGGACGTGCGCGATGCCGTCGTCCGATCCGGGATGGAACACGGTGCCGCAGAATCCTACGACCGCCTTGCGGAGTTCCTCACGTCGAGCGCACAAGCGACCGCGGGCGCCTAACGCGGGACGCGGGACGCGGGACGCGGGACGCGGGACGCGGGAGAACAACTGACACTCCTCACACGCTACCGCCCACTTTTGAACTGATGGCTCTCGTTGTAAAAAGCGAGAGCCGTCAGTGAAAAAGTGGATAGTGGGGAGTGGCAAGTGCTCGCGTCCGCCTGCCCGCGTCCCGTGTCCCACATCCCACGGCCCGCGTGGCGCCGCCGCGCTCCACGATGCATCTTCGATCCGTCCTCGACAACGAGCACTGTGACGGATTTCGTAGAGCGTCTCCGCGCCGCAGTGGGCGGGAGCTATGCCATAGAACGCGAGCTTGGCGGCGGCGGGATGTCCCGCGTCTTCGTCGCCGAGGACAGGGCGCTCGAACGGCCCGTAGTGATCAAGGTGCTGCATCCCGAGCTGGCGGCCGGCGTCAACGTCGACCGCTTCAAGCGCGAGGTGCAGCTCCTCGCCCGGCTCCAGCATCCGCACATCGTGCCGATCCTGAGCGCCGGCGAGGCAGACGGGCTGCCGTATTACGTGATGCCCTTCGTGCGCGGCGAGTCGCTGCGCGCGCGGCTCGAGCGCGGTCCGCTGGCACCTGCGGAGGCGGCGGGGCTGCTGGCAGACGTGGCGAAGGCGCTCGCCGCCGCGCACGCTGAGGGCGTCGTCCACCGTGACATCAAGCCGGACAATATTCTCATCTCGGGCGGCGCGGCGGTCGTCGCCGACTTCGGTATCGCGAAGGCACTCTCCTCGGCGCGGCTGAAGGAAGACGCGGGCACGCTCACTTCACTCGGCACGTCGTTAGGCACACCGGCGTACATGGCACCGGAACAGGTCGCCGGCGACCCGAACGTCGACGCCCGGGCGGACATCTACTCGTTAGGCTGCGTCGCCTACGAGGCGCTAACGGGCGTCTCGCCGTTCGCCGGGAAGACGCCGCAACAGATGCTCGCGGCGCAGGTGATCGAGCCGCCGCCGCCGATCGCGAGCCGGCGCGACGGCATTCCGCCCGCGCTGGCCGCCGTCGTGATGCAGTGCCTCGAGAAGGAGCCGGGCAACCGCCCGCAGAGCGCGACCGAGCTGGCGGCACTCCTCGACATGGGCTCCGCCACCGATCCGCGACTCCCTGCCCTGCCAAGGGCCTCCCGGTCGCGCCGCGGCGCGTGGGTGGCGGCGGCGAGCATTCTCGTCATCGCGCTCGTCGCGTTAGGCGCGTACCGATGGCGCCGCGCCGAGCGCCGCGCCGATCCCGGCATCACCGTGGCGGTGGCGCCGTTCGAGGTGCTCGACCCGCGCCTCGCGCTATGGAAGGAGGGGATGGTCGACGTGCTGTCGCGCAACGTCGACGGCGCGGGGCCCATTCGCGCCGTTTCGCCGAGCGTGGCCGTGAAGCAGTGGGAGGGCCGCGCGGATCGCGCGTCGGCGACGGCGTTCGCGAAGAAGGTCGGCGCGCAGGTCGTGCTCTACGGCCAGCTGCAGTCGATCGGCAACGATCTCGTCGACGCGAAGGTCTGGATCGCGAACGCCGAGGGGGACGCAGCGCCGACCGAGGTCGACGCGCGTGACTCGTCGTCGCGCATGGATCGGATCACGGACTCGTTGAGCGTTCGTGTGCTCTCCGTGCTCGGCCGCGAGCACACCGTAGGCCCGGCGCGGCTTGCCTCGTTAGGCTCGGGCTCCCTGCCGGCGATCAAGGCCTTCCTGCAGGGGGCGCAGTATTTCCGGCGCACGCAGTGGGATTCGGCGGCAGCGTCCTTTCAGGAGGCCGTCACCCTCGACACGAGCTTCGCGATTGCGTACGGCATGCTGGGCCAGGCACTGGGGTGGACGGAAGGGGGCGGCAGCAGCGGGTCCACGGAGGCGTACACGAAGGCCGGCAACCTGCTCCGCCCCGGGATCTCGCCACGCGACTCGCTGCTGATCATGGCGATGAAGCACTACAGCGCCGCGCGCCCAGGCTACGGCCGCGCGAGCGAGCTGCGGCAGGCGTTCGAAGCCGCCGGCGCCGCGGCGAATCGATATCCGAATGACGCGCATGTGCTCTATGCGTATGCCGACGTGCGCTACCACGGCGATCCGACGATCACCGACGACGAAGCGGCGCGGCTCTTCGACCGCGCCGTCGAGGCGGATTCGGACTTCGCGCCGGCGTGGGTGCACGCGGTGGAGCTCTCCTTCCGGCGCGGCGCGGAGGTTGGCCGGCGGTACACGGCCTCCTATCTGGCCCGTAGCTCGCGCGACGCCGAGGCGCGCGGGCTCGAGGTCGCGGCGCGCCTCGCTGATCCCGCGCTGCGGGCACGGGAGCGCTCCGCGATCATCGATTCGATGACGCCAGACGTGGCTCGTCGCGCGCTGCCAGCGCTGTACCAGCTTGCTGACAGCGCCGAGACCGCGGTGCTCGTGACGCGCGCGATGCTGCGCAAGGCTACTCCCGAGACGCGGCGCAACCTGACGAACGCCGTCGTCGCGGCCCTCTCGATGCGCGGTCACGTGTCCGAGGCTTGGGCGCTCGCGATCGAGAATCGCAGCTATATCGCGGGCGAGATCGCCGGGCTCGCCCTCGTCCCTCCCGACAGTGCCGTCCGCATCGTTAGGCCCTGGCTCGACCGGCGAGACGACGCGTCGCTCGTGCCGATTCCGGTGTTGGCTCTGACGCATGACAGCGTCACGCTGCTCCAGACGGCCGCGAAGATCGACTCGATGGCGACGAAGGTGCCACCAGGCCAGCGCGGACTCGTCCTCTACTTCACGTCGATCGCCCGGGCGTATGCCGCGCTGGCGAACAACGATACCGCCACGGCGATCAAGCGCTTCGAGGCTCTGCCCGACAGCATCGTGACGGTTCCGCTCGATCAGTTCAATCATGCGCGGCTCGTCGCGCGGCAGGACCCGCGCCGCGCGCTGAAGCTGCTCCAGACGAAAAGCACGACCGATCTCCTCACCGTTGCCCGCGCGCTGGAGGAGGCGCGGCTGGCCGAGCGGCTGGGTCAGCGACAGCTAGCCGTCGAACGCTATGCGCGCGTCGCCGATCTCTGGCGGAATGCCGACGCGCCACAGCTGCGTGATGCTCGCGACGAAGCGCACGCCGCGCTCCAGCGGCTGGACGCCGATGGCCGGCTGCGAGGCGAGCTCACGGGCCGATAAGTCTGCGAGTCACCACTGGCGAACGGCCGGAAAAGCTGCAGCATTCACCATGTTCGCGACGCCGTCACTCGCACGACTGGAACTGGGGAGGCTGACATGTTTCTCGGACTCGCGCTCGTACTCTTCGTCATCTGGATTCTGTGCCTGCTCGTTTTCAAGATCACCATGGCGGGGATTCATCTCCTCATCATCATCGCGGTGATCGCGTTCATCGTGCACTTCGTGCGGGGGCGCTCGGCACCAACGCCTTAGGGAGACTTCTTGTCGGCGGGACTCGACGAGCTTTCTGAGCTATCGGTACCCGCGCTTGAGCAGGAACTGGCCGGCCTTGGGATAGTACCGGCGGTCCGGGAGCTCCCAGCCGAGTGTGTCGGCGAGGCGGTCGTAGGTGTTGAAGAGGAAGGCGACGTAAAAAGCGTCGACGACGGCCTCGCGACTCACGCCCGTCGCGAGCACTGGCCGCACGTCGGCGGCGGAGAGCGCGTCCGGGGTGAGCGTGAACTTCTCGAGCAGCGCCAGCGTCGCGCGGAGCTTCTCGTCGATCTTTGCCGTCTTGTAGTCGGCGAGCACCTGCTGCATGGTGTCGTCGCCGAGTGCCGCCTCCGCGACCGCGGAGTGAGCGCACGTTCAGAAGACGCACTGGTTGAGTCGCGACACGAACGCCGCGAACATCTCGCGCTCACCGACGGACCATGCCGACGGGCCGCGCATCACCTGCTGCGTGAGCTCGGAGAAGTGATGTCCGAAAAAGCTCTTTCGGTAGAGCAGCGTGCGAACGACGCCCGGAGCATGGCCGGCGAAGAGACGCATAGCCGCCAGCTTGAGCTTGTCGGGGAGTGGATGTCCGCGATGGACCTTGGCGAGTCTCATAGTGTGGCTATGCCTGGGCGAGCGCGTCGAGACCGGCCATCAGCCGCTTGCGAGACGCGCCCAGCGCGGCGCTGACGATGATCTCGAAGAGCTTGTCGTCACCGTAGGTGGATTGAAGCCGCGCGATGTCGGCGTCCGTCACCTTGTAGGCATGCGCGTGCACCTTGGCGATCAGCTGTCGCAGATCCTCGGGAAGCTCCGCGTTGCCCGCCGCCGCCTGGCGCAATGCAGGCTCACTTTCGCCAGGACCCTGGAGGACCTGGGCGAGCACCTTGTCCCGAAGCTCGGCGTGGCGATCGATCATGCGCGAATTGGACGGAGTAAGAGGCGGCAGAAGGATGCCGCGGTGCCAAAATGTGCCTCCGCCCCTGAAAGCGAAAGGCTGCGCGCGATCCCGGCGGCCGGAACCTTGTCAAGGCGACGCGAGCACGTTCTCTTCGCGCGTTCCGTACCGGGCAGCCAGACAACGGGGAAAACCGAGCACCATGGCCAGCGTCAACGCGAATGAAGCGAATGCGATCGTCACGGGACATTCACGCGGTCTCGGTGCCGCGATCGCCGAGCATCTCCTCGCGCGTGGCGCGCGTGTGCTCGGCCTGTCGCGGCATGCGAACGAGACGCTGGCGGCGCGCTTTCCGGACAAGCTGGAGCAGCAGACGCTCGACGTCTCCGATGGCGCGGCGCTTCAGCGCTGGCTCGACACGGGCGCGCTGGGTGCATTCGCGGGCGCGGAGACGCCGCTGCTCGTCAACAACGCCGGCGTACTGCAGCCGATTGGCCCGCTGCCGACGCAGAGCGTGGAGCTTGTCTGGCGCGCCGTCGCGGTGAACGTCGCCGCGGTGCTCGCGCTGTCAGCGGCGTTCGCCCAGGCGACGGAGAACGCGCGGGACCGACGCATCCTGCACGTCTCGAGCGGTGCGGGCCGCAAACCGTACGCCGGCTGGAGCATCTACTGCGCGACCAAGGCGTCGATCGATCAGCACGCGCGCTGCGTCGCGCTCGACCGTACGCCCAATCTTCTCATCTCGAGCGTGGCACCCGGCGTCGTGGACACCGAGATGCAGGCGGAGATCCGCGCGAGCAGCGACGAGCGGTTTCCAGATCGACCGCGATTCGTGGACATGCACCGAGACAAGGCGCTCCCAAGTCCGGAACAGACGGGCGGACGTCTCGTTGAGTATCTGCTATCGGATGTCTTCGGCCGTGAGGCAGTGTTCGACCTACGCGACTTCCTGCCGGCCTAAACGGCGTTCTAGCGGATCTGCGGAGCGGCGCCGGGGAGCATGGTGCCGAGGACGTCGCCGATCTTGGTGCGACGATCCATATCGTCGTGGAGGCGACGGCGACGCGTCGACTTGCGAAGTGTTCCCGCGGCAAGCCTCATCAATCGTCGTTTGATCGGCGATGGACGATCTGGCAGCGGAATCGAGACGTCGCTCGCGTAGGGGTAGGCGGCGAGCACTTGGGGGCCCACCTTCGATCGCGTGAGCGTCGCGCAGCCGCTGAGGAGAAGCAGCGACGTAAGCATGATGATAGCGCGCATTGTCTCGGATCGAATCGCTTGGGTGGGAACGCTCGATCCAGAGACTGACTGCGCGGCGCGGACGTAACGGGCGCGTGACGCGGGACGCGGGGGGTAGAGAGTAACTGCTCAGCAGTTCACTCTCTACCCTCTACTCTCTACTCTCTACTGCTTTGTAAGCTCCGCGTACGATGACACGGCGCCGCCCACGGGTCGATTCGTTGCGATCGAGGCGACGAAGCCGCGCAGCTTGCCCTCGGCGCTCCAGAGCGAGAGCGCGAGATTGTGCGTGTATCGCAGCGCGTCTTCGGTCGGCACGTTTCCGACGAACTGGCCCTCGAGCATCTGGTTCTCATAGCGCGGACGGTTGAGCAGCGTCCACAGCGCCTCCTGCCCATTGCCGAGCCTAACGAGAACCTCGTCGGCCTTGACGCGGACCGCGATCGGGAGAGTTCGGTCGTAGGTGCGGAGCGTCCCCGACCACTCGCCGACGAGATCTGCCGGCGCGGCGAAGGGTGCGCGCGATCGACCCTGCTGCGTCGCGCGTTCGGCGACGATCGCCTGCGCGCGGCCTGGCAGGAGCACGCTCTCGATCTGCGACGCGATCATGAATGGCAGCGGGTTGGACTGGTTGCTGAGGACCACGACCGCGACGTCCTGCGACGGATAGAGATCGAGCACTGTCGCGACGCCCGGCATGCCGCCCGTATGCTGCACCTTTCGATAGCCGTGATCGTCGTCGAGCCCCCAACCGAGTCCGTAGGCGTGCGCGGTGTCGCCGGGAGTGCGGGCGTGCTGCATCGCCGTGATCGTGGAATCGGCGAGGATCTGCTTCTGGTTCGGCAGATGATCGTGCATGTGAAACATCCCGAAGCGCACGAGCTCGTGCGCCGTCGTCCAGACGGCGGAGGCGCCGCGATGATCGAAGTCGTAGAACGGAACTGCCTTGAGGCTGTCGTCGTAGCGAATCGCGGCGCCGGTGAGACCGCGGCCCGAGCCGATCGCCGTGCGCGTCATGCCTAACGGCGTGAAAACCGCGCGGCGCATGTAGCTCTCGTACGACTCGCCGGCCGTGTGTGCGATCATCTGCTCGACGAGCCCGTAGTCGAGATTCGCATAGTTGTACACCTTGCCCGGCGGATAGACGACGATCGCGTACCGCGCGATCGCGTCGTCCATGGACGGCCGCTTCTCCGCACCGCCCTCGTAAAAGAAGCGATAGTGGAGCGGCAGCCCGGCCGTGTGACTCATGACGCGCTCGACCGTGGCCTCGCGCGCGTCGGCGGCGTAGCCCGTGATCTTGCCACGGCCGAGATAGTCGTTCGCGGGACGGTCGAGCTGAATCCTCCCGCGCTCGACGAGCGTCATGATTCCCGTGGCGGTGATCGGCTTCGAGATCGACGCCATCGAGTAGAGCGTGTTCGGTGTCGCCGGCACTTTGCGCGCGACGTCCGCGTAGCCGAAGCCCTCCTCCCAGATGATGGCGCCGTGTTGCGCGACGGCGATGGCGAGGGACGGTGCGTGGAGCGAGTCGAGCAAATGACGAATGCGCGGACGCAGCGAGTCGAGAACCGGGGGCGGGGCGACCGCGACCTGCTGCGCCGCCGACGGCGCTGCAGACGCGCCGAGCGCGACGGTGACGAAGAGGACCGTACGAAGGAGAGAACGGCGGCGCATCACGAGCCTCGAGTGGATGTGTGAGCACGTCGGGTGCGGAGAGGAAGAGTACAGCGCGGGTAAGGGTTGCGTCAGAGATGAGTGTTCCCCGCTCGCGGCCGATTGTCCTCGGTGCATTTGTTGAGGGATGCAAATCGGAGGGAGTGCCGTGATGCCTGGTTGCGACACGCGTTCGAGATTCGGCCAGCTGCTGCCACTTGTTCTCCTGCTGGCACCCGTCGGCGTCGCGCGCGCACAGCGACTTCCCAACGATGCAGCGGTCCCCCGACGAGAGAACAGCTACGGCCACACGATTGCCGTGCCGAGCGCGGTCGCGGTGCCGCTCCGCGGGCACGTCGTGCTCGATGGGCGGCTCGACGAGCCAGCATGGGCCGCGGCGCGGCCAATCACCGACTTCACACAGAACGATCCGGACGAGGGGAAGCCCGCGTCCGAGCGCACGGAAGTGCGCTTCCTCTTCGACGCCGACGCGCTCTACGTCGGCGCGAAGCTGTACGATGCGCTCGGCGCGCGAGGTGTCACGACGCGGCTCGTGCGGCGTGACGCGAACTTCGCCTCTGATTACTTCCAGCTCGTCATCGACTCGTACCACGATCACCTGAGTCGCGCCTTCTTCGAGGTGAACCCTTCGGGCTCGAAGTCGGACTACATCGGCATCGGCACGTCCTGCTGCGATCCGTCGTGGGATCCGATCTGGGAGGCGGCGACACACGTCGACAGCGACGGGTGGACGGCGGAGATTCGCATTCCCTACAGTCAGCTGCGCTTCTCGCGCGACTCGGTGCAGACGTGGGGACTCGAGGTTCGTCGGTTCATCAAGCGACGCGACGAAGAGGACGATTGGTCGTTCTGGCACAAGAACGAAGCGGGCGGACCGTCTCGCTTCGGGCACCTCGAGGGGCTGCGCATTCCCGCAGCCACATCCCATCTGGAGCTGATGCCGTACGCGAGCGCGAAGTCGTCAGCGCTCGCCTCCGCCGCGGGCACGCCATTCGATACCCGCGGCCAGCCGAAGGTGAGCGCGGGACTCGACGCCCGTTATCGCGTGACGTCGAACCTCACGCTCAATGCGACCATCAATCCGGACTTCGGGCAGGTCGAAGTCGATCCCGCCGTACTCAATCTGTCGGCGTTCGAGACGTTCTTTCCCGAGAAGCGGCCGTTCTTCGTCGAGGGCGCGCAGGTCTTCGACTTCGGCAGCTTTGGCTGCAGCTTCTGCAGCAATTTCGAGCCGATCCAGGGCTTCTATTCCCGTCGCGTCGGACGCACGCCGACAGGGGCGTCACTCGCCACCGACAATTTCGCGTTTGCTGATGTCCCGGATGCCACGACTATCCTCGGCGCCGGCAAGATCACCGGTCGCACCGCGAGCGGCTACACGGTGGGCCTGCTCGACGCGGTGACGGGCCAGGCGAGCGCGCGCGTGCAGACGGTCACGGGACAACGCGCGCAACAAGAGGTCGAGCCGCGCGCGAACTATTTCGTCGGCCGGCTCAAGCGCGATCTGCTGAACGGCGATCTTGTGGTCGGCGGCATTCTCTCGAGCGTCGCTCGCAACATCGACACGGCATTTGCGCCGCTCCTCGCGAAGCACGCAGAGATGCTCGGCGGCGATCTGGTGTACCACTGGCATGAGAAGATGTACGCGGTCACGGCGATAGCCGCGCTCAGCAACGTGTCCGGCGATCCGCGCGAGATCCTGCTCCGGCAGCAATCGAGCGCGCGCTATTTCCAGCGTCCTGACCGCAGTCCGAGCAGCGGCGGATTGTTCTCGGCCCGACTCGACTCGACAGCGACGTCGCTCCGCGGCTTGGGCGGCTATGCTCGGCTCGCCAAGGAGACGGGCGACTGGACGTGGGACACGATGGTGAACACGCGCACTCCGGGCTACGAGACGAACGACTACGCCTTTCAACAATTTGCGGACTACATCTCGTACAATGCGAACGTGAATCACTTCTGGTCCAAGCGCACACGCTGGTACCAGACGATGGTCAGCATTCTCGGGGCGCAGACGCAGCAGAATTACGAGGGAGATCGCACGGCGCTGCAGTTCCACGAGTACTGGAACGTTCAGACGCGGCAGTTCTGGTCCATCCAGGAGTTTCTGATCGTCAGACCCGGCACACTGGACGATCGCCAGCTGCGCGGCGGGCCATTGGTGCGGAGGCCGGACAGCCGGTTTACGGAGCTCGACATCCAGAGCGACTCGCGGCACATGGTGAGCGGGAGCCTCGGGCTGCACCATTTCTGGGACGCGCAGGGCGGGCGCGATCCGGGCTTCAATCTCAGCGCCACGATCCGACCCGTCTCGAACATGAGTCTCTCGTTAGGCCCGTCATTCGATTGGGCGAGGGACAACACGCAGTACGTGACCGCCGTCGATGACCCGACCGCCGCGACCTTCTACGGCACGCGCTACGTGATGTCGTCGTTGAAGCAAACGACAGTGGGCCTGGATACGCGGCTCAGTCTGACGTACTCGCCTACGATGAGCCTCGAGCTGTACGTGCAGCCGTTCTTCGCCGCCGCGCACTACTTCGATTTCAAGGAGTACGCGGCGCCACGGACGTCCCGGCTTCGCGTCTACGGACGCGACCAGGGGACGATCACGCAGATCGTGGGGCGCGACGGCGTACCGACCCAGTACACGATCGATCCCGATGCCGCGGGTCCCGCTGCTCCGTTCACGATCGACAATCCGGACCTCACCGAAGCATCGCTGCGCGGCAACGCCGTGTTTCGATGGGAGTATCGGCCCGGCTCCGTGCTCTATGTCGCGTGGACGCACTCTCGAGCCGCCGACACGTCGTTCGGAAACCTGGAGCTCTATCGCGACCGCGACGCGCTCTATGCTTCGCGACCGGACAACATCTTTCTCGTGAAGGCGAGTTGGTGGCTTCCCTTTTAGCGTCGGGCGGCAACGTGAGCCACTCTAACGGGAGAATCTGAAAAAAGAGTGATCCGAATGACACGAATAATCCGAATTGCTCCGTGAAACTTGAGAGCTCCAGCGGCCTCCGTCGGGCAGTCATTCAATTTGGAACTGCACACCAACAAATTTCAGCCTACCGGGGCCGCCGGAGCTCTACTCGCCAAACGGAGAAATTCGGGCAGTTATTCGCGTAATTCGTGATCAGGTTTTTTCAGAGCGTCACGATAGAGGGACACACTCGGAGCTACGAGACTTTCGCCCCGATCACACCCTCCAGATAGCGTTTACTAATCTCCGCCGACTCCCTGGGCGTGCCTTTTTTGTCCGGCACGCTGTCCAGCTCCACGATGGCCCAGCCGGAGAAGTGCACGTCCCGGAGCGCCGCGAAGACGCCGCGAAGATCGACGGTCCCTCGGCCGAGCTCGACGAATTGCTTCTCGCGGAGATCCTTGATGTGCAGGAGGAGCAGACGGTCCGCGTACTTGCGGATTGCCGCGACGGGATCGCCGCCACCCGCCTGGTAGTGCGCCACGTCGAGGAGGAGACGGACGTAGCGAGGATCGGACGCGGAGAGAACGCGGTCGATGTCGGCGGGCTTCTCCCCGATGCTGCCGAGGTGCGGGTGATAGGCGACTGGAATGCCGAGCGCCGAGGTGCGCTTGCCAATCTCGGTCAACAGATGGCCGAGGCGCTCGTGATCCCCGGCCGCGACGTCCCGCCCCTTGGGTCGTTCGTCGATGAGCTGCAGATAGAGACCGCCCGCGTCACGGAGGAATTTCGCGTGCGCCACGTGCTCGTCGATCGTGCGCGCCTCGGTGGCAGGATCGATGGAAACGTTGCCGCTGGAGAGCGCGACGAAGGTGAGCTTGTGACGGGCAAGCAGATCGCGGAGCGCCGACGGGCGATCGCCGAAGCGTGAGAGAACGCCGGAACGGAGCTGAATGCCCGGGAAACCGACAGCGCCGATCTCCTCGATCGCCTGCTCGTCGTTGCCACCCCAGGTGATTGCGGCATAGCCGAAGCGGATGGTGCCGGCATGTTCGGCACGAAGCCCCAACACGTTAGGCAGAGGCACCAGCGCCGCCGCGGCCCCGGCACCCACTTGGCGAACAAAGTCTCGGCGCGTCGTCATTTCTAACGCTCGCTGGCTGGCAATGGGACAAACGTGACCTTTCGTGCTCGCGGTCCGCAAGACGAAATGGCAACAGGTAAAGCGATCGCGCTGTCTAACAGTGAAACCCAGATTCTACGTCTCGAGCCCCGAGCCCCATGATCCGCTCGCTCGCGCCACGACTTGTCGCCGCCGGATTAATCATCGTCTCCGCCCGACTGAGTGCTCAGTCGGCAATCTTCCTCGACCGGAGCTATGCCGTAAGGATGTCGCCCGACCGGGGGCTTCTCTACGAGGCGGTCCCGGCGTTCCCGCTCTTTCTGAACAACCGCACCGCCGGACTCTACTCGAGCCTCCTCGAACCCACTCCGCGGTGGTCGACAGGGGGGATGCTGGTCTTGACCCCGATGTTCCGCATCCGTCAGGTCGAGGAGAAAGAGTCGGCGTCGCAGCCGGTGAGGATGCCCTCGTTCATGCCAAAGTTGACGGCGCAGTTCCTCGCGGCGCGTCGCATTGGCGGCACCGTGCGTCGAGCCGCGGCCGAGACTCCGTTGTCCGCGATGATCGTCGGCCTCGACCTCAGCTTCGGTCATTACTCGAACGGCCAGGCCGGGTGCTTCCGGGCCAATCAGCGACCGAAGCCGGACGGCAGCGGCGACTGCGAAGTCGACCCGACCGCGGGGCCGGGTGCCGATACCCTGAATACCGTCGACGGCAGCTTCTCGACGTGGTATTTCCGCGGCCAGACGCATCTGCGCTTCGCGCACTATCGCGACTCGCTGCCCCTCGTCGCGTTCACACTTTCTGGCGGAGCGGACTGGCACCCGGCGTTTCTCGAGCCGATCGGGGGAATGGACACCGCGCTGGCCGCGGTGTATGGACGGCTCCGGCCGTTCGCCGGCGCGGAGCTGATGCGCCAGAGTGAATGGCCATGCGCACCTGCCCCGCTCTCCTGGCTTCCCTGCGGGCTGGGGCGCGTGCGCGCGAGCGTGAACGTCGAGTACATCGGCACGCATCCGCCACGGGTGTCGAACGTCGCGACGACGTCGGAGCTCGCGTGGACGTTCCGTCGTTATGCAGGACTGGGTGCGCTCGTGCGACTGCACACTGGCCAGGACTATTACAACATGGCGCTCGGGCACGAGCTGAACGTGTTCCAGTATGGCGTGACGTTCGATCTCGAACGGTTCGATCCGCTGCGCTCTCGCTGAGCTGGCGAGCACTGGCGAAGTTGGAGGAGACGATCATCTTGTTACGATGCAGCTTGCCGTCAATCCGCCAATTCTTCCCATGCTCGCGAATCGCGTCGGCGAGCTGCCGACCGGCGACGGGTGGATCTATGAGCCGAAGTGGGATGGCTTCCGAACGCTGATCTTCCGCGATGGGGACGAGCTGTTCATCCAGAGCCGGGACGAGAAGCCGCTGGAGCGATACTTCCCCGAGCTCGTGGAGCCGCTCAAGGCGCAGCTTCCCGAGCGCGCGGTAGTCGATGGCGAAATTGTAATCGCGTTAGGCGGCGCGCTCGACTTCGAGGCCTTGCAGCTGCGGCTGCATCCGGCGGCGTCGCGCGTGAAGCTGCTCGCGAAGGAGACGCCGGCCTCGGTCGTCTTCTTCGACATTCTCTGCGCGCACGATCGCGACCTGCGCACGACTCCTTTCGGAGAGCGGCGCGCGATGCTCGAGTCGCTCCTCGGCGACGCCGCGGCGCCGCTCCACCTCACGCCGGCGACGCGCGACCGTGCCGTCGCCGCTGACTGGTTTCGCCGCTTTGAAGGCGCGGGGCTCGACGGCGTGATCGCCAAGCCGGAGCGCGGCGTCTACGAGCCGAACAAGCGTGTCATGCTCAAGGTGAAGCACGAACGCGAGTGCGACTGCGTCGTCGCGGGCTTTCGCTGGCACAAGAACGCCCACGGGACGGCGATCGGCTCGCTCCTGCTCGGGCTATTCGATGATGTCGGCAACCTCGAGCACGTCGGCGTCTGCGCGAGCTTCACCGCGGCCAAGCGACGCGAGCTCGTGGAGTTTCTCGCGCCGTACCGCAGCGACGCGCTCGTGGGCCATCCGTGGCGCGCGTGGGCAGAGTCGCAGCCTAACGAGAACGAGGCGGTCCACCGGCGCCCGGGAATGCAGAGCCGCTGGAGCCAGGGCAAGGATCTCTCGTGGGAGCCGCTCCGGCCCGAGCTCGTCGCCCAGGTGGCGTACGACCACATGCAGGGCAGCCGCTTTCGGCATACCGCGCAGTTCCGGCGTTGGCGCAAGGACAAAGCGCCGCGTGACTGCACCTTCGCGCAGCTCGAGGTCGTGCCCCCGCACGAGCTGGCGGCGATCTTCGCTGGTCGTTAGGCCGCGTGGATCGGGTTGGCGCGCAGCGGAAGCCATCCCCGCCGGGAGAGCCCAAGGCTCTCGGACGCGAATGCCGCGAATTGTAAAGCGAATCCAACCGACTGGCATAAACGGTCTGTTGAGCGGGGCTCCTCAAGACTTCCTTGGTTGGATGTTGAAGTGATGTCCGGATGCGCGAGGTTGGATTCGCTCGCATTCGCGGCATTAGCGATCCAACGGCCCTCCAAGCATGCCAACCGAGTCTCGTGAATGCCGCAAGAACTACCCCCCTTTCGGCGGCGGGCGGCGCTTGCCGCGGCCCCAGCGCTCGCGCCACTCGCGCGTCGGATCATCATCGGGATCCGGCGTCTCCTGCGGCGGCCGCAGCTCGTTAGGCACGTGCCGCAGATTCACGCGGATCCTCGTCCACGTCGACGAGCGGCCGCGCATCGAGTCGACGAGCACGTCGTCGACGGCGAGATGCTCGGCGGCTTCGGGGTGTCGCGTCTTCCACCGCTCCAGCCCCGCGAGGGCGGCCTCCTTGCTGGGCGAGTTGGCGACGACGATGAGCGGCATCTTCGCGCGCGGCGCGCCGGTTCGCGCCTTGGTCGCGGAGCGGGCGCGCGACGGTGCCACGCGCATGCTCTCCCCCTCCATCTTCCGAAAGTGTGGCGGCCAGGGCGCGTCGCCGAGGCCCGCGGCTTCGTCCCGTGCCGCCAGCTCCAGCAGGGCGTCGAGGGCCCCGGCGTGCGCGTCCATCGCCGCGTGCGGATCGCCTAACGACGCATAACGAGCGGGCATCGTTGCGACGGTGAAGTCGGCGGGCTCGCAGTCTGCGATCTCGCTCCACTCGAGAGGCGCCGAAACGCGCGCGTCCGGGAGCGGCCTCACCGAATATGCCGAGCAGGTCGTGCGGTCCTTCGCGTTCTGGTTGTAGTCGAGGAAGACGCCGCGACGCTCCTCCTTCCACCACTTCGACGTCGCGAGCGTGGGCGCGCGGCGCTCGATCTCGCGCGAGAACGCGAGCGCGGCGCGACGCACCTCGGTGAAGCTCCATCGCGGTTGGATCCGCACGTTCACGTGCATCCCGCGCGAGCCACTCGTCTTGGGCCAGCCGCGAAGGCCAAGCTCCTCCAGCAGCGATTTGGCCTCGGCGGCGACGCGACGCACATCGTCCCACGCGACGCCGGGTCCGGGGTCGAGATCGATGCGGAGCTCGTCCGGGTGCTCCAGGTCCGTCGCGCTCACGGCGTGCGGGTGAAGCTCGATGCAGCCGAGATTGACCACGAACGCGAGTCCCGCCGCGTCATCGACGACGATCTCTTCGGCGGTCCGACCGGATGGAAAGGCGAGAGTGACCGTGCGGAGCCACGATGGTCGCTTGTCGGGCGCGCGCTTCTGGTAGAACGGCTCGCCCTCGGCGCCGTTGACGAAGCGCTTGAGGACGATCGGTCGGTTGCGGATGCCGCCGATGGCTCCGTTCGCGACAGCGAGGTAGTACTGGACAATCTCCAGCTTCGTGAGGTTGACCTCTCGCGAGAAATAGAGCTTTTCCGGATGGGTTATCCGCACCTCGCGGCCGTCGATGGTGAGGACTTCGGCGGGCTCTTCGCGCGGCATTATGCGCGCGCTCGACGGATAGTTGACATGACGTCATAACGAAGCGGCCGGGCGATGCGCGGCGCAAGCCGCTTGCGACCATCGTGCGTCCTGGGCTAAGCTCTCTGCGCCCTCACGCCATCGATGTCATGCGACTCCTCGCGCTTACGTTTCTCATCGCTTCGCCGCTCCCGGCGCAGGCGCCGTCGGCGCTGCTCGCCGATATCGACCGCCGCATCCCCACTGTCGCCGACAGCGTCGTCGCCTGGCGACGCGACATTCACGAGCATCCGGAGCTCTCGGGTCAGGAGACGCGCACCGCGGCGCTCGTCGCCGCACGTCTCCGCCGCTTCGGCATCGTCGTGCGGACGGGCGTCGGCGGTACCGGTGTGGTCGGCGTGCTCAAGGGCGGCCGGCCAGGACCCGTCGTCGCATTGCGCGCGGACATGGACGCACTGCCCGTCACGGAGGACGTCGACGTCCCATTCCGATCCCACGTTCGGGCGGAATACAACGGCCAGGAGGTCGGCGTGATGCACGCGTGCGGTCACGACACGCACGTCGCGATGCTCCTCGGCGCGGCCGAGGTGCTGGCGGGCATGCGCGACCGGCTGCCGGGCACGGTGGTGTTCCTCTTCCAACCCGCGGAGGAGTCGCTCGGGGGCGCGGAGGGGATGATCCGCGACGGGGCGTTAGACAATCCTAAAGTCGAGGCGGTCTTCGGGCTTCACGTCTTTCCGTACACGGTAGGGAGCGTCGTGTATCGGCCAGGTGCGTTGATGGCCGCCGGCGGCACGCTACGCATTGTGGTGCGCGGGCGTCAGACTCACGGTGCGATGCCGTGGAATGGCGTCGATCCGGTGGTCGTCGCGTCGCAGATCGTACTCGGGCTGCAGACCGTCGTCAGCCGGCAGACGGACCTCACGGCGAGCCCGGCGATCGTCACCGTCGCCACGATCAATGGCGGCGTGCGGTACAACATCATCCCCGACAGCGTCGTGATGACGGGCACCATTCGCACGTTCGACGAGACGCAGCGGCAGCAGCTGCCGATTCTCGTCAAGCGCACCGCGGAATCGATTGCGGCCGCCTCCGGCGCGACGGCCGCGGTGGAGGCGTCCGTCGCCGGCACGATCACGTACAACGATCCCGCGCTCGTCGAGCGGATGCGGCCGACCGTCGAGCGGGTGATCGGCGGCGGCATTGCCGGCGCGAAGGTGCTCTCGGGTCCACAGACGACGACGTCGGAGGACTTCTCCCTCTACCAGCAACGCGTGCCCGGGATCTTCATGTTCCTCGGCGTCACGCCGGTTGGCACGGATCCGAAGCTCGCAGCGCCTAACCACTCGCCGAAGTTCTACGTCGATGAGCGCGCGCTGCCGATCGGGGTGAAGCTCCTGTCGCAGCTTGCGGTGGATTATTTGCAGAACGCCAGGGAGACGAAGGCGACGCCCTAAA
>C688J18823_10000912_pt1 | contig 17809 bp, 18 predicted proteins | sample HopSoiMetagenom1_FD_18823 | JGI IMG/M metagenome (IMG submission 18823) | reverse complement strand
TAAAGCAATGGGTTGACATGAACTGCTGTGCTCCTCCAAGTCTATTTTCCCATTTGGGTAACATACTATTTACACAATTTTCGTTGACTACATCAATATATTTAGAGAAAATCAGCCAAGGATTATCGAAACGTCCTACTTGGCTCGCAATCTTGCTGAACAGGACTCCCTGGTTCGCTTAGCGGCTGCCTTTTCCAAATCAGAAACAAATTCCTTCTGTACTATTACATCATTTCGTGCCCCAAGTCTAGTTAGATGGCCACCAACAAGTGTGTAAAGTCATAGTTGTTCAACGCTATATCATAAGCTTTGATAAATCCTGCAGTATCTTTAGCTATTGCCAAATATGGAATTGGAACCCATCTTGGAAATATGATATCTACTAGCATGAGCACATTTTGATTTGGAGCATGAATATATTTCCAGGTAGATGGTTAACTTCATAGTCTAGCTTTAGAGTTTGATTTCCAATTTGTGGTCTATAGTTTTTGGTAAAGTAACGGTAGGAATTGGTGTCATCCTAGACGCATTTTTGGCTACTCCTAATATTGGCTCGGCTGGGTAAAGTAGCTGATGATCATAAAGTAATGCACGTGCAAGAGCTAGGCGACGCTTCATGCCGCCGGAGAAGGTACTAACTCGACTATCCTTACGTTCGTATAGGTGCACTAGATTTAGCATCTCAATAATACACTTGTCACTATGTGGGCCTTGTATGCATAAGGATCGGCATGGACTGACATGTTTATCCAAGCAAAGTTCCTCATAGATGCTGTCTCCCGGGGCACAGATCTAAGAGCTGCGTGTACTGAACGAGTATCTTTCATAATATCATGGCAAAGTACTATGACTTGCCCGGAGGTAGGTTTCGATAGACCGCTGATAATATTAATTGTGGTAGTCTTTCCAGATCTAGTCGGACCAAGTAAACCAAAAATCTCACCAAATTTCACAGAGTGAGAGGTCATTTATTGCTGTGAAATTTCCAAAACGTTTTGTGTACAACATTTTGGGAATATCCGTGTTCGTCTCTTTTCTGTGTATATTATGTGTTCTCCATATTGGTACATGTTGGTATCAATCGTAGATTATCCTAGGTGCAGGCAATCTCTCTTGTTAGAAGATGATTGTTTTCACAATTGTATCACTTATTAGCTATAACCACGAATAATGCAATTATATTTATGATTTGGTCACCGGTTATCATTACTGATAAATTCAATTGAACGACTACTATGACCGTAATACTGATAAAATTTTATTAAAATTACAACGACGATCCACAATCAAAAAGTCCTAAAGAACGAAAAATACTGTATTCTAATCGCAGGTTCAACCATAATAACTTTAACTTTATGGAAATAGAGTAGTGATTTGTCTGTGCTGATGACATATTGACAATAATTGCAATACTGAAATGCTAATTAAATATAGAAAAATTAAGTACGACTGAAGGAATTGTACTCTAATCCTATAGTTCAATTGTAATAATTTACTTTATTGTTCTTGTTCCTTTTCTCTTATCATGTATACTTGGTTCATCTTTATTTGATATCGGGGTAGCAGGATGACTAACTTTTCGAGTAGGTTTTGGCTGTTCATCTAATTCTAGTTTTTTAGCTGCGTCGGTACTAAGATTCGTCTCTTCTATTTCTTTTTTATGGCTCATATAATATAATTATGTCACCAAGTTCTAAATATGTTTCAGTGATAAAATAATGCTAAATAAGAACTCGAAATTAATTATTGATATAATCGTGCATGTCGATGTTAAATCCTAATTAGTGAAGATTTTCTTGCGTTCATTTTGGTCTATTTTATTAGTGGCAACTAGGCCGTTAGTCTTGCAATGGAAGAGTAGGAAGCTCATGGGATGTGAACTGAGTATATCAAGGCAACGCTAGTAAAAAATATACCAAGTAGCCTATTCTAAGGAAGAATTAGAAAGAAAATAAATAAATTAACTTTATTCAAAAATAAAGAGAAAGGCGAAAAGTATGTCAAACTATATTGTTTAATGCATAATATATACAATAATAATTCAACTGCAATATCGTCTTGTATAATAATTTACTGATGAAAAATTTTGACAATTAAATACCGCTGAAATAATATAAGTTTGATATACAAGTAATATAGTATGTCTGGAGAACAGTTTCAATCGGTAGCAAATAAAGATGATTTAAAGGAAGGAGACATGCTTAAAGTAGAAGTCAATGGAAAACAAATTGTCCTATCTATGGTTGAAGGAAAAGTATATGCTGTTGATGAGATTTGTACACATCAGGGAGGGCCATTAGATGAGGGTGAGCTTAATGGATATGACCTTAAATGTCCATGGCATATGCAGTATTTGATGTTAGAAACGGAAAAGTTTCAGATGCAACGGTGTGGGCAACAAACCTTAATTCTTATGCTTTAAAAGTCGATGAGAAAAATGGAGATATAATGATAAATCCAACTGGGAAGAAAATGTGATCTTTAAAAGAAAGTAAGAAGAGCTTATTTTTTTTATATATGATATATATGATATTTATCCAGAACGAATCTATTTATATATTCTTTATAAAACAGAGTCGCAAGATTATTGGTATTTAGGCCAAATTCCATGCATTTATCAGCCAGAACTGCTTACGTTACCATACATATCCAATAAAGAATAGGACCAAACTTCAATTAATTACTATATTTAGTACTTTTAATATCAGAAGATATTATATAATGTCCTCTTCGATTATGATTTACTAAGATACTTCCAAAAGAATTCTGCCATCTCTTTCTTTGGCAAATAACGACTGTAATGCTTCTTTAGCATCTTCAAGATTAAACTTTTTTCCATATTCTAACTTTTAGTTGCTTGGACGATGATGTGTCTATGAGTTCTTGTAGTTCTTTTCTTGTGCCGCCAGTAGAACCTATTAATTTTATTTGCTTAGAATAGAGAGTCTGAACATTTAGTTTAACATCTGCGCCAGTTAAACCTCCAAACGCTACCCACCTTCCATTGACGCCAACTGAGGCAAAACTGCTACCATGTACCAATACCTAAAGAATTAACCACTACATCTGCCATCTTTCCTGAGTAATATCTTTTACGTTTTCAACTACTTTGTCATAATCACTTATAATATGATCTGCCCCAAAATCAGTCTTTATCCAATTATCTTTGGAAACACCCATAACTTCCGCTCCCATTATCTTGCCTAGTTGGACTGCTACCATTCCAGTATTTCCAGAGGCACCAAAGACAAGCAGAAATTCATTTACTTTTAGTGATGATTCTTTCAAAGCATGATATGGTGTCAAAGAAGTTACTGGTAAGATAGCAGCCAACTCCCAATCTATATCATCAGGTATTTTAAACACGTTCCTTTCAGGTACAGCAATATATTCTGCAAATTCCACCGTTGGTGATTGCACCAATTAATCCACCATTTCTGCACAGCGTATCAAGACCATTTAGGCACATATCACAAGTTCCATCAAATACTTTGTTGTGTACTATTACTCTGTCTCCTTTCTTGATGTTAGTACTACCATTATTATTACCATTGACATGACTGCCAATCTCTTCTACTATGCCAGTTGATTCTGCTCCAGGTATATGTGGAAAAGGATTTAATTTTGGCAATGCGCCAGAAACTACAAAATTGTCTATCGGATTTGCTCCAGCCATTTTAACTTTTATCAGTACATCATGATCGCCTATTTTGGCTGCTCTGCGTTATCTGTAACCTTTAGATTCTCCAAACTAGGCTTTTCGAAAACCGCTGCCTTCATATACTGAAAATAGCAGTGAGTTATTTTATTTATCAACTTTATCTTCATTGACCAGTTATGCTAACAAAAATACGACTATACTAAAGGAAAATTAAGATCATTGAACCTGTCATTTTCCTTTTATTTCATATAATATGTATATATGTATATATTGATGAGCTTGTGATAACAAGAGCAGATATTACAGCAATAATAAGGACTAGATGATCTTTTCTAACAAGTCTGTGACTTGGCACGCACCCTATTCACGCTGCGACGTAATTAAAGTAAATCTGACCTTAGACAAAAAGAGTTGTCTATTCGTAATCAAGGTAAATTGAAGAGATGTGGGTTATTAAAGTACTACTCTTGATACATATAAGACTTCGCATTTCTTCCTGTTGTAATCCGGATTGACTAGAGCCACGGTCTTAAATAACTGGAGCTTGGTAATATAGTTAATGCTATTGTTGGCTGACTTTCTGTAAAGATACTAAATTTTTTGAACACTTTAAATTGGGCCCGTCGGTGTGTGAATCAAATTTGACATAGTTAAGGGCCCATTAACTGACCGCACATGAGATGATGGAGCACCCAATTGCGATTTGTGCTAGTGCACTGCCTGGGCGCAATAATGAGTCGTATTGGAAAAAGCCTCTCAGGTGGTAGGAGTATCTTGCACGCGCCCATGACCGAGCTACACATGAAACTATTTGTCCTATCAACGTCTATCCCTATCAAACGAAGTCTGTCTATACACATGATATTTCGATTTAGAAAATGTTTGTAATCTGGCGCGCCGCACATCTGTATTAGAAGGGATTTTCCGATATAATTATACTTGATGTGTCAAAATCCGATATTGTCCGATGTGTTAAAACTTATTGACTATTAACTGAATTAAATATATTGGTTCATATCTATTAATCGCTACTATCTATAGATATCATCAATTAGGAGACGACTGATATTAAGCTAATCATCAGTCATAATGGTTTTACCTATCAATAGAATCAGCTAGTCATGAGCTAGTTTGGGGGACTTTAATAACTCTAGTCTGTGCGCAGCCGGATCTTTGTACTTTGCTCTACAGATCAATGGAATTAGATATTACATATATCAATGAAGCATAGTTAGAATACAAAACTATCCCGGGTATCTCGGGTGCAATTATATACTATATCGCAAGAGTTTAATGCGCGCGCTTACATGAGTCTGAATGCAAATAAACTTTTATTGTTACCTTCAGGCACAGATCTAGATCTTATGCCTCTTTTTCAGAAGTATTTATAATCTGATATGCTGCATATCGTATTATAAGTCAATTTTTCTGATATTATGCTGAATCTGATGAAAAATCCGGTATTGTCCGATATACTGCTTGTTGTGCGCGCTCCATCTGCGTTCCATCTATTAGAATACATTTCATCTTTACAAATTGCTTCTGTAATTACACCTTGGTCCCTCAGCTTTGCAAGTTTAGATAATTCATTAGCTATGGATGTTAGTGCAAGTCCATTCCATTGATTTTTTATTAGTCTCAGTAGCCTGGGCCCTGGTGGGGAGAAGTTTGGGTTATTCCTGTGCAATCACCTGATACAAATGCATTAAACTGAAGGAATAATGATGGTGGTGTCGACTCTGTTATTTCAAAACTACCAGGATCTAATGTAACTAGTTGGCTGCCCGAACCTGTAAAAGAGAAAGACTGTGGCTGAGGGTTATTGCCAGTAACAGTTATGCTGAATATTGTAACTGGACAATCGCTTCTAGCAAACATTACTTGATACTGAAAGGTTTTTTATTTGCTTCAAAACACTTCAGATTATTGGACACACAATACAAATGTCAATTGAAAGAATATTCCTTTATTAATTCAGTTGTTGTTATCGCTTTATCATTATTATTGTTAATCTTAAACCCTTTTTATATATTTTATACAGAAGCTGTTGCTTTTTCACCTCCTTTTGGTCTTCAAGAAATAACCAATGAAAATCGTCATTGGATTCAAACTTATGGTAGCAATGATCCACATCTTCGATCTAATTATACTGATATGCTAGCTGTTAATTACATAAGTGATGGGAAAGATCTGAATGCCACAATATGGTCAGCTTCTGGGTTTGGAAATTCTTCAACTCATCCTTATAACCAACCATATAGAAAGATTATTGATGGGATGCTAATTGATGCTGATTCCAATAAAAAAACAGGATACAATGGAGCTGATTATGATCTTTATTTGGAAGCTGCCTCAGGAAAACTAAACGGATATCTTTATCAGCTATCATCAACAGGCATTTATAAATTAGTAAAATCAATAAATCGAACACAAGTTTTGGGTGACCCTAATGCTCTGAGAGGTGCTGTTAGTTTAGAGTTACCCCTGGGTCTTATAGGTTATCCTGACAAATATAATCTACTATTCTATACAGCAGAATCATACAAGTCCAACGAAGTTAGACAATTTACTAGCTGGGTGAATATACCTCCACCAAGTCTCGAAATTACCACGTTACCAAGCAATGTAATGATAAGGCAGGGACAAGAACAGACAATTCCAGCTAGGATAAAATCAACTACGGGTTTTTCTAATGACGTTATTAATATAACTTTAGCAAGTAATACCAATAATAGATACAATTATGACATAGCATCTGGTTTTAACTCAAGCGATTTGCATGTAGCTATCGAAAGAGACCAGCCGCCTTTATTTAAAATATCAGTACCTAAACAAACACCTTTAGGTATTTATACAATACCTTTGATTGTAACAATTCGTGAGCCATCCATAGCCACACTAACAAAACCAATATCTGTTAATGCAACACGTGGAGTAGTAGACCCTAAGTTTGAACTATCTAAAAAATTTCCGACAGTTGGTTATCTAACCAAGCCTGTTAACTTCACAGTAACAGTAATAGCACCTAAGACTATTGGTGAAGAGTTTAAAGAGTTTTGGGGAACCTATGGACAGTTTATAGGTCTATTTGCAGGGGGGTTTGTTGGAGTATTTGCGAAATATCTGTTTGACAGAAGAAAAAAGACTCATGTGGGAGAATGAATACACATAGAGATTACTTTTCCTAAATCGTTACAATAGCGGATAGTACTTAACCTGATAATCTAATTGAGAACTAACTTTATTGTCGTCTTCTTTTTACCTTCTCTTACTGGAGCCTTTCAAGTTTTGCCTCATGGTGCGCTATGAAACTGAATAAGCCGACATAGTTCTTGCTCTAGTCGTAAAAGATATTATCCCAGCAGGAGGTTAGTAGAATGAATGAAAATGAGCTTGATTAAGACCTTCATTATTGCGGTAGTTCTATCTATAGGTATATCAATAGCAGCATACCAACAGACGCAAGCACAGCAGCAACAAGTACCTGATAAGGACTGTGCCTTTAATCCTAATGGTCTGGCTAAATGTAAGCCTGACCCGACAACTGGTAAGTGTTCTAGCGGGTTTTCTGCTAACGATAACGGGAACTGCTTTCCCAAGGGTCCATGCCCTACTGGTTACGCAAGACTTGATAATGACGAATCAGGTAAATGCTTCAAGAAATGAACTATACTACTTTACCGGAAATGTTGCTATTACTGCGGTAACAGTTTCTGAGCTCAAAAGATTTGAAAATTATCGTAATTTGGCTGGGTTTTGACCGTCTATTGAGCGGCCCGTTTACAGGACATTTCCAGTGGAATACCGGAACCAGTGGATTGATTGATTTTATGTTACTTCTTTAACTGCTTAGCACACCACGGACAATATCGAAACGGTTCTAGCGACGCTATAGGTCTATTAAACTGGGCATCCCGCATATACCAACCGTCTTTTGTTATTGCATTATACGAATCCTCTTTAGCCCTATAGTAACAAAAGTCGTCATAGTCAACACTCTTCTCGAATTCCCTACAACAGTATTCAGTCATTATTGATGAGTAGTCGACTTAGCATTTTAACAATCTATTATCGATCCAATTGTGAGACATTTCCACTGCAGAGTTACTTGCTGTCTGTCTATAGAACATTGGCATAAGATTGAACTGACCCAAACTTCCCCCTATTTTTTGGCTCTCCCTGTCTAGATGGATATCCTAGCGGCTTCGGTTCCTATAGTAATCTCGATAATTACATTATACATGATAACAACAGCCCTAGAAATAAAGCCTGAGGGGCCCCCTCAGACCTAGTTAGTTAGTATTTTGCTGCTTTGCTTTGGCTTTCTATGCATTCGAACGTAGGTTCTAATTCCAGTGGTTGAAATGACATAGGGAGGCATATGCGTAAATGCAAGTCTTACTACAACTAAATCCTATTTGAACAGTAGCTGCCTAATTCTACTAACAAACTATATGAAGCTATTAGACCTGTTTTATCAGACTTTTCAGAAGCCAAGCCAATGACGCCAATCTAGTATACAAATATGTAGACACTAACTCCTAATACATAACTTAGTATCAGCCTATTCAAGCCAGATATACTCGCAATTCGAGCGAATAATACGAATCGTCATAATTCAACCCTTGTAATATTAACTCTATTAACTACGGTAGTAGTATCAGGACTTACAACAAATGTACCAACAGCAGTATTTGCCGACTCTAGGCTCCTGAAGCAGGATACTAAACAGACCGCTAATTGTGATACAGTAGGTGCGGATAGTCCTGTATCGGATTCATGTAATCAGAGTGCAGCAAATAATGTTAATAATGGTGTACCAAAAACTGCTGTAACGCCAGAAACAACAGGAACTCTATTGGGTAAATTTGTCTGTACCATTCCGGCATGTGCGACTGCTCTCCCATCTAGTATAGATATTCTTGATGGTAACGCTCAGCCAGACATTCTTACATTTACGGTTTCGGGTAGCCAATTAGTCGCATTAGATCCTGGTACTTATACCATACTTGTGTTTTCAGAAGTTGGTACAGAAGGCTTCTCAGGTGATTGCGTGGAACATAGCAATCTCGATGCATCTGTTACGATTAAGGCAGGGCAACACCTAACGTGTACTATCATAGCGGCACCCTAGTTTTCTTGTACTATTGTTCTATAAGCAGTCTAATAATCGAACAATAAGTAACCATCGTGTAAATGACAAGTAAGGCCTTCTATCACGTCAAGACAACGTAGCAAAGGGTGCTGGTAGTCACAGGCCGGCATCAAGCCCTTTGTTGTAATTAGTGCTTATATCGGTGTAAAGTAGGGATTCCAAGTTATTACCTTTAAAAATATATCATTCACTTTGAGATGAGAGATCCGCACATCACCCTCCTAAACGGCCTAGTTCCGTGACGGAAACTTGGATGTATATGTACCTGTGATCGTATGTCCTACCATCCAGCCCGCCGACTTTGGACCATCGCTGCAGTAAAAATCTGCTTCAGGTTCATCCATTGATGCATTTACTCCTGCAATTTTACAGAATCCGGTTACATATCCATCGATAAAGTCAGCGGTTTGGTTGATAAAACCATTAGGTGATTTCCATACATATGCAAGACAAGGGATTCATTCACAGCTCTTTCCAATCCAATAATCACTCCTACACATTAATAAGATAAAACCAAATAGACCAGTCTTATATGCATAATAGTGGGTCCCTAGCAGGAAAACGAATTCGCTCCTGATCTAGGAAATATTAATTATACTTTAATTTTATAAAAAGGAAATAAAGTATAATGAGAACTCCAATCTGCTGCTGAGTAATCAAAAATAACTGTAAAATAATCTTATATTCTTTGCTCCATAGTATTAAACTGTCAATGGATAAGGGCATATTTGTGGGACCAGTTGTAGGCATTCTTGCAGCTGTAATGATAGTCTTAACAGTAGTAACCCTGGGGGCGGCAAATGGCTAATGAGGAAGGGGAACTATCGTTCTCCAATGAATCTTTGAACTGTTGTGTAAGTCTTGTGGATATGGTTGGCTCTACGAGGACTACTGCTACTCTTGGGAATAATGATATGAAAATTGCGAAATATTATTCCATATTCCTAAATACAATGGCGCTTATAGTCAAAAAATTTGAAGGAACAGTTATTAAAAATGCTGGAGATAGTTTGGTCTACTGCTTTTCAAAGACCTCAAACTATACTGACAAACAAGCTTTCAAAAATGTTATAGAATGTGGCATAACTATGCTGGCAGCATTTAATTTTATTAATTCTAAGATGTCTGAAGAGGGCCTTCCTTCTGTGGCTTATAGAATAAGCTCTGATTATGGTAGGAGTATTGTCGCTAAATCTCTCAGGTCGAACACTTACGACCTGTTTGGGCACACTATGAATGTCTGCTCAAAAATAAACTATATGGCTACACCCAATAGTAATATGGTTATAGGTGGTGATCTGTATCAAATACTCAAATCACTTCCGTCATTTTTTGAAGATTATCGTTGTGAAATGGTAGGACAGTATTCGGCTACTGGTCTGAAGCAGGTTTATCCTGTCTATTCTATAGTCAGCAAATTTCAGCAGCTTATGAAGCCAGAACGACTACCATTTTCTTATCAAAAAAACAACTCTCTAAATATGGCAACTAAGCGAGAACAGCATGATGTTATTAGTAGAGAATTCATACACAATATCCTCCTGGTAGATGATGAATCAGATGTACTATACACCCATAAAGCTCTCTTAGAGGAAGAAGGTTACAAAGTAAATACATTCAGTGATCCAGAAGAGGCACTGAAGCATTTTGTACAAACTCCGGGTTCATATTATGATTTAGTACTGTTAGACATTAGAATGCCACGCCTAAACGGACTCCAGTTATACTACAGAATGAAGTCAATCCAAATGAATACAGAGATAATTTTTATAACTGCACTTGACGCAGCGGAGGAGTTAGTAAGTATCATACCAGGTATCAGACTTGACAAACACATAATCAAAAAACCAATTAAGCGAGAACTTTTCCTTAATAAGATTAAAGAAATGATGTCATTATGATCACAGGGAGGAGCAACCTGGCAATAAATGAATCATAATTGACTTCAAAAAAAACACACAGATAATTAAGCAATTAGATTTTATTCTTCCTCCCATTCATGAACAGCAGAAAATATCGCGGCTTCTTTCTAAAGTAGATGATTTACTACAAGATTATGATAACTGTAAATCAAAAGTTCAATACCTTAAGAAAGGACTGATGCAAAAGCTACTGACTGGCAAGATAAGGGTCAAACTATGAATTTTGTTGGAACCATAGAAGATAAATATGAATGGTTGAAATCTGAGCTTCCAGCCTTAGAGCAGCTTTATGCGATGGGCTATGAATACAAGAGCCAAGCTGAATTAAATAAAACAAGAAGAGATTATCGAGAGGTCTTACTTTACAGTAGACTAGAAGCAGCAATAAGAAAGATTAATCCTGAGCTGGATGAAGATGGGGTATACGATGCTTTATCTAAAATAAATGAAAACTCTTTTCCTTATACACTTGATATTATAGAAACTAATGAAAAGATTAGAGCTAAATTAGTAGGTTTATCTAAAACAGGCGGATTAGAACCTATCACAGTAACCCAAAACTTTGGTGATGGTAATGTAGAGAAAACTGTCAAACAAAAAGAATTGGGTTTCTCCACATCATTTGAATTTGCAATATATGAAGAACTAAAGTCATTAAAGAATGATGACTCAACCTCTAAAAATATTTCAAAAGCAATCTTTGACATGATAAAGGGAGAGACCAGTATAGTGGGTTGGAAAACTAAGAAGAGTTCAGAAAAGAGGATGAGCATTATAATTTATGATATTTTAAATGAGTACAAGTTTAAAGATGACAAGGTTAACGAGCTTGCACAACAATTCATGGAATTAGCAAAGTGAGATTTGTGATGACAATGGTAATAGCAACAACACAATCTTATAGCAAACATGAATTCCATTACGGAACGAGTGTTATCAAATACTCTCTTATCAAAAGTAGACGAATAAAGACATCTGAGCTTATCGTTGATAGGGATGAAGTTGTAATTAGAACTCCGTTTGATAAACCAGATCATGAAATACAAAAATTATTCACGATAAGGCAAATTGGATTTAAAGAAACAGAAAGAATATAGAGAGATGACTCCGGAGATATTGAAACCTACATTCAAAGATGGATCAACTTTGCCGTATCTTGGCAAGAATTATCCTTTAAGGATATTTACAAGAGAAGCAACAAACAGTATAGGCTTTGCTGATGGACAATTCATAGTTAACATATGGCCATCAAAAAATGTTACTGCTCAATACGTAGAAAAGTTATATGAACACTGGTTAATGAAAGTAGCACGCCCGGTTTTAAAGAATAAGGTTGAAACATACTCAGAAAAACTTGGTGTAACAGGGCCAGGCAAAATTGTCATAAAGAAACTCAAAAACAGATGGGGCAGCATGGTAAAAACGGAGATACGATAAATCTTAATGTAAATCTTCTAAAGGCTTCTGCAGTCGTCGTAAATTATATAGTTTTGCATGAGATCTGTCATCTAATGGTAAAGGAACATTCGCACCACTATTGGGAGTTATTACGAAAATTCATGCCAGACTACGAGGAAAAAACAAACTGGCTAAACATTAATGGAAGTAATTTACTGTAGAAAAACGATAGTTTTGTCGACTAAGTCGAGCGAACGTTAAATGGCTCTCAAATACTGTATAATTTATGCAAGAGATTAAAAGTGAATACGATTTATGTATAACAAACCAGGAGAATATCTACAAAAAGTTGATCTTGTCGTTTAAGAAAAGTAGCGGAAATATTGAGGTGATTTGGTTGGTAACTGGAAGCAACTTATTAGCCTAATAGGCATATATTCCGATACATTTCTTTGATATCAATGATTGCAGTTAGGGAAAACTAATGAGTACTTTGTGAACAAACTTCTTCATACTGTCCAAAAAGCTTTGGCAAAGGGTTGTGAGGTCCGTCCTATCGTAATCCGTGAAGTACCACCTCACTCCAGATTCAGTATGGTCCTGGCCTTTATGTAATGTTTCTGATTCCTGCATTGTGGGATTCTTGTCGTTGTGTCTGGGTTGCTGCTGATTGGTTGATTGTTGTTCATTATTTCCGTTCTTACGAATTACTAGGATACTAACGTTATCATGTACCGTTACTGTTTCCGAAAGTCCACGATAAAATTCTCCACGCACGGGCGTTCCTGCGCGATGAATTCTTATGTTCCGTTTGTCATACAGTAACTTGAATGCCGGGTCTTTTTTTAGATTCTTAAACTCGTCCTTATAAAATTTGAGAAAATCTAAAGCAGTTTGGTTGGATCGATCTCTCGCTCCTTTCTCAAACCTGTCGTAAGTTAATTTCTCTTCTAAATCTATGCCCAGATTAAATTTCATGTTATAATCCTCTAACAGATGATCAGCTATGCTTCTTGACATTGTCAAAAAAGCACCTAAATTAGGCCTTAACTCTTCACGTGTATAGCTTCTTTTTAAGGCTTCTAGAAAGTATTCTGCGTCAGATATCTGTTCCTTGAAAGCCATAATTAGATACTATATGGAATCTATTTATTTCATTTCAATGATTGGATGTAAGAGTATAGTATGAGGTTAAACACTGGACCATATTGCAACTTAACAACTTGATCTGGTCACAGAGTAGAACATGATATACAGCATACATAAATATTCATATCCTGGGATGTGATTCTACACTTAGGACGCAGCATTTTTGATAATATTTATAACCTACCATTTCTCATATCGTATTATAACTTTATGTGCGGGATGATTATTCCGGATGTGTAAAAAATCCAATATCATCCAGATGTATTAGACTTGTTTGCATTTTAACGGAATTAATATGTTGACTAACTGCTACCGTCCACAGGCAGCATCATTTGGTGGTCTGCAGTCGCGATAGTTTTCCCTATGAATCATATCCGTTAGTTATGAGTAAGTTTGGGCAATTTTAATAACTCGGATTTATGCGCCGACCGATCTTTGTACTTTACATGATGCCTATCGATTCCAAATGCACATTCTTTATTTCAGGATGTAATCTACAATAATAGTATCCTTGCTTCTTAGCAATTATTGAATGACTTGGGCTCGTCTAATTAATGCTTTGGGAGCAGTGCATAAGACATAGTTGGATCATCATAAAAGAAGTCGGTTATCGAGATGACGTTGACTGCTTTATGTTCCATGTCTGACGTTGAACCATCGTGTAACGGAGGGGCATGAACTTGTCCGCCCCTGGGTTATTTTCTTAATACTGTGTTTATAGAGATCGCTTCCACAGCGGCTAATCTCTAGTCCCATAGAACTGTAGGTTTATTACAACTATCTGACCTATCTGACACCAATCCTAGATAGGACCACTTTAGACATCTAAGAAGAAATTAATTCTTTGAGATATGGAATGATTTAAACCAGCTGGGCCTGATAAGGCTATGTAGTATAGGATATGTAAGAGACCTGCCGACCAGAGGACGTTGGTAGAATAATATCTTTGTCCTCGTTGTGGTATTAGCATCCCTCAAGAATCTTTAATGCATCTTCTTGTCCTTGTTTTATTAGCTCCTGATAGTATCAAAAGTAAAGTCGGTAGGCTTACTAGAATAATCTGTTTCTTGACCAGTACTCGTGTCAATGTCGTATGCGCGCTCTATCCTCACTACGCAACGAAAAGAAGCTTATCCAGAATGAGGATCGGCACGCAATTTTATCAATGATATATAAAAATAACACTGTGGTTACAACGATACATCATCATTGTCTTCAGAAAGAATAGTGTCATTTTTACCTAGTTCCACAGAAATACTTTATGAAATTGGTGCAGGATCCCAAATAGTAGGTGTAACACACGAATGTAAGTATCCTGACGATGCTAAAAGAAAACCACGAGTAATAAATGCTTCATTTGACGCTAATAAAATGAATAGTAAGCAGATAGATCAGAAAATTATAGAATTAATGCAATCTCGTACAGATATATATGTGATAAATGATGAGAAATTAAGAGAAGCAAAACCAGATCTTATTATTGCTCAAGGCATATGTGAAGTATGTGCTCCATTTGCAAAAGAAATAGATCGTGCCTTTTCTATATTGGGCTACAAGCCAGATATCCTTGTACTTGATCCTCATGATCTGGATGATATTTTGACAAGCATAATGGATATAGCAGAACGAGTTAATAGAGTAACAGAAGGTCGAATATTAGTAGTATCATTACAAAAGCGTATTGATAGCATAAGGATGAGAACAGGACGAAGAATTAGTGGTGATGAGGGTAAAAAGAAAAATAATAATAACAATAATAAACCAAACGTACTCTGTCTTGAGTGGATTGACCCCTTCTTTACTGCTGGTCATTGGGTTCCGCAAATGGTAGAGATTGCAGGCGGTATTAATGGTCTGAGTTATTCCGGACAGCCTTCACGTCGTATAAATAATATCGATGAGATAAGAAAGTTTAATCCAGATAAAATAATTCTAATGCCATGCGGTTTTAATGTAGAAAGAACTTTAAAAGAAGCAAAGATATTAGAAACTAACGATAAATGGAAATCATTGCAATCTGTTCAAAACAATGAAGTATATGCAGTTAATGCAGGAGCATATTTTAGTAAACCTGGTCCTAGAACAATAACAGGATTGGAAGTAATTGCTAAGATAATTGACCCAGAAGGTTTTGAAGACATTAAAGTACCTACTGATTCATTCAGCAAATATGGTTATCATTAAAAATGCTGCTACTCCGAAACTATTATAGGATGAACAAAGATCTGCTTTTCATGTTTGCCTAGTAGGGTCCAACTTGATGGTACTATTGTTGTTGTAAGAAACGTTTGTAACTCTTTGCTGAGTTTGTCAGGATACATTAATCGCAATTTCTTCATGTGCATTTAGCTTAATATCTCAATTACACATTATACAGAACTATCGATGAATATGTCGTCAATAAACTGAATTCATTCTCATGATTTCACATGAGGCCGAATCTGAACTGAAGAAACCAAACTGCAAGAATCGATTTTTCTTTATTGACCTGGGCCTAATATAATGTCATATTGATGACCAAGTCTATACCTTGATATCTCAATTCAGAAAATTGTTTTAATGCAATATGTTTCATAACATAAATAGAAGACGCTATATTCCTAGATAACTGGGCTAGGGATTAAAAGTATTATAGACTGTTTATTGGTAGTATGGGAAATGGTAGTTCATCTAACTGCTTGATTTAGTAGATCAAAATGTCGCGCTTTGACGACGATAGAATTCAACTGCATATACATGCTTGCACTTGGCATTATGGCACGCATGATCGGGGCATGAACAGGTCCATCTCAATTTGGTTGCGGTGACGGTATAAGTGTTGTTACTAGATATCGATCTGACTAGATAGTTTGATTCATTGATCACCGTAACGGCACCGCTTATTTGGGCTATCAGTTTGCATGGCTCTTCACGGTTAACTAATCGTTTAGACATCTCTAGGCTCCGCGCGCATTTTGATGACAGCATTAGTTTTTTCATCTATTGCCTCATCAAATCTTTTATTACGATATTCTTGGCGCTTGCTTCGAATTCTAGTCACTCCATTCAGATCTTTTGTGTATATTCGAAACAAGGCATTTTGCTCAGTACTATGTAGGTACTCTCCCCCTTCCTATCCCGTATTTCAGATTATAAAAAGAATGATAGTAAAACCACTTTTTAGTATGAGCAAGCAGGAGCAGACGTTACAAACTGAGAAGGAACCAGAAATTCAATTAGAGATAAAATGTCCCCGCTGCTATGATATAATGGTACTATCTAACGATTTTGACAGATTATGCTACTTTTGTGAAGAATGTAATTTATTGCTTTTAATAAAATAGGAGCCTAGACTAAGGGTATGGACCAACAACAGCCTAATAACAATAATGAAGCTCAGATATTAGAACAAGGCGATATATACTTCTTCTATAGACCAAAGAAAGGCGCAGAGGAAGTAAAAGGTATTGAAGACGTCCGACGCTTCTTTATGGTAACTGCACCAGAAGAGAGCCAGCTATACCGGCTTTTCGTTATAGGTAAAAAATCACTTCCTGAAATAAGAGAAACAGAGGCCAGGGCATCTGAACGATATTGGGCTAGAGTCGGTGGTATTTTTAAAGATGCAAGCGAGCTTACAAAGGAGCTTTCATCCGATGAATTCAGAAGAGGAGATGCTGCAAGACCAGTTGGAGAAGGAAAGTATGCGATTGTAAGGCATCATCAAAATCATACAGAATTAGCATATGTCCTCGAGTTACCAAATGAGCCAGGAGAAGCTCAAAAAGAATTAGGTATAGAAAAAGAAGCAAGCTATGTTATTTCCGTAATCAATCCTAAAATACCAAAACAATCAAACCTTCCTTCTACAGACGAGCCTCCAAAATATCCACAGGAAGTTCTAAATGAGTTTAATGAAACTGAGAACTTTGTATCTCTTTCTAAAGACACGAAATTCATAGACTTTCAAAATGCACAGATTATACTTATCGGTGCAAGAGAAGGAAGAGATGTAATAAAAAATGAAATTGGAATAGAAATAAAGGAAGAACAATCATCTCCAGACATATTCGATAAACTCAAACTAAGAAGAGAGCAAGTCCCAATAAGACCGTTGACTGAAGGCAAGCTGGAATAACGGTATTTTCAGAATTTTAGCGTAGGTGGTCTTGAGATAAGTAACTGCTTACAACAACATGAATACTTAGCAGAAACTCCCAGACCAATTTACGAACATTGCATCTAGATTCTTATCATTTTACCTAGGCGTCAATATACATCTAGGATACAGCATTTTGATAATATTTATAATCTGGCATCACTCCTATCGTATTATGATATTATTTATGGGATAATCATGCCGGACGTTTCCGACTTTGTCCGATATGTGCATGCTAACGGAATTAGTATGTTGATTCGCATCGACTAATTGATGCTATCTATAGATACCATTGATGTGTAGGGTGAGCATATTCACAAGAAAATTGATTTTTTCATGCTACTGTTATCTTTTACTTGGCGATCCGAGATGTAAACCAAGCTGTA
>C688J18823_10000911_pt1 | contig 17813 bp, 16 predicted proteins | sample HopSoiMetagenom1_FD_18823 | JGI IMG/M metagenome (IMG submission 18823) | reverse complement strand
CGGCTTCTCCATTCCGGTGCGCGAAGTGCGGCTCTCCGCCGGCGCCGAATTCGTCGTCGCCATCTGCGGTGAGATCATGACCATGCCGGGCCTGCCGAAAGTGCCGGCGGCCGACTCCATCGATGTGGGCGCGGACGGCAAGATCGTCGGCCTGTTCTAACCAAGAAGGATGCCAACCATGCTGAAGTTCTATTACAGCGCTGCGCCGAACCCGACCAAGATCGCGCTCTTCCTAGAAGAGTCCGGAATGCCGTACGAGGCGATTCCGGTCGACACCCGCAAGGGCGACCAGCACAAGCCGGAGTTCCTCGCGATCAACCCGAACGCTAAGGTGCCCGCTATCGTCGATGGCGATGCCGTGGTGTTCGATTCGAGCGCGATCCTGATCTATCTCGCCGAAAAGGCCGGCAAGTTCCTGCCGGCCAAGACCGATAAAGCCCGCGGCGAGCTGCTGTCGTGGATGTTCTTCGTGTCGTCCGGCGTCGGGCCCTATGCGGGCCAGTCGGTGCATTTCCGCAACTACGCACCGGAGAAACTGCCCTATGCGATCAACCGCTACGCTTTCGAGGCGCAGCGCCATTTCGGCATTCTCGACGCGCGCCTTGGCAAGCAGAAGTACATGCTGGGCGACACCTACACCATCGTCGACATGAACGTCTGGGGCTGGGCGCGCCTCATGCCGAACGTGCTCGGCGAAGGCGCGTGGACGAAATTCCCCAACCTCAAGCGTCTGACCGACGAGGTCAGCGCGCGGCCGGCGGCGCAGAAGGCGCTGACGCTGAAGGACCGTCACAAGTTCAAGACGGATATGGACCAGGAGGCGCTCCACGCCATGTTCCCGCACCTGAAGGAAAAGGTGGCGTAGCTCGCGAGCATCGGACTCTGAATCATGAAAGGGGCGGCCGGTTGGCCGCCGCTTTTTTTGGGCCGGGATTGCTTCGCCGGTCCGGATTTTGCCTATGATCCTTTGGGTGTAATCCTGCGGATGTGACTGAAGCGAGGGTACAGAAATGTTCCGGCTCATTTTTGCAGCAGCCTTCGCGGCGATGCTCGCGCTTCCAGCGGAAGCGCAGACGTCGCCCACGCAGACTTCTCCCACGCAGACCTGGCCGGCGCGCCCAGTCACCATGGTGGTGCCCTTCGCTGCTGGCGGGCCGATGGACGTGGTCGGCCGCATCATGGCCACCAGCCTCGGCGAGCAGCTCGGCCAGCAGGTCATCGTCGAGAACGTCGGCGGTGGCGGCGGAATGACTGGGGCGGCGCGCGTGGCGAAGGCAGCGCCGGACGGCAGCCAGTTCGTGCTCGGGAATGTCGGCACCCATGCAGTGAGCCAGTCGCTGTCCAAGAATCCACCCTATGACGTTGCCGCCGATTTTGCGCCGGTCGCGCTGATCGCCGACCTGTCGCTGGTGCTGGTCACTCGCAAGGATCTGCCGGCTGCGGATCTGCAGGAGTTCATCGCCTACGCCAAAGCGAACGAGGACAAGATGCAGTTCGGCTCGGCCAGCGCCGGCTCGGCGACGCATCTCGGTTGCGCGCTGCTCAACGCCGCGATCGGCGTCAACGTCACCCACATTCCCTATCGCGGCGGCGCGCCGGCGATGCAGGATCTGGTGGCCGGCCGGATCGATTATCTCTGCATCGACACCCCGATCGCCATTCCGCTGATCGAGGGCGGACAGATCAAGGCGCTGGCGATTCTCACCCGTGGACGTTCGGCCAGCCTGCCGAATCTGCCGTCGGCACAGGAGCAGGGCCTTGCCAATTTCGAAGCAGCCAACTGGGCCGCCTTCTTCATGCCCAAGGGCACGCCCGCGCCGATCGTGGAGAAGCTCGCGGCCGCGAGCGCCACGGCAACAGGCTCGGCGGCCGTGCAGAAGCGCATGAAGGACATCGGCGTCGATCCGGTCGCGCCGGACCGCCGCTCGCCGGAGTACTTGGCGACATTCGTCGCGGCCGAAATCGCGAAATGGGCCGGCCCGGTCAAGGCCAGCGGATTGGCAACGGACTAGCGGCTATTTCGCCGGCTCGGCGGTTGCCTTGAGCACCGGAGCCCAGCGGGCGATCTCGGCCTTCACATACGCGTCGAACGCAGCGGGGTTGCGTTCGCGCTTCTCGGGGATCGAACCGCCGAGGCTGTTGATGCGCTGCTTCACGCCATCGTCGTCGAGCGCCTTGTCGAGGGCGTCGGAAAGCTTCGCCACGATCGCTGCGGGCGTGTCCTTCGGCGCGAAAATGCCGGCCCAGATACTCATCAGGTAATTGATGTCTGACTCCTTCGCCGTCGGCACGTCGGGCAGCAAGGCGAGCCGAGCGGCCGCCGACACGCCATAGGCCTTGATCGCGCCGGACTTCGCCTGCTCAGCGACGCTGACCGACTGCTCGCAGAAAAAGTCGACATGGCCGCCAATGAGATCGTTCATCGCCGGGCCGGTGCCGCGATAGGCCACGAGCGTCGGTTTAGCGCCGATCTCGGAGGTGAACAGAAGACACGCCATGTGCGACGAGGCGCCGATGCCGCCGTGCGCCTGCTTCAAGGTCGCGCCGCCGGATTTCAGCAGCGCCACGAATTCCTTCAAATCCTTCGCCGGAAAATCCTTCCGCGCCACGATAACGGCCGGCGAATGCGCGGTCGGACCGATCGGTATAAAGTCGCGAGCGGAATCGTATTTGATGTTCGGCGTCAGCACCGGCGCCGCGACATGTGATCCCATGCTGCCCGCGAGCAGCGTGTAGCCGTCCGGCGTCGCGGTGGCGACGCGGCCGCTGCCCAGCGTTCCGCCGGCGCCGCCGACATTCTCGATCACGAGTGTCTGACCGAGCACCTTGCCCATCTGGTCGGCGACGATCCGCGCCACCACGTCGCTCGGACCACCGGCCGGGAAGGGGACAACCACGGTGACGGAACGATCTGGATACTCCTGGGCGTAGGCCGTTGTGGCGACCGCGCACGGCGCCGCAAAGACGCCCGCGGCGAACGCCGCAGCCCGCATTGCAGCTGTCATCTGGTCCTCCGGCTCAGTCGTTTTTTAATACTTCCGCCACTTCCACCCGGCGTTGTTGGCGCGCCGACAAAATCCCGGCCCGCACCACGGCGAGCGACGTCGTCGCGTAGTCGCCGCCCACCTCGGGCTTGCCATTGCCGCGAGTGGCGGCAGCGAACTCCTCGAGCTCCTCGACAAAGGCGTCGTTCTTCGCGACCGGCACCGCCACAGGCTTGTCCTCGCCGCGCTTGAGCAGCCGCAGGCCGCCGAACAGGTCGTAGAAGGCGGTGGCGTCCTTACCGTAGATGTTTATCAGGTAATATTCCGACGCCGAGGCGTAGCTGGCGTTCAGCGTCGACAGCGCGCCGCTGTCATGCTCGAGGAGCAGACTGGCGACGTCCGGATTGTCGCCCGGCAGCACCAACTGGGCGAACTGCCCGCGCACCGCCTTCACCGGCCCCATCAGATAGGTCAGCACGTCGGTGTAGTGGATGCCGATCTGCAACATCACGCCGCCCGGCATGCCGGAAGCCTGATAGCGCCAGGAGCTGAGATCGATCTTGCCAAGCCGATCACGGCTGATGTTGGCCTCGGCGTTGACGAGCTTGCCGAACACGCCGGCGTCGATCTGCTGCTTGATCCAGCGGAAATGATTCTCGCGGCGGCGCTGATAGCCCATGCCGAGCACCACGCCGGCCTTGCGGCAGACCTCGGTGATGGCGCGGCCTTCAGTGACGTTGTTGGCGATCGGTTTGTCGAGGAAGACATGCTTGCCGGCCTCGGCCGCCTGTTTCGTGGTCGGCAGATGCACGTCGTTCGGGGTGGTGTTGACGATGGCCTCGATGTCGGGGTCGGCCAGCACCTCCTCGTAGCTCTGGGCCGGCCGGCAGCCGTATTTCTTGGCAAACGCCGCGCGCTTGTCTTCGGAGCGCGTGTAGCAGGCGACGATCTTGAGCTTGTCCGAACGCTTCATCGCGTCAGCCAGCACGTCAGACCACCATCCCATGCCGATGCAGGCGACGCGCAGCGGTTCAGTCATGCCGGTCATTTCCACGTCGCGCCGATGGCCTCGACCGCCGCCTGGGCGATCCGGAGGTCGGTTTCCCAGTCGCCGCCGCTGACGCCGACGCCGCCGATGCATTCGCCATTCGTCAGGATCGGCACGCCGCCCTCCATAGCGGTCCAGCGCTCGGGACCGGCGGCGAGCGCGAGCCCCAACGCGTGCATCACGTCGAGATCCTGGCCGACTGCGCCCTTGGCCGTGGTGGCGCGCTTGTTGGAGGCGGCACACACCGCCTTGGTGGTGCAGGAATGCAGGGTATGGAAGCGGCCGCCGTCCATCCGCTCCAGCACGACGACGTGCCCGCCGGCATCGACGATGCAGCATGAGATCGCGATCTTGGCTTCGGCCGCTTTCGCGATGGCGGTCGCCATCATCTTTCGGGCGCCGTCATGGGTCAGGCGCTTGGCGTCGGCAATGAACATGAAATCTCCCGGTCAGGGCGAATTGTGAGCCATGCCGTCACCACCATCAAGGGTGCGGCCCGCCGTCGACGCGGCCCGGCCGCGCTGAATGCGCAACAATCCTGGGCTCCGGAGCCATGGCAGCCCTGGATCGGTGCTGCCGTTGCGCCGCAGTTTTCCTAAAATTATCGCTTCTTTGATTCAGGATGGTGGAACAAATTTTCGCAACTTGCGGCCTAGGGTGCGTACACATTCGATCCACCACCTGATTGCGGTGTTGCCATGTCCTATTTCGATCGTGCAACCGAAGCGCTGGCGCCGGCCGAAAATGCGCCCTTGATCGACGAACTGATCAGCACCATCGACACCGGTAACGCTCCCGAACAACTGCGAATCCTGCAACGCGTGACCGATCTGTTCATGGCGGGGTCGCGACGCTATTCCGGCCCGCAGATCGAGCTGTTTGACGCGGTGTTCCAGCAGCTTTCGGCCGACATCGAGGTCAAGGCGCGTGCCAAGCTCGCCCACCGGCTGGCCGGCATGGACAATGCTCCCCCCAACCTTATCCGCTCGTTCGCGTTCAGCGACGACATCGAGGTGGCGGGACCGGTGCTGACCCATTCGGTGCAACTAAGCGATGCCGACCTAGTCGAGAACGCCGCCACCAAGAGCCAGGATCATCTGTTTGCCATCGCGCAACGCCTGAAGCTGAGCGAGGCAGTGACCGATGCCCTGGTCGAGCGTGGCAACAGCCGCGTCGTCAATAAGGTTGCCAGGAACCGGGGCGCGTGTCTTTCGCTCGCCGGTTACGGCAGGCTTACGGTCCGTGCGCGTCACGACCGCAAGCTCATGCTGTCACTGGCGCAACGCAGCGATATACCCCGCCAATACTTTCTCAAGCTGCTCGAAAATGCCTCGGCTTCCGTGCGCGCGAAGCTCGAAGCGATGAACCCGCAAGCGGCCGCCGCGATCCGCGGCACGATCGACGAAGTCGCCACCGCGATGCAGCGTGAAGCGCGCGACATGTCGCGAGAGCATGCGGTCGCCGTGCGCAATGCCAATCATCGTTTCAATGTTGGCCCCGTTACCGAAGCCAACGTCCACGCTCCGGCGCATGCGCAGGAGTTCGAGAAGACCGTGATTGCGCTGGCGAAACTGGGTCGTTTTCCGATTGATCTGGTCGAGCGGGCCCTGCTCGACGAGGGCAGCGAAGTGGTCCTGCTGCTGGCCAAGGCGGCGGGTTGCTCTTGGGTTACCGCCCGCGAGCTGCTGCAGATGTATGCGGCCGGGCGCAGCCTGACGCCCGACGATCTCGCCCGCGCATTCGAGCGATACAAGAAGCTCACTCAGGAAACGGCGCGGAGCATCGTCCGATTCCACGAACTGCGGATGAAGCAGCCCAGCCAGGAGACCGCCCCAGGTGCGGCAAGCCCGGCTTTGGCCGATGATGCCGCGTCGCCGCCATGCGTAGCGGCGGCGGGCCCTGGTCCGGCGGAAGTCGCGGCATAGTCGGGAAGCTGACCGGTGAGGTTATGATTCGCGGTCGAGGGATGCCGCGACCGCGCGTGCTTCCACGACCAGCGCGGCGGTGTTCGGCATCATCGGCTCGCGCGCCGGCACTACGAGACCAATGGTTTGCACCGCCTCCGGTTCGGTGATCGGAATGGCGCGGAGCGTGTCGGTGAGACCAAGGGTCTCGGCGAGCTTGGCGGGCATGACGCTGGCCCAGCGTCCGGTCCTCACGTGCGAGAACAACAGGATCATCGAATCCGATTCCAAGGTTGGGCGGGACTCGCCGCCGGCGCTTTGCAGCAGGCGGTCGATGATGCGGCGGTTCTGCATGTCCGGGGTCAAGAGGCAGAGCGGAACCTGCGCGACCTCGGCCCAGGTGACGCTATCGCGATTGCCGAGCGGCGCATCGGCGGACGTGAGCAGCCGGTAGCGCTCGTGGTAGAGCGGCAACGTGGTCACGCGCCCGAGGGGCTCGTTGCCCAGGTAGGTGATGCCGGCGTCGATCTCGAGGTTGTCGAGCAGTTCAAGGATCTCGATCGAGGTGCGCGAGTAGATCGTGAACCGCACATTGGGGTGCCGTTCGCGATAGGGCGTCGTCAAAGCGCCGACCATCGCCAGTGCGGTCGGGATCGCCGCGATTCGCAACTGGCCGGACAGGCCGTGACGCAACGCGTTGATCTCCTCGCGCATGGCGCGGGTGTCGCCGACGATGCGCCGCGCCCAATCGAGCACGCGTTGACCCTCCGGCGTGAAGCTCTGAAAGCGCGAGCCGCGGTTGACCAGCAGCACGCCCATCTGCTCTTCGAGTTGCTTCACGCCGGCCGAAAGCGTGGGCTGGGTGACCCCGCAGGCCTCGGCGGCACGGCCAAAATGCTTCTCCCGGGCCAGCGCCAAGATGAAATCCAGCTTGTCGATCACCGATAAGCCCTTAACATCAATGCCTTAGTTTATCGGCACACTTAAATTTCGGCGCAACCGTATCATTCCTGATAGAAATTTCCTATTGCGCGATGTGGGGGAGGCGATTGTACCGCAGTCTAGAAGTGGTCAATTTCGCTCCTTCGGAGAGAGAAATGAACGTTCAAAATCCGCCGCGTTTCGGCGGCAACGGCGCAGAGCCACGCCGCCGCAAGGCTCGCGGCACGCCCAAGGGCCGGCAGATCGACCCCGCCGCAGCCGACGAGATCGCCGCGCTGCTCGGCGACCGCCCGCGCCAGCGCGACCTGCTGATCGAGCACCTGCATCTGATCCAGGACAAATATGGCTACATCTCCAGCGCGCATCTGACCGCGCTTGCCGCCGAGATGAAGCTCGCGCAGACCGAAGTCTATGAGGTCGCGACCTTTTACGCGCATTTCGATGTGGTGAAGGAGGGCGAGACGCCGCCGCCGCCGGTGACGGTTCGCGTCTGCGATTCTCTTTCTTGCGCGATGGCGGGCGCCGATCGCCTGCTGAAGGATCTGCCGAAGACGCTCGGCTCCGACATACGGGTCGCGCGCGCGCCCTGCATGGGCGCCTGCGATCACGCGCCGGTCTGCGCCGTTGGCCACGTGCAGGTCAACGAGGCCACCGAACGGTCGGTCAAGCAGATTGCCTACCCCACCACGCATGCGCACGCGCTGCATCCCGGCACCGACTTCGAACATTACATGGCGGCCGGCGGCTATCGGGTCCTCGCCGAAGCTTTCACCGGCAAGCGCACCCGCGACGAGTTGATCAAGGTCGTCAGCGACGCGGGGCTCCGCGGCCTTGGCGGCGCTGGCTTCCCGACTGGCCGCAAGTGGTCGCTCGTTCGCGCAGAGCCGGGTCCTCGCCTGATGGCGGTCAATGCGGACGAGGGCGAGCCCGGCACGTTCAAGGATCGCTACTACCTTGGCCTCGACCCGCACCGCTTCCTCGAAGGCATGCTGATTGCCGCCTGGGTCGTCGAAGCCGCCGCCGTCTATATCTACATCCGTGACGAATATCCCGAGCTCCGCCTGATGCTACTCGACGAGATCGGCAAGCTAGAGCGCGCCGGTCTCGACAAGTTTACTAAGATCCATCTGCGGCGCGGCGCCGGCGCCTACATCTGCGGCGAAGAATCGGCGATGATCGAGTCGATCGAAGGCAAGCGCGGCCTGCCGCGTCACCGCCCGCCCTACGTCGCGCAGGTCGGCCTGTTCGGGCGGCCGACGTTGGAGCAGAACGTCGAGACGCTCTACTGGATCCGCGACATCATCGAGAAGGGCGCCGCCTGGGTGACCTCGCAAGGCCGCCGCGAGCGCAAAGGCTTCCGCAGCTTCTCGGTGTCCGGCCGCGTCAAGAAGCCCGGCGTGGTGCTGGCGCCTGCCGGCATCACCGCGCGCGAACTGATCGACGAGTATTGCGGCGGCATGATCGACGGCGAGGCCTTCAAGGCCTATCTGCCCGGCGGCGCCTCCGGTGGTATCCTGCCGGCGTCGATGGCCGACGAGCCGCTCGACTTCGGAACTCTTGAAAAATATGGCTGTTTCGTCGGTTCCCACGCGGTTGTGATCCTGTCCGATAAGGACGATATGAAGGCCGTGGCGCTGAACCTGATGCGGTTTTTCGAGGACGAAAGCTGCGGCCAGTGCACGCCCTGCCGGGTCGGCAGCGAGAAGGCCGCCAAGCTGATGCAGCGCGGTCCGTGGGACGCGGCGCTCCTGACCGAACTGTCGACCTTGATGCGCGACGCCTCGATCTGCGGCCTCGGCCAGGCGGCGCCCAACCCGCTGCTGTGCGTTTTGAAATACTTTCCTGATGAACTCACCAAGCCGATGGGTCGTTGGTGATCGAGAGAGCAAGGCGATGAGCGACACCAAGAAGCCGGTTGGCTACGGCCACGATCAGAAGGGTGCTGCGGGCGGCACCACCATCGGCGGCGGCAAGCCGGCCGTCGCGCATACCGTTGCGGCCGACAAGTCTGCGGGAGAGGGCACGGAGTCGACCGCGAAAACCTTCCTGATCGACGACCAGGAAATCGACATCCGCGAGGGCGAGACGATCTTCCGCGCCGCGCGCCGGCTCGACATCAAGCTGCCGCATCTTTGCTATTCGCCGAAGCCCGGTTACCGGCCGGACGGCAACTGCCGCGTCTGCATGGTCGAGATCGAGGGCGAGCGCGTGCTGGCCGCAAGCTGCCTGCGTACGCCGACGCCTGGTATGAAAGTGAAGACCCAGACCGACCGCGCCAAGTCCGCGCGCCGCATGGTCGCCGAGCTTCTCCTCACCGACCAGCCGGCAATCGAAGTCGCTCACGATCCGGATTCCGAGCTCTGGAAGATCGTCAAACGCCAGAAGATCGAGGCCGGCCGCTTCCCCAAACGTGATGCCGTCGAAGTGCCGGAATCGGACCGCAGCCACGTCGCGATGGCGGTCAATCTCGACGCCTGCATCCACTGCAATCTCTGCGTCCGCGCCTGCCGCGAGGTCCAGGTCAACGACGTCATCGGCATGGCCGGCCGCGGCCATCTCGAGAAGATTGTGTTCGACCTTGATGATCCGATGGGCGCATCGACCTGCGTCGCCTGCGGCGAGTGCGTGCAGGCCTGCCCGACCGGCGCGCTGATGCCCTCCACGATGGTCGACGAGAACAACGTCTATCGCGGCAAGCCGGATCGTACCGTCGCCAGCGTCTGCCCGTACTGCGGCGTGGGCTGCCAGCTCACCTATCAGATCAAGGACGATAAGATCGTNGCGGTNGAGGGCAAGAACGGCCCGGCCAACCAGAACCGGCTTTGCGTGAAGGGCCGCTTCGGCTTCGACTACGTGGCCAATCCGCAGCGCCTCTTAAAGCCGATGATCCGCAAAGACGGCGTGCCGAAAGTGCCGCATGAGACGATCGACCCGTCGAACCCGTGGACGCATTTCCGTGAAGCGACCTGGGAAGAAGCGCTCGACCGCGCCGCCGGCGGCCTGAAGAAGATCCGCGACCGCGACGGCCCCGACGCGCTGGCCGGCTTCGGCTCGGCCAAGGGCTCGAACGAAGAGGCTTATCTGTTCCAGAAGCTCGTCCGCACCGGCTTCCGCACCAACAACGTCGACCACTGCACGCGGCTCTGCCACGCATCCTCGGTCTCGGCGCTGCTCGAAGGGGTCGGCTCGGCGGCCGTGACCGCGACGTTCAACGAGTGCAAGAACTCCGAAGTCATCATCGTCATCGGCGCCAACCCGACCGAGAACCATCCGGTCGCGGCGACCTTCTTCAAGCAGGCCGCCAAGCGCGGCGCCAAGCTCATCGTCATGGACCCGCGCGGCACCGCGATGAAGCGCCACGCCTGGAAGATGCTGCAGTTCAAGAACGGCACCGACGTGGCGATGCTCAACGCCATGCTCAATGTTATCGTCAACGAGAAGCTGTACGACCAGCAGTACATCCAGACCTACGTCGAGGGCTTTGAGGCGTGGAAGGAGAGCGTCAAGGACTTCACGCCCGAGGAGATGGCGCCGATCTGCGGCATCGATCCCGACACCCTGCGCGAAGTGGCCCGCGCCTACGCCCGCGCCGAAAGCGCGATCATCTTCTGGGGCATGGGCGTCTCGCAGCACACCCACGGCACCGACAACGCCCGCTGCCTGATCGCGCTGTCGCTGATCACGGGCCAGGTCGGCCGGCCCGGCACCGGGCTGCATCCGTTGCGCGGCCAGAACAACGTGCAGGGAGCGTCCGACGCGGGCCTCATTCCGATGTTCTTCCCCGACTACAGGTCGGTGGAGGACCCGGAGATCCGCGCGCAGTATGAATCCAAGTGGGGCATCAAGCTGCCGCCGAAGCGCGGCAAGACCGTGGTCGAGATCATGGACGCGGTTCATGCCGACGAGATCAAGGGGATGTACATTGAAGGCGAGAATCCCGCGATGTCGGACCCGGATTTGAACCACGCCCGCGAGGCGCTGGCGCATCTCGAGCATCTGGTGGTGCAGGACCTGTTTCTCACCGAGACCGCGGTCTACGCCGACGTCATTCTGCCGGCCTCGGCCTGGCCCGAGAAGGACGGCACCGTCACGAACACCAACCGTCAGGTGCAGATGGGCCGTCAGGCGCTGCCGCTGCCGGGCGATACACGCCACGATTTGTGGATCATCCAGGAGATTGCCAACCGCATGGGCTGCGGCTGGACCTACAAGCACGTCAGCGAGGTATACACCGAGATGGCGTCGATGATGCCGGCGCTCGATAACATCTCCTGGGAACGCGTCGAGCGCGAGCACGCCGTCACCTATCCGAGCGACGGGCCGGACATTCCGGGCCGCGACGTGGTGTTCGACAAGGGCTATCCGCGTCCAGGCGGCTTCGCCAAGCTGGTCGCGACCAAGCTGCAGCCGCCCGACGAGGTGCCCGACGCGGAGTATCCGTTCATCCTGTCGACCGGGCGCCAGCTCGAGCATTGGCACACCGGCTCGATGACGCGCCGCGCCACGGTGCTCGACTCGCTTGAGCCGAGCGCGATCGCGCAGCTTTCGCGCGGCACCATCGCCAAGCTCGGCATCAAGGCCGGCGATCCGGTGCGCGTCACCACCCGTCGCGGCACCGTCGAGCTGTTCTCGCGGCAGGACGACGGCGTTCCGGACGGCGTGGTGTTCATTCCCTTCGCCTATGTCGAGGCGGCGGCGAACCTCTTGACCAACCCCAAGCTCGATCCGTTCGGCAAAATTCCCGAGTTCAAGTTCTGCGCGGCCAAGGTCGAAGCGATCGATCCGATGTCGCGGGTTGCGGCGGAGTAGGGGCGCTTCAACGCTATCGCCGGGTGGTGCAATAGCTCTTAGCAATTACACCCTGCACGAACGAAGACAGATGTCGTCATTGCGAGGAGCGCGTAGCGCGACGAAGCAATCTCCGCCACGCGGACGGGGGCCAGCGAAGCGAGATTGCTTCGCTTCGCTCGCAATGACGGTTTCTTGACTGCGTTAATAAGGAGGGTCTGGTAGCCGCTACCTCACCCAGCGCGCGTCGGGATGGTCCTCGGGAGCGTGAAGCATCGTGAGCTCGACGCTTGCATCGCCTTTGATATCGACCGGCTGGGCTGGCGCGATATGAGCCGTGCGGAAAAGCTGAAGCTGATATTCGCCCTTGCAGACTAGTAGCTCCGCTTGTCCGGCCGCATCGGTGCGTGCGCGAAACGAACCGACCCGGATTTCAACGCCTCCGAGCGCCGCGGCGGTGGTTTGCTCCGTCACCTTGACGGTGAGCCTGTGCTTGGGCTTTGGCGTAGTCACGATACTGAACCGCGTCGCCACCTCGTGATGAGCGGGTTCGAGCAGGCGCACAGTAAATTCCGAAACTCCTTGTTGCGCTGGAGCGGGCATATCGAGCGCGGTCCAGTACAGCGCCTCGGTTTCGGGCCACGGAGTCTCGCCAAGCGTTCCCGTCGCCACCACCGCTCCAGTGGAGTCGCTGACGTCGACACGACAACCAGCCAGCGCGCGGCCGGACGACGACTTTCCACCGACCTTGATCGAAAACGTTCCGCCCACGACCGCGGGCATCGGCACGTCCCAGACCGCGAGGCTGATCGTATTTGATGGATCGTGCTGCATGACTTAAGAATTCCGTTGCGCTGCGTGGCGCCCGGCGACACGGCCGAACACCAGGCAGCGTCCGAGCCCGTGCTGGGCAAAGCCGCCCTGGGATTCGCCGGCGCAATAGAGCCCCGGGATCACCTCGCCGCGAATGTCGATCACCTGTGCGTTGGCGTCGGTGCGCAGCCCTGTCAACGAGTCATGCAGGATTGGCGTCGCCCACGCCGCATGGAACGGCGGCTTGGCGATCTTGTGGAGCGGCGTCGGCTTGTTGAAGTCGACATCGACGCCCGTGGTGACGAACGAATTGTACCGGTTCACCGTCTCTTGCAGCACGTCGCCGGAGATCGGCTGCTTCTGATAAGGATTTTTGATTTTGCCGGCCAGTTCGAAGATCGTGTCGGCGCTGGCGAAGTAGCCGTCGGGATCGACATGCGGCGGCTTCGGCTTCCACTTCTGTCGCGCCAGGGCATCGGAATCGAAGATCGCCCAGATTGGACCGCCGCCGTTGCGCTTGGTGGTGTCGCCGTGATTGCCCAGCGCGGCGTTAATGAAGTCATAGGAGCTGTCGACCTCGTTCCAGAATCGCTTTCCGGTCTGATCGACCAGGATCGCCTCCTGCCAATCGGTCACCGTCAGGCCGGTCGCCTTGCAGAGATGGAAGATCGGGCTGTCGAGTTCATAATAGAGGCTCAGATAGCCCCAGCGGCATCCGACGTGCCGCGTCTTGGTGATGGCCGGGCCGACCTCGCTGGTCTGTGCACCCGTCGCCCACAGCGACGCGCCGATATCCATGGCGGCGAGCTCGCCGTCGGCGCCCTGGAACGAGTAGGGCAGGCCGGCCTGCTGATATTCTTCGGTGAGCCGCGGATCGAACATGCGGCGGAAGTTGACGTTGCCGGTGTGGCCGCCGGTCGCGATGATGATACCCTTGTTGGCCTCGATGGTGATGTCCTTGCCGTCGGCCTGGACCACGATGCCGCGCACTTTTCCGCGCTTGCCCTGATCGCGCACGATCTGGGTCATCTCGTGCTTGAGCAGGATCTGCACGCCCTTCTTGCGCGCGCTTTCGGCCAAGCGGCGCACCAGCCCCGAGCCGTTGCGGTTGCGCCGCGGCGCGATCACCTCGTGGGGAATGTGCCATTCATGGGTGACGAACACCCGCGGCACGGTCGACGCGTCCGGCGTGACGATAGGCTTTTCGATGAAAGTGACGCCGTTATCGAGCAGGAACTGGAAGGTCGGGACGCATTCGTCAGCGAACCTGCGCACCAGGTCGCGGTCGTTGTAGCGGCTGTCGCCGCGGGCGTAATTGGTCCAGTCGGCGTAAACCTGATCGGGGCTGTCCTTGATGTTGAATTTCTGCTGCAAGGCGTTGCCGCCGCCGAGATGGACCCGGCCGCCGCTCAGCATGGCGTGCCCGCCGATATCGTAGTTCTCCTCGACAACCACGACCGCGGCGCCGTGGTCGCGCGCCGACACCGCGGCCGCGAGGCCCGCGGCTCCCGCGCCGATGACCACGACATCAGTCGAAAGAGTCCATTCCATCCGGGGAGTGCCTTGGGGCGGGAAATTGCTAGCGCGGGCCGCATCTTGACCAGGCTGGCATCGGGGTCAAGACAGTGCCCAATCGGGCATGGCCCGCGCTAATATCGCGGCATGGACGAACGAACCGCCGAAATCGCCGATCCCCGCGAGGCCATCGCCCGCCTCGAGGAGCAGATCGAGCAGCTCGAGGCCAGGCTCGAAAGCTGCCAGAAATTCGCCGCTGCCTCGCGTTTTGCCATGGCGCTCGGCGGTGTCCTGCTCGTTGGATTGATGTTCGGCATCATCCCGTTCGATCCGCTCGCCCTGACCGGCGCGATGGCGGCGGGGCTCGGCGGGGTGGTCACGCTTGGCTCGAACAACAGCACCGCCAAGGAGGCGGCGGCTCAATTGGCCGCCGCCGAGGCCGATCGCGCGGAGCTGATCGGATCGATCGACCTTCGCATGGTCGACAGTCCGTCCATGCTGCATTGAGTTGGGCGAAGCGAGCGCTTCAGCCTTCTTTCTTGTCCCGGAAATACGGCTCGACCTTGCCGGTGAGCTTGATCGTCAGCGGGTTGCCGTAGCGGTCGAGCGCCTTGCCGGCCGCCACCCGGATCCAGTTCTCGCTCACGCAATATTCCTCGACGTTGGTTTTCTCGACGCCCTTGAAGCGGATGCCGACATCGCGCGCCAGCACGTCCGCATTGTAATAGGGGCTACGCGGGTCGTTGGAGAGATGGTCGGGGGGCGTGTCGGGCTTGTCGGTCATGGGCTTTCTTGGCCGTTTCTTGGAATTCCTGTTCGGCCGGTCCGCACCTACAGCAAGCCGCTTACGCCGTCCAGACCGCATCGGGATCGGCTTGCGGCACGACGCGCACGTCGACCTGCGCAAAGGCGTCCGCGTTGACCGTAACGGGCGTCACCGGTGCGTCGTAGCCGGCCTTCCAGACCACAAGCTCGTAGCGGCCCTTGGCCAGTTCGACCGCGGCTATGCCCGANGCGTCCGTAGAGGCGCGCACGGGCCCGAGGCGGACGATGGCGCCCTCGACTGGAACTCCGTCCGCGATGACCTTCACGGTCAGCGTGTGCTCGGGCCTGGCAATGACGGTGATAGTGAACGGCGCCGTCGCGCCCTCGTGGGGTGCGTCCAAGTCCGCCGCGTCTAAGCGCACCGCAAGCGTCAGGAGTCCCGGCCGGTCTGGCGCAAGCAATTCGGCGTCGGCCCAGAACAGCGCGTCGGTGCCGGGCCACGGGGTGTCGCGGAGATGGCCCACCGTCACTATGGCCTCGCCATCGAGTACCTCGATCCCCCGGCCGCCCAGCGCACAACCGGTCGACGACTTCGCACCGACTTTGATGGCAAACCGCTCACCGGCCGCGGGTGTGGGAATGTCCCACACCACAAGGCTCGTTTGATGCAGGGTGGCTTTCTCCAGCGTGTCTGCCGTCATCGGGCCTCAGGCCGTATTCTTCGCCGCGGTGCGCCCGGCGATGCGGCCGAACACNAGGCAGCGCGCCAAGCCATGCTGCGCGAAGCCGCCTTGCGATTCGCCCGCGCAATAAAGATTCGGAATCACTTCACCGCTCATGTCGATCACTTCGCTCGACGTGTTGGTGCGCAGGCCGGTCAAGGTGTCGTGCAGGATCGGCGTCGCCCACGCCGCGTAGAACGGCGGCTTTTCGATCTTGTGCATCGGCGTCTTCTTCTTNAAGTCCTTGTCGACGCCTTCGGTGACGAACGAATTGTAGCGCGCGACGGTCTCGGTCAAGGCCGCGCCCGGCATCGGTTGCTTCTGGTATTGGCTCTTGATCCGGCCGGCTAGCTCCGCAAGCGTGTCGGCCGAGTAGAACCAGCCATCGGGATCGACGTTCGGCGGCTTGGTGTTCCATTTCTCGCGAGTCGCGCCGTCGGCGTCGAAGATCGCCCAGATCGGGCCGCCGCCGTTGAGCTTGTTCTTGTCGCCGCTGTAGGCCATAGCGGCGTTGAAGAACTTGTAGGACTCGTCGGCTTCGTCCCAAAATCGCTTGCCGAACTGGTTAACCATGATGATGTCCTGCCAGTCCTTCACGGTGAGGCCGGTCGCCTTGGCTTGCGGAAACATCAGGCTGTCGGTTTCGTAAACCAGCGAGGCGTAGCCCCAGCGGCAACCGATGTGGCGCGTCTTGGTGATCGCGGCGCCGCTCTCTGAGGTCTGGATCGCGGTCGCCCATAACGACGCGCCGATGTTCATCGCCGCGATCTCGCCTTCGGCATTCTGATAGACATAGGGCTGACAGGCCTGCTGGTATTCTTCCGTGAGCCGCGGATCGAACATGCGGCGGAAGTTGACGTTGCCGGTGTGGCCGCCAGTCGCGATAATGACGCCCCTGCTGGCTCGGATGTTGACTGTCTTGCCGTCCGCCTGCACCTCGATGCCGAGCACCCGTCCGCTCGTCGGCTTCTCGCGGATGATCCGCGTCATCTTGTGCTTGAGCAGGATCTGCGCGCCTTTCTTGCGCGCGCTTTCGGCAAGGCGGCGAACCAGGCCCGAGCCGTTGCGGTTGCGGTGCGGCGCCACGACCTCGGCGGGGATGTGCCATTCCTTGGTGACGAAGATGCGCGGCACGGACGACGCGTCCACCGGACCGATCGGCTTCTCGATGAATTCGACGCCGTTGTCGAGCAGGAACTGGTAGGCCGATACGTTCTCGTCGGCGAAGACGCGGACCAGGTCGCGGTCGCTGAAGCGGCTCTCGGCGTCATCGGCGCTGACCCAGTCGAGGAACACCTGGTCGGCATTGTCCTTGATGTTGAATTTCTGCTGCAGCGGGTGCCCGCCGCCGAGCTGCACGCGCCCGCCGCTCAGCATGCCGCGGCCGCCGATGTCGTAGTTCTCCTCGACGATGATCACCGAGGCGCCGAGCTCCCGCGCCGTGATGGCGGCGGGCAGCCCGGCGACGCCCGCGCCGATGATGACGACGTCAGCGGTCTGATCCCAGTTGATGGTTTGTGCGTCTGCTTCGGTCGGGCCTGTCGCCAGCGCGGCGGCCCCTACGCCCGCCGCCGCGCCCTTGGTCAGAAATGATCGCCGGCTGAAATCCTGATCGGTCATGGCCGCGCCCCCAAAGTCGTGTTGATATGGCATCATCTTGAACCCGCCCTGGAACGGGTCAAGGGCCGGCTGGCCGTTTAGGTGTGTCGAAGGAATGCGCCAAGTGAGATTCTGCTCCGCTGTTTTCGCGCTTTTGACTGGCTTTTCCGTCGCGCGCGCGGAGCCAGTCTGCGATGCCCCCGGCGAGGAGGGCTATCGGGTGGTGCTCAGCATGGAGATCACCGGAGTGACCGATGGCGAGCCGTATCAGTCGGGGCCGGACTGGATCATCGAACGGACCACGACTCTTCTGCCGCTATGCAGCTATTTCAACCGGATCGGTAGTTACAGCTTGAAGTCCTATTCGCTCGACCCCGAAAAGAAGGCCGAGCGCGTCATGCTGTGTCACGGCGACCAGCGGGTCGGGAGCTACACCGGTCCGTGCCCGCCAAAGTGACGAAAAATATCGTCGTCATCGGTCACGGCGCGGCAGGGCTGTCGGCTGCGCTCGCCGCGGCCGAAGCGGCGCGCGCGAAAAGCATCGATGTTAGCGTCACGCTTTTGGACAAAGCACCCGAGCAAGACGCCGGCGGCAATACGCGTTGGACGCCGTCCTACATGCGGATGGCGTCGGTTGATCGGGTCGAGTCGTCGTTCGGCCAGGACATGCTGGAGGCGACGCGGTTCCGGGGTGACGAGGACTATTTCGCCACGCTGGCGCAGCAAGCGCCCG
>C688J18823_10000909_pt1 | contig 17822 bp, 11 predicted proteins | sample HopSoiMetagenom1_FD_18823 | JGI IMG/M metagenome (IMG submission 18823) | reverse complement strand
TTCCCCGAGTTGATGGCGATGGCAAACCAGCATTCCAGACGACTGGGGCTGGACACTACGCCTGACATCTACGTGCTACAGGCGGGGGGCATTCTCAACGCGTTCGCCACACGCTTCCTCGGCCGCAATTTCGTCGTGCTCTTCTCGGACGTGCTGGCGCTCGCTACGCAGAAGGGCGAGAAGGCCGTCAGCTTCGTCGTCGGACACGAGCTGGGCCACGTCCGCCGGAAGCACATGACTCGCCGGACGCTGGTGTATCCGGCAATGATGGTCCCTTTTCTCGGCGGCGCGTATTCGCGTGCCTGCGAATACACCTGCGACAGGATTGGAAACGCGCTCGAGCCGGAGGGCGGGGTGGACGGTCTGCTGGTTCTCGCCGCAGGTCGCGAACTCTACACCCAGGTAAACTCGCAGGAGTACAGCAACCAGCGGGAAACCGAGACCGGCTTCTTCGTCCGATTCGCCGAGATTCTGTCCACGCATCCGAACCTGACCAAGCGCGTGGCAGTTCTAAACTCCATGCGCCCTCGCGAGTCGTCCCCCGCGACTCAGCTCTTGGAAGCAAGCGTCAGTTAGGTCGGAGGTTTGTACCTCTCTACATCCGTAATAAGCCTGACCCCCGCCTGCGACGTGAAGTAGGCGTACCCCCACTCGAACAGAACCACCAGTCTGTTGCGGAAACCGACCAGGTACATGATGTGGACGAGGAGCCAGAACACCCACGCAAACCAGCCGGAGAATTTGATCCAGCCGAGGTCGGCGATGGCGCGCGAGCGGCCGATGACGGCGAGATCGCCCTTGTTCCAGTAGTTGAAGGGCTTCCGCGGCTGACGTCGAAGATCGCGAACGATGTTTTTCGCGGCCGCCTTCCCTTCCTGAATAGCCGCCGGTCCCACGCCCGGAATCAGCCTCCCATCCTGTGTCAGCGACGCGAGATCGCCAACGATAAAAATCCGTGGATGTCCAGGTACTGATAGATCCGGGCTCACGTGAATGCGACCCGCACGATCCAACGGAACGTCGAGAAATTTGCCGAGTGGCGAAGCAAGATTGCCTGCAGCCCAGAAAGCTGTGCGCGCGCGAATCTTCTCCCCGCCAATGCTCACGCCCTCGGCGTCGACTCCGGTCACCATCGCACCGACACGAACTTCCACCCCGAGATCCTGGAGATCCTTTGCCGCGCGCGCGGCGAGATCTTCTGGAAAGCTCGGAAGTATTCGCGGCCCCGCCTCGATGAGGATGACACGCGTTTTCCGCGTGTCGGTTCTGCGAAAGTCGGGAGCCAGCGCCTTTCTGGCGATGTAGGGCATCGCTCCCGCCAGCTCGACACCCGTCGGGCCGCCACCGACTATGGCAAAGGTGAGCAGCTCCTCGCGCTCCTTGTCGTCGTCCGTCAATTCCGCGTGCTCGAAGGCCAGGAGAAAGCGTCGCCGTATTTCCGACGCGTCCTCGATGGCCTTGAGGCCGGGCGCGTACGGCTCCCATTCGTTGTGGCTGAAATAAGCGTGGCGTGAGCCGGTCGCGACGATCAGATAATCGTAGGAAATCTCCTTCTCGTCAGCATCCAACCGGACAACCTGTCGATCGGGATCTATCTCGCGGACTTCCGCCATCATGACTTTCGCATTCCGGTGATGTCGAAGTATCCAGCGGATCGGCGCAGTGATGTCACTTGGCGAGAGCGCTGCGGTCGCGACCTGATAAAGAAGTGGCTGAAACGTGAAGTGATTGGTGCGGTCGATCAGCGTGACGCTGACCGGCGCTCGCTTCAGACCCTGTGCGGCTGAAATGCCGCCGAATCCGCCGCCGATGATGACGACATGCGGACGCTTCAGCGCGTCAGGCAAGTCTTTCCTCGAAGGAGCGCGCGGCAAGTGTCATGAGCAGCACCAGGAATATCAGCAGTACGCTGTACGCGGCTGCTGTCCCGAAGGCCAGCGCGCGGAGCTGCGCCAGAATCTCCATTGAGATCGGGCGGTTGGAGTGTGTGTAGAGCACGACACTGGCGACGAACTCGCCGACAGCGGTGACGGCGGCGAGGAGACCGCCGGCAATCAGCCCCGGACGCGCCGCCGGCAGAATCACGCGTCGCATCGTCATCAGCCACGACGCGCCTAGTCCGCGCGCTGCGTCCTCGAGCGAGGCGTCCATCTGTCGGAGGGAAGACTCCACTGCCGACGCCACGAGGGGAATGTCGCGAATGAAATAGGCGAGTGGCAAAATCCAGAAGGTTCCGACGAGAAGGATCCTGGCGGTGGCGAGCTCGTTTCGGTTGAATGTTGCCGCCAGACCCAAGGCAATCGCCGTCGCTGGAATCGCCCACGGCAGCGCGATCAGCAGCTCGAGCAGTCTACGTCCGGTGAATCGCCTGAACACGATCAGATAGGCGGCAAGAAAACACACCACCAGATTCGCTGCCGTCGCGATGAGCGCCATCGACACACTGTTGGTGATCGGGCGCCAAAGCTCGCTCTCCGAGAAGAGCCGCTTGTAGTTCTCGAGGGTGTACTCCGGAGGCAGGACCTGCGTCGTCCACGATCCGTCCCGCGCAAAGGAGACGAGCACCACCATCAGATGCGGCAGCACCAGCGCCACGACGATGATTGCCGCGAAAGCGCTGGTGATGATTTGCGCGCGGCGAGATCTGATCGCTCTCCTCGCCCGTCCGCCTTTGCTGGCAAGCGTGTACTTCCTTTTTCTGTCGAGCCAACGGAACAGCGCCAGACCCGCCACCGCGCTCAGCGCCAATACCGTCGTCTCGACGTAAGCGAGTCCCATCGCTCCGTTGGTCTTTGAGGCCAGAATTTGCGTCGATAGCACTCGCAGGCCACCGCCAAAGACGTACGGCGCCGAAAAGGATCCGAGAGCGTTCATGAAGACCAGCAACGCTGATCCGGCCACGGCCGGACCGAGCAAGGGAAGCGTGACTCTTCTCAATCGTTTCCAGGTGCTGGCTCCGAGTCCCGATGCGGCTTCGTCCAGCGTTGCGTCGAATCGCTCGAGTCCCGCCGACACGAACAGAAACACGTAGACGTACATCGTGTAGGCGTGCACGAACACGATCGCGCCGACGCCCTGCAACCGCCACGGAGCCTCGGCCATCCCGAAAAGGCGCTGGAGCGCACGTGTCACGACCCCGCTCTCGCCATAGAGAAACAGAAATGCGATCACCCCGACGAGCGGCGGCAGCGCAGCCGGTAGCGTCGCGACTGCGCGCAGCAGCCGCCGTCCCGGAAACTCGAATCGCCCCAACAGAAACGCCAGCGGAACACCAATGGCGAGCGATGCGAACACGGAAGCCACCGATATTACGATGCTTGTGCGCAACGCTTCCCGGTCCGCAGGGCTGTTGATGAACTCGCGCCAGTGGCCAAGCCCATTCTCGAAACTGCCCGCGATCACCGCCGCGTTCGGATAGATCACGCTCCATAAAAGGAGCGCAATCACCGGGAATGCGATCAGCCAACTATTTTGCCGCAGCGATTTCATCGTCCCGCCTCCCGCTCCCCGCCTACGGCACCAGCGGAAACGGCCCCTTCAACGGCGACACCGACACGGCATCGTCCTCATGCGCCTCCGCGGAGATGGATTCAACATCGACAACCACGCCGTCACTGAGCTGCACACGGTACACAACAACTCCACCCGCAAAACGCCGGTTCGTCACCCTCCCCCGCCAGGCGAAAATACTGGCGCCTCGCGCGAGCTCCAGCGCATCCGGCCTCAGCACCACGAATGCGCTCTCGAATTGCGACGGCGCTCCTTTTGGGCGAATGACATCCACGTCCCGGAACACCCCACCGATCGTTACTCTTGCCTTGTTTCCCTTATCCTCGGCGGGCACGATACTGCCCCGGCCAATGAACGCGGCAACTTCGCGTGACACCGGCGCGTTGTATAGCTCCTCGGGTGTTCCCGACTGAAGGAGTTTCCCTTTCTTCAGCAGTGCGATGCGATCTGCGACGGCGAATGCGTCCTCCTGGTCGTGGGTCACGAACAGCGCCGGCACTCCCACCCGATGGAGCATCGACCGGAGATCGTCCCGCATCGCGTGGCGCAGCGTTGGATCCAGATTCGACAGGGGCTCGTCCAGCAACAATGCACGCGGCTCGATCACGAGTGCCCGCGCCAATGCTACTCGCTGCTGCTCTCCACCGGAAAGGGACTGAATTGGACGCGGACCCGCTCCTTCCAGCCCCACGTTAGCCAGAGCGGCGCGCGCTTTTACGAGACGATCGACTTTGTTGACCCCGCGCGCTTCCAGTCCGAAGGCGACGTTGGCTTCAACCGGCATGTGCGGGAAAAGGGCATAATGCTGGAACACCATCCCGAAGCCACGCTTCTCCGGCGGCACTCGGGTGATGTCTTTGCCGCCGAGCATCACCGTTCCGGAGTCGGGGCTCTCGTAACCAGCGGCGATGCGCAGTGTCGTCGTCTTGCCTGACCCCGACGCCCCCACCAGCGCCAGCAACTCGCCGGGTCCCACCTCGAAAGAGACGTTGTCGACCGCGGTGTAATCGCCGAAACGGCGAGTGACTCCGTTGAGCGCAAGAGCGCCTCTCGCCGCTCCTTCGCCAGGAGATTCAGATCGCGCCGTCGGCGCGGCGGTCACTGTCGCTGCCCGCGGTTCCTGATGTTCGCGTCCCAGTACTTCATCCACTCATCGAGATGCGCGGCCATCACTTCGCGATCCACAGGCATCGGCTTGATCTTCGCCATCGCATCGCGGATCCACGCCGGAAGCTTTGACAACGGGATGTCTTTCCGCGCCGGGATGCGGAGAAACGAGTCGGCAGCGGCGATCATTGCCTCGGGAGTCGTGACGTATTCGTAATATTCCTGCGCTTCCTTCGGATGCTTGCTGCCTTTGACAATGCCGATGCCGTCCACCAGCAGGGGAGTCCCGCTCGCCGGAATTATGTAATTGATGGGGATGTGCGTCCGCTGCTCGAGTGTGGCGAAGTCGGGCATATCCCACATCGTCACTGTTCCTTCCTGTCGTCCAAGCTTCTGATACAGGATCGTCGGGTTCAGCGTGTACTCCCGGGTATTGGCGTCGAGCTTCCGTAGCCAATCATAGCCTGCATCGGGTTTGCCCGTTTGCGCGATCGAGCGTGCCATGATCGCCCCAAAAATAGCCCGCATCGTGCCGGAGGCTATTGGATCACGAATCACGATTTTGCCTTTCCACTTCGGATCGATCAAATCGTCCCAATCTTTGGGAGCGTCCGCTTCCTTGATGGCTTCACGGTTGTAACCGATGACTTCCGGAGTCAGGTAGGTGCCATACCAATTGTCGTTGGCATCACGGCCCTCTGCGTCGATCGCCGCCGCCCACGTCGGCTTGTAGGGCTGAAGCAAGCCTTCTCTCGTCGCTCGGTCGAATGCTTCCGCAGGCGCGCCGAACCAGACATCAGCCTGCGGATTCGGCTTCTCGGCGCGCACGCGCTCGAGAACTTCCTGCGAGCCCATGTCCACCCACTGCACGTCGATATGGGGGTGCGCCTTCTCGAATCCCTTCTCGTAATACTCGAGCAGCTCTTTCCCATGCGGCGAGTACACTATCAGTACCTGACGCTTGTCCGAGCTGCACGCGAGGACAAGCGTCAGCAATACCCCGATAGCCAGCCGCCGACTCATCGGTCGAAGGCTCTCGAAATCCGGGAAAGGCGCTGAGTCCGGGCGAAGCAAGACTCTCGAAATCCGGGAAAAGCGCTGAGTCCGGGCGAAGCTCATTTGATGGTGTTGCCACCGAGCAGGTTGGCGAAGATCCGAGCGCCACCAGGGACACCTGCGGGCAGCTGTCGGAACAGCGCCAGCGGTACGTAGATGTAGGTGCCACGACCATACGCTGCCGCGAGTATCGCCGCGCGGTTCGCCGGCTCGCCGGGATCGTTCATCGACAGCATGCTTCGATAGCGCGCGTCAAACGTGGACGGCATGTACGTCGCCCGCTCCTGAACCCAGCCGTTGAAATCAGCCTGGGTGATCTTGTTCGGCGAATTGAGCAGCGGCGAAGCAGGATCCGTGAATGTCACCGGCGCGTTTTCATCCGTGACACGCTCGGCGCGCTGCTGCAGGGTGACCGGGTACGGCATTATCCCCGGACGCTGCATCTCGTTTTGCCCGTATTGGACCACCATCCGTCCGCCATTTCGGACATACGCCAGGAGATACTCGTTGTTGTCGATAAGCGTCTGGCTCGCCTGATACGCCCGCGGTCCAACAATGATCGTGGAGAACCGCCTCAGGTCGGCTGCGGGAATATCGTCGGGTTGGAGGATGGTTACGGGTACACCGAGTTCCTGCAGCACGGGAGCCACATTATCCCCGACTCCGGGTACGTACCCAACGTTCAGTCGTGGCGGCAAGATCACGTCTGCTGCGGTGATCGTAACCGTCGAAGGCCGGTAAATCCGTTGCGGATTGATGTGGGGGTACTCGATCGGGATGTACCCACTCCGGAACGATGCGCCCTTGGCCGTCGCTGTAGCCACGATTTGATGCTGACCGAGCGGAAGGTTTCCTCGCACTCTGAAGGCGAGCGTTCGGGTTCCTTCAGCAGCGAGTTTTACGGTTCGAGAGATCGAATCGGCAGTCAGACCTCGAGGCAGAGAAAGAGTTACCGTAACCGGCGTCGAGTCGACGTACGCCGAGCGCAGCGTTGCCTCAATAACCTGGTCGTATGCGGTGTTGGCGCGGGCCATAGCCATCGCCTGATCGAGCGCGATCGAGATTCCGGGAGCAACTATCAGCGGGCGCTGAACATCGCCCTTCACTCGATCTACATAGTGGTATACGATCGGCGTCGGCAGCCTGACCAGTCGGCCATCGAGCACAACGCCCACCTGCATCCATGCCTTCTTGCTCCGCTCGTCCTCAGACATCCCGTCAAGCTTCGGCGTGAAGAGATCTCCGTTGCGTGGCCGCGCTAACCACCACGGCTGTGTGATTTCGATCCCCTTGAATTCTTCTTGCCAGTGAAAGGCGGAGTCTGGCAACACTCGCGTCGTCCCGATCAAATCACCGTAGTACATATATGAGAAATCAATCGGCGAGTGGCTTCGGTTGTACATCGTCATGGCCACTTTAGCCGTCTCACCAAGCGCTAACGCCTGGCGATCGGCAACCGCCTCAATCTGAACCGGCGGATCCGGCACAGGAGGTGTGAGTCTTCCGTCGCGGACCAAAATCTTCGTCGTGTCGAACCCGGCAAATATCGACTGCTCCTCTTTCGCCGGTGGCGCGGGGACGCGCGAGTCTTCGCGCATCAGATAATCCCACACCACGCCTTTCTGACGTACGGTGCCCTGACCCTGCGACTTATGCTGTGATCGGCTGTCCGCCGCAATCTCCTGATAGGATAAACCGAGATATGGATTGTACTCGCCAACATTTATCGCCAAGGTCCGATCCTCAGGACTGAACCGCGCCAAACGATAAAGCTTGAGTGGAGTCCAGGGCCGGCCAAACTTCGCTACCGGAAACCTGACCGTGTCGGCAGCCTGGTCGTACGCCTCACGGGCTATGATCGCCGAGATCTGGTGATGGCCATGACCGTCACGCGGGGTTCCTGAAAAAGTCGTAATCACGATGTGCGGCCTGAATGCGCGCATCACCGTCATCACGTCATTCAGCACCGAATCCTGCGGCCAGTGCTGCCGCGTCTCTTCAGCAGTCTTCGAGAATCCGAAGTCGTACTCCCGCCCGAAATACTGATGCGCTCCATCGAGCCGCCGTGCCGCCAACAACTCCTCGGTACGAATCACGCCGAGCGCTTCGCCAAGCTCATTGCCGATGAGATTCTGACCGCCGTCCCCGCGCGTCAACGACATATACGCGGTATTCACATTCCGCCCGCGCGCCAGCCACGCAATCAGATTGGTGTCTTCGTCATCGGGGTGCGCCGCGATCCAAAGCACGCGCATCGTATCCGGCGCGGACGCCTGCATCATCGAACCGCCAGCGGATCGCGCCTGGCCGTGAAAATCGTGTGGCAGTAGCCCAGTCGCCGCAAACGCAGCGATCAGAATAGATCTATTCACTGTTGTTGTAAGGCTGTTGTTAGGCTGTCAGGTCTTGAGCGCCATCCCGCGGCGTTTCGCCCCCGCAAGCTGCTGCAAAGGCGCATTTACCTCGGCGACGATTCGCTCCTGCTCCTTCTTGTGGACCTCCGCGTAACCCTCGGCTGGGCTCGCCCGGTCCGGACGTCCGATGTAGCGCGTGAGCAGTGCATTGCCCGTCGACATCCGCAGGCGCGGTGACGCATATGACCACGCGCCTTGGTTCTTCGGTTCTTCCTGCGCCCAGACAACTTCCTCGATGGCCGGATAGAGATCGACTATCTGCGCAATCTGATTCCCCGGCCACGGGTAAAGTTCCTCGACCCGCACCAGCGCGACATGCGGAGCGCGCTTGGCTGCCAGATCGTAGTAGATCTTGCCCGTGCAGAATACCAGGCGAGTGATCGCGTCGCGCTGGTGCGACGCTACCGGGTCATCGATCACGGGCCGGAAACTTCCTGAGGCGAGATCGTTCAGCTTCGATGCCGCTTCGGGCAGCCGAAGCAGACTCTTCGGCTGCATCAGAATCAGTGGTCGCCGCTCGTACAGCTGCGCCTGCCGGCGCAGAATGTGGAAGTACTGCGCGGGGGTCGACGGATATGCGACTCGCTGGTTGCCTTCGGCGCACAACTGAAGGAATCGCTCCAGACGCGCGCTCGAATGTTCCGGGCCCTGTCCCTCGTAGCCGTGCGGCAGCAGCAGAACGATCGACGAATCCTGCCCCCACTTCGCACGATCGGCGGAGATGAACTGATCGATGATCGGTTGCGCCACGTTCACGAAATCGCCGTATTGCGCCTCCCACAACACCAGCGTGTCTTCGGCGGCCGTACTGTATCCGTACTCGAATCCAAGAACCGCGGTCTCCGACAGAGGGCTGTTGTAGATCTCAATCCGGCCGGATCCTTCACCCTCGGCCACGTGCTCCAGTGGGACGTAGACTTCGCCGGACTCGGAGTCGTGCAGCACCGCCTGACGATGCGAGAACGTCGCTCGCTCGGAATCCTGCCCACTCAGCCGGATCGACTTTCCCTCCGTCAAAAGCGATGCAAAGGCCAGCGTTTCGGCGTGACCCCAGTCGATACCGCCTGCATCGCCCATTGCCTCGGCGCGGCGCGCCAAAGTCTTGGCGAGTCTCGGATTGACCTTCAGACTCTCCGGCCATTTGAGCAGGCGATCGTTCAGCTCGCGCAGACGATTCGCGTCCACCGCCGTATCGCCACTGCCGGCGCCGGACTGGTCTGCTTCAGCGTTCTTGGCTGGATTGTACTCGGGCGGATGAATCTCGCCCGCCTTCATCGCCGTCTGAATTCGATCGAACTCCGCCGCGATAGTCGCGTCGAGCTGCTTCACTTCCTCTGCGGTAACCACGCCTTCGCGGACGAGACGGTTACCCCACACTTCGCGTGGCGAAGGATGCGCTCTGATCTTCTTATATAGAGTCGGCTGGGTGAAAGCTGGCTCGTCCGTCTCGTTGTGACCATGACGCCGGTAGCCGACGAGATCGATCAGGAAATCCTTGCCGAACTTCGCTCGGTATTCGATTCCCAGTCGCACGACATGCACACATGACTCAGCGTCATCCGCGTTGACGTGCACGATCGGCACCTCGAATCCCTTGGCGAGATCACTCGCGTAACGCGTCGAGCGCGCATCGATCGGATCGGTGGTGAAACCGACCTGATTGTTGACGATGATGTGCAATGTGCCGCCGGTGCTATAACCCTTCAGTCCGGAGAGATTGAAAGTCTCTGGAACAACGCCCTCCCCCGGAAACGCCGCGTCGCCGTGCACGCAGATCGGAACGACAGCCAGCTCGTCCCGCGCCCCGCCTCCCGCTTCACGTCCCCCGCCTCCCGCCATCACCTGGCGCGCCCTGGCGACTCCCTCGAGCACGGGGTTCACAACTTCGAGATGGCTGGGATTCGGGATCAGGACTACTTCAACCTGACCGCCCTTCGCGAGATCCCACGTCCCGGTCGCGCCGAGGTGGTATTTGACATCACCGGTTTCGCTGACGGCGTTGGTGGTGGCGTGCTTGCCCTCGAATTCCTCGAAGATCGTCGCGTACGGCTTGCTGAGCGTATGGGCGAGAACATTGATGCGCCCGCGATGCGCCATCGCCAGATCAACCTCGCGCGCGCCGAGCGTGGCTGCGCTCTCGATCGCGACCTCGAGCATCGGCACCAGCACATCGCTGCCTTCAATAGAGAAGCGCTTGTAGCCCTGGTACGCGCGCCCGAGAAATCTCTCCAGTCCATCGACTTGTGTCAGGCGCTTGAGAATGGCCTTCTTCTCTTCGTCGCTGAGCGGCTGATTGAGTCTGCCACTCTCGATCTGGACCCGCAGCCATTCTCTCTCTTCAATCTGGCCGAGGTGAGAGATCTCGAATCCAATTCTCGACGAATACAGCTCACGGAGTTTGGATACGACGTCTGCGGCGCTTCCGCCGGACGCGCCGAGCGCGAGTCCCGGGATGCTGGCGAGATGCTCTTCGCTCAGACCGTGGAATTCGGGCGTCAGCTCCGGTGTTCCTTCCGGCGTAGTGCCGAGGGGATCGAGCGCAACTGCGAGGTGACCGTAACTCCGTATCGCATCAACGAGCTCAGCCGCGGCGGCAACGTCGCGAAGAAAAGCGGGATCGAGTTGTCCCGCTGCGGAAGTTTGTGTCGGGGGGCCAGAGGGCGGTGCGGCGCCACTGAGGCTTTCAGCAAATCGGAAAAACTGGCGCCACGATTCGTCGACTGATGCGGGATCGCGCCGGTAGGCATCGTAGGCCTCGGCTATGTACCCGTCGTTGAAAGCGCCCGTAATCGGGTCGGAGCTCATGCCTCTAAATTTAACTGTGCTCCACCGCCCTCGGCGCGCTGGTACGGAATCCAAGCATGTACTTCTGGCGGGACGCTGCTGCGGTCATGATCTGCAGCGCTGCGGCGTGCTGGAGCGTCGGCAGGTAGAGGAACGCCGCAATCCCTTCGAGATCGAACAGGTGCAGTTCCTCGGCCCTGCGAGTGAGACTGACCGCGATCACCGGTTTCCCGGAGAGGAGAGGATTCCGCTCCCAGCCTTCGAGGGGAACGTTTGCCAGAACGTCGTAATCACAGATAACTACGTCTGGCGGCGAGTCGCCTGCCAGCGCCTCCGCGGAATCGATTCCGACGGCGTTGGTGGTTACGACTCCCATTTCGGCGAAATACCGCGCGATGTGCTCACTGAGAAAGCAGTGACGCGCGACGCATAACGCGTGAAGCGGTGCCGGTGTGGCCCCGGTCTCCGGGCGCTCTCTTTCCATCTCTGATTCCATGCGGGGTTCATCGTAAGCCACGATCGGGCGGGACACAAGCGCGACCTAGGAAAAAAAGAAGCGTCCTGCACTGTGTGCAGGACGCTTCCGTGCTACTGAAGATACAGCTGTTGAGTTATGGCTTGGTCGACTTGTCGACGTTATTGCCGATCACGCCGCCAAGAATGGCTCCGGCCGCGCCACCGATGATGGCACCTTTCACCTTGTTCCTGCTGGTGACCGCTCCGATCACCGCGCCGGCGCCAGCACCGATCGCTGCGTCACGCTTGGTGTGCTTCACGACCGTCGGCTGAGGCGCCGGTGCACTGTAGACGGGCGCCGAAGAGTACGTGCCGCCCGAAGACGAGCGTCCCGAAGTTGAACGGCGCGCGGTCGAGGTTCTACGAACGGTCGTCGTCCGCGGAGCGCTCGATGTCGAGCTTCTCAGTGATGTTGCGGGAGCAGTTACACCTCCAGCGCGCTCAGCAGCGGTGATGCTGTCGAGTGGCGTGTAAGGCCGGGTCGCTGCCGCGGTGGACAGGTCTGAATTAAGCGCGCTATCCGCTGCAGTCATCTTGTCGTCGCCCTTTGAGCAGGCAAACGCGAGGAACGCGGCCGGAAGGATTAGGATCTTTTTAAACATGGATGGGCCTCCAGGAATGAACCCCCGCGTATTGCGACGGTCCCCCCGTAAAAAGCAGACAATGTGCCAATTCTGGTGTTTAGGTTAGCCCGCCGTAGCGCCCGATAACGCTGGCTCGGCCGTCACCCCGTCCTCTATAGAGGGCGGCAGGATGAGACGAAAGGTGCTCCCCTCGCCCGGCGTCGAAGAAACGGTCAAAGACCCGTCCAACAGCTGAGCCAGTCGTCTCGAGATCGGAAGCCCCAAGCCCGTGCCGGGCTGCTTCGATTCGGAGACTTGCACGAACTCCTCGAAAATCCGCGAGGTGTCTTCCTGCGCTATTCCCACACCTTGATCGATGACGGCTATGTCTACACCGTGGTCATCGGTTTGTTTGCACGTCACCCTGATGGGCTTCCCCTCGCCAAACTTGATCGCGTTCGAGAGCAGATTCAGCAGTACCTGACGCACCCGGCGCGGATCGCTGACCACGTTGAAGGGCGCACTCTCCATTTCCAGACTGAGCGTCGATCCGTACTCATCGGCCAGCGGCCGCACGGTGACGAAGAGATCCTCTATCAGCGAGGGGAACATCACCGGCTGGAGTGAGAGCTCGATCTTTCCCGCCTCGATCTTCGAGAGATCGAGTACGTCGTTCACCAGCTCCAGAAGATGCCGAGCCGCCTTCAGCGTGCGCTGCAGGCCTTCCTTCTGCTTGGCGTTGAGAGGCCCGTAGATATTGTCGAGCATCAGGGTGCTGTAACCAATCACCGCGTTGATCGGCGTCCGCAGTTCGTGACTCATCGAAGCGTAAAACCGGTTGCGCGCACCCATCGCCTGTTCCAGCGCGACCTGCCTGCGATGCAGCTCTTCGTTCATCTGGGTGAGCTTGGCCGCTGAGCGCGCTTCTGCTTCGAGCATCGATGTACGATGCTCGAGGTCGAGCTCGCGCTTCTCGGCCTCTCGCAGCAGTTCGCCCTGCTCCTGCAGCTCACGCTGCTTCCTGAAGAGATCGACGAACACCGACACCTTCGATCGCAGCACGTCGGGGTTGAACGGCTTGAAGACGTANTCCACCGCGCCCATCGAGTAGCCCTTGAAGACGTACGCGTCTTCCTTGCTGATGGCGCTGAGGAAGATGATCGGGATCGTGCGCGATCTTTCGCGCGACTTGATGATCTCCGCCACCTCGAAGCCGTTCATGCCCGGCATCTGGACGTCGAGCAGGATCATGGCGAACTCGGATTCCAGTACGCACCTCAGCGCATCGGGGCCGGAATCCGCTCGGATGAGAATCTGGCCCAGCGGCTCCAGAATCGCCTCGAGCGCGAGGAGGTTCTCGGGCCGATCGTCGACCAGAAGGATTTTGACCGGATCGTCGTTCATACGGCCGTCTTTCTTCCGAGCCGCGGCTTCGACCCTTCGCGTGACAGCTCGATCAGCCGGCGCGCCATCGCGTCGAGGGTCAGCTTCTCCGCGGCTGGTACCGCGCGCAACGCCGCTTCAGGCATTACGGGAATCTCAGCGCTTTTCGGGTCCTGTACCAGTGCACGACCGCCACGACGAACGATGTTAGCGAGACCGCGCGAGCCGTCTTCGTTCGCGCCCGTCAGAATCACCCCGATGGTGTCTGGTCCATATGTATCTGCCGCTGAGTCGAACAACACGTCGATTGACGGACGGCTGAAGCGCACGGGCTCTTCTGTGGTGAGAGAGAGATATCCGCGCTCTATCATTACGTGATAATTCGCGGGCGCCACGTACACCTTTCCTGCCTCGAGCGCATCCTTGTCCTCAACTTCGCACACCGTCAAACCGGTCTTGTCCTGGAGAAGCTGCGGGAGAAGGCGGTCCGAGTCCTTGCTGCGGTGCTGCACTGTCACAATCGGAATTGGAAAGTCCTGGGGTAGCGCGGCAAACAACGCGGTCATCGCGGACAAACCACCCCACGAAGTCCCGAGAACAACGAGCGCGTACGACACTATCTCACCTTCCGGAAGATTTTCTCGGGAGGTGCGATCTGCTGGTAGCAGTCCTCGTGGGCCATGAACCGCAGTGTCTCCTTGCTGCCAAGCACCAGCACTCCGAACATCGACAAGCTGTCGTAGAACAGGCCGTGCACCTTCGACTGGAGCGTCTTGTCGAAGTAGATCAGCACGTTACGGCAAAGGATGACGTTGAACTCACTGAACGAACGGTCAGTTACCAGGTTGTGCTGCGAAAAGACCACGTTCCTGGTCAGCGACTGGTCGAACAGCGCGCCACCGTATTTCGCCGTGTAGTACTCGGAGAAGGATTTTTTCCCACCGGCGCGGATGTAGTTGTCGGTGTACTCCTGCATCCGTTCCAGTGGGAAGATTCCTTCCTTTGCGCGCTGCAGCACCACCTCGTTGATGTCCGTCGCGTAAATGCGCGCGCGGTCGTACAACCCCTCTTCGCGCAGCAGGATCGCCATCGAGTAGACTTCTTCACCCGTCGAACATCCGGCGTGCCAGATGCGAATGAACGGGTACGTGCGCAGCAGCGGCACCACGTGCTCCCGGAACGTCACGTAGAACCCCGGGTCGCGATACATCGCCGTGACATTGATCGAGAGGTCGAGCAGCAGCTTCTCCATCATCTCCGGCTGATGAAGAACGCGCTCCTGGAGCGCGCTGATGGTGCTCAACCCATCTTCCTCGATTCGCTTCCACAGACGGCGGCGGATCGAGGCGTACGCATAAGCGCGGAAATCGAATCCGTATTGACGGAAAATTCCTTCCAGCAGCAGCTCGATCTCGATTCGCTCGAGATCGGGCTTGAACTCCTGCCGCTCGGGTTCTCCGACGGGACTGCTCGGCGCGGTGGCTACTTGTATAGCCATACGCGCAGCAGCGACAGCAACTGCTCGGTATCTACGGGCTTCGTGATATAGTCCGAAGCACCAGCGGCGATGCACTTCTCGCGGTCGCCTTTCATCGCCTTCGCCGTCAGCGCGATGATCGGCAGCGTCTTGAACTGGTCCATTCCGCGAATCGCGCGGGTGGTCTCGTACCCGTCCATCTCGGGCATCATGACGTCCATCAGGGCCACATCCACGTTCGGATCCTTCTTCAGCTGCTCGATTGCCTGCTTTCCATTCTCGGCGAATCGCACAACCATCCCGTGATCCTCGAGCATGCTCGTCAGCGAGAAGATGTTTCGGACGTCGTCATCGACAACGAGCACGGTCTTGCCCGCAACCACTGAGTCGGCGTCATGGAGATGCTCGAGCATTTTCCGCTTTTGCTCGGGCAGCTTGGCTTCAACGCGGTGCAGGAAGAGCGCGGTTTCGTCGAGCAGTCGCTCCGGCGATTTCACATCCTTGAGGATGATGGTCTCCGCGTACTTCTTGATGCGCGTCTCCTCCTCCTGACTCAGCTCCTTGCCGGTGTAGATGATGATCGGGAGATCACGGTTTTGGTCGTCCGATTTCACCCGCTCGAGCAGATCGAAGCCGTTCATGTCACCGGTCTTCAGGCCGAGGTCGAGCACCATACAGTCGAAGTGCTTCTCGTGCAGCTTGGCTATTGCTTCCTCGGCTGACGCGACCGCCGTGATGTCCACGTCATCGTGTGCGATGAGCTCGACGATGCTTTGCCGCTGCGTCTCGTTGTCCTCGACCACCAGCAGATTCTTCGGGACCTGGTCGATGAATGCGGAGATCCGCCCGAACGCGTCGTCCAGCCCTTCCTTGCTGACCGGCTTCGTTAGATAGGCGATAGCACCGGCCTTCAGGCCTTCACGCTTCTCCTCGACGCCGGAAATAATGTGCACCGGGACGTGCCGCGTCTCCGGATCGTGCTTCAGCCTGTCAAGCACCTGCAAGCCGTCCATGCCCGGCATGTCGATGTCGAGGGTGATGGCATCGGGACGAACTTCGCGCGCCGCGTTGAGCCCTGCTTCGCCATCCAGCTCGACGACTGCCTTGTAGCCTTTGTCCCGCGCCATATCGAGAAGAACCTTGGCGAAATTCTGATCGTTCTCGATGACGAGCACCGTGCGATCGCCGGCTTCGATGTTATCGCGATCGTCATCAATGACGGTTTGAGGAACCGCGCGCCGCTCCGGCTGATACCGAAGCGCGTCGCCCGACGTCGTGCGACGCTGATCGCGTCGCGCGGGTGCTCTTACCGCGCGGTTTCCACTACTCGTCTCGGCGTTTCGACGAGGCTGGGGCGGCGCGTATTCGCGGCTGGCTGCCGGGAAGTCCCTGGGGATGGTGGGATCACGATCGGGGCCGTCCTGTCGCGGGATGTAGCGCATTGGAAGGAACAGGGTGAACGTGCTGCCCTGGCCTTCCTTGCTTTCGACGCGGATCTCGCCGCCAAGGAGACGCGCGATCTCGCGACTGATGGAAAGGCCGAGACCTGTTCCACCAAACTTGCGGCTCGTGGTGCCGTCCGCCTGCTGGAACGCCTCAAAAATCAGACGCTGCTTGTCCTTGGCGATTCCGATTCCGGTGTCCGTTACCGCGAAGGCGACGACATCGGGCGCTGCTTCGAGCGCCGGATTGAGGAAACGACGGCCCTTGTCGGCGCGGCGAACGGTCAGTGTTACGTTGCCCTGCTGCGTGAACTTGAACGCGTTGGAAAGCAGGTTCTTCAACACCTGTTGCAGGCGCCCACCGTCGGTGTACATCGCCGGGGGCAGATCTCCATTCACGTCGACGTTGAAGGCGAGTGACTTCTGTTCGGCCAGCGCGTTGAAGCTGCGCTCGACGAAGTCCTTCACATCGGCGAGACGCACTTCGGTCGGGTTGACGTCCATCTTGCCCGCCTCGACCTTCGACAGGTCGAGCACGTCGTTGATGAGGCTGAGCAAGTCACTGCCGGACGTGAGGATCGTCTGTGCAAACTCCACCTGCTTCGGCGTGAGGTTGCCGTCCTTGTTCTCGCTCAGCAGTCGCGCCAGGATCAGCAGGCTGTTGAGAGGAGTGCGCAGCTCGTGCGACATGTTGGCGAGGAACTCCGACTTGTACTTGGAGCTGAGGGCCAGCTGCTCTGCCTTCTCCTCGAGCGCGACACGCGCTGCTTCAACTTCTTCGTTCTTGGACTCGACCTTTCGGTTCTGCTCCGCAAGCAATGAGGCCTTTTCCTCGAGCTCCTCGTTGACCTGCTGCAGCTCTTCCTGCTGGTCCTTGAGAAGTTCTTCGGATGTGCGGAGAGTCGTTGCCTGTGCCTCGAGCTCGGCGTTCGATCTCTTGAGCTCTTCCTGCTGCTTGCGCAGCTCCTCGGACTGACTCTGCAACTCGAGAGTCAGGCTCTGTGACTGCTCGAGCAGCTCCGCGGTTCTCATGTTGGCGGCGATCATGTTGATGACGACGCCGACCGTTTCCGCCAGCTGATCGAGGAAGAGCTGGTGGATCTGACTGAACGGAAGGAACGAAGCGAGCTCGATCACTGCCTTCACTTCACCCTCGAACAACACCGGCAGCACGATGACGTTGCGCGGCGGCGCTTCTCCAAGGCCGGACGAGATCCTGATGTAGTCGTCAGGAACGTTGGTGAGCAGAATCGGCTTCTTCTCCAAAGCCGCCTGCCCGACGAGACCTTCGCCGAGGTAGAACCGGTTACCAAGGTGCTTGCGCTCCTTGTAGGCGTAGCTCGCGATGAGCTTCAGCACCGGCGTGTTGTTGTCGTCCTCCATGATGTAGAACGCGCCGTGGTGCGCGGAGACCAGCGGCGTGAGCTCGGACATAATGAGCTTCGACACCGCCTCGAGATCCTTTTGTCCCTGCATCATCCGCGAGAACTTGGCGAGGTTGGTCTTCAACCAGTCCTGCTCCGAGTTCTTCTCGGTGGTGGACTTCAGGTTCACGATCATCTGGTTCAGG
>C688J18823_10000908_pt1 | contig 17824 bp, 29 predicted proteins | sample HopSoiMetagenom1_FD_18823 | JGI IMG/M metagenome (IMG submission 18823) | reverse complement strand
TCAGTCTTGTCTTTACCGTCCAACCGCGACTGAATAGCTTTTTTCACGTCGGGGTCTGTAACGGTTAGGACGATATGGACTCCATCTTTCGCTTGAAAATCTAGTTTCATCTTTCCACCGGGGGTGACTCGCACATCGCCCACCCGCAGATTTGTCGCTCCCCGCGCCGCTTTCTCCGCTTTGGTGTCGGACTCACTGCCGGGGCGCATCCCCATTTTGCGCATCAAGAGCACGGCCGCAGCGGTGTCATCCTCTTTGGCGTCTTGTGCTAAACCCTTATCGAGTTTGTGTATCTCATCGTGGAATTTCTTGATCCGTTCGAACTTGGCTGCCGCCTGGTTCGCCGTGTGCTGGGCACTATACAGATATTGTGCTCGACCTTTTCCATCACGGCCGATGCATTGCAGGTCCGAGGTGGGATCATCCGCTACCTGGACTTGGGTCCACGCGGGCGGAATGACAATCTTTCGTTCCTTCAGTGCTTCACGTTCTTTGTCGTCCAGGTGATGCATTCCCTCACGGGGTGGCGGTCGAGTATCTGCCTCACTCGGGGCAGCTTTACCACCACCGCTCAGACCGCTAGTCCACTCTCCGCTTTCGTCCCGTGCCTCACCCGGATCATAGGCTAGTTTTGTTTGCTGCACCGCCATGGTCGAACCATTAGCCACAAATCGACTGGACGGCTGATCCGCCACCGGCTCGATCGGTAATGTGCCATCATGGGTCGGTGCTATTGCCTGGCAGCTAATCCACCGCATCCCCCGGATGGACAGCGAATCATTGAAGATATGAAACTTTGTGCCGTCGGGAAGGATCAACTCGTGTTCAGCGTCCGCCGCCGGATCTTTGACTAAAGCACTCACCGGGATACACGGGAACCCCGGCGGAATTTGAATGTCAAAGATGATGGGGAGCAGTTGTGTCGGGGCTAAATCCCGTACTGCACCCACACCCACCGGACCAGTCAATGTCGCAAACTGTTCCGGTACCGTCTCATCGAAGCTTGCTGACGTGAAACCATAATTTGTGATCGTTTGACCGGCCATGTTAACGTGCGGAAGATAGCCGTCATTCTTGACTCCCCTCCACACCCGGACNACATGCGGCAATTGATACGAGAAACACATATCTTGCATCTTTTGCGCGTTGATCGTGACCGAGATATCAAACGGCGGTGCACCCCGAAGATACGAATTGATCCCCTGCGATCCATGGGCCGTCTCGGTATAAAACCTGACGAGGCCCACGTCTGCCGGAGAGTAAACACCGAGCGGGAACGATTGCAAAATGTCTTGTTCCGCAGCCGGGATCACCGGAGTGCTCTGGTCAGCGGACAGCACGATACTTGGGATCACCGCAGCATCCCAAGATATCGCGAACAATGAGAGACAACTTTCTAGACTAAGGTGCTCCATAGAGTGAAAGCTTCTCTCGGATCCCCTGGTGGTTGATTCACCTCATACTTATCATCCGGATCTTCTTTGTCGTCATCGTCAAATGACCACGCCCGATGGTGCTGCGTCGTCTTTTGCCCCTGCGGCTCAAAGTCCCCGGGGTGGCTCGCGGCGTCGTCGTCCGACTGTCCCTCTGTGTTGCGAGCGTCGGTGTCCCCAGCAAAGTCCGACCGCTGAGACGGCGTCGGGTCAGCGATGTTCTGCCCCGAATCTAGCGAATCACTGTTAACCGGATTCCCCGGAGTCGCAGGCTCGCTACCGTCATAAATAGTCGTACGGTCCTCGTACGACTCAGCCATTTTCTTGTTCAATCCCAGGACATAACCCTGCAAGCATTCCACCGGCTCATCAAGGGCCGGAGACACACCCGCCAGGGCAGCGTTATAACCCATCCGACGATACGCTAATGCGGTCGGAGACGGATTCATAAGCTGTTGACCAGGGTTGACCAAACCTTGTTGCATCTGTTCTGGGTCCACCGGAGAATCAAGACCACGGCGACAAATCTCATTGTAGAGATCCTGAATCAATCCCTGGTACTGCTCGTGCTCTAGTGCTGAGACCTGCGCAGGATTGAGAATAATGCTCAGGAGAGATTTCCAATTTGCCATGATGTCTTTGTCTTCAAGCAACGGCCACAAACCAGCATCGGCAACCAGCATCCGAGCTACCTTCGCACCCTTGCCATAAGCCGGATCAACGTACGAATCTTTGTCCGGCTCCATCACAAGATCAGGCTGCGGTGGATCATCGTTAGCACCGGCGCCACCTTTGGCCGGGTCATTCCCCGTACCGTTGTTCTGCGCATCGGCCAACACGAGACGAGGATCCGTCTCCACTTCCCGGCACGAATACACCGGGTACTCTTGTGCCGTCTTGCTGCCATTGATGATCGAGGACATATTCCACACCTTGCCGCAAAGGCAACGATGTTGTCCTACACCCTGGAATTGCTGACCACATGCACAAGAGAAGACAGATTTCCCCGCTGATTTATAAGCGTTGGAATCTGAATCCCAGGCCCACCCATTAGCAATCCGTGAATGGGAAACCATGGCGTCTTTATTCTTTTGCCGCCCCATCTGGTCCGCTACACCAGACGCACCATCAGAGAGCCCAGACGTCATAGAAGGATCGTCGGCCATGATCCCGGGATCATTTGCTGTCATAGAAGGATCGTCGGCCATGATTCCGGGATCTTTCCCCATACCAGACGGATTTAATTCCATCTTCCTCGTCTGCTCAGCCATTGCATTGGGATCAGGCGGAGGCGCGGCACCAGAGTCAGCACTAGGAGCATCATCGCCGCCGAATGCATTTGAGAAGCCTTCGCCGACATCATTAATGCCTTTTATGGGGTCACCCATGAGCAAATCTGAGGCACCTTGACCAATGCCCCCGGCGATATCAAGAGCGCCTTCACCAAAACTGCTAGCGGCACTATCCGAGGGCTCTGACGAATCGCTACTCGCCCAATCGCCGATGGCATCAACCGCCATCGGAACAACGGTGCGCAGGAGAGGGGCGACCAATGGGGCTAGACCCTGACGGGTACTCCCCAGCCGGTCAAGATTCTGTACCGGGAGAACAACATCACTACCATTGACGTCCACCGTGACGTCACCACCATTGATGTCCACCACGGTCCCCGACTCGCCACCGGAAATCGGCTGACCAGTCATCGAATCATAGGCGTCATTCGTGATGGCGACAGAATCCCCCGGATCTAAACCTGTCACGGGGTCGTTTTTAAACCAACTCGCCACATGGTGAAGCGTGGCATCATTAAATTCCTCGTCACCACTCTGAGGTGGCGTCGGGCCCGCTTCGTCCCACGGCACAGACGTGGCCGGATTCGCCGCATCTTCCGTGGTCGTACACTTATCCGACTTATGGTCCGGATTCTGCCAGGAATCCGAGACTTTTAAACGACCACCAACGGTCTTTTGGTCCGCAGTGGTGAGACCGAACCTATTCCAGATAGGCTGCATATCCGCAGCAACTAAAGACCACCGCGATGAGAATTCATCGTCGTCGGCGGCCTGCCGAAGAAAGTCCCCGAATAGTCGATTGACCTCGGAGAACGCCTGGTGAAGAGCGGCGGCATGTCGCGCATTCCGCTCCGGAGCATAAAACTCCTGACTGACCAAGTCATCGAAAACATCAAAAGTCACAATGCCCGCCTCTCATCGCTCAATGATTACGGGACAACGCAGCGCTTTTTACATAAAAATCTAGTACCTTGACCAGCCTTTCGCTTCTTTGACCGATACCACGCCTTCAATAGCCTCAAACGCCTCTTTCAGCTCATCCGAGATTTGCTTAGCCCGCTCCGCGTGTGGCCGCTGTATATAGACGTTAAACGTGAATCTACTTGAATGGACGTTCTCGACTCCGCTCACCTGAGCGATAGCATCCTCGATAACCTTGGCAAAACTCCACTTCACCAGTCCCGGGGCGACCTGAACGCGGAAAATGAACTTGATGTTCTGCATGCGTGAAGCTGGTTTTCCCATCACAGACGATCGAGGGGAGATGGCATGATCACCATCTCCCCTCGCCCCGTTAGCCGTCAGACTGAATGAAGTTCCATGTTCGTCGGGGGCCCGATCGGAGTCTCGCCACGGCCGTCAGGGTACTCCCACCCGTCGTCCGTCATGCTCTCGCCCCCCGCTGAGGCCGAATCCTCGTCCGGGTAAGCCTCTCCCCGCTCCTCGGGCGTCTTCTCAGAATCCTCCCACACGACAGCTTTCGCGTCGCCGTACGTCGGGGACTCGCTGATCAGCGTCTCTCCCCGGAACACCTTCCACGCCGTGTTCGCCCGGCCTTTCGATGTGCGGCCGGTCGCCACGCGGGTTACTTCTTTCCTGACGTGGTACTCACAGCCTCCCGCTTCCAAATAATACAGCCCTGATTCTAGCCGCGTCATCGAATCCGCTGCCATATCCCCGCTCTCCCTCAGGCACTCACGTGTGGTCGAAGTAGCCTTGGTTGCCCAACCGGGGTCTAGGGGTGCCAACCAAATATTCTATTGTGAACGTGTTAATTATCGTAGACCATGTATTAATGTTTGCCAAGAGGGATTTTCAAGATTCTTTACTGAGGTGGTTTTTGGACGTCAGCGGGTACCACGAGATCGACAGCGGTGGGAGAACCGACGTTCATGCTCACGATACTATTTAGTACAGACGTGAGCGCTGCGATACCTGAGGCAGACAGTACCGCCACCACCCCCGAAGGTATGATCGAGAACGTCACTCCGGCTATAGACGTGGTGACGATACCACTCACAAAAACCTGACAAAAGGTCTTGACGGCCCGCTCAATGATCTGATACCACCATGAGTTATCAAAGGAGGGAGCTGTCACGAGAGCCGTGCCCACGCTGACCACGGCCGCACCCAGGGCCACACCAAGAAATTGAACTAAACTAAAACTACCAGGAGTGATAAGTTGAATTGCGGTGATGTACCCGACGGCAGCTTGAACCACCGTCCGCAACGCTCGATCAAGCGTGCCTATCGCCCATACCTTAGGTGGTGATGACGCGGGACCGACGGTGAGTGCATTTTTCACTATACCCAAAGCTGAGGGTGACTCGCTCGCCTTTTTGAGAGAATCAACGTGAAGCTCATTCGTCGTTGAATCATCTTTTTCATGGGCGCCCATGGGTTACCCCCCTTCATCCCGTCTCGCAGCCGCAAGATGACTGCGGCATGTTTTCAGCTTACTTTTCAATGACGCAATCTCTTGCTTATATTCCACTACATTCTTCACTAGCTCTTTCTCAGTAGCGAACATGATGTTGATATCAGGCTTCACTGTCTGACCATTACTCGACTTCCGTACATGGTCAGCGCGCTTAATCACGAACGTGACAAACTGAAGAAGTCCACCACTCACCAAGATACTAAAAATCTGCAAGGCTATGGTAGTAGCATCATTCATTGTCTCGCATCCTGTTCGCCACATTGACTACGAACACAGCAAAGCCGACACCCATCCCCAAGAAAGCGCCGATGACAAACCCTCCTCCCTGAGGGAAGAAGACAATCATGAAAACGCCACCGTAAGCCAAACAGTTAATCGACGTCAACGCAGCACCGAGCATAAACACAAATAGCCAATTAAGCCCGATCGCAATCAATGCCACCACGGGGCCAATGATCAACATAATTTTGATCATTGTCACGAAGATATCGACCCACGGCCCAGTGGGATACTCAATAGCGGAATCGATGGCACTACGAAAAATCAAGCCGTAGCCACCAAAGATAGTGAAACCAACCAATGTGTAAAATCCAACAGGTGTCTCACGACTAACCTGTTTCCAACGCTGTAGCATTACGCTGAATTAATCGAGAACTGAGGAAGATCAATCTCAGTCAGCGCTAGTTGCTCATGGGCTTCAGTCAATGCCTGATACACATGCCCCAAATTACGCTCAACTTCAATAGCAGTAAGACTAGAGAACGTCAAATCGGGCTCTTCAGTATGAATCTGCCGGGCCACCGTCATGGCATCACGGACTAAACCCATCCGGCGGTCGACAGAATCGAGGCTGCCATCATACCAGGACGATGCATCTTTACTGATACGGTCAATTAAGCTACTCAGCCGATAAGCCGGGCTCTCGCTCGGAACATCAATCTTATGTCCAAAAACCCCCATGTCCTGACGTGCATAAACATCGCCCATGATGGCTCCTAGCTTGGTGGTGGCGGTGGCTCAACGTCAATATTGAGTGCTGTCTTGATCTTTTCTACGTCAAGCGCTACCGCAGCATAATTTGCCTGAATAGCTTTGTAAGACTCCAAAATGGCGGTATACTGCTCGGTCAGTCTATCATTGACCGTATTGTGGCAGGTGCAGGAACAGAGGACCGCACAAAACTTACACGATAGCCGACATTCTTCATGTGCATCGTGATGACACGCAGTCGATAAGTACTCGTGCATTATTATTCCTATCTAAACACAGCATATCCCCGGCCGGAACTACCGACCGGGGATATCCCGTCCTCTTTCATGGATCACCAGGAAGTGCTCTGTTCCTCAACTTCGTCTTCGATATCCTCGGCGGCATCCGTGTATTCGTTAGACGGGCTGGCCTCGTCGTCCTCGTCCTCGCCGAGGATCATGGACGCGGCAGGCTTACCGGGAAGGTACTGCAACCACCCAGCGAAACGCTGACGCACATCGTCTTCCGAGAGGTCAGCTAATGCGCCCTCGGGCACCCCGGGAAACTCTTTCTGCTGAAAAGAATCCCATTCATCGACAACCTGGGAAGCTTGGCTCACCAGGACAATGGCTAGATTTCGTTTTTGTACTCGATTCAGACCCATAACGCAGATACTACCACAACGCATGCCAAAGATTCCAAGCTATGCCTGGAATCTGGACACCATTTTTCCTGTACCCCGGATGGGATTCGAACCCATATACGCAGGGATTAAGAGTCCCTCGTTCAGCCAATTGAACTACCGGGGCATAGTCTATGAGTGCAACGGACTGGTCGGACAATAATCCGGCTGATGATCACGTTCCCACATCTTTTTATGCACCCCCTTCGCGACCAGCGCGACCACCGCAGTGGGCGCGGCAAGCAGCAGCGACAGGTTGAGCAGGCAGAACGAGCAGCCGCCCGAGCCCTGGTTGGCGGGAGGGTTCACGATCAGACGGTCGTAAGAGTGCTTCTTGCCGTCCTTCCCGATGTAAGTCCCGCCGTCGCGACAGTTGTCGGCCCAGCCCATCAGCGACGCACCTCGTGGCACTGGGCTTTGCAATTAGGAATTTTACACTCGGTCGGACAGACCATTACTCTTCCCAATCTTCCTTCGGCCAGTCAGCGTCATGTTCAATAAGATAACCTTCTATCGAGGCCACAACACGATCAAGAAGGCTAACACCACCCCAAGAACGATCCGCGATATGCCCTTCTCCCTCATTTTCTATGCTCCAATTTTCGGCTTCCAAAGTATCTCGCCATAACCGCAGAATCCGAGCCTCGACAGGGATTGCTTTATCTTCCATTAAAATTATTCTTTCTCCGTCTCATCGATCAAACGCCAGTATTCGGTTTGAAGTGCAACGATCTCATCCGGCACATTGTCTGACCAGTCCGGATCACAATCACCAACACAGCAACACCAACAGTGCCCGGTGATCGGGGTGCGATGTTGATTATGAAAAGCTTCAAGCTCTACCGCTATCTCATCGATCCTATCCATGTGCCCCGAATGGGATTCGAACCCATACTGTATGGCTTTTGAGGCCATCTTCTCTGCCGATTGGAATACCGGGGCGAACCACTACTCTTCTTCGCGCATCTCATTAATCACGGCGATGAACTCTGAGGAGAAGTGGCCGACAGTCAGCTCGCTAAGATCGCCCCGCATGGCGTCATGGATCTTCACGCTGTTGTTGTTTTCCATCACGTAGGGAAGAGCGCACTTAATGCAATACGGTGCACCCTCACCAGAGATGATCACAGGCATGATGGCCCAGTTGACGTACACCTTCCTTTTGCATTCCACGCACGGCACCTGATCGCATTTCGCCATCGGTTCCGGAGAAATAAATACAGAGTTACAGCAAATAACAAACTTGCTCTCTGTCAACGATTCTCCCTGATCAAGGTAAACGCTAGGGGTCCCAGTCGACGCGTGGAACCAGGACCCCTAGCTCACTAGGGTGGGATGCTCCGTCACCAACCCCACGGGGGGCGTAGGGAAAGGATCAACAGCACCCCACCACCGACACTATAGCATCACCATAGGCTAGGCTGTCAAGAAAGATGGGCCGGTGTCCGAGGTCCAACGGGTAAGCAAACCGTCGCCTGCAAGAACACCGGCCCATCCTTCTACGTTAGGCACCCCCGACAGGGACCTAACGTAGCCCCCCGGCACCGCGCCGCTCCCCAGCTTCACGGCGCCAGGAGGACATTACCCTATGGACATCCCAGGGTCAACCATCAAATCTGTCATCACGCCGTGGGCGATCACGACCCCGCTCCGAACATCCCAATTCTACCAAAGATGCCTCGTACCGATTCTGAAGGAATTGCTTCAGATTCAGCGCCGGGTCCGGTGACGGTGCGTTGGTCAACAGCGCATCGTTTTGCAATTGCCGAGGAGGGAAGATTTGTTGCAGCAATTGACAGTACTTCTTTGGTGTCTGTCCACCGACGAGCGGCTGATTCACTCCCAACCGGTACAACCCCGTTTTCACCGGTGAGATATTGTTCCCCACCATGGTCATCGGATTGTTCCGGGGGATCAATGCTGCCGGTTCACCCTGTTGCACAGCGGACAACTCATTGAGAGCCAATGACGGTGACGGAGTCCCGCCAGTGGTGATGTCCGGAGCGGTCGCCGATACACACCCGAACGTTGGGAGAATATTTCTATTCAGTAGCCCGTTATCGGAAGCATTCTTGATCGTACCGTCGGCCTGGTTGGCTTGGGTCGACTGCGCGATCTTGCCATTGATAAGTTTGTACTGTGTCAGCACGTTATCGGACTGGTCCTGATCCACCACAAAGAAATCGCGCGTGGTCGGACACGGCCTGCCATCCCGAGCCGTCCCCAGAGGCGGAGTCCGGAAACCCCCGAGTCGAGCGGCATCGAAGAACGGGACAGCATTACAATACGCAAACTGCCCAAAGACACTCCCGGGTAAGCCATTCACACACCCGGCTTTATCTCCGGCCAAGGTCAAGTTATCGGCCTGGAAGCCAAACCAAATACCGACCACGGCACCGGGAGGCAGGACGACCGGCACGGTTGGTGCCCCCGGTGGCTGACCTTTATTCACCACGACGGGGCGATACAGTGATATCGCCCGAGTCGCCGGATTCCAAATCGCTGCCTCGACAAAAGCCGACTGATCAAGATTCGCCTCGTCGCAGGCACCGGCATTCGCATCCGTCGCGCTGAGCTGATACGGTGCCATCAACCCTTCAGCCGTGAGCGGATTTCTCGGTACTTCCAACGTGCAATTGGGATTAGGTGCTGGTGGTGGTGGTGCCGCTTGGCCGATACCGGCCATCACGACGGAAAGTGCCATGATGATCACGGCCACTATCGCGATCCGTTTGTGCATTTGCCCGACCCTTCGGAGCAGAGAAAAATTGTTCAGTATGTATACGACTAGCAGGAACCTTCAGTACTTGTAACGCCCCTAACGTATCGCGAATTAGTCGATCTGGTCCACAAACGTAGTAGTCATAATGTCGCCGCTGTCGTGGAGGGAGCATGGCTGCCAACGCATCCGCATTAACTGGACGGCCCACCACCGAACACACCCGCAAATTCAAATTTTGTTTGAGATCATCAATCTCACTGCGGAACAACTGTTGCGATCCCACATAGACCAAGATCATACGGCGAGAATCTTCGCGATCCGCTAGCGTACGAATCATGGACATCATCGGGGTGATACCGACCCCCGCCGCCACCATCACAAGATCACGATGGTACGGAGTGAAATCACCGTACGGGCCATCCAGGAAGACTTTTTGACCCACCGTCAGATGCGCAAATTTGTCTGAGAAAGAATCAGCAGCATATTTCACAGTGAATTCAATAGTGTCATCATCTGCCGCACTAGAAGCCATCGTATAAGGATGCTCTTCTTTCGCGAACAGTCGTCGCAGCCGCACCCAAGCAAACTGTCCAGGTTGGAACGCCAATTTTTCCATCCTCGCATGGCGCGAACGACGATGCGGCGATAATATCACAGTTGCGACACCATCTCGCTCACTACGAATATCAACAACGGAGTATTTTCGGCCCCGTAAGGGAGCCCATAACCACCGTCGGAGCATGACCGTAAAAATCACCACTCCGACAAACGACCAGGGCACGAGATGCCGACCCAAATAGATCAAGTGAATGGCAATGCCCGATGTCGCGACCACGGCGAGACCTAAATGAATCCATCGCCAAGCCATGTAGTGATTTGGTCGCCACCGTGTGATGCGAGAAATGGCGAGCACAGCGCCGGTCGCCGCCATGGCACCACGAGAGGCCGGAGTGCCACCAATAGGATTGAGCAACGAGAGATAAGCCGGTTCGGCAATAATCAGCAAAATGATGTGGACAAAGATCAACACAAGCGCGCTGATACCGACCCACTGATGGATCTTGAAGACGTGAGTGATGCCCAACGTCTTCGTCAGAGATTGAATCCGGGAAATACTCGTGACGGTATAAGCGAAGAGTAGAGTAGCAACCACCCCAGCAAAGACAGCGAACCACAACAACATGCTATTATCCCCGTAAATTATTGAAAAATACCACAATTTCAGGGAAACGCAAGTATAGTAAAACAATGCCTACATCGATCGCTATCAGATTAATCAACAACACGCTGAGGAAGATAATGATCAGTACATGCGTCACTTTTTGGAGTTTGGATAACTGAGGACCAAGCATCATAGCATACGGCAACCGTTCGGTACGATCAGTTAGGAATCTCGAATCTCGTGGATCAAATCCACTGCCTTTCACTCGATGATTTCCACTCATTGTTAACCATTCGTCAATAGCGATACCGCCGAGTCGATCGGCCACCGCCGGGCGTTGTCACTCCCATCCGACGATGTGCTCCCCGGATCTTCATGTCATCTAGGTTTCTCCGAGACTGGTTGGCCTGAGCCCGACCAGATGAATCAATTTCCGGATGCCCATGCTGATTCCCCAGGGCGGGAGATAAACCAAGCAACTGCCGCTGCCAATTATCGAGTGATTCTTTCAGCAATCGCTCGACACACACCGCCAGCACGTCGAAACAGTCCTTTGTCTGCACCGGACCGACTTGCTGTTTCACCACCCGCTGACGGGTATCAACCGACAAGAACTTTAGTTCTTGTTCGAGCAGAGATTGACCATCCCCGAAGAATTTGTCTCGGTAAGAGTGAATCCAGCCAAGATTCAGCGCTGACTTAAAGTAATCCGCTCTCTGTTGATTTGACTTCTCGGTGAAGTCCTCTACGATAATCCGTGGCTGGTTGCCAAACTTCCGGACAAGCTGAGCCTTCAGCCCCGCCGAATTCCACTGGTCCATAGAAAACGTGTGCATGCTAGGAAAAGAAGATATGTAGTGCTCCAAATCCTGTTCAACCTGAACGTAGTCAATCGTATGATCAGGATAGTTCCGAGCTTGCCAGACATGCAGGAAATCAACGATGACGTTCGGCCACACAAATCCGTATTCATCGACCTGCGGTGAATCTTCAAGATGCGCGATGCACAGCGCAAAGTTAGCATTGCTGAGCCCCGGGTCGGCATGGGCCTCGTAACGAAACCGCATCTCCGAGCTGAGATTAGGACGTAGCTGCCGCCCGCCCCAGAATGGTTCAAACATGGCTTCGACCTTGTCAGGATCAAGCCACGCATCCTCAACATCAGCAAATTGTGCTTTACGCTCTACCTTGAACTTCTCAGGATTACGATTTTCGAGCCGTTGCATGCGGTCGTCGTACACCTGAATCGGCCGCTTGAACTTCGGCCCTCCGAGCTGCGGAGAAGATTCCCAGTCCAGGTACATGCCCCAACTAGGAATCTGGATCACGATCATTTCGGGCTCAGCCATCAGTGCGTTGGCTTCGCTCTCGATCTCGTCAGCCAATGCGTCTTTATTGGCATTGGTGACCATCATGCCACTTTTGTGCAAATAGTCTTCCAGCAATACCGAGCCCTGTTGGTACAGCTCGAAAAACGATCCGATCTTTGTGTACGGAGACGACGGAATATAGATCAGTGAGTCTTTACCGAACTGGTCAAGAGACGGAGTGTAGCTCGAATAAATCTCGTTGCTGCTCCGAGGTCCCTCCGTGGTCGTGAGCATGTGCGCCATTTCGTCGAACATAATGCAAAACGACGTGGCTCCACGGCCGGATGACGCGGTCGAGGACATCGCCAGACACCGCAGCGACGCGATTTCGTGATCAATCGGCAGATTGCGATGCTCATATTCAGCAATCCGACGTTTGTCCGCGTTGGTGCGCAGCGTGATCCCGTACTCTTTAGACGTCGAGATGAAGGGCTCGAAAAACGGACACGACTCAACCGTCTGGCGAATATCCGCGAATTGGAACTGTTTAGCCTGGATGATGTTGGTGGCGACAATGTTCATGTACAGCGCCGAGGCATCAACACCAAAGAACGTCTGTGGATCATCGAGACTGAGCATGTACGCTAAGCGCTCAGCGCCGAGAATCCCGCCGATCATGCCTTTGGAGGCACGACGGCCCATGACGGCCTGGACGTGCGGGAAGTGATGATACCCGCGCGATTTTAGATAGTCGATCCTCTCCCAGATATCCGCCTGCACACCCATCGGGATCTTGGCAAAACTAAACCCGTTTCGCCACTCCTCGATCACATCAATGTCATACGCTGTGAAGTTGTCTGTTTCCAGATAGATCAATTTCAACAAGGTCATCTGTCGGGGATACAGCTTTTTCCCGCAGAACGATGGGTGCGTGGCGAAGTCAATGATCGAATCCCACTTCTGCTCATTGACAAGGCTCTGCCTAAACTGCTGTTTTAAATCTACGCCACCTCGGACAATAGATTCTAAGTTTTGATTTCCAGCAGCCTTAGGCACAACTCATCCTTACGCAGCCTTTTCTATCAACCTTACCGTCACAACAGCATCCGGGTTGTCTGCCGTTCCTTCTACTGTCACCGCCCTCGTCCCCGACGGGACCTCAATACCATCTAGAATGTTGTTCGCAATGTTTTTCGACCATTGCGGAGCGGTCGATCCACCCCTGCCATCGAGACAGGTGACCTTGACACTCACCGAGCCCCACGTCGGAATGATGTTCAGCCACGCACGGCCGACCACGCCGGACGATGTTCCGCATTCGGCCTGGTATGATCCACGGAACGATAATTTGTCTGCGCCATAAACCAACCGAACTTCTGGCATCTTCAGTCTCCTAGTAATAGCTGTTGTTGTGCTCGACTGGAAACTGTGGGTTGCGATGTGGGTTGCGATGATGAAGGGCTACCAAGGAACTTAGCCACTGTACCACGCATCGCATTCATATCCCAATTTCCAGGATCAACCTTGCGGGACGGTGCCCATTCTTTATGGCCGATACAGCGGTCCGCCCCGAGCCCTACCGCGCCCAGTAACGCCGCTACGCCCCGGGGGTACGCATCACGCTGCTCCGGTGTCCACAACTTCCCCGCCGACACCCCTTCAATCCCAATCAAATGCTGATTACCATTATTCGGCAAACAATTGACCCGGCGAGCGATGGCCGCATTATCAGCCGCACCGGCATGCCAACACACCCCGCCCGCGATCACACGAAACTCGCCTGATTTTTCTAACACCAGGTGAGCTAACGGTCCGTCCAGGCCGGGCCGACCATCACGAACCGAGCGCCAATCGTTCGCACCACCGCCCGCCGTATGGTGGCAAATCACTCCACGAATATCTCCCATAGCACCGTGACTACGGGTTTTCCAGCCTGTTGTTTCTGAGACTTGTAACCCAGCCTCGCGCAACACGTCGGCGAGCCATGTCAGTAGTGTTGAAGGTCCTACCCGGGCCATTTCTAATCGCTCAACAATAGTAGGGATTGCTGAGTGGTTCCGGAGGTTCCACCGCTATCAGGGGCGATACCGCGTAACCACCCCTCCCACACATTAAACGAGGCAAAGAAACGACGTCCGTAGGCTTCCGCCGCCGGGCCGGAACCGTTATACCTCCGGGCCCCTTGTTGCACTCCGTATTTAGCGATCAACCGTCCCAACCCTGTGAATCCGGACCATTGATTTGAGTACGGGTCCCAGGCACCGACCTTGGTATCAGCTCGATCTTGGTAATCGGCGGACGTTAACTGGCAATCTCCGACACCCTGTCGACCAATTCTCCTGGCCTGTACCGCTCGTTTATACGCGAGATAGTTATCTCTGGTGACCGGGCCACCCTTGGTATAAACACCGCCGGTATTAACCTTGTCATGGCCCCAGATCATCGGTTGGCCGGGAGGCGCACCACCGGCCGTTTCCTGCATCAGCACGACACACGCCGCAGCCAACGGAAGGCCCGCATCCTTCGCCGCTTTAATCGTTATATCGGGATTCTTGATTCCATGAGCGCGAAGAATATCCGTTTGTGTTGCCACCACAAGCACCTTTCCGCTTAATTCAGTCTCGGTCCGTGCGCTTGGATTTGACGTTGATCTTCTTGGCCTGCCGTTCCCTCTCAGCCCTCTCGGCTGTCTTTCGTGCTTGCTCTCGTTCCGCTGCACGCCTCGCGTTGGCGTCGTAATCCGCTTGGTCACTTTTTCTACTCACTGTGACCCGCCCTTTCACTCACTCACGGTGGAGATGTACAAATCCATTGACCACAGGTTCAGTCATATACCAGCCGTCAGTATACCGCTGCTCATAGAAGTTGGCACATAAACGCAGCGTATCAACAAGATCCTTAAGATCTTCCACGCCCTCCGCGACCAACTTTAGGTAATCAACTTCGTAATGATCTGTGTCACAATACTCACAACCATGCCCGTCACAGACGGCACAGATATCCTCAGGTAGCGACATAATAGATTAATCCCTGTTTTTCCCAAATAGCGCTGAGTTCTTTCTCGGCCCTTTCCTGAGCCAATGGTACCGTGCCTTCATTACCGTCAATGATCAAATCTTGTTCGCCTAAATCATAATGCGTGATCTTCCACGATCCATCAGAATACACCACTGCGTTCAAATACTGAAGGAGAACATAATCAGCGTCATCATTCTCATCATAAACCAACTGAGCTGCATAGGCATCGGGAGGCTCAGCTTCTAGCCCAACCTCGTCCACCGGCAACCATACGATGAGATCTGACATCGATGTGGTCATCTCCTTTACGCATTTCGTTTCACCATCTCGTACTCGGCAGTAGTTGTGACATGCGCCCGACGAGGAGACAATATCGTGTCCGGGCCGACCTTAATGCGGACGCTCCGAATTAACAATACCCACTTATAAAACGAGTAAACTGTCAAGCCGCTAGACATGAACGTCAAGACATTAAAGAGGAAAAATACGTCCCGTTTCCAGGTGAAGCCGTAGAACAAGACCACCGACAACATCAGGAATCCGGCAGCATTGGTGAACAACCGGTTTCTGACTCTCACATACGTCACGTACTGATCCCGGACAATCAGACGGCGCTCATCCAGAAAATCAAGGAAGTCGTTATCGCTCATCTTGAATCGCGCTTCGTCGATCTTCGTCGCTAAACGACTGACCAGTCACACCAGACCGCAAGTTCGACGCGTAATAGCTGGCCGAGGCCATGGCCGACTTTGTGCCGCCGCCAGTGTGAGAAAACGACAACGCTGAATCCGGGCTAATGCCGAAATGCTTCGCCACCAACACCGCATCTTGATTCGCGGCCAGGTAAATGAATTCCCACGCGAACTGATCATGCTGCTTTTCGATCATCTTCTTGATGATCGCAGGATCCTTGTATTCCGTTGAATGGTTCTCGAAACCATCGGTCACGATAACAAACAAGACGTGACCGGGACGCTCGCCCTCTTCCATCTTATCAAGCAGCCCCCCGAAACTCACGATGCTCATACCAATGGCATCGTAGAGCGCGGTCATGTTACGAGGTTCCAACCGATACCGTGGGACTTCGGCAATATCGGTCAAGGCAACAGCAACATTGATCTCGCTATCAAATTCCGTCAGACGGACCAAGCACCGTCCGGGCTCTTTCTTTTGATCATCAATGAAAGAGTTGATCGCACCCTCAGCATCCGTCCTGATCACGTCCATCGATCCGGACCTGTCCACAACAAGCTGAATAGCCGTCAAGGTGTCGTCAGTCATCATTCTCCTCGTATCGCTCTAATGAATCTAGAAAAATCGTCTTCGTCCATGTCTTCGCCGCGCAGCTCATCGATACTCTCGATAGGCTTGACGCCCTGTTCCTGCGCTAATTCATCTAGAGATTTAGAGGTTTTTCTTGGGCTCGCGCCATACTCCGTCTTCGGTGATTCGTCCGGTAACTCCATCGAGATACCCCCACTGTGTTTCACGGCTCATCCGGTCGAAGTCAATGCCCTGATCACCGCCCACCCGCGACATCATGGAGATCACCGGGGACATCACCATGTCTCCCCGGGCATCCTGAACATACTCCATACCAATATCAACTACCAGACCAATTTCTTCCGCAAACCGCGATTCGGCCTCCCGGCAGAAACTTTCAAGATTTTCTCTCGTATTAGCCTTTTCGCCATATTTACTCTGAAGACTCGCCAAGAGAATCATCGCTTGATTTCTCTCCGACGGGTACAACTCGATCTCCGGCTCCTGCTCCGGTTCCGGCTGTGACATGCTGATGACCAGATCCCTTCATCTCTTGGACGACCGTCACCACTCTACCAAACAACATGGCTAATTCTTCATGTTTTGCTATTAACTCGAATAGCTGTTGTTGAACTTCATCAATTCTCGATTCTAAGTCATTATTACTTGGCATGCTTAGGTGGACCTCCGGAACGGGGCAACTCAGGCCACATCGATGAGGCATCGTGGGCACCGGTGATGGACGAATCGTGAGCACCGGTGGACGCCTGATGGACGCCGTTGCCCAGGACCGAGAAGGGATCCCCGAATTCGTGAACCATCTCTTCCCAGATATAACATACTGGTTGTGACGGTGGAGTAGGAGACGACGACATGCCCCCCATACTAATGCATCGCGCGTCTCAAAGGAATAACGTCAGGCAATCATAATCGTTGCTTCATTTCGACCAATCAGCTCATGCAATCTTACCAAAGCTGATACGAGAGTAACTATTTCTTGATCCTTGCGCATGCTGAGCAGGCTCAGGTGAAACTGATGATCCCTGCCCTGCAAGATCTTCTCTAGCTGACGACAAATACTATCGATCATCATCTGATCCACCTTCATGGATTCACACTTGATCGTCAGCGAACCACGAATAACCTGATCGGCGTCTAACAACAATTGAGCCTTGATCTTGCTGACACACAGCTTGATCAACTCATCGATGATCGGGAAACTGGGCGCCCCGCGCTCCAATTGATCAACAAGGATCTCCCAGCCCCACCGCCTAGGAGTACGGCACACGCTCCGCACCAAAGGGCGGATTTCATCAGAACTCATCAGTGCGCGACGAATTGGAATCACCACATCGTCCTCATGATCCACTGACGTGCCTTCCCACTCGGGAGATCCCTATCAATCAGTAGAAAGACCGTAGCACTATAGGCCATAGATCCGCCAGGTACCCCCCTGAGCAGGCGGGCCACCCCGGGTGTAGGGTACCCCCGGGATGGCTACCAGCAGCCTATAACAACTGTTGACAGGAGGAG
>C688J18823_10000906_pt1 | contig 17834 bp, 17 predicted proteins | sample HopSoiMetagenom1_FD_18823 | JGI IMG/M metagenome (IMG submission 18823) | reverse complement strand
TGCCGCTCCACGAGGAGCAGGCGAAGCTTTGCCACCGAACGCGATTGCTGCACGACGAAGACGGAACCGACCGGCTCGCCGTCGAGCTCGGCGATCCAGCAGCGCTCGCGCTTCGCATCGAACTCCCGCAGGAACTGGGCGCCGATCTCGCCCACCAGCGCCTCGAAGCCAAGGCCCCAGCCGTATTCGTCGTCGTACACGCGGCCATGGCGGCTGATGACCCAACCGATGTCGCCCGGCCGATGAGCACGCAGCGCGATCGCCCTTTCTTTCGGCTCTAGCACGGCCTGCACGGTGTCCATCGCCTGCACCAGCTTGTCGCGGTGCGCCGGTGCAAGCGGCGCCAGCATGTCGCCCATCGCGCGGCGCGAGCTTTCGTCGAGCGTGCCGAAGGCCTTGCGGCCCTTCGGCGTCAGCGTCAGGTGGCGCCGGCGGCGATCCTCGTTCGGCGCCTCGGCCGCCACCAGGCCCTGGCGCTGCAAATTAGCCAGCAGGCGGCTGAGATAGCCGGCATCGAGGTCGAGCTCGGCGCGCAGCTCGCTTGCCGTGCTGCTGCCGCGCTGACCGAGCTCGTACAGCACGCGCGCCTGCGGCAGCGGAAAGGAGCTGCCGAGGTAATCGTCCTGCAGCACGCCAATGCGCCGGGTATAGAAGCGATTGAAACGCCGCACGGCCTCGACTCTGGACATGCGCCATGCTCGCCAAAGATACTTGCCGTTGTCAACTAATGGATAATCTGACGGATGGACCTCTTCGACCTGAACGGCAAGGCCGCGCTGGTGACCGGCGGCAACGGCGGCATCGGCCTTGGCATGGCGCAGGCGCTCGCGCGCGCCGGCGCGAAAGTAGCCATCGCCGGACGGGACGCAGCCAAGAACGCTTCGGCCGCCAGGGCGGTGGGCGGCATCGCCATCGCGGCGGACATGCTGGACGAGCGCGCCTGCCGCGGCATGGTGGGCGAAGCGGCGGCAAAGCTCGGACGCCTCGACATCCTGGTGAACAACGCCGGCATCAACATCCGCAAGCGGCCGGAGGAATATTCGATCGACGAATTCCGCCGTGTGCTGGACAGCAACCTGACGAGCGCCTTCGTCGCCTCGCAGGCCGCCTACCCTCATCTGCAGAAGGCGGGCGGCGGCAAGATCGTCAACATCGGCTCGATGATGTCGATCTTCGGCGCCTCGTTCGTCGCCGCCTACGGCTCGAGCAAAGGCGGCATCGTGCAGCTCACGCGCGCGCTCGCCTGCGCGTGGGCCAAGGACAACATCCAGGTGAANTCCGTGCTGCCCGGGTGGATCGACACGGCGCTCACGCAGCGCGCGCGCAAGGAAATCGGCGGCNTGCANGAGCGCGTGGTCGCGCGCACGCCCGCCGGACGCTGGGGCACGCCGCAGGACATGGGCGGCATCGCCGTGTTCCTCTGCTCGAAGGCTTCNGACTTCATCACCGGCACCGCCATCCCGATCGACGGCGGCTACTCCGTGCAAGGAGGCTAGCCGGGCTCGATCAGATTCTTCTTCATCGCCGCGCGCACGGGCTCCGTGCGCATGAAATCGAGGAAGGCCTTTGCGGCCGACGGGTTCTTCGACTTTTTCATCACGGCGGCAGAGAACGAGTAGTACGCCTGCACTTCCTTCGGCAGCGGCCCGATGATGTCGATGCCCGCCACCGGCGCGAGCTCACAAAGGAGCTGCGCGCCGAGCTGGATCTCGCCCTTGGCGATGCCGGCGGCGACCGGCCCTTTCTCGACGATCACGCGCTTCTTCAGCTTGTTCGCGAGCCCGTGCTTCTCCAGAACACCCGCGAAGTAGAGCCCGCTCGCGCCTTGCTTCGAATGCCCGACCGATTCCGCGGCTAGCAGGGATTGCTTCAGCTCCTCCCAGGTGCCGATTTTGGGTCGCGGTGCGCCTCTACGTACCGCAAGGCCCACCCCGGAGCGGCCGAGCTCGAGCCGCGTTTCGGGCAGCACCGCGCCCTGGCTCGCTAATTGGTCGATGCCTTCCTTGGTCAGGATGACGACGTCGGCAGCCGCGCCTTCGGCGATCGACTTCAGGAGGGCCTGGGTGGCGTGGAACTCGGCGCGCAATCCCGGCGCGGCCGATTCGAGCGCGCCCTTGAGGGCGAGGGTGCTGAGCACGGTGATCTCAGCGTAGGGTGGTTTCGATTGAGACATAGATGTAGTTCGAGCCTCCGTTCACATTGCCGAAGAACTGCGACTTGGCGAACTCGCCCGAGCGGTGCGACACGCCCAGGCCGAGATACGTATCGCGCGCCACGCGAAAGTCTATGCTCGGATCCATGTAGTTGAGAAGTTTCCAGTTGCCGCGGTCGTGCTTCGCCTGATCGCGCAGCTCCATCTGCGAGATCTGCTCCGAATACGAAAGGCCGCTGCCGATGGCGACGCGGGTGCGCACGTACTTGTCCCACGGGAAGCCGTACCAGTACGCCTTGAAGAACGCCATCACGGACCAGAAGTCGTCCTGGTAAGTCTTCTCGAGGTGGCGCTGGGCGCCGATGAAGCCGGCGAGCTGGACCGGCCAGCCGTTGGGCGTGTCGATCAGCATGCGCCCGACGTGCAGCGCGGCGATGTCGGTGTTGTCCACCGTATGGCGCGTGGTGCAGTTGAACCGCATGATCTGCAGCATGTCGCAGTCGCTCGAATTGCCGTAGAGCGCCTTCACGATCAGCGGCTTCGAAGGCGGCGCCCAGCGCGCCTGCTTGGGCGACCAGTCGTACAGGAAGCCGACGAACATCTCGTTCTGCAAGCCGCCCTGCACGACCGGGCTCGAGGTGATCTCGCTCGAGCGGCGCGTGGTGCCGATCTGGCCGACGAGGTTCCAGCTCTCCGTGAGCGCGTAGCTGGCGTAGAGCGCGGCGTGCAGGTCGAGACCGGCGCCGGCTTCGTAGCCCGGCGTGCCGTAGTAGTGGTTGTTGAGGCTCGCGTTACGCCACGCAGCCATGAGGTGCGGCTTGAGCGTCAGCCGGCCGCTGCGCCATTCGTTCCAGTAGCCGGCGCGCAATTCCGAGCCGTTCGAGCTCTGGCTGACGTCGTGCAGCGCCTCGACGTACGGCGTGCCCCAGTCCATGCGCCGTCGCAGGCTCACGCCGGCGTCCCAGCCGGGCTCGCGCACGCCGAGCCCCGTCATGCTGGTCGGCACGTTGTCGCGGTTGAAGCCTTCGAAGCGATAGTTGAGGAACGCATCGAAGCGCCAATCGTCAGACGCGAATTTGAGGCCGAGGCGGGTGCCGTGGAGGTACGCGCGCTCGCCCTCATACAGGTAGAGCGGCAGGTTGTCGAGGTTGCTGGGCGCACCCTTATAAAGACTGCGCTCGTAGCGCCACAGGAAGCCGACGCCCGCCCCACCCACTGGCAGGGCGTCGATCAGCGGATCGCTGGAAGCGAAAACACCCGATGGCGCGCAAGCTAGCCCCACGAGCGCCACAACCAGGCCAAGCGCCCGGTAGATTCGGCGCCCCACTCTCATCCCCTACCACTCCTAATTTTTTATCGGCGCCTATCTTAGTTGGATTGGCGGTGTTCCTATACCAGCTGGAAAAAGATCAGCGCCAGCCCGATAACGGATACCACCCACAGCGCCGTGCGCAGCCACGGAATGCCCGCCGGGTACACGATCGCGTAAGCGACGCGCGCCCAGAAGAAGATCTGTGCGCCGAGTAACGTCGTCGCGTTAGTCTTGCCCGCTATCACGGCGACGAGCACCAGCGCGGCGAAGAGCACCAGGTTCTCGAGCATGTTGTGGTGCGCGCGCGCCGCGCGGCCCGCCCACCCGGCGCACGGCGCGAGGCCTTCGCGGTTTCCGGCAAGCGTCGGCAACCCCACCTGCAACGTGGCGCCGCTCACCGCGACGAGCATTTGCACGAACGTCAGGAGCACCGCCCACACCAGCAGCATCAGTTCCGGTTTCATGATTTCCCTCCCTCTTTTTTGAAGCGCGTTGAGGAGCGACCATTGTCGCCGATCGTTTACAAATAGCTTATGGACTTCCCGAAAAAGCTGGAGCAAGATGCATCCAAGGCTCGATCGGTAATTGAGAGCCCAAGAAGGGAACATCGCGGACCATAACGCGAGCAGATTCAGTCAGGAACAGCGGCGCGCGCGCAATGCGCGGCCCGCAAGAGAACCCTCTCCCCTTCTTTTCCCCGCGAAATCTAAGCTAGCGCTGCCAGGCGGCGCGCCGGAAGCTCTTGCGCCGCGAGGTCACCGCGATGCGGCGGCCGGCGAACTCGTGAATCTTTTCGCGGATGTCGGCGCGGATATCGGCCGGCAGCGCGGTCGCCGCGTCGTCGAACCGGCTGACGACCTCCTCGGGCGCCGGCGGTCCGTCATGAAAAAATCCGCGCGCCTTGTCCCAGACCAGCGCGCGATCGCTCGAGTCGACGCCGTAGCAGAGCTGGAAAAGGGTCACCTCGCCGTCGGATTGCCAGACGAAGAGATCAAAGAACTCGTCGTGGAACCAGCGCCGGTGCGCCGGCCCGTCGTCCGCGACTCCGAGGATCTCTTTCAGCATCTGTCGTCTTGGACCGTGGTCGTTGAAAAAGGGTTCGGGGTCACCGTGAAGGCGAATCCTGTCACGAACCGGCCACAAGCGCGATCTTCGGTGACGGGTCAACGCTTAGGCCGAGCGGCGCGTTCCTCAAGGACTGCGCGAGCAATACAAGGCCATCGGCCTGTGACGAAATGTAAATCCCGAAACTTAGGGCTCTTTTCTTGCTCGGACAAAGGAGTGCTATGAGCGCCAATCCGGAGGTCCTGATGAAGACAGCGACGAGCACCGAACGCCATTCGGACTTCCTGAAGTCGCTGGTCGAATTCACCAAAGACCACCGCGCCGCCCGCTGGGGCGGCAGCCTGTCCGAGTTCCTCGAGTCCGTATTCCCCGCCGATGCCAAGGGCATCACGCGCAGCAGCCACCAGTACATGTGGGACATGCTGCGCGCCAACGGCTTCGACGATGTCAGCGGGCGTTTCCGCTGTCAGCTCTTCGAGGACGAGCTCTATGGCGTGGACGACACGATCGGGCGCGTCGTCGACTACTTCAAGGCTGCGGCCGCCGGCTCTGAAGTTGGCAGACGCCTGCTCCTGCTGCTAGGGCCGCCGTCGGGCGGCAAGTCGAGCATGGTGATCCTGCTCAAGCGAGGACTGGAAGCCTACAGCCAGACCGACAGCGGCGCGCTCTACGCCATCGACGGCTGCCCGGTGCACGAGTCGCCGCTGCATCTCATCCCGCACACGCTGCGCGCGCAGTTTCGCCAGACGTACGGCGTCGAGATCACGGGCGAGCTCTGCCCGCATTGCAACACGCGCCTGCAGAACGACATGGGCGGCGACTTCATGCGCATGCCGGTGCAGCGCATCTTCATCTCCGAAGCCGGCCGCATGGGCGTGGGCACCTACGCGCCGCACGACCCGACGACGGCCGACATCGCCGACCTGGTCGGCTCCGTCGATCTCTCCAAGGTCTCTGAATTCGGCGACGAAGGCGATCCGCGTGCGTGGTCGTGGTCGGGCGCGGTCTACGCGGCGAGCCGCGGCCTTCTCGAGATGATCGAGATCCTGAAAGTGAAGCGCGAGTTCCTGTATCTCCTTCTCACGCTCACGCAGGAGAAGAACGTCAAGGTGTCGCGCTTCCCGCTCATCCATCTGGACGAAACCATCGTCGCGCACACCAACCTCGCCGAGTTCCGCAAGTTCCTGCAGGAGCCGGAGAACGAGGCGCTGCTCGACCGCATGGTCATCATCCAGGTGCCCTACACGCTCGACTATAAGGAAGAGGCGCGCATCTACCGCAAGCTCTGCTCTTCCACGCAGGCGTTCCGGCAGGTGCACCTCGACCCGCATGCGCTGCACGTCGCCGCCGTCTTCGCGGTGCTCTCGCGCCTGGCCGAAGGCGAGGAGCGCGACCAGGACAACGTCAAGAAAGTGCGCTTGTACGCCGGCGAGGATGTCGAAGGCATCGCGCCGAACGAGGCGGCCAAGATCCGCGCCAAGAACCCCGACGAGGGGCTCGCCGGCGTGTCGCCGCGCTTCATCATCAACGCGCTCTCCAACGCCATCATCCAGTCCGAGGCGCGCAGCCTGACGACCATGGACGTGCTGATCGCGCTCAAGGACGCCATCGAGTCCGACGTGCGCATCGACGGCAAGAAGAAGAGAAAGTGGATCGACTTCCTCGTCGCGGTGCGCAAGGACTTCTACAACCGCTGGGTGAAGGAAGACGTGCACAAGGCGCTCTTCGTCTCCTTCGAGCAGGAAGCGCAGCAGCTCCTGGACAAGTACCTCGACGAGGTTGAGGCCACGCTGGACAACCGAACGGTGCGCGACCCGATCACCAACGAAGAGCGCAAGCCCGACGAGCGCTTCCTGCGCTCGGTCGAGGAGAAAATCCGCATCTCGGAGTCCGGCAAGGTCTCCTTCCGGCAGGAAGTGGTCAGGAAGGCGATGGGCGCGTACAAGCGCGGCGAGAAGTTCACGCTCGACTCCCACGCCCCGCTGCACGACGCGGTGGAGCAATACCTCTTCGACAGCCGGCGCGACGTACTGCGCCTCGTCTCCTCGAGCTCGCGTCCGGACGACGAGACCCGCCAGAAGATCTCCGTGGTGGAGAAGCGCCTGGTGGACGAGTACGGCTACGACTCGCACAGCGCCCGCGAAGCGCTCAACTACGTCACCACGCTGCTAGCGCAGGAGTGAAGGTGATTCACAACCGCTCGTCTTGCCGCCCCCCGGTCAAGGGGGGAAGCGAGCGGTTTTTGCGAGCGGGGGGTTGATTTAATGCCCATTCGGATCTCCGCCGAAACCCCCTGGTACGACCTCTTCTCGCGAGGCGCGCGCGACTGGCTGCGCCATAACGAGAAGGTGCGCGAGGCGGTGAAGGAGACGTTGCCCGACCTCCTGGCCGGTGCCGACCTGATGACACGCCCCAACCGNACGGTCGCCGTGCCGGTGAAATTCCTCGAGCACTCGCGCTTCCGGCTGTCGGATGCGCAGGTGCAGCAAGGCGCGGGACAAGGGCGCGGCGAGCCGGGCGACGTCCTGCAGCCGGGGCGCGAGGAAGGCGACCAGCCGGGTCAGGCCGGCGGCACCGGCGACGGCGAGATCCGCTTCATGGTGGAGCTGAAGATCGACGAGATCGTCGACTGGCTGTGGGAGGAGCTCAAGCTTCCGGAGCTCAAGCCCAAGCGCGTCGCCACGATGGACCAGGCCGAGTACATCCGCGAGGGCTGGGACAAGCGCGGCGCGCGCTCGCGCCTCGATCGCCGCCGCACGATGAAGGAAGCGGTGAAGCGCCACGCCGTGCAGGGCAATACGGCCCTCAGCACCGACGACGAGCCGCTCACCCTCATCAACGACGACCTGCGCTTCCGCCAGCTGGTGAAGCGGCCGATGCCCGCCACCAGCGCCGCGGTGATCTTCGCGCTCGACGTCTCCGGCTCCATGGATGAAGCGCAGCGCCGTCTCGCCAAGCAGTTCTTCTTCTTCGCGCTGCAGGGCATCCGCCGGCAATACACCAAGGTCGAGACCGTGTTCCTCGCGCACGCGGCGCAGGCCTGGGAGTTCGACGAGAGCCAGTTCTTCCAGGCCTCATCCTCGGGCGGCACCGTGACCTCCAGCGTCGCGCGCCTCGCGCTCGACATCATGGGCACGCGCTACGACCCGGGCCGCTACAACGTCTACTTCTTCTACGCATCCGACGGCGAGAACGCCGCCGAAGACCGCGATGAAGCGCGCGGCACGCTCGCCGAAATCGCGCGGCAGGTGAACTATGCCGGCTACGTCGAGACCGGCGGCGTCGCCACCTTCCGCCCGCGCGACACGCAGCTCGCCGAAATCTTTACCGAGTTGAAGGGCACCGGCGTTCCCGTCGGCACCAGCCACCTCACCTCGCAGGACGACGTTTGGAACGCGATCCGGCAATTCTTCACCGAGCAAGCCGGCAATGACTGAGCTCGAGGAGTACGCGCAGCAGATCGAGTCGCTCGCCCAGCGCCTCGGCATGGACTACTACCCGGTCGATTTCGAGCTCGCGCCGGCGAGCCTGATGACCGAGATCGCGGTGTACGGCCTGCCGGTGCGCATGCCGCACTGGTCGTTCGGCGTGCGCTACATCCACCAGCTCGTGCGCCAGAGCATGGGGCACTCGAAGATCTTCGAGGTGATGTTCCCGGGCGACCCGTGCCGCGCCTTCCTGATGGACACCAATTCCACCGCCGAGAACGCGCTCGTCACGGCGCACGTGCTCGGCCACGCCGACTTCTCGAAGAACAACCAGCTCTTCGCCCGCTTCCACGCCATGGCCGGCTCCAACATCGTCGAGACGGCCGCCGCGCACGCCCACCGCATCCAGCTCGCGATCGAGACCCACGGCGTCGAGAGGGTCGAGCAGGTGCTCGATGCGGCGCTCGCGCTCGAGTCGCACATCGCGATCGACGGCGAGCTGCACCGCTCACGCTACCCGGAGTTCGCGGCGCGCAAGGTCGCGCCGGCGCAGAGCGAGTTTCAGCAGCGGTTTAGCCAGCTGCCCGGGGTAGAGGCGGTCGAAAAACCCAAAACCGGCCCGCAGTCCGAACAGCGGCGCGCCCCGGTTCCGCCGCACGCCGAGTACGACCTCCTCTGGTTCATCGCCAACTACGCGCCGGAGCTGGAGCAATGGGAGCGCGACATCTTCCTGATGGTGCGCTGCGAGTCGTTCTACTTCTATCCGGTATTCGCCTGCCAGATCATGAACGAGGGCTGGGCGTCGTACTGGCACGCGCGCCTCTTGCGAGAGGCGGAGTTCCTGCCGCAGCCGCTTTACCTTTCGGCGATCAAGGCGCACTCCGACGTGGTGCGTCCGTTCGCGAGCGGCCAGGAAACCTCGCTCGCGATCAACCCGTACTACCTGGGCTTCACCATGTGGGAGCGCATCGTCGAGAAGCACGGCATCGAGCGCGCGCGCCAGGTGCGCACGGAGGAGGACGACTTCGGCTTCATCCGCAACTGGCTGGATGAGGAGCTGGCCGAGGAATCGGGCCTCTTCGTGTACGAGGCGCGCCCGGGCGACGAGATCCGCGTCGCCACCAAGGACATCACCGCCATCCGCGAGGCAATCCTCGCGCCGAAATTCAACTTCGGCGCGCCGCGCGTCGCCGCCGTCGAGCTCAAGCACGACGGCAGCCTCACGCTGTCGCACGACCACGGCAACGATGGCCGCGGCCTCGACGTGAACCGCGCGAAGCGGGTGCTCGAGTACGTGAACCGCGTCTGGCGCCGNCCGACGAAGCTCGTCACCGTGAACGAGCGCGCCGAGNCNGTNGAGGTGACTGCCTGATTCGGCTTTTTTGCTAGAGCAGCAGCACCAGTAGAACCACCAGCAGCAGGATCACGATCAGCTGATCGTTGCTTAGCGCGCCTGCTGCGATGAGCGCGTCCACCTTTCCGGCAACCTGAAGCACCTCGGCGTCGGTCATCGCGTCGACGCGCGCCGAGGCATCTTCCGGCTTGACGCCGAAGTTACCCAGTTGCTTGGCGACCTCCGGACGGGCGAGCAGCGCTTTCAGGCGCTCGCGCTCGCTCTGCACCGTCGGGGCCTGGGCCTCGTCGGTGGCGATCATGCCGGCATGGGCGCGCGGCATCACGGCGGCACCGGCAGCGGCGAGTAGGAACAGCATCAAGAGCTCGATCAGGCGATTGCGCAGGCGGCGAGTCATGAGTCCTCCGTTAGTGTTCTTGCGGCAGCCAATATAGCGAAGGCGCGAACGTTTTGAAGCCGCGCGCCGACGACGCCGGTAGCCGAATTGCTACATCTATTGGTTAAACTGCAGCCCCTATGAAAGCCTACGTCCTCAAGTCCGAGCAGAACCGCACCACCCTGGAGCTGCGCGAGAAGCCCACGCCGCAGCCTTCGCCCACCCAGATCCTCGTCAAGATCCGCGCCGCGAGCATGAACCGCGGCGAGCTGATCCGCGGCCAGGGCCTCGTCAAGGCTGGCGCCGAGAAACCGGCCGGCATGGACTGCGCCGGCGAGGTCGTCGGCACCGGCGAGAAGGTGATGGGCCGCCTGCCCGGCGCCTTCGCGGAATTCGGCGTCATGGACAGGCAGGACGCGATCCCCATGCCGTCCAACCTCTCCTGGGAGGAAGCCTCCGCGATCCCGATCACCTTCAACGTCGTCTACGACATGCTGGTGCAGCAAGGCAACCTCAAGAGCGGCGAGTGGCTGCTCGTCACCGGCGTGACCGCGGGCGTCGGCGTCGCGGCGCTACAGGCCGGCAAGGCGCTGGGCGCAAAAGTGATGGGCACCTCCGGCTCGGCAGCGAAGCTGGACGAGCTGAAGAAGATCGGACTCGACTTCGCGCTGCAGACGCGCAGGCCTGACTTTTACGACGCGGTGATGAAGGCGACCGACGGCAAGGGCGTGAATCTCGTGGTGAACAACGTCGGCGGCACGGTGTTCGCCGAGTGCATCAAGTCGCTCGCCTACGAAGGCCGCCTCGCCACCGTCGGCTATCTCGACCACACCATGAAGGCCGAGATCGACCTTGCCGCCCTGCATGAAAAGCGCCTCAAGCTCTACGGGGTCTCCAACAAGCTGCGCACCGCGGAGCAAAGGAAGGCGACCGTCGACGGCATGAAGCGCGACTTCATGCCGTTCTTCGCCAGCGGCAAGCTGAAGCCGCTCATCCACAAAGTGTTCGACTTCAAGGACCTGCCGGCGGCGAAGGACTACATGGAATCGGACGCCGCCGTCGGCAAGATCGTCATCCGCATGCCGGCGTGAGTTCGGGGACTACTGTGCTTTGATGTTGGCCTGCTTAACGACCTTGCCCCACGTCTCGTACTCGCGCGCGATGTAGCGCGCGAGTTCCTCCGGCGTGCCGGGCTGCGACTCGAGGCCCTGCTTGTCGAAGGCGGCGAGCACCTCCGCCGACTTGAGAGCCTTCACGAGCTCGCTATTGAGCTTCTGCATGATGTCCTTCGGCATGTTCGCCGGCCCGAGGTAGGCATACCAGTTGAGCGCCTCGTAGCCGGGGTAGCCGGACTCCGCGACCGTCGGCACGTCGGGCATCAGCTTCGCGCGCNTCGTGCCGGTGGTGGCGAGCGCGCGTGCGCGCCCGGCCTGGATCTGCTTGATCGAGGATACCGGCGTGGCGAAGAACGAGTCGACCTGCTTGCCGAGGAAGCCCTGCATCGCCGGACCGCCGCCCTTGTAGGGAACGTGGACGATGTCGACGTGCCCCATCACCTTGAGGAGCTCGCCCGCCAGATGGCCGGCGCCGCCGATGCCGGAGGACGCGTAGGTCACGGTGCCGGGCTTCTCCTTCGCGAGCTTCACGTACTCGGCGAGCGTCTTCGCCGGCAACGTGGGCTGCACCACGAGCACGTTGGCGAACACCACGCCCATCGTGATGGGCGTCAGGTCCTTCAGCGGGTCGTAGGGCGTCTTCAGAATGTGCGGATTGACCGCCAGCGCGCCCACGTTGGCGAGCACGATCGTATAGCCGTCGGGCGCCTGCTTCGCGACGTAGTCGACCGCGATATCGCCGCCCGCGCCGGCGCGGTTTTCGACCACCACCTGCTGGCCAAGCTGCTCGGAGAGCGTTTTCGCGACGATGCGCGCGGTGGTATCGGTGCCGCCGCCCGGCTCGAAGCCGACGACGGTGGTGACGGGCTTGTTCGGATACTGGGCTTGCGCCGAAATGGCGGCAACGCCCAGCGTTATGGCTGCGGCGATTGTCTTCATCAACATCCTCCTGGTTAACGCCCTTTGAAAACGGGCTTGCGCTTTTCCATGAAGGCTCTGCGGCCCTCTTTGTAATCCTCGCTTGCGAAGCACTCCTGGACCCACGCCTCGCAGGCGCCGTTGTCGTACTTTGTCTTTAGCACCTCGGCGATCACCCGCTTTGCCGTGCGCATGGTGAGCGGCGCATTCGCGGCCATCATGTCGCAGTACTCGCGGGTCGTGCGCTCCAGGTCCGCCACCGGCACGACACGGTTCACGAGGCCCATGTCCTTCGCCTCGGCGGCGCTGAACTGCCGCGCCGTCAGCATGATCTCGAGCGCGTAGGCCTTGCCGACGAGGTCGACCAGCGATTTCATCGACGAAGCGCGATACCCGAGGCCCATCTTCGCCGCCGGGATGCTGAAGCGCGCATCGTCGGCCGCTATGCGCAGGTCGCAGAGCCCCGCGATACCGAGGCCGCCGCCGAGGCAATAACCGCGGATCATGGCGATCACCGGCTTGTCGCAGGTCTTCAACGCCTGGTTCGCACGGTCCGCGACATCCTCATAGTGCTGGACCTGCTCGGCGCTGGAGCGCGTCTTTTCGAACTGCGAGATGTCGGCGCCCGAGACGAAGGCCTTGTCGCCTGCGCCGGTCAGGACGATCGTCCTGACTTCGGAATCCGCAGTAAAAGAAGCGAGAACCGGAGGGATCGCTTCCCACATGTCGAGCGAGACGGCATTGCGCCGTTCTGGATTGTTGAAGACGACCCAGCCAATGGCGCCATCCTTGCGACCGAGCAGACGTTCCGTCAGACAACCCCCTCGGCGCGCAGGCGCTTGATCGCCGCGGCGTCGTAGCCGATCTCGGCGAGGATCTCCTCGGTGTGCTGGCCGACATCCGGCGTCGCGGTCTTCAGCGACGCGGGCGTGCGCGAGAGCTTGATCGCCTGGTTCAGGATCTTGAATTTACCCAGGCGCGGGTGGTTCACCTCCGCCGCCGCCTGCAGGTGCTGCACCTGCGGATCGGCGAACACCTGGTCCATCTTGTAGATCGGACCGGTCGGCACGCCGATCTTGTTCAGCGCCTCGATCCAGTCCGCGGACGTGCGCTTGGCGAGCTCCTCGTTCATCAGCGCGTTGAGCGCCGTACGGTTCTTCGCGCGCAGCTCGCCCGTCTTGAATCGATCGTCCGCAATGAGCTCCTTGCGCCCGAAGAGCTCGCAGATGCGCTTCCACATGCCGTCGCCCGAACCGGCGACGTTGATGTAGCCGTCCTTCGTCTTGTACGCCGAGGTGGGCATGCTCGTCGGGTGGTCATTGCCCACCTGCTCGGGGACTTCGCCCTTCATCGCATAGCGCGCCGCCTGGAAATCCAAGAGCGCGATGCCCGCGTTGAGGAGCGAGCTCTGCACCCATTGCCCTTTGCCCGAGCGCTCGCGCTCGAGCAGTGCCGTCATGATGCCGAGCGCGGCGAAGAGGCCCGCGCCCACATCCGCGACGGCGGCGCCGACGCGCATCGGCCCGCGACCGGGCTCGCCGGTGACGGACATGATGCCGCTCATGCCCTGCGCGATCTGGTCGAAGCCGGGCCGCCCCTGGTAGGGGCCGTCCTGCCCGAAGCCCGAGATGCTCGCGAGGATGATGCGCGGATTGATCTTGGCAAGCGACTCGTAATCGATGCCGAGCCTGAACTTCACGTCGGGCCGGTAGTTCTCGGCCACCACGTCGGCGGTCTTCACCAGGCGTTCCAGCACCTCGCGCGAGCCGGGGAGCTTCATGTTGAGCGTCATCGCGCGCTTGTTGCGGTGCAGGTTCTGCATGTCCGGGCCGTCGCGCGGTCCCCCCATGCTCTCGTTCGGGTCCACCCCCGGCGGCGATTCGATCTTGATCACGTCGGCGCCGAAGTCGGCGAACTGGCGGATACAAGTGGGGCCCGCGCGCACGCGCGTAAAGTCTAGAATCCGGAGGTGTGAAAGCGCGGAGGAGGCTGCGATGGCGGGCATCGGAATATTCTAGCGCCGCGCCTGTTTCGCTCTTCGTAGCATTCCGGCAGGTTCGACCCAAACAGAGGAGGAATACATGCAACGAATACTCTTGATCGCCGCCGCTCTCATGCTCGCCTCGTGCTCCAGCATGCCGTCGTGGATGCCGGGCAGCGGCGCCATGAAGGTGAACCTGACACCTGCCGAGGAAGTGCCGCCCGCGAAAAGCGCGGCCAAGGGCAGCGGCAGCTTCCGCGTTGCCGAGGACGGCACGGTCACCGGCAGCGTCAGCACCGAAGGCATGAAAGGCACCATGGCGCATATCCACCAGGCTGCCAAAGGCGCGAACGGCCCGGTGATCGTGCCGCTCACCAAGAACGGCGACACCTACAGCGTGCCGGAAGGCCGCAAGCTCACGCCGGCGCAGGTCGACGCGCTCAAGGCGGGTAACCTGTACGTGAACGTGCACAGCGATCAGTACAAGGGCGGGGAAATACGCGCGCAACTGCAGCCCTAGCGCTTCTCCTCTTCAGTGCAGTTGCGGCCGCCCAGTTTCCCGAGCGGCCGCTGCGCTTCATCGTGCCGCAGGCGGCGGGTAGCGCGACCGACAACATCGCGCGCCTCGTCGCCCCCGGCATGTCGAAGGATCTCGGCCAGCCGGTCGTCGTCGACAATCGCCCCGGCGGCGCGCTCACCATCGGCATTGACGCCGTGGCAAAGAGCCCGCCCGACGGCTACACCATCGGCATGGGACCCGTCGGCGCACTCGCCATCACGCGGCACATGGTGGAGAAGCTGCCCTACGACATCGAGCGCGACCTGCAGCCCGTGGCGCTCATCACCACCGGTTACATGCTGCTCGCCGCTTCGCCTAAAGCGCCGTTCGCCAATGTGGGCGAGCTCATCGCCTACGCGAAGAAGCATCCGGGCGAGCTCTCCAACGCGTCTTCCAGCAACGGCTCACCGGGTCACGTCTCGGGCGAGCTCTTCAAGTTCATGACCGGCACCGAGATCGTGCACGTGCCGTACAAAGGCGGCGCGGCGGCCATCGCGGATCTGATCTCGGGCAACGTGCAGCTCATGTTCGAGAGCACCAACTCCATCGCGCCGCACATCATCGCCGGCCGCGTGCGCGCGCTCGCCACCACCGGCGCAAAACGCGCGCGCAGCCTTCCGACCGTGCCGACGCTGATGGAAGCCGGCGTGCCGGGCTACGAAGTCACCGCGTGGACCGGCGTCATCGCGCCCATGGGCATCACGCGGCCCGTGCTCGATCGGATCAACCGCGCGGTGAATGCCACGATCAATGATCCCGGAATCAAGGAGCGCCTCTTCCAGCTCGGCAGCGAGAGCGGCGGCGGCACGCCCGAGGAATACGCCGAGATCATCCGCAAGGACTCGGCCAAGTGGGCCGACGTCATCAAGCGCTCGGGCGCTAAGATCGACTGAACAGCTTCTTGCCGGCGACCGGCATGTCGGCCACCAGGATCTCGCCGTTCGCGGAGTCGGTGATGAAGAGCTCCTTGCCGCGGAACGCGATGTTGGTCATCAAGCGGTGCTCGCTCCCGGCGTGCACGAGATGCGTCGGCAGGCAGTTGGAATCGAAGCGCCAGATGCCGACGCCGAGATGGCAGACGCAGAGCCCGTCCTCGTCGTCGAACTCGATGCCGTCCGGGCCGGCGTGGCCCCCGGAGAGTTGGATGGCGACGCCCGTTTTTGAGGGAGTACCGCCCGCCATGAGCGGCAGCCGCCAGATCTGCTGCGAGCGCGTGATCGCCACGTACACCTGGCTGTTCTTCTTGTTGAGCGTGATCCCATTCGGCGACGGCGCGTTCGTGACCAGGCGCTGCAACTCGCCGCTCGCCCGTAGACGATAGACGCGTCCGGTCGGATCGGTGATTCCGCTCTGGCCCTGGTCGGTGAAGTAGAGATCGCCGTTGTCGGCGAAGTGCAGGTCGTTCAAGCCCTTGAAGCCCTCGCTGAACGCGCTGCCGAGCACGTCCTCGACTTTCCCGGTCTTCGGATTGAGCTCGAGGAGACCGCGCTTGTAGTCCGCGATGAAGGCGCGCCCGTCGCGATGGAACTTGAGCCCGTTCGGCCAGCCCTCGTACTGCACCACGAGCTCCCACTCGCCCTTCTTGTCGATGCGGAAGATGCGGCCGAACGGAATGTCGACGCACCAGAGGTTGCCCTGCCGGTCGAACGACGGCCCCTCGAGGAAGCTGTCGACGGCTGCGCCCTGGCGATTCGGGTCGGACCACTTTGTGCGCTGCTTTTTGCGGAACTTGGGCGGCAGGGAGCTGAAGCGCCGCACTTCGATCTTCTTGATGGGCTGGAAGGGGTTTAGCATGGAATGCGGCGAAGCATACGGGTGTTCACCTGTCATTCGCAAACCACACCACGGAGGGGATTACCGATGAAGCTGCTGGCTGGCTTTTTAATGGCATTACTGGCGACTGCTGCGTTGGCGCAGGCGAACGTGCGCGTGCGCGGCACGATTTCGCAGGTGAATGGCGACGCGCTGATGGTGAAGTCGCGCGACGGCCGCAATATCACCCTGAACCTCACGCCCGATGCGCAGGTCGTGACGGCGAAGAAGACCACGCTGCAGGAGATGGGACCGAACGCCTACGTCGGCGTGACGTCGGTCAAGGGACCGGATGGCAGGCTGGTGGCGAAGGAAGTGCATGCGCTCGGACCGCAGGTGCCGCAGATGCATGGCCCCTGGGATTCGACGCCGAACTCCTTCATGACCAACGCCAACATCAGCGCCAACGCCCAATCGAGCGGCGGTAACGAGCTCACCCTCAAGTACAAGGACGGCGAGCAGAAGATTTTGGTGAACAAGGACACGGAGATCGTCACCTTCGTGCCCGGCTCGCGCGCAGACCTCAAGCCCGGCGAGACCATCTTTGCCGGCGCGAAGGTCGAGGGCGACGGCAAGTTCGTCGCGCCCCGCGTTGCCGTGAGCAAGGACGGGGTCAAGCCCCCGCAGTAGCGAATTTGCCTGCGTTAGCTCCGGCGATCCGGCCGAACACCGCACCATTGGTGAGGCCGGAGCCGCCGGGGTAGTTGAACCAGAAGATGCCACCGACGAGCTCGCCCGCGGCGTAAAGGCCGCGGATGACCTCGCCGTCCGAACTGATCACCTGCGTGTCCGTGGTGATCTTCAGGCCGCCGAAGCTGAAGGTGATGCCGCACGTCACGGCATAAGCCTCGAAGGGCGGCGTATCCAGCGTGTTCGCCCAGTTCGTCTTATTGACGTCCAGTCCTTCGGTGCGGCGGCCGTCCTTCACGTTCGGGTTGAACGGGATGTCCTGGCGCACCGCGGCGTTGTATTTCTTCAGCGTCTCGAGCGCCGCCTTCTGGTCGGTGTCGTCCATCTTGGAGACCAGCTCCTCGAGCGTGTTGCCGGTGATCTTCGTCACCTGCTTGATGCGGTACTCGTCACGCAGCTGCTGCTTCAGCTTGGCGTCGAAGATCTGCCAGGCGAACTGTTTCGGCTGCGAGAGGATTACGCGCCCGTATTTCGCGTAGGTGTAGTTGCGAAAGTCCGCGCCCTCGTCGACGAAGCGTTTGCCGTCGGCGTTGATGTACACGCCCCACGGGTAGGAGTGCTTCTGGAAGCCGTCGCCGACCGCGAGGTCACCCGTTTCGGGCGCGTAGCGATCCCACGCCACCGCGTGGCACCCGGACCAGTTGCCGTGCGCCGCAGCGCCCACGTCGAGCGCCATGCGGATCGCGTCGCCGGTGTTGAAGCGCGTGCCGCGCACCTTGGCGAGCTCCCAGCCCGGGCCCATGTAGCGTGTGCGCCATTCGGTGTTCGCCTGGAAGCCGCCGGCGGCGAGCACGACCGCCTTTGCCTTGAGCTCCTTCGTCTTTCCCTGATGCTTCACCACCACGCCATGCACGCCGGAGTCGTCGGCGACTAGCGAGAGCGCGCGCGCGCCATACCAGATCTCGATGCCGGCTTTTTTCGCGATCTGCGTCTCCGATTCGACCAGGCCCGGCCCGCCGCCGACCGCCTCGACGGTGAGGCCGCCCCAGAACTTGAACTTGCCGCCGATCTTGAACGCCTGGCGCCCCCACGCCGCGGTGAAGCGCACGCCGCGCTTTCGCATCCATTGCGC
>C688J18823_10000905_pt1 | contig 17834 bp, 28 predicted proteins | sample HopSoiMetagenom1_FD_18823 | JGI IMG/M metagenome (IMG submission 18823) | reverse complement strand
CTTCCCTGGTCCGATCCCAACAGCTTCCCTCTTGAGGACCTCCGCAAGGTGAGGAAGGACATCGAGACCTTCGGCGAGCAGTACAAGCGTCAGGACCTCGAAGCTGCTGCGGAGACACTGCTGGGAGGCATCGTCCCCGGGTGGACCAAGGACAATGACCACAGTGCGGAGACTCCCGCACGCTTCGTGAAGATGTTGAGGCAGCTCTGTGAACCCGTCCCCGAATGGAACTTCACCACCTTCCCCGCCGAGACCGATAACATGGTCGTTCTGGGGCCAATCCCTTTCTACACTCTATGTGCACATCACGTTGTGCCCTTCCATGGCACAGCTTTTGTTGGTTACGTGCCTGATCGAGTTGTTGCCGGCCTATCGAAATTTCCACGCGCTGTCCGCGCTGTTGCAAAGGGACTCCACGTACAGGAAACCCTGACGACGCAGATCGCGGACTTCCTGGAAGCGAAGCTGGAACCCAAGGGCCTGGCTGTGGTGTTGAAGGCCGAGCACATGTGCATGGCCATGCGTGGAGTCGAAGTCGCGGGAGTCATCACGACGACCGCCGAGATGCGAGGAGTATTCAGTGACCATTCCCGTACCGCCAAGGCCGAGTTCCTCGAATGGATCCGCGACGCCAGGTGAGCGTCTCATGCGCTCGGGTGAGATCCCGAGCGCAGTGATGTCTCTCCTCGCTACCGTGTGTCTCGAGGACAGCAAGCGTTGGTTCCCCGGCGAGACCAACGGCGACCTCGTTCACCACACGCTGTCGATGGCTGGTGAGGTCGGCGAGGTGGCGAATATCGTCAAGAAGATCCAGCGAGGAGACCTCAAGCTCTCCGACGCTGTTGTCCTGCACGACCTTCGTGAAGAGGTCGTCGACGTGTTCATCTACCTGTTGAACCTCGCAGGCATCCTAAACATCGACCTGTACAAGGGCTTCGCCGCGAAGCGGGCCATCAACGAGAAGCGATGGGGGAATGGTCAGAATGGCTGAAGGCGTCAACCCGTCTGAGACGGAACAGCTCCTGCTTCAGTTCGACGCGGAGTTCGATCAGCTGTGCGTCGAAGCGGCTGTCAACAAGGGACAGTCGTTCCTTGGCGAGGACACGATGGGACAGGTACTCGCCGAGCTCATCGCCCTCTCCAACTCAGCACGCTACACCTTCATGAAGATCCGCTGGCTCCAGTACAAGCTCTCGAAGGAGGGTAGTCAGAAGCTCGACCTCAACCTCGCGAAGGATTTCAAAAAGGAGATGTGACATGAACAACGACGTGCTGTATTACTGGGGGTTCATCACCACAGGGGTCATCGTAGCAGGTGTTGTGATGTGGCTCGCCTGGGCCCTTCGCAACGATCGGAACAAGTCACCCAAGTCTATCGTCATCAAGATGAACGGTGCATACGACTTCCTCATCGAACAGGATGGGGCAACACGTACCATCACGAGACGACTGATCTCTATGTCGCGAGACATGGACAGCTTCGGCCTGGATCGTCTCGAACTCGTCTTCACGAACACCGACGACACCTGGAAAGCAGAGGGCCTTCTCTCATGAAGATCGCACTGATCCCGCCAGTTTCTCGTGTCGAGCTGATTCACACGACTGACTACCAGCTCGCTCTTCCGCAGGGTCTCGATGGCTTTCCGACCTACCTGGCAGAGTACCGCAAGGCGAGGGCGAACGGTTCGTTCATCATCCTCGACAACGGTGCCGCCGAAGGCAACCTGTACGACTCGGCAACGCTGCACACGTACGCTCTCGAACTGATGGTCAACGAGATCGTCGTGCCCGACGTGCTGGGCGATGCCGACGCTACGTGGGACAAGGCGAACGCCTTCGAGTCGAGCGTGCAGGATGCGAAGTTCAACTACATGGGTGTCATCCAGGGAGCGAACACCGACGAGCTCATCTGGATGGTCCAGTCGTACGCGACGAAGCCGTGGATCACTACGCTCGGCATCCCGCGACACCTGCTGACCTCCTTCCCGCTCGGAGACCAGCGAAACGCCCGCGTGGTGATCGCGCAGTGGATCCACGACAACTTCCGTGGCCGCTTCCAGCTTCACCTGCTCGGTACCAACCCGAAGTACATCACAGAGATCACGGACTACCGAACGCAGTTCGCGATGTACGGAGTCCGCGGAGTCGACACCTCCGCACCGTTCAACTACGCGTTCTCGCAGAAGCCGATCGAGTCGGGCGTCGAAGTCAACAGGCCTAACAACTACTTCACCCTCCCCGCATCTGCCTTCGACGAGCAGTACCTCGCGCTGAACCTGATCCGCCTGAAGAAGGCGATCGACGGGTGAGCGAGCGCAAGCAGATCGGAGGTACGCACTACAACCAGTACGAGATCCAACCGTTCGACGTGATCGACGAAGTCGCCGGCGAACACAGTTGGGTGTTCTACTTCGGCAACGCGCTCAAATACCTCATGAGGTACAAGAGCAAGGGTGGGGTCGTGGACCTCGAGAAGGCCAAGCACTACATCGAGATCCTGATCAGGAAGGAGAGGTCACCCGATGGAGGCAACCTCCCCGTCGATAACACGGAAGCACCCGAAAGCGAACTGCGAGCGGTGCCCCCTGTTCAAGGAGGGACGTTTCGTCCCTACACTCCACCCCACGGGAAGTCCTAATGGGATCGCCGTCGTTGGAGAAGCCCCAGGATTCCACGAAGCGACCTACCAGCGTCCCTTCATTGGTCCTTCTGGGCAGCTGCTGGACAGGGTCCTTGCACATGCTGACATCCGCCGCAATGAGACCCTCCTCACCAACGCGTGCCTGTGTCGTCCGCCGGACAATGCCACTCCGCCAGCCGAGGCGGTTGCCGCATGTAAGCCTCGACTCCATGCCGAACTCGTTGAAGCTGGAGTGGGAAAGGTACTTGCGCTAGGGAACACCGCGGCGAAGGCTACGATCAACACCACACGGGGCATCTTGGCTCTTCGTGTTGGTCCTGCTAGGGAAGCCAGCTTCGCTCCAGGAGTGGCTGTGGTGCCTACGGTGCACCCGGCCTATTGTCTTCGTAACGGAGATGGTTTCCCGTTCCTTGTCAACGACACACAGAAGCTGGTGCACAACCCCCCGCCGTGGGAACCGCCTGAGTACATCGTTGTCGATACCATTGAGACTGCTCTTCAGGCCATCGAGCAGCTTCACGTCATCGCTAAGAAGTTGACGATCGACATCGAGTGCGGTATCGAGAAGGACATCTCGTTCAGTCATCCGTCCGAGTATCAGATGCTTTGCATCGGAGTGGGGTATGCCAAAGGCAAGGTTGTCATCTTCGGCGAGAACGCCTGTGTGCCCGAAGTCTATGCGGCCCTGCGAGAACTATTCCGAAGTAAAAACCTTTCGGCACACAACGGGAAGTTCGACCTGGAAGGTCTGTACCCAGTTCTTGGTGTCCTCAGGCTCTACTTCGACACTATGCTCGCTCATTACTGCCTTGATGAACGACCCGGAACGCACAAGCTGGAGATCCTCGGGCCTGAACTCCTAGGCATGCCCGACTGGAAGGATGTACTCAAGCCCTACCTGGGTGAGGGAAAGAACTACGCGGTCATCCCTCGAGACATCCTCTACAAGTACTGCGCGTACGACGTCTCGGGAACTTGGGATCTGGAAGAGTACTTCGTAGAGCGTCTGGCGAAGCAAGGGCTCCGGAAGCTGCACGACTTCCTTGTCGAAGCGTCGAACGCTCTGATGTTCCCGGAGCTCAACGGGATCGCCATCGATCGCAAGTACTCTCGCGAGCTGTCAAATGAGTATCTCGGCTTCATCCACGAGCAGTACGACGCGATGCAGAAGCTGACTGGAGGAAAGGACTATGACAAGAAGGGTGGTATTAATCCAGCGTCGCCGCAGCAAGTTAAGAAATACTTGGCAGACCATAAGATCGTCGTGGACTCAACCGATAAGGAACACCTCGAAGCCATCGCGGTCAGAGTTGATCCTCGTTCAACCGTCGGACAGTTCATCGGACATCTTCTCGAGCATCGATACCTCGCTAAGCGTCGAGGTACATTCATCGAAGGGATTCGTAAGCGTCTCCATAAAGGACGCATCTTTACCACCTATCTCCTACACGGTACGACTTCAGGACGACTCGCAAGCCGAAACCCCAACCTACAGAATATTGTCCGTGACGAAGGAATCCGCGGACAGTTTGTGGTATCACACGTAGACAACGTCTTGATCCATGGTGACTACAAGCAGGTCGAAGGCCGAGTAATTGCGACGGAAGCTCAGGACGAATACCTTCGTTCAATTTTTGCCGACCCTGACCGTGACTTGTTCGACGAGCTCGGGCTCGGTTTGTACGGCGTGCGCAAGCCAACCAAGGAACAGCGTATTCGAGTTAAGGCGTACTTCTACGGGTTGGGTTATGGACGTACGGCTTACACGATCGCAGCGGAGTACAAGCTGTCGCTTCGTGAAACAGAGGAAGGCCTCCGCAAGTTCCGTTCGCTCATCCCGGGTGTTGTTGCGTGGCAGGCCGAGACAACCAAGCGGATCCTGTCTCATCAGAACCTCGAAACTACCTTTGGTCGCAAACGTCGATTCTACCTGATCACCAAGGAGAACCGTCAGGACGTCATCAACGAAGGTCTCTCGTTCATTCCGCAGGGTACAGCGAGCGACATCTGTCTTCGTGCACTCATCCGTATCCAGCCTCGCCTGAAGGGTCTCGGATACATTCGCTTGACCATTCACGACGCCATCGTGGTCGAGTGCAAGGAAGCTAACCGAGAGATCGTTACGGAGATCATGCGAGAGGAGATGATCCGATCGGCCGAGGAGTGGACTGACTACCTCCCGTTCGAAGTGGACTTCAGCTACGGTAAGTCATGGGGTGAACTCACATAGGAGAGCTAGTGTTCGGTTACGACATCAACGGTGTCAAGGCCGTCGTCGGAGTCATCATCGCCTTCCTGATGGGACTCAACGTCGCACTGATACTGATCTGGCGAGAACTCAACATGATCAGAAGGGCTGCACGCTATGCCGCAATCCGAGAACGCCGTGCCGGACGTAAATCGTTTGAACAGGCGGCGCCTGTGGCCAAAGGGATGGCCCTCACCGCTACTGCCGCCCTCGGCACAACCCTCCAGCGCGCCTCCGACGAAGCCGGGAGGCGGGACCGTCTTCGTGCGTCCGAAGGAACTTCAGGAGTCGCAGGGATTCAAAGTGAACACCGCACGCCTGACGCCACTGACTGAGATCGTGATCGAATTGCCCGTTGAGAAGGACCGCGGGTAACCATATATAATTAATACATGAGCAACAGCATTCGCACGCCGAAGGTAGGAAAGACGGCCACTTCTCGTCGGATCGCCGAAGCAGTCGACAACGAGGAGTGGCAGGCGTTCAGAGTCTCCATGAAGGGTACCACCACAGGGACCAAGCTTCGCATGCTCATGGAGTACTACGAATATGCCAGTAAGGAAACGCACCAACACGAAGTAGGTCAATGGGACGACTGCGACATCTGCGTTCGCGTCGACAACTACATCAAGGCGATGTGCAGGGGTGGCCTGCTGTTCCCTGGTGTGTCGCTCGAGTCATGCCTGGAGAAGAAGTGGTACGTGAAGATCAAGAAGTAGTGAAGAGGAAAATTGGTAACCCTCGGGTTGCAGCGTGCGGCACACACTCGGGACACTCGAGGCACGCTCGACGTAAAGAACCTCCTTGCGACCCTTGTCGACTGGCATACAACGACTACAATCGTGAACGTACACGCCTTCAGAAAATTTGCGGACTACCGCCGAAGCTCATGGGCACGCGTGCTGGATACGGAAGGCACCACAGGGCCGGGGATGTAACTGCCTGGCGTGATGGGATCTACGAACGCTGCGTGCCTTGCACAGAAGCAAATACTGTCAAGTCGAAGGTCAGTCGAGACAAGTACGCGGAGTACGCACAGAAGCGACGCATCAATGCGAAGGCTCTCGATAGGACTTATCGCAGGCTCGCAAAGATGTTCCCGCAAGAGTACCGTCGCATTCGAATGGAAGAGCTGAAGAAGGTTAGGGAGGAAGTACATGGGCGGTAAGAAGAACCTCCCTGTGGGAACGGAAACGGTCAACCAGAACGGCTACCGGAACGTGAAGGTCGATCTGGGCGACGGCAAGACGGGTTGGCGTCTCGTTCACCAGGTCGTCGCTGAGGAGAAGATTCTCAAGCGGCCTCTTCGCTCGAACGAACGGGTCATCTTCGTCGACCCGTCACAACGTCAGAACGTTCACCCTGACAACCTCAAGGTCGTCGTAGTCAAGGGTGCAACGGCTACTAAGCGTGCAGCACAGATCGAGGCACGCATCCACGAACTCGTTGGCGAGTACAAGCTGCTGACTGGAAGGGACTTCGAGCTCAATGGCTAAAGAGTGGGGCGCCAGGACTGAGTTAGAGATGACCCGCGATCACAACCTCGAGGAGGGCCTCAAGTTCACCTGGTCCGACGGTTCTACTGCCGAGGTCTTCAGGCACATGCCCGAGCGTCGCGTCTACAAGGTCATCGTCAGAGGCTTCGAGCGCATCGTTACGGAGCCGTTCATCCTGCAGTGCATGAGGGCTGCAGGCGAAGATCCTCAGATCGATCTGTACTACTCCGCATGGCCGTGGCGCGATGTCAGCAAGACGCAGAAGATCGTCGTCATGTGCATCGTCGCAGCCTTCTTCATGCTCGTCGGTGGTTCAGCTGTTGCTCTGTGGATCGTGACTCACAAGCATTAACTTCAAGTCTAAGCAGTGTCTATGTAACGTAGACAAGCTACAACCGATCTCACGCACTAGGTGCTAGGGCATGATCTTTCGTTAATAGACTTGAGGAGACTCGATGGGTAAGTGGGAAGGTGAGATGCCTCCGATCGTATACATGCTTCTCCAAAAGCTTGGCGGGCGTGTAGAGTTCAACGACGAGGATATGACCAAGTTCATCAACAGCAAGTACACCATGCGTACCTGGTACGACGGCGCCCGGTGTGTCAGCATGTACGAACTCGTGGACAACTCAACCGTGGACGGAGAAGTCGTTGAGCCAGCCGCTGAACTGGGGGAACGGTCCGCTAGGCATCGTGAGCTTGGATCCGGGCGGAACGACGGGCTGGGCTGACTACACAGCCGACATGCTCTTCGTGAACAACGAGAAGCCGGAGTACTTCAATGAGAAGTTCAACTCCGGTGAGATCGGAAAGTTCGGACTCGATCACCACAGGGAGTTGTACAACCTCCTCTCCACGAAGCTGCAGAGGAACTTCATCATCATCTGCGAGAGCTTCGAACATCGACCACGAATGGAAGCAGCCGAGCTCGTCTCGAACGAGTACATCGGCGTGGTCAAGTACTTCCAGCAAGTTCACCGCCTCCCTGTGGTGTGGCAGACGAAGTCCTACGGCTGCAGCTTCTTCGATGACAAGAAGCTGAAGAAGCTCGGCAAGCACAACCAGACACCGCAGGGGCATGCCAACGATGCCATGAGACATCTCCTGCAGTACCTCACTCACGGTTCGCTCGCTCGGAAAGACATCCTGATGGGACTGAAGTGAAGATTTCCTACATCAAGTACCCCGACAACGAGGCGATCATGTCGTTCAACACTCTGGACGGGAGTGTGCCGTCACAGGAGGATCGTGTCGAGATCGACAAAGAGGAGTACTTCGTCGTCTGCGTCAGGTGGATCATTACGACGAAGCGTCCACTCTCGCCGCAGTCCGTGAAGGTGTTCGTCGACTTCGCATCGAACAGGGAGAGCTATCCGAAAGAGATGCAGAAGTGAAGATCATCCTCTCAGGCCGACGCTTCGGCAAGACCTCTCGCATGGTCAACTGGGTGCGAGGGGGAGAGCGTCGCGTTGACGGTACTTGGACGCGCGTCATGCTCTGCATCTCACAGATGGAAGCTGAGCGCGTACAGCGACAGTACTACCTCGACAAGATGCAGGTGTTCGATCCCGAGAGGTGGGAGCGCTTCAAGAACGGTCACCGCGATGTGGAGCTCGGCATCGACAACGCTGAGTTCTTCCTTCGACGTCTCGTTGCAGGACACAAGCTGTCGTTGATGACCTTCGACGACGACGAAGAGATTTACTTTGAGCCGCCAGTTCGTCAGAGGCCGCCCAAGCCCAAGTGGGCTGAGAGCATGAGGATCGACCTCACGCCGGAAATCACTACAGGACAGGAGCAACTCGAGTGATCACCATCGACTACGTTGTCAACAAGCCCATCACCAGAGATCACATCATCGTCGGGGGTGAGCGCAGCACGGTTCGCCAGACCTTCGAGAACGATCAGGAGGGCATGCTGCGCTTCAAGGATCTCCAAGAAGGCAGCCAGGTGAAGGAAGTTCAGCTCACCTGGACTCACGGAGATTACATCACGACGGGTCAGGGCCAGCTGAACCTCCCGTACGCGACACCTCGCGACTTCTGAACAGACGAATGGCCCGGTAGCTAAGAAACTCCACCCCGCAGTGGACAGCTACCGGGCCATTCGTTTGCCCTCTCAACGGGACCAGAGAGGGAGCTACTTCGTCGGTTCGTACACGACGTTGTTGGTGAGACTCGCCGTCCCCGGTGCACCTGCCGGCTTCGAAAGCACGGACATGATGATCGAGAGTACGAACATGCTCACCGCCAACTTGAGCGAGATGAGCAGGTCAGTCGCGAAGAGGTCGAACTGCTCCGCCGTGGTACCCACGAGCCAGGAGGTCAGTACTGCCTGGAGGGCTGACTTACTCGCTCTCTCCAAAGCGTCCATCCAGAACGTTTTCGTGTACGACATTTTGCGCCTTCTTCCTATGCCAGATCCTGATCTCTCGGATGAGCAGGGCTAGACGCCACCACACGACGATGATGGCCATGGTTGCTAGAACTACTCGGGCAACGTTCTTGTACTCCCAGTGAGGGAACCAGGTCGTGATCGTACTCTGCAGGTAGAAGAGCGCTGCAGTGGCTGAGTAGGCCATCAGGTTCTGTCCGACAGGCGAACGCCACCACGAGTCTCGAGTCATCGGGTGAGCTGCGTACAGGAGCACGAAGCCTGCTGCACCAATCAGGCCGGCGAGGACATAAAGCGTAATGAACAATTGCACCGTCATGTCCCGCCCCTCTCACCCTTCAATGCCTGCTCGAACAGAGCAGTGAAACCGTTCTGCTCACGTCGCCGGTGGAGTGCACCCATCACAGGTCGAACTTCTTTGATGAGGTTCTCGACACGCTGGACGTCCTGTTGCGACTTCTCAAGGGCAGCTCTGGCCTCCGAGATCCCCACGGGTTCCTCCTCCTTAACTCCCTTCGACTTCCTGCGAAACCATCGCATGCTTACTCCTTCTTCGCCATCCGGCTAAGCGCCTCCAGTGCATGGAGGGTCGCTCGACCTACTTCGAGGCACTCACGCAATGCAGCTTCCTGCTTGTCGCCTCGGGCGGATTGCTTCTCGTAAGCCTCACGCCACCAATCGATCTCCTTGTCCTTGTGTTCCAGGATCTTGGAGTTGGTGGTATTCACTTCGTCAAGGTGCCTCTGCGGGCGGATTCGGCCTGTGGCAAACAACCACAGGAAGAGAAGTAGAACTGCGAGGGCACTGATGCCGCCGACTTTGGTGATGTCGTTGATCACCGCACCGAACTCGCCCATAGGACCCCCTAAGCTGTACCCGCCTGCGACTCCAGTCGCGACAGTCGTCGTTCGAAATCGGCGAGGACTTCACCGATGTCCTTCTCGCCGTAAGCCTTCGGACGAGGTGACTTGAACCTGTCGTCGTCCTTGATGACCACGTTATCGCTCATGCGCCACTCTCTCCAATCATGGTCGATGGTTGTGCAACGGTGAAGTCGAACTCTTCCGGACCTTCCGAAGACTCCGGCTTGAGCGACATACTCATCGCACGGTAGTACGCCTTGAAGATTCCTGGATAAGGAAACCGCTGCGGGTCGTTCAAGATGACATACACGTAGTCACCAAGCCCAATCGAACCGAAGCCGAGTTCCTCCAGGTTGCTGTTCGGACGGATGTCCTGCCTCTTGCGAAGCTTGAACGAAGGACTGATGATCGGAATCGCAATCGGTGCAAGCGACTTGGCTAGGCGCTGGTCCAGATTGGTCTGCGACTCCGTCTCACGGAAGTTTACCTTCTTGCTGATCGCAGGGTAGCCATCGGCGAGCAAGGCAGCGTTACCAAGGAAGTTCCTCGGCGTGCCAATGCCAGTACCCTTTCCAATGGCATACCCGTACACACCGCCGCTGGAAGCCGACTCAGCGAACCAGTAGTTCTGAATCAATCCCGGATACGTGATCTCCGGGGAGTACGTGTTCGCAGGAGACCCAATCGGCTTCGCTCCGCCTACACCATCCCAGCGACCAAACTCGACGAGGAACCTCGGGTTGTTGTTCGCATCGATGTTGTAGAGGTGACGGTACTCCGCACCTAGACCGATCATCTCGTTGACAACATCGTCCGACGGTGGATACTCTCCGCCTACCAGCGTCTTGGTGATCGGCGTGGCATCCGCGACAGCAGCGTCGTACAGCAAGGGATGGATGTCCCATTGCGCGCCGTAGCTAATCGTGGTGAGCCAGACGTTGCGGATGATGTTGCGCGGGTCGTCAGTCCAGTTCTGGTCGTTGACGAAGAACGTCTTCGCGAGGAACGAGTCGTGCGTCTGGGCGTAGAGCTGGTATGTACCACCGCCCTGTGACGCGTATGTCCTGTTCCAGATGATGCCGCCCCAGATCGGAACATCCTCGCGGTAAACCCACACGCACGATCTACCAGGTGTGGTCGCGTACAGCATGTCCAGCAGGTTACGTTTTGGCGTATCACTTCTGAACGTTCCAGTGAAGTCGCCGTAGTTGGTGTTCTGTGCCGACGCCAAGTTCCAGTTCATGTTGACGCCGTAGAGAGGGAGCACGTCCAGCTTCTCGTTCGAGAGGATGTGCCTGAACTCGTAGCGGTACCGAACAGCCATAACGTGCTCCCTTCTCTACTAGCTGGTCGCCGGACGCGGGGCGAACTCGACTTCGTTGATGCCCTCGGTCACCGCTGCCTTCACGGTGTTGCCGAGCGACGCGAGAACCTTGGTCGCGAAGCCTTCAGCCTGGGCATCCGTGAGCGTGAGGCCCTGCGAAGCAGCCTCGTTCTTGATCACGTTGACCATCTCCTCGATGTTGTGCACCGAGTTCGAGATCAGGTGGCTCAGGTCGATGTGGTCCTGCTGTCGCTTCGCCACGCGCTGACCGAGGTCGTGCACGGTCTCCGGGCCGGGGCCACCAGCGACGGCGGGTGCGTTCGCAGTGTCCCAGAAGGCAGCCCAGACGGCCCTCGTCTTGTCGAGCACCTCGCGCTGTTCGGCTTCGGTCAGGGCTGCCATGAACCCACCTCCTGTGTTCGGATCGGACTTGCTAGGGTTGTCGAAGCTTCCGTCGACGCCGCGCCAGTAGTCACGGACGACGCTCATGTCGTAGTGACCACCGACACCAGCCATTCCCGGATCGGCGTACTGCTTCGCAACAGCCTGATCGGGAACGGTCTTCAGGTTGTCGTAGTGAGCCACCCACCAGAGCGGCTCAGCTACGCCCGCAGCCTGGAACTCCGCGGCAACCCACTGCCAATGGTTCTGCTCGTTGCAGTACACCGTCGGCTCGATGCCGAGCTTGCGAGCCTCGACAACGTTATGCACGACGTTCTCTGGCGGCCAGATGCATCCGGGCTCGCAGTCGAACACGTGCGCGTTGTTGTTCTCACCGATGGCACTGATGCGGACCTTGACGGCTCGCGTGAACCGATTCCAGTCCGCAACCGTCGCTGCGAACATGCCATCTACGTACAGTGCGACCATCTCCGCATCTGCCGGAATGGCGCTGGGATTGGTCGAGTCGTACATCGTCCTCATGTGGCCTCCTTCCCTATGCCGGAATGATCAGCACGTTCAGCTGAGTGAACTGGTTCGCAGAGGTAGTCTGCACTTGCATGGTACCTGTCTTGTTCTCCGCGCGCAGGTACACGGTGTGGGAACCAGTGAGCGACGTGCTGTAGGACACCACGCCTGAACAGAACGGGAACTGGAAGTCGTCGGTAGTCATGTTCTGAAGCTTGCCGATCATACCGACGATCGTACCCGTTGATGCGTTGTCCAGACGGATCAACAAGTCACTGGCGCAGGGCGGCCCGCTGTCGTAGCCGAGAGCCGTACCTGTGACCTGAAGCTTGTAAGGCCATCCAGGGTCAGGGATCACGAAGGAAGTGATCGTACCGGGAATGGCAAGTGCACCATGAGCAGGTGCGTTGGTGTAGAGGATCGGTGTGCTACCGTGCCACAGGGCGTCGACGAGCTGGTAGGTCTCCAGCTGCTTCGTGTTCGGGTTCCATCGAGTGTCGCCATCCATGATGCCGAGGATGGACGTCTCGAAGGTACGAACAGAAGTGACGCCACCGGGTGCAGTCAGCCAGTGACGACGGTCTTCGATGTCCGCCGCGAGGACTGAAGTCGCGGCAGGACGTACGGTGACGTAGCCAAGCTCCAGGTAGGAGTTGCCGATCGTTGCTGCTGAGGGAGGAGTCGTAGCGCCAGCAGTAGCGCCGGTGTTACCAGTGACGCAGACGATCTCTGCCTGGTTGAGCGCGCCGGAGTAGACGGCATCCTTGACGCGAACAACGATTGCGTCCTTCCTGAATAGCGTGGCATGCGGCGCCAATGCGAGAGGAACCGAAGCGATGGCGGTATCGTTCACCACACAGTAGTTACCCTGGAGAATGTTCTCGATGCCAGGGACGACACAGATGCCTCGGTCGACTGCTACAGCAAGGCTAGGTGAGCCTGTCTGAGTTACGCGAAGAGCACTCGGCTGAGGGTTGACACCGCCTACGCCATCGATCCGCGTACCGGAGTTGGTACCCGAAGAGAACATCTTCGTCGCAGCACCGAGGTCGCCATACCGCTGCTTCTGTGCCGTGACCGCGGTATCGGATTGCTGGAACAAACAAAGTACACTCACTTCACACCTCCTTACCTGTAGCCGTCAAGGGCTTCGAACTGCATCGCACCGTTAGGCACAGCATCGTCCGAACTGTATTGGATCCAGTTCTGTCCAGGCTGCAGCAGAAACCAACCTTCGAGGTCCACTGACTTGCGCCTACTTGCTTCGTCTACTCGTACCGTCTGGTTGTAGAAGTCAATGACCAACTCCTCAGCCGACGACTTCTGCATCTTGAGCGTCAGTATCCTACCTGCGGTAACGCTGTACAGTTTCGGATTGGTTACCGACATGCCTGTGGGGAAACGTGCAATGAACCCCACGGGCTTGTTACCGTAGTTGATGACAGGCGTAATGGTGGGCGCATTGATCCCACCGAAGCTGTAGTCGAACGCGTAGTTGAAACCGTGTCCGGGGTTAGGCTGCGTGAGGATGCCTGGTGTGATTCGTGTCTCGATACCGTAGATCGTCGGATCCTCCGCCACCAAAGTGATCGAGAATGGTGAGGAGTTCCATCGACGCATCGCCTCCCACGAGTAGTGGAAGCCGCCGCTCTTGCAAAAGATTTGGCGGATAGCTACACCGTGCGGGTGGATGTACAACGGCTTAGGATACGTAGTCGGTGCGAAGTTGTACTTCAAGCTATCGAGCAGTGGTTCGATCGGAGCAGCATCGACATCGCCGCCGTGAATCTCACCTGTGATAACGACCGTTCGCATCTGCTCGAACTCAGCCTGGTAAATACCCCCATCACGACCATCGTAGTCCTTCGAGTTGACCTTCAACGGCACATTGTCCAAGCCGTCAACAGTCTTGATGTCGAGGTAAGGGGCGGTGTTGTTGTCACCGTTGATTACGATGCCATCGTCGCCGTACTGGAAGCCGAAGTCAGCAAGCGTCGTGATCATCCTACCCCGACTCCCTTCGTAATTTCACGCCCGAGCTCAAGGGCGTTACCTCGCGGATCGATCTCCTGCGTGACGATCGTCATCTCGATGTCGTAGTTATTGATGACAATCGAGACGCCGTAGCCAGTACCTGCACCCATCGAGCCACGACCTTCGGCCTGGTTGATCGCCTTCTCAGCCATGGCCCACTGCTCTGTGGTGAGCACAGCTTCTGGCGTACCGGTGCCGTTGAAGAACATCCCCAGGCCAGGAGGCATCACACCGCCGGCGTCGTAGCCCTTCGGTGTAGACCCCACAGCCTGCTGGACGTTGAAGATCGACCCGTAGACGGACTTGATGTAGTTGATACCCGCAACGATGTTCGCAATCGGGTTGGTGATCTCGTTTGGAAGTCGCTGGTCTCGGTACGCCGCAAAGGTCTGCGGAATGGTCTGCATGAGACCCTGCGAGGGATAACCTGCCTGAGCGTTGCTGTCCCAAAGGTTGATGGCGTTCGGGTTGCCGCCCGACTCTCGCATGATGAGGGTAAGGAGTGGTCCATACCAGTCAGCACCGACCCCAGCGATGCCCATCGCCAGCTTGATCCACTGGTCCAGCTCACCGGAAGCAGGGCCACCACTAAAGGCACTGCCGATCATGTTCCAGACCTTGTCGATGATGCCATCGACAGACTTACTGATCAGTGCACCGACACCCTGGATGAAGGGGTTGCTACCAATCTTGCTGGTGATAAATCCGATCGGGTCGTGGAAGATCGCACCGACTGTATCACCGACACCACTAGCGAAGCTCATGACAGTGTCAACGATACCACCGTCAGCAAAGCCCTTACCAACGCTACCACCACTGCCTGCACGGCCACCGGAGTAGAAGCTGTTCGCCCAGTGAACGAATCCAGGACCAAGACCACGAACAGCCTCAGGCACAAGAACACCTTCGCCGCCAGACATCGCAACGATCAGGTTGTCAACACCCGGAGAGTAGCCAGGAAGAATACCACCCTTAGCCATTGCCAACATCGGACGTCCGCTGCCACCGCCAAGGCCGGGAGTAGACTGACCGATCAGGCCCAGTGTGCTGAGGTGACCAAGACCGAGGAAGTCGGCGATCGCATTCCACATGGCGACGATGCCATTGTTGTACACGTGTTCGATCACGAAGTTGATCGGAGTCTTCATGATGTCAACAATGGTGTCCCAGATGTCGCCAAGCATGTTGACACCGGAGTGGAACGTATTGACCAGCCAGTCCCAGAAGTTCTTGACACCTGTGACAATACTGTCCCAGGCAATCTTGGCAATGTCGACGACAATGCTAAGTCCGTTCTCCCAAACGGACTTAACCATGATCATGCCGCCTTCAAACATCCCCTTGATGAGTTCCCAGACACCCAAGATAAAGCCCAGGATGATATCCCAGAAACCCTTCAGGATTTCCCAGACACCGTTCCAGGCACGCTCCCAGTCACCGGTGAAGATACCGATGATAAGGTCGATGAGACCCGTGAAGATATCCCAAATGCCCTCAACGATACCCTTGATGATCTCCCAGGCACCCTTAAGAACACCGACGACGATCTCCCAAGTGAAGCGGAAAGCGTCGACGATGATGTTCAGGACTGCCTCAAGGATGTCCTTAACGTCGGGCCAAACCTTCATCCACCAGTCAATGAAGGGCTGGATGAATCCCTGAATCGCAGGCCAAGTAGCTGCTGCCCAGTCAGTGATCTTCTTCCACATCTCGACAACAAAGTCAGCCATAGGCCCAATAGCACCCATGACATCCGTCTTGACCTTATTGAAGAGTGCGATGACCTTATCGCCGATGGTGTCCTTTATCCACTGCCAGACACCACTAAGCCTGTTAAGAACCCAGTCCCACGCCTTAACAATTGCAGCGGTAACAGTGTCCCAGTTCTTGTACAGCAAGTAGCCAACTGCGATCAACCCAACGATGATGGCAGCGACTGCACCGACAATGCCGATGAGTGCGCCTATACCAACGCCAAGGATCGCGGCGGCCCCTGACAACAGGACCCACAGGCCGACGAGTGTAACAGCGAAACCAATAACAATGGTTAGTGCTGCCGCGAAGGCCATGAACTGTGCGATAGTATCCTTTGTGCCATCGCTAAGCTTGTCCCACCAGGAGAACAGGCCGATCAGCATGTCCGTGAAGTTCTTCAGAAGAGGCAGTAGTGCTTGCCCGATCTGAATCTTCATAGCGTCCCAGTTGTTCTGCAAAATCTGGGACTTCGAAGTTGCTGTGTCAGCCATCGTGTCATACGCCTCAGTAAACGAACCTGAGGCGTCTTGCATGTCACCGACAAAACCAGTGAACGCATTTACCGCACTGCTGTCCTTCAGGACAAGGTCGTAGAACCTGCGTGCCTGGATCGTACCGCCGGCACCCTTAAAGAGAGCCTGCAGAGCGTTTGCACGCTCCGGGTCAGTCATGTCTGCAAACTTCTTCTGCAGATCGGTCATGATACTGCCCATGTCCTTGAAGCCACCGTTGGCGTCGCGGACCTCAATGCCCATCTTTTCGAGGCGCTTAATTACTGTCGGGTTCGCTAGCGCATCGAAGGCACGGGCAGCAGAAGCGGCAGCCATATCAGCACTCAGACCGTTACGGGTCAAGTAAGCCATCATGCCGGCGAGGGTCTCTACGGATTGCCCCGCGCGCTGCGCAGACGGTACTGCCTTACCAATTGCCGTAGCGAACTGGTCGTAAGTACCGATACCCTTCTGTACCAACTTGAACTGCACGTCAAGAACCTTGGAGACGTCCTCCGCAGGAATCTTCCAAGCGTTCATGATCGCGATCGTTGCACGACCCGCAGTTTCCAGACTTGTCTGACCTGCAACAGCAGACTTCGCCAGCTGCTCCAGCATGATCTTCGCCTGAGGAAGGTTAACATCCATCGAGGAGAAGATGTCGTACAAGCCCGCAGACAGCTGCTCAATAGGTACTGCGGTACGCTTTCCGACATCCATTACGATGTCGCCGAGTTCCTTTTGAGAAGCCTTTACCTTGTCAGTCTGCGTGCTGACAAGTGCAATTGCGTTCTCGAAGGTTGCTGCCTCGGCAGTAGCGTCATGCAGTGCGCCGGCCATTGCCGCACCCACTCCGATGATACCTACGCCCATCGAAGTGAGTGCGACACCGGCGTTGATCTGTCGCTGAGCAGCCGCACGCGTGGTCGCGTCCAGGTCCGTCATGGATCGTGCGACAGAGTTGATCACGCGGCTAGCCTCATCGCGAGCGCGGAGAATGAGGAGTAGCTCCCTAGCACCGAGTGCCATTATCTCCCCTTCCCCTGCTTCGCCACTCTATCCTTTTCTTCCCTCTGTGCTCGCGCGTTGTACACACTCTGCAGCATGTACACGTAGTACGCATCCTGTTCAAGTAGACCACCTGGACCCGGAAGGCAGTGAAGCTTCTCACACATCTGAGCGATCTCCATCGCCAGATGAACTTCCGGGTCGTCGGTGGGCCGATCGAACAGGATGTGTAGTAGAACGCGCTTCGCTAGTTTGGGTCTTCGTCCTCGAAGTTGTTCATCTCGTCGATCAGCTTGCTGATCTCCTCACCCACGCGAGGGTGGAGGATCGCGACGTCGCCCGGCTCGGAGAGGTTCAGCGGGACGATCGTCTCGCCGATCTTCTTCTCCAGGTTGTGCGAGACCACACAGGTCTTGATGTCGAACAGCGCCGCCTGGACGGTGAGCGTGTCGATCTCGCCCTTCACGTCCTTCGACCCGCGCTGCATGAGGATCGACATCTTCGACGAACGTCCCTGACGCTCGAGCTTCTGCCCGTAGGACATCCGCCGAAGACGAACGACACCACCCTCGAGAGACTTCAGCTTGAAGTCCTCTTCGTACTCGAATGTTGCGAGAGGCATTCTCTTGTCCCGTTTCTACTTGATTGCTCTGAGCACACTGTAGAGTCTA